>Ga0315905_10006164_pt1 | contig 12190 bp, 13 predicted proteins | sample LakEriMetagenome_5_FD_203522 | JGI IMG/M metagenome (GOLD analysis project Ga0315905, IMG submission 203522) | Freshwater fungal communities from buoy surface, Lake Erie, Ohio, United States - Buoy 4 MA121 | ecosystem: Environmental > Aquatic > Freshwater > Lake | place: USA: Lake Erie, Ohio...
AGGGCCGGGCCATATGCCCCCACACGGGGGATGCCTACACGCTCGCGGGTGCGACCCTCAGCCGGCAGGAGGCTTCGTGATGATCCCCTTTGTCGATCTTGCGGCACAGCAGGACCGCCTTCGCGCCGAGATCGAGGCTGGGATTGCCGGTGTCCTTGCCCACGGAAAGTATATCCTCGGGCCCGAGGTGGATGAGCTTGAGGAACGGCTGGCTGCCTTTTCCGGGGCGACCCATGCCATCACCGTCGCCAATGGCACCGATGCTTTGCAGATCGCGTTGATGGCACTGGGGATCGGTCCCGGGGATGAGGTCATTACCCCCGGCTTCAGCTATATCGCCGCCGCTGAGGCCGTGGCGGTGCTTGGTGCCAAGCTCGTTTATGTCGATATCGACCCCGCAAGCTACAACCTCGACCCCACGTTGCTGGACGCAGCGATCACCCCGCGCACCAAGGCGATCATCCCCGTTTCGCTCTATGGCCAGCCCGCCGAGTTTGACGTGATCAACGCTGTAGCCGCGCGTCACGGGCTGCCGGTGATCGAAGATGCAGCACAAAGCTTTGGGGCGACCTATCGGGGTGTGCGCTCTTGCAACCTCACCACCATCGCCACCACCAGTTTCTTTCCGTCAAAGCCGCTGGGTTGCTATGGCGATGGCGGGGCCATCTTCACCTCCGACCCCGAGCTTGCCAAGGCGATGCGCCAGATCGCGCGCCATGGGCAGGAAAGCCGCTATTACCATGTCCGCGCTGGCATGAACTCGCGGCTTGACACGTTGCAAGCGGCGATCTTACTGCCGAAGCTTGCCATTCTTGACGACGAAATCGCGGCCCGCCAGCGTGTGGCCGATGCCTATACCACCGCGCTGTCGAACCAAGACATCGCCACTCCGCGGATCGCCGCCCACAGCACCAGCGCATGGGCGCAATACACGATCCGCGTGGCCGAGCGTGGGCGGGTTCAGGCCGAACTCCAGTCTGTGGGCATCCCGACCGTCGTCCATTACCCCCTGCCGCTGAACCGCCAACCCGCCGTTGCTGATCCGGCGGCGCACCTACCGCATGGCGACAAAGCCGCACAAGAGGTGCTGAGCCTGCCGATGCATCCGTATCTGGCGGAAGTGGAGGTAGTGTTCATTGCCACGAACATGATGGCGGCAACCGGCGGCAGAGGCGGGTGAGATGCTCGGTTTCCCGCGTTTGATATCCAGCACGCTGTTCCTCGATGTTGCAAAGCTTGTATCGGGCACGGCTGGTGGGCGCCTGATCCTTCTGCTGGCGCTTCCCGTTGCGACCCGTCTGTACGACACCGAAGATTTTCAACTTCTGGCGGTATTCGTGGCCTTAGTTGGCACCTTTTCAGTGATCGCTGGACTGCGATTCGAAATCGCCATCCCCCTTGCCGAAACCGATGGAGACGCTGCCAACCTCCTCATCTTGGCCCTGCTTTCGGCAGGGGGAATATCTTCGGTGTTACTCGTTCTCGCGGGTACCATTCCCTCTTCGTTGGCGCAATTGCTGGGGGTGGCCGCGTTCGCGCCTTACCTTTGGCTTGTCGCCCTCGGCGTCATATTGGTCGCCAGTTACTCTGCATTACAGTTCTGGACCACAAGAATGCATCGGTTCGGAGCGATTGCCCGAACCCGCATCGGTCAGGCTGGAACCGGCGCCGCGGCAATGCTTTGCCTCGGTTGGGCGGGCATAGCGCCGTTGGGACTGATGATTGGTCACTTGCTCTCCATGGGTGCGGGCGGGCTCTCTTTGGCTGCTCAAATGCTCCGGAGCGACGATAGGTTGCTGCGTGAGATCGAGTGGAGAAATCTTGGCGCTGCCTTTCGCGCCTACCAAAGATATCCCCTTTTCTCAACTCCCGAAGCTTTGGCAAACGTTGCGGGCATCCAGATGCCGATCCTCATCATTGCAGCGAGTTCGGGGGAAGAAGCCGGTCAGCTTTTTCTGGCAATGCAAGTTATGGGTGCGCCGATGACACTACTAGGCGCATCCGTGGGGCAGGTCTATGCCTCTCGCGCAGCGGAGGAGCTCCGCAACGGAAGCTTATATAGCTTCACAATGTTCATGATGCGGCGACTGTTCCTGATCGGTTTGGGGCCCATAGTCCTCGCGGCGTTTCTTGCGCCGTTCGTGTTTCCGCTGGTATTCGGAAACGAATGGCAAAGGGCCGGCATAATCGTTGCGTGGATCGCGCCATGGATGCTGGCACAACTAGTCGTATCGCCCGTCTCGATGGGTCTTCACGTCACCGGTGCACTGCAGACAGCCATGTTACTGCAGTTTTTGGGGCTGTTCCTTAGGGTAGGCGCTGTAATGCTTGCGGTCTATGTGGGGATTGACGAGCAGGTAGAGCTTTATGCTGTGTCAGGGGCTGCTTTTTACTCTTTGTATGCGCTAGTTCTTATCAGAGTGCTTATAAATTCTGCGCACAGAGTTGTGTAAATTGAACTCAATAGTGAATGAGAGACCAATGAAAGTAGTCACGATACTTGGAGCCCGACCGCAGTTCATAAAAGCTGCAGCAGTTTCTCGAATATTTAGCGAACAAAAAAATGTTAAGGAAATAATTGTTCATACTGGGCAGCATTTTGATTTTAATATGTCAGAACTATTCTTTAACGAACTCGATATTCCTCGTCCGGATCATATTCTGGAAACTGGTGGCCTTAGTCATGGTGCGATGACTGGCCGAATGCTCCAAGAAATTGAGCAGATACTCTTTTCTGAACGTCCTCACTGTGTACTTGTTTACGGCGACACCAATTCAACCTTGGCTGGAGCTCTCGCAGCTGCAAAGCTTAATATAAACCTAGCGCATGTTGAGGCAGGCCTGCGCAGCTTCAATCGGAAAATGCCCGAGGAAGTTAATCGAATTTTGACAGATCACTTAGCAGATATGCTATTTACACCAACAGACTCTGCCAACCGAAATCTTGTCCGAGAAGGGATTTCACCTAATACTATCCACTTAGTCGGTGATGTGATGTACGATGCCTGCATTTATTACAAAAGTCGAGCAAAAGAACCAATATGGTTTCGTGACCTAAAGTTTCAGGATCGCGAGTTTGTGCTAGCTACCGTTCATCGCGCTGAAAATACTGATGATGGATCGCGTCTTTCTGCAATCTTCAAAGGTCTGGCGGAATCAGGAAGACAGGTGATTATGCCGCTTCATCCTCGGACGCGCAAGAGCATTAATTCTTTCGGTTTGCACTTGCAGTCGAACATTCATTTGGCTCCACCTGTGAGTTTTCTCGAAATGCAATGGCTAGAGCAGAAATGCGCGCTGATTGCAACTGACTCGGGAGGCGTCCAGAAAGAAGCATACTTTAATAGAAAGCCATGTATAACACTACGGGATGAGACTGAATGGGTAGAACTCGTGGAAATCGGCGCCAATATGATTGTGGGCACAGAAAATAATAGAATATCAGCTGCGATATCTAATGGATTCAATTTTGACAATTCTAAGTTGTTGTTTGGTGCCGGAAATGCGGCTGAACTAATAGTTGATAGAATAGCTAAAATTATTTGACGACCTACGAGTGAGTTATTGCCCGAAAATAGGATAGGGACGGAAGCTTAGATCTGACGTTTGCGAGTATGAGAGAACTAGCAGATCAGGACACGAAAACAGATAGGAAGCATGACACTGGGTCTAAGGCCCGTGTGGCAGTGGAAGCCGTGAAGGGGAGCGCACGGTGGGCGACAGCATCGCAGGCATAGAACGCCATGGCGACTGGATCAAACTCTACAACCACCAACGCCCTAACACTGCCCATTCTCGACAACTGCGCGCTGTGGTCTGTTTGAGCTACTCCCCGATCTTTGGACAGATTTCCGGATATTTTAAGCTAAGGCCTGGACCTGCTGCTCGGTTTCGATTGCGTTGAACTAAACCAAGACGGGCGGTTGACCGCCATGGGCGGCGTGGCGCCGCTAGTGGTTGTAGAATGTGACCCAGCGCCCGATACCGACCCAAGCCTGGGACCCAGTTTCCCAAGCTTGCAGATAGACGCATTCATACTTCAGGAACCTCCAGAGGCGTTCGATGAAAATATTGTCAATGCAGCGCCCCTTGCCGTCCATCGAGATCCGGGTGCCGACCCGTTTCAGCCGGTCAATCCAGGCAAAGGATGTGAACTGGCTGCTCTGATCGGTATTCATGATCTCGGGCGGGCCGAACTTGTGGATCGCCTCGCTCAGCGCCTCGACGCAGAAGTGCGCCTCCAGCGTGTTGGAGATGCGCCAGGCTAGCACCTACCCGGTAAAACAGTCCATGATGGCTACAAGATAGAGGAAGCCTTTGCGCATCGGCAGATATGTGATGTCGGCGCACCAGACTTGGTTGGGCCGGTCGATCCGCAGCCCACCCAGCAGATAGGGGTAAGTCTTGTGCCCCTTGGCGGGCTTTCTGGTGTTGGGTTTTTGGTAGATCGGCATCAGTCGCCGAATGCGCTTTTCGTTCACGGCACGGCCCTCGTTCTGCAGGTGCCACGTCATCTGCCGGACGCCATAGAACGGGGTGTCCAGAAACTGCTTGTCGATCAACAGCACCAGGTCGAGGTTCATCGCCGTCTCGCCCTGCGGCGCGGAATAGAACGACGACCGCGAGATCGACAGCAGACGACACTGTACCCCGACCGTCAGCTTGGCATGGTTTCGTTCAATCATGCCACGCCTCACTTCCCGGTCCAAGGCTTGAGCTTTCGTGACAAAAAATCGTTGGCGACCGCCAGCTCTCCGATCTTGGCATTCAGATCACGAACCGTTTCCTCGGCAACCTCGGCGGTGGCCGCAGCCTGACCGCCACGTTCAAAAATGCCCGCCGCACCTTCTAGCAGTGCCTTCTTCCACTGATGAATCATTGTCGGATGAACCCCATACGCGGTCGCCAGTTCCGACACCGTGCGCTCGCCCTTCAGCGCCTCCAACGCCACACGCGCCTTGAACGCCGCGTCATGGTTCCTGCGTTTCGACATGTTCTGATCTCCTCGTCTTAGAAATCAGCAGACCTCAGATCGTAGCTTCCTTCACTGTCTGATTTTCGGGGGGTAGCTCAGTTTTTGGACCGATCAGCAGCTGTAGATTGTAGCATAAACTAGCTTGAGACTGTCCAAGGATCTGAAAAGTGCTCAATGTTTGGGCGGTTCAAAGACTGGTGAAGAGGCGAGACGCGCTACGACACATGCCAGAGGGCGTTAGTTTTCGCAGAATAAGTCATGTACTGGCTATAATGCGAGAGTAAGTCCTGACCATTATCTACGATATGAAACCAAAAAGGCGTTTAAAGAATAAGAAAGCCAAAAGATGGGTAAAAAAATTGATCTCCCTCAGTCTATTCAAGTTGAAATATCTGATGAATTTGAAGCAATTGAGAAACTTTATGCTCTACTAGATGCCGGTTCAGGAGGTTATTCTTTAGCGGTTAACGCAGAAAAAATCATCAGGCTTTCTTCTGATTTGAGCTTTAGAAGCATCTTTACTGGTGCTAGCATACTGATTTGTGATGGAGTTGGCCTAAACATCTACAGTAGAATGAAATTCCAGAAAGTTAACTGGCCAGAAATTGTAGTGCGTGAAGCTGCAAAAAATAGATGGAGATGTCTGATCATTGGCGGGGATGAAATGACTCACATCCGAGCTGCACAGGGTATGTTCAATCAATACGGATTAGACGTTACTTGCTCCGTGAATGGCTACAGTTCACTTGAGTACTACCACTCAATAATAAAACGACATTCTCCTGACATAGTGTTTATTGGCCTTGGAAGCCCAAAGCAGGAATTATTGTCGCAGCGTTTTCTAATAGATTTTCCAAACGTATTTTTTGTAAACTGTGGTGGCGCATTGGAAGTGTTCTCTGGTTATAAGAAACGTGCGCCAAAATTTATAGTGGAGAGCAATTTTGAGTGGCTGTATCGGCTGATTCAGCAGCCACGTCGTTTTGGTAGATATGTAAAATTATTCAGGATATTTTTTATAAGGTAACAGAGTTAAGGCGCCATGTAAACTCTTTATCCATTTTAAAATAAATGATGACGGATAATAATGATCAACTTAATCTATATCGGCCTTCTTCTTTTGTTGTTTGGCGTATCTCCCGTAGCGATTTATCTTCTACGTTCAGACTTCGGCTACACCTTTGAGACTGCAGTGTTCGGTTCCGTCTTTGGAATTTATTGTCTCGCACCATTTTTTCTGTGGCAGGCCTTCTTTATGAAAACTGAACCATCTCGTATATTTTTAGAGCCAATGCTTCCATATGTCATTGGATTAATGAGTGTTTTAACTTTAGTCGCTCTGTCTGGTGTAAATCTTCACGATCTAGAGATATCCCGTAATGCCTTGAGGCCAATTTCTCGCGTTGAACTCTTTTTAATTAATCTAAATTTAATTTCCTCGTTGTTGGCTGTTGTGTACTTTTTCTACAGAATAAGTTGGATCAGCGTTTTAATGTTCTTTTTCTCTATATCTACTTCAACGTTTATCGCCTACTTAGAAGGAAGGAGAGCAATTGTTGCAATAATTCTTGGATCTTTTATTTTATGTTTTTTTGCTTTTTCAAGACAAAGTTTTTTGGTTAAGTTTTTTTATGGTCTGACGCTTCTGTTAGCGCTATTCTTTGCCTTTTTATTTATCACTGCGATCAGGATTGGTGAAGCAGGCTTTGACATTTCCTTGCTTACGAAGCTTGCATTGACACGAATATTTAATCCTGGCTGGATGATAAACGAAGCCATTTCTCATGCGCACATACGCTACGAATCGATAATATTGCAAAATATATGGGAGCGCCTCATGTATATTTTTGGATTTACTGAAAGTTATGTGGGAGTTGGAAATCATTTTGGGACTGTGTTTGGCTTCATAGATGGAGATAATTCCGTTGTTGGAATCAATCCTGGAATCGTTGTCGAGGCGCTCCTTTTTAATGCCGCGTTAGCCCCACTGATAGTCTCGAGTATATGTATCTGGGGTTCAGTAGTCATTCGACTTTTCCGCCGAATTTCCAAAGCGCTCTCAGTCTTGATAGTTGTCCTGATTGTCCACGGTATGCAGATGGAGGTGGGATACACAGTGGGCCTATTAGTACGGTTGTCATTGCTTGGGTTCGCTGCATATGGTGTTCTCAAATTTCTTCCTCGGCGCAAAGTCGCTTTGCCAGTGTGATCGGCATCGTTGTATAAACCGCATCGAGATTAGCATCTTAAAACAAGTGTGGCGGCCGGATCTTTTGGCAATCCGGTGATTATCCAATATCCATTACAACGTTTTCGAATCAACCTGATGATGTTGCCTGTCGTCGCTTAATGCCAGAAAATAATACTTATGTGTAATGACCCATTGAAAACCTGCTTATGCTATAGAGAGTAAATTGGCGATGAGTATGACGATGGTCGATAGCATCAAGCGGTGGACAGCGAAGCGGAAGACTGCGCTTGTCATCGAGCTCATTCATGGCAACTGTTGCACAAATCGGCTGATTGCCGGACTGCCCTTTGTCACGGACAGACCTATCCGGCGACTTTCGTGACGGGGATGCCGAGCGTGGTGTAGCCGTTCAGCACGGACCTAGAACTCCGCGACCTGGCGGTCCAAGTCCCGCGCCATGAGGCGCTGACCCAGCAACTTGACGCAGTACATTTTCGTCTCTGCGTGGCATCGGTGGTGATATCCACTCCATCGTCGCCAGAGCGCGCGTCCCAGGTGTTTGGTCGCACGCAGCGCCTCGTTGCAGATCGGGGACAATGCCGAGCGGCGCCTGCCGTTTCTGTCTTCCACGGCTTGGCGTTCTTGCGGGGCGGGATCACGGCTTGGGCCCCGAGTTTGGCGATGGCATCGTGGCACTTTTGGGTGTCGTATGCCCCGTCGGCGGTGACGCTGGCGATCTCCTTTTTGGGCGGGATCTGACTAAGCAGCTCAGGCAGAATGGGCGCATCGCTTATGTCGCTGCTGGTGACCTCGACCGCCCTGATCTCGCGCGTTTGTTTGTCGATCCCGAGATGGCCTTTGTGCCAGACGCGGCGTTTTGCCCCGCCATGCTTGCGGGCATTCCACTCGCCTTCCCCCTCGGCCTTGATCCCCGTGCTATCGATCAGCAGGTGCAGCGGGCCCTGCGACCCCCGATGCGGGATGTTCGCGGCGAAAGTCTTCTGGCGACGGCTGAGTGTGCTGAAGTCCGGCACCTCCCAGTTCAGGCCGATCAAGCAAAGCAGGCTCTCCACGTACCCGATCGTTTGCCGCAGGGCCATGCCGAACAGGACCTTAATCGTCAGGCAGGCCTGGACAGCAGCATCAATTTAGAGCGGCTGTCTTCCACGCTTTCCGGTCGGCCTCGCTGCCCACGCCATCTCAGGATCGAACCAGATCGTCTGTGACCCGCGGCGCTTGAGCGCCTCATTATACGCGGGCCAGTTCAGGGTCTTGTAGGTCGGTGTGTTCGGTCTGTCATGCCCTCCAGCTATCACGCTGGTTTCACAAGATTAATCCCTTACAGAATTTGTGCAACAGAGCCTCATTCATGGCAAGACGACCGTCGTGGAAGCCAGTCGATCTGTCTCCTTCGGAAATCGAGGGCTTGATTGACGATGAAAAGCGCGGGATGGAGATCTCTTTGCGCGCCAACCCGCTCGGCATCCGCGAGCGACGCCAGAGGCAGCTTAAGGATCTGCAAGATGCCTATGGTGAGGCCGTGCGAGAACTTCGTGCGCGAAGAAAGTTCCGGGCGCCCGTGGAGCGGGAGGATTGAGCCGTGGTAGCGCCACTGGCCTGAGCGACCATGGAGAGGAATGTTCAGGACGCTTCATGGGGATCTGGTGGCTTAAGGGGCCTCTGTGCTGTTGTCTAAGCGGTGCGCTTGGTTCGGCGTTGCAGGTCGGACAATTTACTACAAGCCAATCATGTCTGCGCCGAAGGTCGATCCCCGATTTGTGGACCCAATCAAGGAGATGATCGAGGCAGAGCCATCCTTCAGCTATCGCACGGTGGCCTGTCTCTTGGGCTTCATAAAAACACGGTCCCGAAGGTCTTCCAGATCGCTGGCTGACAGGTTCGGAAACGATCTATTGGTATGCGGCCTCGGAGCAAGGCGTTACCTATTGCCTCCACAGTTCCGTACGAGCGCTGGTCGACGGATCTGTGCTGGGCTAGATGGCTTGACAACACTTGCACTGGTTTTCTACTGCGATACCAGCGAGCTTCTCGGCTGGCATCTCTCCCGAAATGGCAAGGCAACGACGGCAGCAAGCGCTGATTGCTCGGTTTGACACTCTCGTCAGGTGCCGCAGGAGTCCCTTTTTGGGCCCGACAATGGACTAGTCTTCACCAGCATAAAATGCCCGGCCTTGGTGAAAAGCTACGGCCTGAGGCAGGAGTTCATCACACCGCACTGCCCGCAGCAGGACGGCATAGGCGAGCGTGTGATCCGGACCCTGAAAGAGCAGTGCGTTCATCGCCAGCGCTTTGACAGCATTCAGCACGCGACACGTGCCGTCGGCGACTGGGTCATCTTCGGCAACCAAAAGCGCCCGCACCAAGCGCTTGCCATTAAATCGCCCACTCAGGCATATGCATTAGCGGCTTAAACTGTTCAGATTCCACTGAGTCATTATATTCGACGCCGATTGGCTGCGCCGCGCCCTGACCGAGTAGGGAATCGATTCAGTCATCCCACCAAAGATCAACGGCCGCTTCCCGGCAGAGTTCGACCGCGACACGTACAAATCGCGGCACCTGATCGAGAATTTTTTGGGAAACTCAGGGTGTAGAGAAGCATCTCCATGCGCTGCTGCAATACCGACACAAGCTACACCGCGTTTGTCGCCTGAGCTGCAGCCGTCACTCGCCTGAAATGAATGTCAACAGGCCCTAGTTCTGCGCTGAGCGCGACAGTGAGCTCAGCGAACCTCTCCCTTGCCAAACATTGTGTTCTGCCGCTTCGACGTATCGAAGCAGCGTCTGAGGCGACTTCCAACCGCCAGCCCTCATAATCGCGATGCCGTCGTAGCCGAGGCACAGCAAGTCCTGCGCTGCACCGACCCTCATCGAGTGGCCGCTGAAGAGTTTCGCTTCCTCCTTCGGAATGCCAGCCCTCTCCGCCGTCTCCGATACAACACGCCTGACAGTCATGACTGTCACTGCGCGGTCCACAGCCTTGCCGTGATAAACCGGACAAAACAGCATTTCAGTGTCGATTGCGCGTTTATCCAGCCACTCCTTGACCAAATCCGCAGTGTTTCGAGACGTGAATGCCAGCCGACCGTAGCCGAAGGGGTCCGCCTTGCTACGGCGGATTATGGCCTTGATGGTCCCGTCGCTGCGAAACTCCAAGTCTTCGACGCGCAAGGCCACAAGTTCCGACCTCCTCGTCAAAAGTTCATACCCAACAGAAATCATTGCTCTGTTTCTCAGGCCGATCAGATTGTCGGGCTGAGCTGCCAGAAAGCGTTTCAAGTAATTTGATGTCAGGCCCTTCGCCTGCTTGGGTCTCGCGAATTTTGATCGCCTGACCTTCCTGAACGCCAACCTGACGTCTTCATCATCCGTTGGATCTGACAGGCCTAAGAGCTTGTGCACCCTGCGGATCGCATGAAGTCGTCGCTCGATGGTGTTCATCGCGCAGATTTGCGCCTCCTCCTCCATGAACATGATGATCGAACCGCGCTCTGCCGGGATCGGCAGTGCTTCGTTGCGCGCGCACCACCTCGCAAACGCTTCGAAGTCCGCCTTGTAACCGCGGATCGTTGCGGGCGCGTAGGCGCCTTCGAGACGCTTGAAGTTTTCTCGCCAGTCAGCCATCATTGATTTACATTTTGTTAACAGTAGTTGACATAATGTAAAATAATTGGAGGCCTGTCAACTGATTACTTCTACCCAAATTCGCGCTGCCCGTTCTGCTGTCGATATGACGGCAGGTGAGCTTGGTGTTGCCGTTGGTGTTTCACGCCAGACAATCGTCAAGATTGAAGGTGGAGACGGAGTTCCTTCGGTTAACGTTCAGACACTGATAGCAATCAAGAAGATTTTCGAAGCCCGGGGCATTGAATTCATCATAGCTCCAGACGGCTCCCCCGGGATCGTGATCAGATTACGATCACAAATTTAGCAAACATCTTTTTAGTTTTTTGCAAATATGCAAACCGCGCCCTTGTGCTAAAGTCTTTCGAAACCACCAAATATTGAGTATTCTTGTCTGCATCCCACCACCACGGAGGCATTGATGGCAAGGACAAGCAAAACAGAGCCAAATCTCGAAAAGGCTGGCCTTGATGCACTTCTGCCCGACGAGGACCCTCAGGAATTCAAAGACTTCCGCGATGACCTCTTGGCGGAGCTGAAGCCGCAAACGCGCTACCAGCATAGCCTCGCCATGAATTTGGTCTTGATCGAGTGGGAAATCTCTCGCCACAGGAGAATGGTCGCGTCCTTCGTTCGTGACCAGTTTCGACGTCACGCGGCTGGCGTGCGGGGCAACGGCGCAGCCGGTAAGTCAAGTCCAGGCTACGGCTACTCAGAAGATGTCGAGGATGGCACAGCCCTCCTTGCGGGCGACAGGAATACACTGTCGATGATCGCAAGTAAGGGGGTAACAAAGTCAGAGATCACGGCCGTCGCTATGAGCGACAAGCTTGACCATATCGTTTACCACGAGGGGAGGGTTTCTGATTTGGAGCGCAGACGCAGATCATTGCGCGATGACTACGACAAGCTTCAGTCAAAGCGACCCCCGAGTGAGGATGTCGAAGATGCCGTTGAGGTCATCTGATGGCGACCAAAGCTCAAATTGCCGCCAACCGCCGCAACGCTCTCAAAAGCACAGGCCCAAAAACGTCGATTGGAAAGAGCAGGTCTTCCCTCAATTCAAGAAAGCATGGCGACTACTCCGTTATTGAGTGGAAGGAGATGTCACCCATCGTCGACATGATTGAGGAAGAGCTCCTCAGGGCCGGAGTGGACCCCAGAGATCCTACCATCGCAAGCAAAGTCGCGCGGCTGGCGAGGTCTGAGGTCATTCTCAAAAGAGTTCAAAAGACAGAGCTCGAAAGAGGTGGCGCCGTGGATGATGGCCACACCTATGAGACGGATGCAGACGCTATTGATGAGGAAACCCTCATCGAAGTCCTCAAAACTTTGAACATTGATGGCAATTATACGCCTATGGCGCTGTCCGTCCTCAG
>Ga0315905_10006165_pt1 | contig 12190 bp, 11 predicted proteins | sample LakEriMetagenome_5_FD_203522 | JGI IMG/M metagenome (GOLD analysis project Ga0315905, IMG submission 203522) | Freshwater fungal communities from buoy surface, Lake Erie, Ohio, United States - Buoy 4 MA121 | ecosystem: Environmental > Aquatic > Freshwater > Lake | place: USA: Lake Erie, Ohio...
CTTCCCGAACCTCCAAGTATCGATGCCGAACGCGGAACTTTAATTCACACTGTTCTAGAAGATCTCTTCGAGCTACCTGCGCCAGATCGAGATCTAAAGCGCGCCACCGAACTTCTGCCCTCTCGTTGGCAGGCCCAAATAGATGCAAAGCCAGATATCTCCAAGTTGGTACTCGATGAAGTCACATGGTTCAAGCGAGCCGAGGAGCTGCTGGGAAATTACTTCACTCTCGAATCACCAAACACTTTTGAACCAACCTATCGTGAACTACATCTTGAGATGGATCTCTCCGAAAAGTTATATCTGCATGGTTATGTAGATCGATTAGATGTAGCCCCAACTGGTGAAGTGCGTATCGTCGATTACAAGACCGGAAAATCTCCCAAGCCAGGTTGGGAAGAGAAGGCGCTATTCCAATTGCGTGTTTACGCCTTGCTCTATTGGAAGAACAACGGAGTCATACCTAAGTTACTTCAGCTTATTTATTTGGGTGATACTCGCTTAGTTAAAAGCGTGCCCACGGAGGCCGATTTGGTAAAGACCGAGCGTATTCTCTTTGATATCGCCGAAGATATTCTGGGTGCCATAGAACGCAACGAGTTCCGACCAAGGCCAACCAAGTTATGCGACTGGTGCTTCTTTAAAGCTATCTGCCCAGCTCACGTTGGTTAATTTCCCACCACTTATTTAAATCTTGCAGAGTTAGTCCCACAAAACTTTCTATCCGCTTCAGCCTTTGGCTCTCAATAACCTCAATAAAATGCGGAATGGCAACGACAAATGCGCCACTTGCGGTGGCTGCGGTAATGCCAGTCTGTGAATCCTCAAAAATCAGACAATTCGAGATATCTACTTCTAACAACTTAGCAGCATGTAGATAAGGATCCGGGAATGGTTTAGTTCGCTCAATGTCTCCGGCCGCTACTGTCTGCTTGAAATAATATTGAGAAAGGTTACTAACTACCGCATCTACCAATTCACGAGGGCTCGCGCTAACTAAGGCTTGCGGAATTTGCGCTTGCGAAACCAATTTTGAAAATTCAATCGAACCCGGCATGTAGGAAGTAGCAGCACCTAACCTTGTTTTCATTTCATCAATAATTACCTTGCCGAGAGCCTCAGGTTCTATTCTTCCGTTTAGACAACTGGACATGTATTCGGTGACGCGAGATAACGGTCCGCCCAAACATTGAAGTTGATCTGCAGGCTGCCAGTCATAGCCATAACTGCGCATCATCTGAGTCTCGGCGGCATGCCAATCGGGCTCAGAATCAATGAACAATCCATCCATATCAAAGAGAATCGCCTCAAACATCTGTGTCAACCCTAGATATTAATTTGCGTTGAAATATTTTGCTTCGGGATGATGGACAATTATCGCCGACGTACTTTGCTCAGGGTGCAACTGGAATTCCTCCGACAGTTCTACCCCGATCCGTCCTGGTTCTAGCAACTCACAAAGTTGCAATTGTTGTTCCAAATCAGGGCAAGCTGGATACCCAAATGAATAACGAGAACCGCGGTAACCCTGATCAAGGATTCCTTGCAAATCTGGCGAATCCTGATCGCGAACGCTCATCTCTTCGCGGATTCGCGCGTGCCAATGCTCGGCCAGCGCTTCAGTTAATTGCACAGATAGCCCGTGAAGTTCTAGATATTCGCGATAATTATTGGCAGCAAATAGTTCTGCGGCAGCTTCGCTGATGACACTTCCCATAGTCACAACATGGAAGGCAACAACATCAGTCTTACCAGAATCCTTAGCAGCAAAGAAATCACTTAAACATAAGCGACGATCTCGAGACTGTCGTGGGAAAGAGAAGCGAGTGCGCTCAGTTCCCTTGAGATCTCTTCATGATGCAAAATTATTAGGTCATTGCCCTCACTTACACATGGAAAATATCCATAAACAACGGCAGCGTTTAACCAGCCCTTTGATTGAACTTGGTTCAGTAGCGCGCGAAGTCGCGGTCTGCCTTCTGTTTCGGCCATCGCATCGAACTCACCACGAGCACCTTTAAGACCCCATTGCCCCATAAATAGCGCTCGTTCATCCAACATGCCAACGTAATCCGCCAGTGGAACACCTTTGATAATTCTGGAGCCAAAAAATGGAGCTGCGGGAATATCAACGTCATCCGCAACATCGCTGCGCTTAGTGTCAATTACTTGAGTTTCATCATTTTTAGGACGAAGTGGCACTTTACGTTCTCTTAGCGCAGGTAGTTCAGCACCGGGTACTCCGCGCTTAACGGCCATCATCGCATCCATTAATCGCAAACCTTCAAAAGCATCTCTGGCGTATCGAACTTCACCCGGGAATACCGCGGCTAGATCTTGCTCGACGAAAGCGCGTGTGAGCGCCGCTCCCCCAAGAACAATCGGCCATTTCTCGGCCAAACCACGATTGGTTAACTCCTCCAGGTTCTCTTTCATGATTACCGTTGACTTAACTAGAAGACCACTCATGCCAATTACATCAGCGTTTGATTCTTGGGCCGCATCAATAATCTGATTTACGGTTTGCTTGATGCCGATATTTACAACGGTGTAACCATTATTTGACAGAATAATATCGACCAAGTTCTTACCAATATCGTGCACGTCACCCTTAACGGTTGCGAGCAACATCGTTCCACGACCCTCATCATCGGTCTTCTCCATGAAAGGCTCAAGATAGGCAACCGCGTTCTTCATAACCTCCGCGCTTTGCAGAACGAATGGAAGTTGCATCTCACCTTTTCCGAAGAGTTCACCAACAACCTTCATTCCTTCTAGCAAATGATCATTGATGATCAGAAGTGGCTTTATTCCTTCAGTCATCGCGAGGTCTAGATCATCGGTTAACCCCACCTTTTCGCCATCGACTATGCGACGTTGCAGGCGTTCGGTAAGCGGAAGGGCCGCTAATTCAGCAGCGCGAACGTTGCGCGATACCGCGAGTTCAACACCTTCAAATAACTGCAAAAATTCAGTTAGTGGGTCATAGGTGCAAACATCGCCTTCATACCTGCGTCGATCATAAATCAGGTCTAGCGCGACCTCTTTTTGTCGCTGATCAATGCGAACCAATGGAGTGATCTTGGATGGATGAACAATCGCAGAATCAAGTCCTGCAACAACGCACTCGTGTAAAAATACTGAGTTTAGAACTACTCGAGCTGCTGGGTTTAATCCGAATGAAACATTTGAGACACCAAGAGTTGTCTGAACTTCAGGGAATTCACTCTTTAGCGTGCGAATAGCGTTTATGGTTTCTATGCCGTCACGTCTTGTTTCTTCTTGACCAGTAGCGATCGGAAATGTCAGGCAGTCGATCAAAATATCGCCGGTCTTCATCTGCCAATTTTCTGTTAGATCTTTGATTAGGCGACGTGCAACGCGTAACTTCCATTCGCAATCGCGCGCTTGTCCCTCTTCATCAATGGTAAGTGCGACAACTGAAGCGCCGTGCTCTTGGACAAGCGGCATGATCCGTGCAAAGCGCGAAGTTGGTCCATCGCCATCTTCATAGTTAACCGAGTTAATTACACTTCGACCACCGAGGGCTTCAAGTCCAGCTTTCAAAACTGCAGGTTCGGTTGAATCCAAAACAATAGGTAGGGTTGAAGAAGTTGCAAATCTCGTTGCGAGCTCCTTCATATCTTTGGCGCCATCGCGACCCACATAATCGACAGAAAGATCAAGCATGTGAGCGCCATCGCGAATTTGATCGCGGGCGATTTCTACACAACTCTCCCAATCCTCAGTAATCAAAGCATCGCGGAATGCACGAGATCCGTTGGCGTTGGTGCGCTCACCTATCGCGAGGTAAGTATTGTCTTGTCTAAAAGGTACGTATTGATAGAGCGATGAAGCTCCAGGATCTAAGTTGGTCAATCGCTTCGGAATAGCCTTCGCCCCTAATTTATTAACAACCGCTGCCAAATGTTCTGGAGTAGTGCCACAGCATCCGCCGATGAGTGAGATGCCGTAATCGCCCACAAATGTTTCCAGCGCTTGTGCCAATTCGGCAGGGCCAAGTGGATACTCAGCGCCCTTTTTCCCAAGGATTGGTAGACCGGCATTGGGCATTACCGAAATCGCGCAATTGGCAAACTTGGATAGATAACGTAAATGCTCTGACATCTCCGCCGGACCTGTCGCGCAGTTCAGACCAATTAAATCGATCTCAAGTGGTTCAAGCGCGTTCAGTGCGGCGCCAATTTCAGAGCCGAGCAACATAGTGCCGGTTGTCTCAACAGTAACTTGGGCAATCAAGACGACATCAAAGTCAACCTCAGCTATCGCTTGTCGCGCACCGTTCACCGCAGCCTTTGCTTGTAATAAATCTTGTGTTGTTTCAATCAGAAGGGCATCACTTTTCGCATCCAACAAACCTTTGCAAGCGATGTAATAAGCGTTCTTAAGATGGTCATAAGTTGTGTGACCGAGTGATGGCAACTTCGTTCCTGGCCCAAGGGAGCCTAAAACGAACCTAGGTTTTTCGGGTGTGGAGGCGGCATCTGCTGCTTCACGGGCAATTTGTGCGCCTGCAAAAGCTAATTCATAGATGCGATCTTCAATTCCATATTCAGCTAAGTTCGCCCAGTTGGCACCAAAAGTGTTTGTCTCAATCGCATCGACACCGACCGCCAAGTACTGATCATGAACTTTTCTCACAATATCTGGACGTGAAACGTTAAGGATTTCGTTACAGCCCTCATGACCTTGGAAATCTTCAAGCGTGGGATCGGCCTCTTGCAGCATCGTGCCCATCGCGCCGTCGGCAATTACCGTGCGAGAAGACATGGCCTGGCGTAGCAGGCCGGCAGGTCTATTGCGATTATGAGTCGTCACATGAGCGAGGTTACCGTAAGGTGGCGATGTGGAGATTCTTAAAATTCCTGCACTTCGCTCCCCCGTGATGCTTATCGCATTCTCGGGATGGAACGATGCTGCAGATGCCGCAACTGGCGCCGCATCTCATATCTTGGGCGCATGGACTGACGGTATTCATGCCATCGATGAGCAGACCGGTGTTGTTCCTGAATTGATAGCCGATGTAGATCCTGAAGAATTTTATGATTTTCAAGTTAATCGTCCCATGGTCAATATGGATGATTCGCATATGCGTTCTTTGACCTGGCCCGGTACGCAAGTTTTCGGTTTGCAAATGCCAGAGCTCGATTTTGATTTTGTCATTGTGCGCGGCGTTGAACCTTCAATGAAATGGAAATCTTTCACGCAAGATCTAATCGATTTAGCTGATGATCTCGAGGTATCAATGATTATCACTTTAGGTTCGATGCTGGCTGATGCACCACATTCTCGACCTATAACTGTTACTTGCAGCGGGGCACATCCCGAAATCGCAAATCGTTTAGGGGTTGAAGTAAGTAAATACGAAGGACCTACTGGCATCCTCGGCGTTATTGCCGATGCTTGTCTAAGACGCGGTCTCGATGCAGTCTCACTTTGGGCGGCAATTCCGCATTACGCCAGTAATTCACCTTCTCCCAAGGCCACCCTGGCTTTACTTAACGCCCTTGAAGATCTTCTCGAGATAACTTTGCCGCAAGGAGAACTGCCAGCACAGGCTCTTGAATGGGAATCTGAAGTGGATGAATTAGCGCGCGAGGATAGCGATGTCGCTGATTACGTTAAGGCGCTTGAGGAAAGTAAAGACTCCACCTTGCTGGCAGATGTTTCAGGTGATGAGATCGCACGAGAGTTAGAAAGATTTTTACGCAGACAAACTGAGAATTAAATCGCAATTCCCAATAGCGCATCGATTGCCCGGCTGAGTTCGCCCGCATCTCCACCCGTTTCACCCTGATTGGTTGCGGTCATCCAATTCTGCAGAGAAGATAGGGCGGCGGGGGTATCTAGATCCTCGGATAGGGCAGAAATGACTGCCTGAATAACTCGGTCAGTCGGTGCCACATCAGGTCGCGAGAGGCAGAGTCTTAATTCATCTAAAAATGTGGTTGCTTCATCAATCTCTGAGTTGTGCCACATGTGATCAACGCGGTAATGATGTCGTAATAGCGCCGTGCGAATAACCATTGCATCAACGCCATCGAGCAGCAGTTGCGAGACGAAAACCAAGTTCCCCTTGGACTTACTCATCTTTTCACCATCTAAGCCGATCATTCCGGCATGAACGTAGTGACTTGCAAACTCCTTATTGTTCATGACTTTAGATTGCGCTGCCGACATTTCATGATGCGGGAAGATCAGATCACTACCTCCGCCTTGAAAATCAATTGACGTTGAAAAAGTGGAATCGATATCTAAGTAGTTGAGTGCAATTGCGCAGCATTCGATATGCCAGCCCGGTCTTCCGGTCCCGTATTTACTTTCCCATCCTGGTTCACCAGGACGTTGTGCCAACCACAGAAGCGCATCCAGCGGATCTTGCTTACCCTTTCGATCCGGGTCTCCCCCGCGTTCGCTAAATATTTTCAACATCTGATCTTGTGAGAGATGGGATCTTGATCCAAATTTTTCATCACTATGAACTTTAAAATAGAGATCATTATCAACTTTATAGACCGAACCAGCTGCTTCAAGTGCCGAAATTGCTTCCACTACCAAGTCGATGGCATCGACTGCTCCGATGTAATGATCGGGAGGCAAAATATGCAGAGCGACCATATCGGAGCGAAAAAGCTCTATCTGCGACGCTGCTAAATCACGCCAATCGATCCCATCACGATTGGCACGTTCTAGAAGCGGGTCATCAATATCTGTGATGTTCTCTACGAAATTAACTTTGGCACCAGTTGCCAACAGATAACGATGGAGCAAATCAAAGGCTAGGTAAGTATTTGCGTGCCCTAGATGTGTTGCGTCATAGGGTGTGATCCCGCAGACATACATTCGATATAACGACTTAACCTCAACTTCCGAAATTCTCGCAGCGGCGGTGTCAAATATACGAAGTGGTGGCATCCGAAAAGACTTTTGCAATGGCGGAATTGCAACGCTGGCCCAGGACTTCATAGAACTATCTTAGAACGGCGGCCATGGAACAGCCGGCCAATCTGGATTAGGTTGCGGAAATGAACCTTCGATTAACGCTCGATCAATGCGCGCAATTGTTGCTTCGATTTCTTCTATCTCAATCAAGCCCTCGATGATTTCGCGCTTACTATTAAGGAATATCTCTCGAGCCTTGCTTAAAAGATCTGTCTCTGATGTCGTAAATGTTTGACCGGCCCATTGCCAAAGAACTGTGCGCAATTTATCTTCTTCATGGAAAGTAACCCCATGATCACAGCCGTAGAGATGACCTTCAGTACTTGGAATTAGATGTCCAATTTTACGATCGGTATTGTTAATGATCACGTCCAAGAGCGCCAACGAACGCAAGCGCGGATCATCTTTTGCATAGAAATCCATCAATTCTACTTCTGGGTCGATATCAATCCACATCTGCACCATGCCGGTTCCGTATGGACCATCTCGCAGAATCGTTGGTGGAACTAAATGAAGGTCCAACCAATGACTCAGAAGAAATGTTAGGTATTCGCGATTAGCCAAAGTGCCATCGGGAAAGTCCCAAAGTGGTCGCTCACCGGCGATTGGTTTATAGATGCAGGCGAACTCTCTTTCTCCTTGCGCATCTTTGACGGTACACATCGCGTATAACGTGGCATTGGATGCATCTATCAAACGCCCAGTCACTGTCAGGGTTGCATTATTTAAATCAACCAACCACTTTTCTACCTGCGCCTTATCCGTCGACATCACTACCTTCGATAACCGTTTGCACGCGGACAAAGATGGCCAGCAGGATCTATCGGACCACCGCAGAATGGGCACGGGACGCGGCCGGCGCCAACAACCATATTTGCCCGTTTTGCAAAACTTTCGGCATAGCCCAGAGGCAGAAGGACTCGTAAAATATCTTGATCGCCTTCGGTATCTATTTCAATAAGTTCATCACTTTCAAATTGTGATTCAGCAATTGCTTGCATATCAATCTCAATTAGTTGGCGATCGGAAACGTAAGCTAGGCCGATCACACCGACGCGAAACTCTTCATCAATCGGGCTCTCAAGCGGTTGGTCGTCAACAGCAACTCTTTCAAAGGTAAGTAAGGGTTCGCTGTTTCTTACCTCTCTCAGAATCTGCAAGATTCGATCAGCAAGGGCTGAAACTTGTGCCTTTTCAAGTGAGACCGAGACCAACCGATTCTTCTCGCGTGCCTGAATGAAGAAGGTTCTCTCTCCCGGCACACCAACAGTGCCGACCACAAATCGCTCCGCTGGATCAAAGAGAAGAATTCTTGAACTCATTTAGATCTTGAACTTCCAGATCCTCCGCCAAGTAAGGCTTTTCCGATTGATTTCTTCTTGGCAGAAACCAGATCAATTATTGCTGCCGTTGTTGAGTTTAGGGTGATAACTCTGAAGTCGGTACCGTCAAAATCAAGAACGGTAACTGATGCTGGGTCAATAACAATCTTCTGGAAATTATCCAGATGTGTGCCAAGGACGGCGGCGACAATGCTCTTGATAACATCACCGTGGCTGACCAAAATTTGATTGCCGGGAGTCGCCGCAGCCTTGTGCAAAGCGCGCATGGCTCTCACCTGAACATTGGCTAGGCCTTCCCCATCAGGGAAATACATAGCGCTGGGACGATTCTGAACCGTCTTCCATAATTTATGGCGATATAAGGAGCTCAGTTTCTTACCTGTCCATTTACCGTAATCAACCTCGGATAAATCATCAATTATGAAAACTTTGGGACGCTTTGCTTTTGCTGTGGCCTCCAGAAATGGGGCCATAGTCAGATGACATCTCTCAATTGGACTGATGTGAATCGAGGCAACGCTGATTCCATGTAACCGCTTAGCCAATTCGATCGCTTGTTTCTTTCCATGATCAGTTAACACAACGCCGGCAGATCTACCAGCCAATATGCCACGATCATTTGCAACCGAGTGGGCGTGACGAATTAGAAGTATCCGTGTCATGTTGGAAGGTTAGCGATAATTCATCGCCTCGTCTTGCTAAGGTCGCGCCATGGAATTACGTCAGGCTGGTGATTGCGGACTACAACTATCGCGCCTTGGTTTGGGAACGATGACCTGGGGTCGAGATACTGATACTCACGAGGCTGCCGATCAAGCCCGCGCATATATCGAAGCGGGTGGCAATTTTCTAGATTCCGCTAGTCACTATGGTGATGGCGACTCAGAGCGCGTAATAGGCGGATTAATTGGAACGCTCTTTCGCCGCGAAGATGTTGTAATCGCAACAAAGGCGGGTGTGGCATACGAGGGCGGCACGCTTAAGACTGATGCCTCACGCACCTCATTGATGGCTTCGCTAGACCGATCGCTAAATCGATTAGCAACCGATCATGTTGATTTATGGCAGATCCAAGTTTGGGATCCTAATACACCTCTGGAGGACACACTTTCTGCTTTGGATTGGGCCTACACATCAGGACGCGCTCGTTATGTTGGAGTTTCTAATTTCAATGGGTGGCAAAGTGCGCGCGCAATATCCTTGCAAGAAGCTAATACCGCTAAAGCACCGATAGCAACGTTACAAAATGAATTCTCATTGTTGAACAGAGGCGGTGAAGAAGATGTATTGCAATGTAGCGCTGTGTTAAATCGCGGATTCATTGCTTGGTCACCGCTCGGACGTGGTGCACTAACTGGTAAATATCGGAATGGCATCCCCGCGGATTCAAGAGCAGCAACGCCTCACTTTGCCGCCTTCATCGAGCCCTATTTGGACGAGCGCTCGCGTCGCATCGTTGAAGCGGTAAGCGTTGCGGCGCAAGGTTTAGGTTACTCACCTCTTGAAGTTGCACTGGCTTGGGTTCGCGACTTCCCCGGTGTAACCAGCGCAGTTGTTGGCGCAAGAACGGGCGCGCAACTCAGGGGAATATTGGCTAGCGAGGAAATCACGCTACCTGATGTCGTCAGAACCGCCTTGAATGAGATCTCTGCAGACTAAATCAAGAAGAAAAATTAGGCATGTTCTAGAAAGTCTGCAAGGACTCTGACACCGAAACGAATTCCATCAATTGGTACACGCTCGTCTACTCCGTGGAAGAGCGACATAAAATCCAAATCTGCAGGTAAGCGCAGCGGTGAGAATCCATATCCAATAATTCCAAGCTCTGACAGCGCTTTATTATCTGTACCACCACTCATCAGATATGGAACTGGAATGCCTTCAGGATCCTCTCGCAAGAGCGCCGCTTTCATCGCTTCAACCAATGGAGCGTTGAAGTTAACTTCTAGAGCGATGTCATGGGAAATTGTTTCTATTTCAATATCGGGCCCAATAATGGCTCTGATTGTTGTATTCAATTCCTCTTCATAACCCGGCAAAAAACGTCCATCAATTACCGCGCTTGCCGAACCTGGAATTACGTTTGCTTTGTACCCCGCCTCTAACATCGTCGGATTAGCAGTATTTTGCAAAGTTGCTCCGATCATGCGAGCTGTAGAACCAATCTCTTTCAATAATGGTCGTAGATCCTTTTCGTCGTAGGCCTTACCGGTCACTCGTGCAACTTCGCGGAATAGATCTTTAACCGTCTGCGTATAACGTTGCGGCCATTCATATTTCCCAATTTTTGCAACAGCCTCCGTTAAGGCAGTTACGGCATTTTCACCATTCATCATCGAACCATGTCCTGCTCGACCCTGGGCAGTTAGCTTCATCCAATGAATGCCTTTTTGTGCTGCTTCTACAAAATACAAACGCTTACCATCGGCTACGGTCACCGAGAATCCACCAACTTCGGAAATCGCCTCTGTGCAACCAGCAAATACTTCAGGATGTTTGGAAGTCATGAAACGAGAACCGAACTCCATCCCCGCTTCCTCATCAGCAAAAAAGGCTAAAACAATATCGCGCGATGGTTTATAACCACGTCTTGCCCAATCGCGAACAATTGCCAAAATCATGGCATCAGTGTTTTTCATATCCACGGCGCCGCGACCCCAGATCATGCCGTCTTTTATAACTCCTGCGAATGGATCAACTGACCACTCATCAGCATTCGCCGGTACAACATCGATATGTCCGTGCACAACTAACCCCGGACGAGATGAATCTGTTCCTGAAATGCGCGCAATCACGTTGCAACGATTTGGAGCAGATTCATAAATATTTGCTTCGATACCAACTTCAGCAAGGGAGGCAACCACATAAGCTGCAACGGCTGATTCGTCGCCCTTACCTTCACCATAATTAACGCTAGGGATGCGAATTAATTCCTGACAAATACGGATTGCTTCATCTTCGACACTGGTGAGATCTGAAACTTCGCTATTTGTCATGACGGCATTCTCCCCCAAAATGTCTCCTCAGTGCATCTAAAATCAGAGCAATATCGATGATCTATTCCAGCCATTTTTGCGCAGCGCCCTCGACATTGCTATCGTTACCGTCACACTCGTCCGGGTGGCGGAATTGGCAGACGCGCTAGCTTGAGGTGTTAGTGCCCGCAAGGGCTTAGGGGTTCAAGTCCCCTCTCGGACACGCAACATATGATGGAATTGGTGGCCTATGAACCTGCAAGGCGCACTTTCGCTAATAAGAGAGATCCCTGATTATCCCAAACCCGGAATACTCTTCCGAGATATCACGCCTATGTTGGCCAATGCGCAAGCGTTTAATCTGATTCTTAAAGAGATGTCTAAGCACACAGGATCCGCTGAAGTAATTGCGGGAATCGAAGCTCGTGGATTCATTTTTGGTGCAGCCCTCGCCGCCCACACTGAACTTTCCTTTGTGCCAATTCGCAAGAGCGGAAAGTTGCCCTACAAAACTATTTCAGCCCAATATGGACTCGAATATGGCACCGATGAAATTGAAGTTCACGTCGATGCATTTCTACCAAATCAGAAAGTACTGATAGTTGACGACGTCCTAGCAACTGGCGGTACTTTATTAGCAGCCATTGAGCTAACAAAGCGATGCGGGGCAGACGTTGCAGGGATTCTTGTATTGATGGAGTTAAGTTTTCTAGAAGGTCGCAATCGAATAACCGATAAATACCCTGATCTAAGCATTACCTCTTTGGTGACAGTTTGAGCGCTAAGCCTCGTATTCACCAGATTCAAGCGCTCCGAGCACTCGCTGCATCACTAGTAGTTCTCTTTCACGCAAAGCTCTCCCCTGGTGGTTTTATAGGCGTAGATATCTTCTATGTAATATCTGGTTAT
>Ga0315905_10006166_pt1 | contig 12189 bp, 8 predicted proteins | sample LakEriMetagenome_5_FD_203522 | JGI IMG/M metagenome (GOLD analysis project Ga0315905, IMG submission 203522) | Freshwater fungal communities from buoy surface, Lake Erie, Ohio, United States - Buoy 4 MA121 | ecosystem: Environmental > Aquatic > Freshwater > Lake | place: USA: Lake Erie, Ohio...
TGATCGGCCGCGATGAGGAGATCCGCCGCACGATTCAGATCCTCAGCCGCCGCACCAAGAACAATCCGGTGCTGATTGGCGAGCCCGGCGTGGGCAAAACGGCGATCGTGGAGGGCCTGGCCCAGCGCATCGTGAATGGCGATGTGCCCTCGGCCCTGCAGAACCGCCAGCTGATCTCCCTCGACATGGGGGCCCTGATCGCTGGTGCGAAGTATCGCGGCGAATTCGAGGAGCGGCTTAAGGCGGTGCTCAAGGAGGTGACCTCCAGCGAGGGCCAGATCGTGCTGTTCATCGATGAGATCCACACCGTGGTGGGAGCCGGCGCCAGCGGCGGCGCCATGGATGCCAGCAACCTGCTCAAGCCGATGCTGGCTAGGGGCGAACTGCGCTGCATCGGCGCCACCACCCTCGATGAGCACCGCCAACACATCGAAAAAGACCCGGCCCTGGAGCGCCGCTTCCAGCAGGTGTTCGTGGACCAGCCCACGGTGGAAGACACGATCTCGATCCTGCGCGGCCTCAAGGAGCGCTACGAGGTGCACCACGGCGTGCGCATCGCCGACAACGCCCTGGTGGCGGCTGCGGTGCTCTCAAGCCGCTACATCGCCGATCGCTTCCTGCCCGACAAAGCGATCGATCTGATGGATGAATCGGCGGCGCGTCTGAAGATGGAGATCACCTCCAAGCCCGAGGAGATCGATGAACTCGATCGCCGCATCCTGCAGCTGGAGATGGAGAAGCTCTCCCTGGGCCGCGAATCCGACACCGCCAGCCGCGACCGGCTGGAGCGGCTGGAGAAGGAACTCGCTGATCTAAGCGAGCAGCAGAGCACCCTTAATGCCCAGTGGCAGAAGGAGAAGGGCTCGATCGATGAGCTCAGTGCCATCAAGGAAGAGATCGAGCAGGTGCAGCTGCAGATCGAGCAGGCCAAGCGCAGCTACGACCTCAACAAGGCCGCCGAGCTGGAATACGGCACCCTGGGCGAACTCAACCGCAAGCTGGCCGCTAAGGAAGCCGAGCTCACCAGCGGCCACGCCGGCAAAACGCTGCTGCGCGAGGAGGTCACCGAGGACGACATCGCCGAAGTGATCGCCAAGTGGACGGGCATCCCGGTGAGCAAGCTGGTGCAGAGCGAGATGCAGAAACTGCTGCACCTCGAAGACGAACTCCACACCCGCGTGATTGGCCAGCAACAGGCCGTGACCGCGGTGGCGGATGCCATCCAGCGCTCCCGGGCAGGCCTCTCCGATCCGAACCGACCGATCGCCAGCTTCCTGTTCCTTGGTCCCACCGGCGTGGGCAAAACGGAACTCTCCAAGGCCCTGGCTGCCCAGCTCTTCGATTCCGAGGAGGCGATGGTGCGGATCGACATGAGCGAATACATGGAGAAGCACGCCGTGAGCCGCCTGATCGGGGCGCCTCCGGGCTACGTGGGCTACGAGGAGGGCGGCCAGCTCACCGAGGCCGTGCGGCGCCGCCCCTATGCGGTGGTGTTGTTCGACGAGGTGGAGAAAGCCCACCCCGATGTGTTCAATGTGATGCTGCAGATCCTCGATGACGGCCGCGTGACCGATGGTCAGGGCCGCACGGTGGATTTCACCAACACGATCCTGATCCTCACCAGCAACATCGGCAGCGCCTCGATCCTCGATCTGGCCGGCGATCCGGCCCGCCACGCCGAGATGGAGCAGCGGGTGAATGAGGCCCTGCGAGGGCACTTCCGGCCCGAATTCCTCAACCGCCTCGATGAATCGATCATCTTCCACAGCCTCAAGGCCGAGGAGCTGCGCCAGATCGTGGAGCTGCAGGTTAAGCGGCTCGCCCGGAGGCTTGAGGACAAGAAGCTGGGGCTCCAAGTGGATGGCGAGGCCCTCGACTGGCTGGCCGGCGTCGGCTACGACCCGGTGTACGGCGCTCGCCCCCTGAAGCGCGCCATCCAGCGCGAGCTGGAAACGCCGATCGCCAAGGCGATCCTGGCGGGCACCTTCCCGGCCGGCTCCACGATCGCCGTGGCGGTGGAAAACGAGCGGCTGGCCTTCCACTCGGCCGCAGCCTCCACCCTCAGCGGGCCGGTGCCGGCGCTGGTGTGATCAACCGGTGCAGCAGACGGATCACGGTGCCGCGGGTGGAGTGCCCGCGGCAAAAACAGTCAGGGTGAGCGGTGGAGGGCCTTCAGGCCATTGGCGACAACTGCTCAGGTGGCGTTCAGGGGGTTCCCTCTGGAACGATGTCCACCACCAGAGCCCGGGCGGGGCCTTTGCCCTCATTGCGCCACCAGTGGATGACGCCGGTGGATTCGAGAGCCACGCCTCCAGGCCCCAGCACCAGGGGGGCGAAGCCCGGACCACGCCGCTCCGTCATCTGCCCTTCCAGGATGTAAGCGAGGCCTGGGCGTTGATCGTGGCGGTGCAGGGCGATGCTGCCACCGGGGGCGACGGTGATTTCGCGGATGCGCAGCTCCCGGCCGGCCAGGGCCGGGAAGTCATGGTCGAGGGGCTGGGCGCCGAGCCGCCGGATCGCCAGCACGCCCTGGGTCACGCTGGCAGCCCCGGACGAGTGATGGCCATCGGCCGGCAGCTGTTCCTTGGCGGGCACCACCCCGTTCGACTGGGCCAGGCCGGGGGCCGCCAGCAGGGTGAGGGCGAAGCTGAGGCCGACGGTGGTTCGGAGCACCGAATTAAGGGCAGGAGATCCCAGGCTAGGTAGGCCGCATTCCGCCACCCCGCGCCGGAAGCAACGCCACTAGCTCCTGATAGGCCGAGCAGAACTCGGTGCCGAGTGCATCCTGGAGGATCGTGTCAGCCGCGAAGGCCTCCAGGGCTTCCTCCAGGCTGCCGGGCAGGGGCTGGGCCGTGCCCGCTGCCGGGGGGTCGGTGTAGGTGTTGGCGTCGCTGCGGGGGCCGGGATCAAGGCGGCGCTCGATGCCATCGAGGCCGGCGGCCAGTACCGCCGCCTGCAGCAGGTAGGGGTTGGCGGCGCCATCGGGGAGACGCAATTCGAGGCGCTGGTTGTCGGGGATGCGCACCAGGTGGGTGCGGTTGTTGCCGCCGTAACTGATCCAGGCCGGCGACCAGGTGGAGCCGGAGCTGGTGCTGGCCCGGGCCAGGCGGCGGTAGCTGGCCGGCACGGGATTGGTGAGGGCGCACAGGGCGCGGGCATGGGCCAGCAGGCCGCCAAGGAAGTGATAGGCCAGGGACGAAAGGCCCTTCTCGCCGGCCGGGTCGTGGAAGAGATTGCGGCCGCCCTTCCAGAGCGACACATGCAGGTGGGCGCCATTACCGGTGAGGCCCTCGATCGGCTTGGGATCGAAGCTCACGCCGCAGCCGTGCTGTTCAGCCAGGGTGGCGGCCATCACCTTGAAGAAGGCGTGGCGGTCGGCGGTGGTGAGGGCATCGGCGTAGGTCCAGTTCAGCTCGAACTGGCCATTGGCATCCTCGTGATCGGCCTGATAGGGCCCCCAGCCCAGCTCCTCCATGGCGCCGATCAGTTCGCTGATCAGCGGATAGCGCCGCATCAGGCTGATCTGGTCGTAGCAGGGCTTGGACTGGCGATCGAAGCGGTCGGCCACGCCGCCCTGCTCGGGATCGAGCAGGAAGAACTCCGCCTCCACACCGCTGCGGAATGCAAAGCCGAGGGCCTCGGCCCGCTTCAGCTGCTGCTGGAGCACCCGCCGCGGCGCCTGCTCCAGGGGCTGACCCTCCACCACCAGGTTGGTGGCCACCCAAGCCACATCCCGCTGCCAGGGCAACACCATCAAACTGGCCGGATCGGGCAGGGCCAGCACATCGGGATCGGCCGGGGTGAGATGCAGCCAGGCAGCGAAGCCGGCAAAACCCGCCCCATCGGCCGCCAGCGCAGCCACGGCCGAGGCCGGCACCAGCTTGGCCCGCTGCACGCCGAACAGATCGGTGAAGGAGAAGAGCACATGGCGCAGGCCACGGTCGGCAACGGTTTGGGCCAGGTCGGTCATCGGGGGGTTCAGGAGGTCCTTGGGGGTGGGGTCTGGGAACCGGGCGTGCATCCCGGACACCCCATTCGTGGTGGGATCTAGGGCCGAATGGCGTTGCGTCCGGTTCAGCATGGGCCGAATCCCAACTCCGCTGCCCTTGCGGAGCTCAACGGCGCAGCAGGTCGTCCACCACCGCCCGCAGCTGCTCCTGCTCCGCCGGGGCCTGGCGAGGGTTTCCGGCCCGGTGGCCGAGGTCGGACTCCAGCACGTGGAAGGTTGCCCCCGGGATCAGAGCCGCCTCGTGGGCGCAGTCGGCCGGAGGGAAATAGAGGTCGTGGCGGCCGGCCACCACGGCAGTGGCGGCCTGGATGCGGCCCAGGGCGGCGGCGAGAGGATCTGAGACGGGGCCAGGGCCTTGGCTGAACGAGGGCGCGGCCATGGACTGGCCTCCAGGGCCTGATATCCCCTCCACCACAGCCAAGGGGCCTCCCATCCCGGCTGCCGCAGCCACATCGTTGGCCAGCCAGACCTCGAGCATGGCGATCAGGTCGCGGGGGTCGTGGCGGCGGTAGGCCGGCAGCCAGGCCTCCTCCACGTAGTGCTCCACGGCCCCGTAGCCGAGCTCCCGGTGGGCGCCGCGGCGGTAGTAGGGCTGGCTGGCGGCCCAGCTGGCATAGATCAGCGCAAACGTGCGCAGCCCCTGTTCGGGAAGGGTGTCGAAGCCGCTGCCGTTCCAGGCCGAATCGGCGATGAGGGCCTGGCGCAGGCTGAGCAGGAAGAGGCGGTTGTGGGGAGTGGTTCGGGCGGTGCCGCACACGCAGCAGATCCGCCGGGGCCGCTGGGGTTCAAGCACCGCCCAGTGGTAAGCCTGCTGGGCCCCCATCGACCAGCCATACACCAGGGCAGGCCGCTCAACGCCGAACACCTCCTCCAGCAGCCGGATCTGGGCCCGCAGGTTGTCACGGTGATCGATCGGCCAGCCACCCTGGCCCAGCGGCGGACCGCCATTGCTGGGGCTGGTGGAGCGGCCGTTGCCGAACTGGCTCACCAGCACCACACAGTGGCGCTCGGGATCGAGGATCGGCCCCACCGCCCAGGCGATGTCCTCCGGCCAGGCGCCGTAGGAGCTGGGGTACAGCACAAGGTTGGAGCGCTCGGCATTCAGCTCGCCAAACACGCGGTAGTCGAGATGGGCGGCGCTCAGGGTTTCGCCGCAGGCCAGGGGAAAGGAGCCGAGATCGAAGCGGAGTGCGTTGGGGAGGTTCATGGCCCTCCCATGGGTCGGGCCGGATCAGCAAGGCCGGCGGCCGGGCGGACCGGACTGGCCATCAGCTCCGCAGAGACGCGGCCACCGCATCGGACTGCCGATCAGCCACAGGGGCAGGCATCGCTAGGGCGGCGAGGTTGGCCAGGAAGCCGCGGTGCACCGCCAGGTAGCCGGGGGCCACCACCGTGAGCCCCGGCCGCAGATCGCGATGGGCGGCCGCCAAGGCGTGGAAGGGCAAGGAGGGGTAGAGGTGGTGCTCGGCGTGGAAGGGCATGTTCCACATCAGGCGCCGCAGCGGCGCCAGGGTGTGGGTGGTGCGGGTGTTGCGCAGGCCATCGGCCACAAAGGGGCAGCCGCCATGCTCGGCCAGCAGCACAAAGCGCAGCAGGGGTTGCCCCACCGCCAGGGGCAGGAGCCAAAACCAGAAAAGAAAACCGTTGGCGCCGATCAGGGACACCAGGGCCAGCAGGCCATAGACAGCGAACTGCAGCGCCAGCGAACGACGCACCGCAGGGACGGCATCAGCGGGGATGTAGGGACGGGCGCTGAAATCTCCTCGCAGCCCTGCCAGATGGCCGCGGACCTTGCCGATCCACCAGGGGATGGCACTGAGCTCCAGCAGATAGGCACCCCTCGTGGTGGGAGGACTGTCCTCCAGCTCTGGATCGAGGCCCACCAGGTGGGTGTAGCGGTGGTGCCACTGGTGGTAACGCCGGTAGAAATCGGCGTTATAGAAACTCAGCACCCCGGCCCACCAGGCCACGCCATCGTTGAGATCCCGGCTGGCGAAGGCGGTGCGGTGGCCCGCCTCATGCATGGCGCAGAACGCGAAGGCCAGGCCCCAGCCCAGCAGCAGCAGGCCGAGCAGCCCCAGCGGCGCCACCATGGGCGCAGGCACCATGGGCGCAGGCACCACGGGCGCGGGCAGCAGGGGCGCGGCCATCTGGGAACCGGCCAGCGGGCCCTGCCCCAGCGCCTGCGCCCACAGCAACCCACCCGTCACCAGAACGCCTAGGTGGAACGCAAGTTGCAGCAACCCGGGCCGGTCGTGGCGCCGATTGAGGGCAGCCAGCCGATCGCCCGGCAGAGATCCCAGGGCCGGGGCGAGGGGCGACGTGGACGCCGGGACCAAGGGGGGCACCGAAGCTGAGGTGATGCTCGCAGGAGCTCTCGGGTGGGCCGGGGGAGCTGGCTCGGCCATGGAATCCGGTGGAGACAGGGGCCGCAGAACGACCGTTGGGATGCGTAGTTTGGCGAAATCAGGGCCGCCAGTGCGTTCGGCATGGACCCCTCATCGTCGCCAGTGGCACGGCGGCCAGGAGTGCCACCAGCCGGGAATGGCGCGGGATGGACCAGGAACCAACACGGAAGGTTGCAAGCGGCCCCCATGGGCTACAGATTCTCTTAAGGTTCTTGAGTCAGCGGATTCTCTGTGTACGACAACCACCCCGTGCTCACCTCGATGGAGCTCCGGCTCCAGGACCTGCGCGACAGCTACCGCTGTCAGCCCAACGAGCACACCCGCTATCAACTGGTGCGCCATGAGCAACTGATCGCCCAGTGGGCACCCTTCCGGTTCCAGGCCAGCTGATTGGCGATTCCGGGCCAATGTTGCGTTTTTTGCAGCAACGGAATCCGCTCCGGCCCCCCCGCGTAGAACCAAAGCACCGACGCCCTCACCAACCAACGTCGGCCTGAGCGCCCCCCTTGCCCGGCAGCTCCGGTGGACCCCCCTGCCGTTGCGGTTGGGGGGTCTGCTGTTGGTGGATGGCCTGCAGGGCCGAAGCGGTCGCCGTGCCGCCGGGATGGGGAGCGTGGCTGGTGTGAGCAGGCGTCGGGCTGATGAGCCTTGGCCCGCGGCAGCCGCGCCGGCCCGCCGGCCATCACCAGAGCAGCAGCTCGGGCCTGGGCTGATCCAGCCGCCAGAGCTGGCGGTGACGATGCAGCAGTTCCTGGCCCAGAATCGCCTCGACCCCGAGCTGCGCAAAGATCGGGTTGTCGGTCACGATCCCCTCCACACCGCCCTGAGCATCGCCAGGCGAAGGCGAACCGGAAACGGAGGCAGGCCCGCCGGGCCTGGGGCCGAGCCCGATGCCGGCGTAGTGGCGGCGGTCAACCCGCTGCTCACCGCAAAACCCCACAAGCCGCAGCGGCTGGGCCGGACCGAGCGGCCGCAGCCGTGCCGCCAGGGCCGGCTGCAGGAACAGCCCCTCAGCGCCGGTATCGGCCAGGGCCCCCACCGGGCCGAGCGGCGTGCGCAGCTGCAACAACGGCACGCCGCGATGCCACCTCAGCGGAACCCGCAGCGGCTGCGATCGAGGGGTCGCCGATCGGTTGGCCGAGCTTGTGGCTGTGCCTTTCGCCAAGTCTGTGGACGAGGTGGGCGAAGCGCTGGGCCAGGCGTTGAGCTGTGAATGGAGAGGCCGGGAGGAGCGAGCGGGAGGCGCTGAGCTGGAGGACGGGGTGAGCGGGAACGGGAGCTGATCGAGGGCCGCCGCGCCGAGCGCCAAACGCCCCAGGTAGGGATCGATCCGGATCGGCAGCAACCGCAGGCTTGGCGCCCCCAGCACCCCATCCACCCCCGCCGGCAGGGCAGCCACCGGCAGCACCAGCGCCTCCACCCCCTCCAGGGAAAGAGAGGATGTTCCGGGAGGAGCCGCCGGGTCGCGCAGCACCAGATCGGGAAGCCGAGTGCGCTGGGGGTTCAGATCGGCGCAGCCATGGCCGCCTCCCGCCAGTCCAAAGGCGCCCGGGGGCAGGGGGCGGCGCTCCAGGGCCAGCCGCTCCGCCAGCTCCGGGGTGACCATCGTGGAGGTGGCGCCGGTGTCGAGCAGCAGACGGATGCGGGCGCCCTGGCGGTCTTGGCGGTCTTGGCGGGGAGCATCCCCAGGGCTGGCAGCCTTTGCACTGGAGGCGGCCGACGCCCCGACTCCCGAAACCTGAAAGTCGAGCACCGGGGTGTGGCCCCCCTCGGCCCGCTCCAGCGGCAGGCTCACCGAACCCCGGCTGCGGCCGCCCGAAAGCGGCTGGCCGGCCAGCTGGATCAAGGCATGGACAGGAGCGCTGGCGGCGGCCATGACCGGTGGGCGATCTGCGGCGCGGGCGGGAAGGATCAGCAGCAAGGCGAGCAAGGCTGGGCAGCGCCGCCAACCAGCGGAACGCGGATCGCAGCGAACAGCATCCGGAGCAACCAGACGCAGCCCTAATGGCTGGGCCGCCGGCCGCCTGCCAGGGTCTAGCTGGCACCCCATGAGGCATCGCCCTGGGCGCTCTGCGAGGTGCCGCCACGGGAAGGCCAGCCTGCCCAGCACGGCCCGAGGACGAGGCGTCATCAACAAACGCAGGGAGAGCAGGGAGCCCATGACGAGGGACATGGAACAGGGCTCAGTCCAAAGGTTTTGCGGATTCCCATTGTGATGGCCGTGATCGGCGTGCAGGGCCTGCGTGGTCGGGCAGGCCCAGTGCCGGGTGCGTGCGGTTCCAGGGCAGGACTCGGTGCCACCGATCACCCCGCCGGAAGGTGAGCCACCACCCCCCACCACAGCGGCACCGTGACCAGGGCCAGCAGGGTGGTGGCCAACACCAGATGGGCGGTGCGGTCGGCGTCGCGGCCGGCGGCCTCGGCCAGCAGCAGAGCCGACACCGCGGTGGGGGCTGCCGCCTGCAGCACCACCGCGTCCCGCACAGCGAGCGGCAGCGGGATCAGCCGCGTGAGCGCAAGCATCAGGAGCGGCATCGCCAGCAGCTTGAAGGCCAGGGCCCAGCCCAGGGGCCTCACCTCCCCGGGTGCCAGTGGCTTCCCCTGCCGAAGGTTCACCCCCAGCCGCATCCCAACCACGCTCAGGGCCAGGAGCAGCAGCAGCTGGGAGGGCCACCACAGCAGCCGACCGAGCTCGCTACCCCAGGGGGAGAGGTGCAGGAGCAGGGCGATCGCCAGCCCCCTGCAGGCCGGACTGCCCGACAGCACCGCCAGGGCGCGGCGGACATCAAAGGCCAGCCCCTGCACCAGCAGCGGTCCGACGCTCCAGGTGATCAGGGTGCCCACGAGGTCGTAGGTGATGCTGAACCCGAGCGAGGCCGGCGGCAGCAGGGCCACGGCCACCGGAATGCCGAAATAGCCCGTGTTGCCCACTACAGCCCCCAGCTGCAGGCCGCCGTGGGGGATCGAGCGCCGCAACGGTGCCCATCCGAGCAGCAGCAGCAACCCGGCGACGTTCACCAGAGCAGCCATCACCCCCGCCACCAGCAACTCTCGCCCCATCCCCGAACGCAGCAGCAGGCCCACCAGGCTGAGCGGCACCCCCCAGTTCACCAACGGAGCGGCCAGCCTGGAGGGGAGCTGCGGAAAGCGCAGGCCCAGGAACAGGCCAAGCAGCAAGGAGGGGATCAGTTCGCAGGCGAAGCGCAGCACGGCGGCTCCCTTTGTGGGTGATCCTCGGATCTCACCGCCAAGCCGCCTACGAACCGACGGCATCGCGTCGGTGGAGGGCAAGGCGAAGCGGGAGCCGGCGCTGGCGGGGCGCCCCTAACCCTGTGGCGGTGCGCTTGCCAGCTTCTGTGCCAGAGCCGTGGAGAGCCGCCTCAGCGCCGCTGACATCTCGCCGGTGGGGATGGCCACGCTGATCAACGTGGGGCCCGTGATCCCGTCTGATCGCCAGCGGCCCAGGCAGCTCCAGAGCTCCTCCTCGTTCTTCACCCGCTGCGCGGCGCTGAAGCCCATCGCCAGGGCCAGCTCCCGATGGGCCACCGGCTGCAGATCGTTGAACGGACCATCGAGGATGGGGCGCTCGGTGCCATAACCGCCGTTGTCGAGCACGATCACAAGGGCGGGAATGGCATAGCGGGCCAGGGTTGCCAGCTCGTTGGCGCACATCAGCAGGGCGCCGTCGCCGAGGAGCACCACGGGCGGGCGCTCCGGGCAGGCTCCCCACGCCCCCACGGCGGCGGGCAGGGCGAAGCCGAGGGAGGCCCAGAAGCTGCTGGCGAGGAAATGGCTGTCCTCGCCGAGGCGCAGATCGGCGGCGCCAAAGAGGGCATCGCCGGGATCCGCCAGGAGGGTGGCTGCGGCGGGCAGGACGGCTTGGATCGCCGCCATCAACCGCTCCACCCCCACCGGCTGATCGGGCGCCGGCTCGAAGGTGGCGGCCGGCGCGGGGCCAGGGCCCGCCAGCGGCGGGATGGCGGACTCCGGCGCGGGCGCCTCCGCCCAGATGCGCAGCAGGGTGAGGGGATCGAGGTTCTCGTTGCGATCGTCGGCTGTGCGCAGCCCCCCCTCCAGATCCACCTGCAGCACATGGGCGGGGTCCAACGCCATGGTGAACACGCCGGTGTCGAGGTCATTGAGGGGTTGGCCGAGCACCAGCAGGCCGTCGCTGCTCTCCACGCGCTGGCGTAGTTGCGGCTGCCCCATCGCCCCCTCGTAGATGCCTAATACCTGGGGATGGCTCTCGCTCAGGAGGGTCTTGCCCGAGAGGCTGGTGACCAACTCCCAGCCTTCCCGCTCCAGGATCTGCCGCAGCAGCGGCTGCAGGCGGAAGCGGGCCAGCTCCACGCCTCCGAGCACTAGGGGGCGCTGGCGGCCGCGCATCCAGGCCAACCAGCGCTCCCCCTCGCGCCGCAGTCCCTCCGGGATGGCCAGGGGCGCGTGGGCGGGCGGGGCCAGATCGATCGGCCAGGGAATCTCCCGGTTGAGGCAATCGGCCGGAAGCTCCAGGTAGCCGGGGCGGGATTCGCGCCGCATCCCCTCCAGCACCCGCACCACCTCCTGGGCGGCGGAGCGGCCGGAATCGAGCACCGCGCTCGCCACCGTGACCTCCCGGAAGAGGCGCAGCTGGGTTTGGTCCGCCCGGATGCGGTGGTGCAGCAGGGGGTGCTGCTCGCTCTCCCGCAGGCCCGGGGCGCCGGAGATCACCAACAGGGGTGAGCGTTCGGCGTAGGCGCCGGCTACCGGATTGAGCAGCTTCAGAGCACCGACGCCATAGGTGACCACCGCCACGCCCAGCCCCTGCAGACGCCCGTGGGCATCCGCGGCGAAGCCCGCCCCCTCCTCCCCGGCGGTGCAGATCAGATCAATCGGTGAGGCCTGCAGGGCGGCAAACAGGCCCAGCACATAATCACCCGGCACTCCGTAGACGCGCTGCACGCCGCGCAGCTGCAGGGCTTCGATCAGGGCAGCGACGATCTGCATGAGAGGCGAGCGGAAAGATTCCGATCATGGAGTGGCGTTGGGGGCTGCGGCGTGGTTCTCACCCCAACGTCCGCCCCAGCTGATCGGCCGCCTTCAGGGCCGCCACCAACGCTTCGGCGGTCACGGGGAAGGGTTCGTTGTGGCTGGATTCGCCAGGGATGACACTGCGAGCGGCGATGCGTTGCAGCTGGTCGTCATTGTTGGCGTCGACCCCGACTTGGGCGAGGGTGATCGGCAGCCCAACCGCTTTTTGGTAGTGCAGGATCTCGTTGATTTCGGTTTGCGGTTGGCCTTCTAACACCAACTGGGTGAGCAGCCCGAATGCCACCTTCTCGCCATGGATGTAATGGTGGCTGCCTGGAATCTCGGTGATGCCGTTGTGCACGGCATGGGCCACCGCCAGGCCGCCGCTCTCGAAGCCCAGGCCAGACAGCAGGTTGTTGGCCTCCACCACCCGTTCCAACGCGGGGGTGGGAGCACCGGCCTCCACCGCTGCGCAGGCCGCCGGTCCATCGGCCAGCAAGATGTCACAGCAAAGCTTGGCCAAGGCGCTGCTGGTGCTGCTGGGCAGTCCTCCCACCATGTTGTGGCTGCAGCTCTGGCGCACGCTGCGGGCTTCAAACCAGGTGGACAGGGCATCGCCCAGCCCTCCCACCAGTTGGCGCTTCGGGGCGCGGGCCACCACCTGCGTATCCACCAGCACCAGCAGCGGATGGCGGTTGAAGAAGCGGAACCCCTCCACGCCGCCGCCCTCGGAGTAGATCACCGACAGGGCACTGCAAGGGG
>Ga0315905_10006168_pt1 | contig 12188 bp, 9 predicted proteins | sample LakEriMetagenome_5_FD_203522 | JGI IMG/M metagenome (GOLD analysis project Ga0315905, IMG submission 203522) | Freshwater fungal communities from buoy surface, Lake Erie, Ohio, United States - Buoy 4 MA121 | ecosystem: Environmental > Aquatic > Freshwater > Lake | place: USA: Lake Erie, Ohio...
CCGCCAGCGCCGTGGTGGCGAGCGTCAACAACAGCAGGCAGGGAACAATCCGGAGCATAGATCACCTTGCAGAGTAGGAGACGAAACCCTGCAGATTATGCGGCACTCGGCACACTCGCAAGAACGACGCCCTGCTCAGCCCTTGTTTCCGTACCACTCATCCGGTGATCGATCTGCTCGCTGGAGCCGCTCCAGTTCGTGCGGACCCGGAATCGCGGATGCCGTGGGAGAGTCGATCCTTCGAGCATGGATCGCATCCCACCGCTGCGCCTCGTCCAGGTCGTATTCGCCCGCATCGTAATCGTCGTATCGACAGATATATCCCGGCAGCTTCGAGCGCTCGAGTTCCAGATCGTACTCATCCAGAACGCGGTTCTGGATCAGATCCCGGCACTCAGAGTTGATGGGGTGAGCAATGTCCGCGTAAAGCTTGGCCCGCCCATCCAGTCCCTTGGGAGCCCGCTCGTCCCGCAATCGCTGACCGCATTGGGCACAGTAGTTCGAACGCAGTGCGTTCTTCCCATGACACCGATGACAGTGGTCCGTCAACTTGCGACTGGGCATCGCGACGAATGGTCCCTTGATGCCCCGAATGATCTTCAGGTCTCGGACCACGAAACAACCGTCGATCGTCATCGAGCAGAACGCCAGCAGACGTTCCGCGTTATCACTCATCAGTTTGATGCGTACTTCCGTGATCTCCACGATACCGTCCTCCTGAGTGGATCGCAGCCACCAGCTGGGGAGCCACGTTCGAAAGAACGTGGGCCGCTCACACTCGTGGAACGCGCGGTTCACGAGTGGCAACACGAGCCAGCAACGAACCTCAGGTCGCCGTCTGAACGACGAAAACCTGGCCACGAGAAAGCGTACGGAGCTGACGGGCAGCCTGCACTGCCTGCCCACGATGGGCACACAGGGCAAAGCAGGACGACCCACTCCCGGTCATCAGCTGACCCACACTCGAAACGCGACGCAGGGATGCCAGAGTCCTGGCCACCTCGTCGCTCAATTCGGTCGATGGAACTTCCAGAGAGTTGTGAAGATCCACCCCCAACAAGCTGACATTCCCAGTTTCGATCGCTCGGCAGATCGACTCGCTTCCGCGCGGTCGGTCGATCTTCAACCTCGAGAACACTTCGCCGGTACTTAACCCGACGGGCGGCTTGACCAGCACAAAGTGCAGCGGACGCCCCAGCCTGATTGGCTCAATCTGCTCGCCGCGTCCCCGGCAGATCGCCAGCGGGGCTGAGTCGAGGAAGAAGTTCACGTCACTGCCCAGTCGCGCCGCCAGTGGATGCAACTCTTGCGATGTCAGCCCCAGCTTCCAGAACACATTGAGTCCGACCAGCGCTGCAGCTGCGTCGCTGGAACCACCGCCCAAGCCAGCTTGCAGTGGAATCATCTTGCTCAGGTGTATTTTCACGCCAAGCTGACAGCCGGTCACATCGCGCAGCAGCTGGGCCGCTTTCAGAATCAGATTTCGCCCATCTTGGGGCAAGAGCGGAAGCATCTCCTTGGGGATGCCTGGGGAGGCTGGGGCGAGTGACAACTCCAACCCGCCGCTGTCGTTTGCTTCAAAACGCAGGGTGTCGAACAGGCCGATTGAGACCATCAAGGTCTCAAGTTCGTGGTAGCCGTCCGGTCGTTTTCCGAGAACGTCGAGGAACAGATTCAGCTTGGCCGGCGTTCTCACGACAAGGGACGACCCTTGTCGATCTAGTCGCATCTGTGTCACATCCTGGCGAAGAGACTCACGCTGCTGTGACTTCCGGTCGGCATCGCAGGATGCCGTCTCGGGAACTCCACAAGACACAGGAGAGTTCCGCGCTCGTGGGCAAGAGAGGTGATTCCTGCGATGTTAGGTTTCTGGATCGGAAAGTCAAGAGGCGATTCGCTACCATCCGCACCAGTGAGCATGTCCAGATCGCCGATACCACAAGAGGTGATCTGACCTGCTGGCGCCAGGGTCGTACCGACTCGTGCCTGTCGCTCACCGATCATGTGGCTGCCTCGCCCCATCTGACGGTTCCCGATGTTGAACGGAAAGTGCCTCTGATGTCCGACGTTCAGAACTATGACGTGGTGGTGATTGGCTCCGGTCCCGGAGGCGAAGGGGCCGCCATGCAGGCCGTCAAGCACGGTCTGAAAGTCGCCGTCGTCGAAAAGATGCCGATGATCGGCGGCAGCTGTACGCATACGGGAACGATCCCCAGCAAGGCCCTGCGGTTCGCGATCTTCCAGGCGATGGAGTTCCGCTCGAACCCGCTGTTTCGGACGCTGGGCTCCGCAGCTGACGTCAATCTCCCGCAAATGCGTAAGACCGCTCAGCGCGTGATCGACCAGCAGGTCACGATGCGGCAGAGCTTCTATGACCGCAACGACGTGCCGGTCCTGAATGGAACCGCACGCTTTCTCGACAAGCAGACGATCGAGGTGCTGCATGCAGACGGTGGCCATACGGTCCTGGCAGCCAAGAACTTCGTCATCGCCACCGGAGCCCGCCCCTATCGTCCGGCCAACGTCGACTTTAATCATCCCTGCGTGTTCGACAGCGACACGATCCTGGGACTCAATCGCGACATCAAGTCGCTGACCGTCTACGGGGCTGGGGTGATCGGGTGCGAGTACGCCTCGATGTTTCGCAACATGGATGTGAAGATCAACCTGATCAACACCCGCGACAAGCTGCTCGACTATCTGGATGAGGAGATCATTGACGCTCTCAGCTACCACTTGCGCGAGCGAGGGGTCCTGATCCGCAACCGAGAAGAGTTCGACCACCTCGACTGCACAAATGACGGCGTCGTGGTGACGCTGAAGTCCGGCAAGAAGCTGAAAACGGATGCCCTCTTGTGGGCCGCAGGCCGCACGGGCAATTCCGATGGGATGGGACTCGATACGATCGGGATCAAGACCGACAGTCGCCAGAACATCCCGGTCAATGCCCAGTTCCAGACAGCTGTGCCGACGATCTACGCCGTTGGAGACGTGATCGGCTTCCCCGCTCTGGCCAGCGCCGCGTATATGCAGGGACGCTCCGCAGCCAGCCACATTCTCGGCGAAGGAGATCTCAGCGAGATCAAAGATATCCCGACGGGAATCTACACGAGCCCCGAGATCAGCTCGCTCGGTAAGACGGAAAAGGAACTCACCGAGTCGAAGACTCCGTACGAAGTCGGTCATGCCCTCTTCAAGAGTCTGGCCCGCGCCCAGATCACCGGCCAGACCGCCGGAATGCTGAAGCTGCTGTTCCATCGCGAGACGCTCGAACTGCTCGGCATCCACTGCTTTGGAGCCAACGCCAGCGAGATCATCCACATCGGCCAGGCGATTCTGATGCAGCCTCCGCCGAATAACACGTTGAAGTACTTCGTGACGACCACGTTCAACTACCCCACAATGGCTGAGGCCTACCGCGTCGCGGCCCTCAATGGGCTGAACCGACTGTTTTAGGGTTCGATCGCCGTAGCAGAATTCGTAAGAATTTTGCTGTCCGGTGCACTGCACTCCTCGCATATTGGAGTCACATTGTCTGCTCCCCACCCCGCATTGCTCGGCGGCCCGGCCGTCCGCCCCGAGGGCCCGCCCGAGTGGCCGCGGCGCACGGCGGGGACGGATGCCGTGCTCGCGCAGCTGCGGGACTCCGGCGACTGGGGACGCTACCACGGTCCCCACGCAGCTGCGATCAGCCAGGCAATCACTGCCACGATTGGTGTCGAGCATCTGCAACTCTGCTCCAGCGGAACGGTGGCTGTGGAACTGGCCCTGCGAGCGGCTCAGGTCCGTCCCGGCGATGAAGTGATCTTGTCGGCCTACGACTTCAAAGCCAACTTCACGAACATCACGTTGCTGGGAGCCACTCCTGTACTGGTCGATTGCCGAGAGAACGATGCCCAGCTGGATGTTTCGCAGGTCGAAGCAGCGATCACGGACAAGACGAAGGCGATCATCGCTTCACACCTGCAGGGTGGGCTGGTTGAGATCGCAGCATTGCGTGAAATCGCTGACCGCCGCCGTATCGTGCTGATCGAGGACGTTTGCCAGGCTCCGGGAGCGAATGTGTCCGGTCGGCCCGCAGGTGCCTGGGGCGACATCGCCACCTTCAGCTTCGGTGGTTCGAAGCTGATCACGGCAGGGCGCGGGGGAGCGGTGGTCACCTCGCGTCCAGAACTGGCTCAGCGCATCAAGCTCTTCACCCAGCGCGGGAACGATGCTTACCCGCTGTCCGAGATACAGGCCGCGCTGCTGCTGCCGCAGTGGAAACAGCTCGCGACCGACAACGCCCGGCGGTGGGAGACAGTACAACAGCTCGGCGACCTGCGGGGACTGCGGCGATTCGGTGTGACCGATTCCAATCATCCCGCCTTCTACAAGGTCGGGTTCTGGTATGATCCCGCAGCGTACGTGGGGCTGCCACGGGACCGGTTCTGTCAGGCCCTGCGAGCGGAGGGGATTCCGTTCGATCCGGGATTCGCCGGGCTGCACCAGATCCATGCCCGGCGCAGGTTTCGGGCCATCGGTGAGCTGCCAACGGCCGCGCGGGCCTGTGCCCAGGTTGTGATGCTGCACCATCCGCTGCTGCTGGAAGGCACTGTGGCCGTCGAACAGATCTGGGCGGCCCTTGACAAGGTGGCCCAGCACGCGACGATGCTCCGCGACGCGTCACTTCCGACTGCTCCGAACCACCGAGACTGACATGGATTTCGCAGCCAAGTTCTCCGAAGGCCTGAGCTACTCCGCCTTCCTCGACAAGTACGGATCACCCGACCAGAAGCGACGGTGGGCCGACTTCTTCAACTGTGTCTCGCTCTCGGACGCTCAGAAGGCCCTGCTGGGTTCATTCAAGCGGCAGATGAAGGTCATCGTGATGGCCGGAACCTGGTGCGGGGACTGCGTTAACCAGTGCCCGATGTTCGAACATTTCGCTCAGGCCTGCCCGCTGATCGATATCCGCTACTTCGACCGGGACGCCAACCCGGATCTCGCAGCTGCGATGCAGACCTGCGGAGCCGCCCGCGTCCCATCGGTGGTGTTCCTGAGCGAAGACGGCCATGTCTGCGGCCGTTACGGAGACCGCACGCTGTCCAAGTACCGCAGCATCGTCGGAGCGACTTCCGGGGCCACCTGCTCGACCGGAATCGCACTGGGTGACGACCTGACGCTGTCGGTGCTGCAGGACTGGCTGGATGAGTTTGAGCGAATCCAGTGGATGCTGCGAACCTCCGGCCGCCTGCGCCAACTTCACGGGGATTGAGGAGGCCGAGGGCCTAAAGCCTAGGGCCTAGGGCCAGCAGGCTCCCTTCTGGCCAAGTGCCATCAGCCATCAGCCACGAGCCCCCTATGTCGCGACTGGGAATCTACGGCGGAACATTCGACCCGATCCATTACGGCCATCTGCTGCTCGCAGACCGTTGCCGCGAGGAACTTCAGCTCGACGAAGTCTGGTTCATCCCGGCGGGAGTCTCTCCGCACAAGGTCGGCAAACCGCTGACTCCCGGCAAGGCCCGCGTGCAGATGGTCGAGTTCGCAGTCTCGGGCTTCCCCGAGTTTCGCGTCTCGAAGATTGAGTTGGAACGCACCGGCCCCAGCTACACGGTCCAGACCCTCGAGCAGCTTCGTGCTGCCGACCCTGCCCGCGAGTTGTTTCTGATGATGGGAGCCGACTCGGCGGCCGAGCTGTCCACCTGGCGCGAGCCGCAGCGGATTCTGGAGCTGGCCCAGGTCGTGGCTGTGAACCGCGCTGGCGAGAAACCGGACCTCTCGAACATTGAACCGCTGTGCCAGGCGATGGGACGCCCCATCCGCGTTGTTGAGATGCCCGCTGTCGACTTCTCCTCCAGCGAGATTCGCACGCGAGTCGCCGCAGGGCGCAGCATCCGCTTCCTGACCCCGCGGCCGGTTGAGATGTACATCCGCGCGAACAACCTGTACCGCGCCGATTGACCCGCCTGTAATCGTTACCGTCCGAAAATTCGTCAAGCCCTTCGCCCGAAGAATCTCTTTCCTGACCCATCCATATTCTCAGATTCGCTTCCCTCTGGTCCGGCGACCGACTAAGGTATCTATCTGGGTTGATGCTTCCCGCCACGATCCCCGCCTCTGATCCCACCTTCACAATTGGCTCGCCTGATGAGTTCTCCACTCTCCCGGCCTCTGGCGTCATGGCTTTCGCTGGCTGCTTTCGCGGCTGCGATCGGATTCTGTGACCGGGCTACGGCTCAGGCCCCCTCGATCGGGGCGATCACTCCCGGAGCTGTGGCTCCCGGACAGCCTGCGACGATCACGATCAACGGCGGCGGTTTGGACGGCGTGACGGCCTTGTGGTCGACCTTTCCCTGCCAGTCGGCTCTGGCTCCGGGCGACATGAACGGCAAGCAGGCCGCTTCTGTGCAGTTCGCCCTGACCGTACCGCCGGAAGCCCCCGTCGGGATTCATGGCGTGCGGGTCTACTCCCCACGCGGCGTCAGCAACCTGAAGCTGTTCTGCGTCGACGATCTGCCGAATGTGGCTGAGGCAGCCGGGAACGGATCGCTGAAGACTCCCCAGGAACTCACGATCCCGTGCGCCGTCGACGGAGTGGTCGACAACCTCACCCGCGACTTCTTCAAGTTCAAGGCCGAAAAAGGCCAGCTGATCACCCTCGAAGTCCTGGCCCGGCGTCTCGGCTCGCCGCTTGATGCCAGCCTCTATATCTACAAAGAGAATGGCACCGAGATCGCCTATAGCGACGATGCCGAGGGCCTCAGCTCCGATCCGCAGATCGCCTTCAAGTCCCCCGCAGCTGGGACCTACATCGTCGAAGTCCGCGACATCCGTTACGCGGGCAGTGGCAACCACCGTTACCGCCTGCGAATCGGCGATTTCCCGGCGGTGCAGATGGCACTCCCCGTGGCTGTGCCGCGCGGCCAGAAGTCCCGCATCGATTTCGCGGGAGTGAGCGTCGATGACGCAGCTCCCGCCTGGCTCGAAGCCGCCGCCGATGCCGCTCCTGGATGGACGGTTGTGAACTCGAAGCGGTCGGGTGGCAAGTCGTCCGCGTTCGCCTACGCTGAGTTGAGTGCTACGGGTGAAGTGATCGACCGCGAGCCGAACGACACGCTCGATCAAGCTCAGGCTCTGACCCTTGGCCAGCAGATCAGTGGTCGTCTCGACAAGCCCAAGGACACCGACAAGTACCGGATCGATGCTAAGGCCGGTCAGCGGTTCATCTTCACCGGACTCACGCGCTCCCTCGCGGCCCCGACCGACATGATCCTGCGGATCCTGGACGCCAAGGGAAATCAGGTTGCAATGGCTGACGATGAAGGCAAGGCGGAAGGCCGCCTGAATTATGCCTTCCCAGCCGACGGCGTCTACTTCCTGGAAGTCGGAGAGCTGAACCGACGTGGCGGCAGCCAGTTTGCCTACCGCGTGGCTGTGGATGAGTACCGTCCCGGGTTCAAGCTGGCTGCGAATGTCGACACGCTGAACGTTCCGGCAGGCGGCACGATTGCTGTCACGGTGACTTCGGCGCGGCTCGATTACGGCGGGCCGATCGATCTCCAACTGACCGGCCTGCCCGCCGGGCTGACCTCGGTGCCGACCCGCATCGGCCCGGGTCTCAACGCAGCTGTGCTGACTGTGACAGCCGCCAAGGACGCCCCTGCTGGAGGTCTGGCCCACGTGCAACTGGTCGGCAAGGCGACGATCGGCGACAAGGTCTTCGAGACAACCAGCGATGTCGAAGAGGCCCTGCGTGGCCAGTGGAGCGGTACCCGCCTGATTCCGCCGACCGTGTCGAAGGCCATGGCTCTCGGCGTCGCTCCCGCTGGCAAACTGGCTCTGCGAACCGAGCCCGCTGAGATCGTCTTCGGCAAGGAGCTGAAGGCCACCGTCAAGGTGATCGCTGAGCGCGGTGAAGGGATCGACGAAGCGATCGCCCTCACAACCGACCCGGCCCAGAACGCCCTCCCCGGCGGAATTGCCCTGGCTCTCAAGCCGATTGACAAGGGTCAGAACGAAGTTGTTCTGGAGTTCACCGCCAATGATCAGGCCCCGCTCGGCCCGTTCACGGTGGTCCTCGTCGCGACTCACAAGAAGGGGAACGACACGGTCACATCCGTCGTCCCTGGCATTGCCTACAAGACCGATGTCCCGTTCACCGTAGCTGTCGCGGGTGGCAACAAGCTCGCTAAGGGAGCCCAGCTGCCCGTCAAGGTGACCGTGACTCGCAACCCGGCCTACACGGGTGAGATCAAGCTGACCATCGACAAGGCGACCGCCGGACTGACGGCTGCCGAAGTGGTGATTCCTGCGGATAAATCGGAAGCGGATCTGGTGCTCAGCGCCGCCGCCGATGCCGCAGCTGGCCCCGCACCAGAACTGCGGGTGAATGCGGTCTCTCCGGCCAATGGAAAGCTGACAGCCTCAGCTCCCATCGCCGGTGTGATCGTGGAGTGAGTGAGGCAAGTAGGACGGGCACTCTGCCCGTCCCCGCTGCGAGTTCGAACGTCTCTGAGGGTGACATGGGAATCCAGATGACTAACTCCTATCGCAAGATGGACGGGCAAATGTGCCCGTCTTACATCGCGGCTCTGCTCCTGGCTCTGTCGAGCCTTCTCCCCGCTCAAGACTCCGCCATCCCGGAACGCCTGGAGGTCACTCCTCCCGCGTTCACGCTGATCGGCGCGCGCGCCAAGCAACAGCTGGTCATCACCGGCCTGTTCAAGGCCAATGATCCCCGCGACGTCACAGCCACAGCCACGATCGAGTCCTCGAATCCGGCCATCGTCCGGGTCGAAAACGGTCAGGCCCTGCCCGTGGCAGACGGAGAAGCCGACCTCAACGTGAAGATGGGCGACAAGGTTGTGACCGCTCATGTCACCGTCAAGGCGTTCGGCACAGCTGATCCGATCAGCTTCAAGACCGAGACGCTGGCTGCGCTGACCAAGGCTGGCTGCAACATGGGGGCCTGCCACGGTTCGCCGTCCGGCAAGGGCGGCTTCCGGCTGTCGCTGCGGGGCTACGATCCGCCGCTCGATATCCTGACCCTCAAGTCCGAGGCCTATGGGCGTCGCACCAATCCGATGCAGCCCGATGAGTCGCTGCTCCTCAAGAAGCCGCTGATGCAGGTGGCCCACGGCGGCGGACAGAAGCTGTTCAAGGGCGACCCGGCCCACGTCACGCTGCGGGCCTGGATTGCAGAAGGCCTGCGTCTGGACCCGGCCGAAGAGCCCGACCTGCTGTCGATCGAGCTGTTCCCGAACAAACGCGTCTTCCAGCCCGCCGGAACCCGGCAGCAGACGGTTGTGATGGGGACATTCAGTGACGGATCGGTTCGCGATGTGACTGCCCTGACCGTCTTCAGCTCCTCCTCCGAGAGCGTGGCCAAGGTCAACGAAAAGGGCCTCGTCGAGAAGCAGGGCCGCGGCGAGACCGCCATCTTGGCCCGTTACCTCGACAAGATGAGTACCTCGTTCCTGACGTTCCTGGATGATGTGCCCGGCTTCGCCTGGAACGACTCGCCCGAGTACAACTTCATCGACCGCCACGTCAACGACAAGCTGAAACAGCTGCGCATCCTGCCGTCGGATCTGTGTACGGACGAAGAGTTCCTCCGCCGCGCCACGCTCGATACGTGCGGACGCCTGCCAACGATCGAAGAGACCCAGGCGTTCCTGAACGACCTGTCGGATGACAAGCGGGCCAAGCTGGTTGATACGCTGATCGAATCACCCGATCACGCCGCGTTCTGGACCTTGAAGTGGGCCGACGTGCTGCGGGCCAATACCGGCAAGCTGACTGCTCCCGGTGTGGCCAAGTTCGACCGCTGGATCTATGACGGCATTCTTCACGATCTGCCGATGGACCAGTTCGCCCGCGACCTGTTGACCGCCAACGGCAGCGTGTTCGAGAACCCGGCCGCCAGCTACTGGAAGGCCAGCCGCGAGCCGACCGACGCCGTCGAGACCACCGCTCAGCTGTTCCTGGGGATCCGCATCCAGTGCGCCAAGTGCCACAACCACCCGTTCGAGCGCTGGACCCAGGACAACTACTACGGACTGGGAGCCGCCTTCGCTCGCGTCGGTCGCAAGCCCGGCCAGGTCGACAACGAAGAAGTGATCTTCCCGGCCCAGGGCGGCGAAGTGACCCAGCCGCGCACCGGCAAGACGATGCCCGTGCATCTGCTGCTCAAGGGCGATGTGCAGGTCCCGAACGATCAGGACCGCCGCGAAGTCTTTGCCGAGTGGCTGACCTCGGCCGAGAACCCGTTCTTCTCAAAGGCTGTCTCGAACCGCATCTGGGGCCACCTGATGGGCCGCGGGATTGTGGAGCCGGTCGATGACTTCCGCGATTCGAACCCGGCTTCGAACGCCAAACTGCTCAATGAACTGGCTCAGCAGTTCGCCGAGCACAACTTCAGCCGCCGCTGGCTGATCAAGACGATCATGGCCAGCCACACCTACCAGCGTTCGTCCCGGACGAACGACTTCAACAAGACCGATGAGATCTACTCGTCACACGCCACGGTCCGCATGCTGGGAGCCGAGCAGCTGCTCGATGCGATCAGCGACGTGACCGCCGTGCCCGAGACGTTCGCCGGAGTCCCTGCCGGGACGCGGGCCACCCAGCTGCCCGAGCCGCCGACCGACAACTACTTCCTGAAGGTATTCGGCCAGCCGCAGCGTGAGATGGCCTGCGAGTGCGAGCGCTCCAGCGAGTCGAACCTGTCACAGGCTCTGCAGATGATCAACGGACCGACGGTGCACAACAAGCTGCGTGCTGACAACGGCCGCGTGGCGACGATGATCGCGGCGGGCAAGACGGACGAAGAGATCATCACGACGATCTACTTGGCCGCTGTCTCCCGTGCCCCAAGTACGGGTGAGCTGGAGACCTCGAAGAAGCACATCGCGAGCGTCCCCGCCGACCAGCGCCGCCTGGCCCTCGAAGACATCGGCTGGGCCGTGCTGAACTCGAAGGAGTTCTTGTTCCAGCATTGATCCCAAGAAGTGCGACGGGCCGATTGGCCCGTCCTGGATGGGTGATCCTGTGAAGAACAGTGGAAGTTGAGCGGGCAACGGAGCGTTCACACTGACAGTCAATTCACAAACCGACCGCTAACAGTTCTTCGATCGAGTACCGGAGGGGAGCGTGTGATGCTCTCTGTGGATCCAAATTTCGTTGTGATGAAGGTTTCTGGGGGCTCCGTCTGTTGCTGAGAATCTGCTAAGAGTTCTGCCGTTCTACGAAGCCTTCCGTATACGGGGCGGCTGCGTCACATTGCAGTACAGTACGGCGTTGCCCGCTTTTCCGACCGGAACAATCGCCCCGGACTGCTTCAGGCAATAGACCATCTTCTGAGCCAGCCACCTCGGGATGGCTGCCTCCCGTGCGACATCCAGGGTTTGAAATGGAGTCGGCAAAGTCGTGGGCAACAGCTGGGCCAGATCGCGAGCCGTTTTGAATGTCTGGCGAGAAACAATCTCCAGTAGCAGCCGGTCCTCGACTCGGAAACTCGGTCCATTGAAACGCCGTTTGGGGCGTGCGATACGGCGTTCTTCCTGTTCCACCATCACCACCTCCAGCTGGAGACGCGGATGCGGGAAGACGGTGCCAAAATGGACCAGCTCCTCGAACAGGTGATACACGGTTCGCCGCAGTGGGCTGTAGCGCCGACTGACAACGGGCCCGTCAGCTTCATCTCGACGAACAATCAGCGTTCGAGCGGCCAGCGGTTTGACCAGTGTCACGCGATGTCCACTCAGCAGTTGAGCGATCTTTGACCGAATCGCCCCGAGCGAGGCCCGCTGGACTTCAATGAGTCGTCCTCGCGCAACAGCATCGATCCGAAAGCCCTCGACCAGAACTTCGCAGTCCTGATCCGAGCCGCCGTAGAGTCCTTTCAGCTGGCGATGCAGACTCGATTCCATGAGTCGCCTGGGCAAGGGGCTGTATTCGCGCGGGAGAGTATCACGCTGCTGGCGTGAACTGCAAGAACCTCTTTTGGCCAAGGCCCCGTGCGAAACGGAATAACCCGTACTCTCGGAGCGATCCTCTTGGGTCTCCCGGTTCTGAGGTGGTGCCTCCCCGATAGCGATGCGTTCATGAACTAGGGTTGGGAGCGGCAAGTTGCCAAAAGGCATCTTTCCCACTCGTGAGGTTCCCGATGCTCCAGCTGTTCTCCCGAAAAAAGCTCTTCGTCA
>Ga0315905_10006169_pt1 | contig 12187 bp, 7 predicted proteins | sample LakEriMetagenome_5_FD_203522 | JGI IMG/M metagenome (GOLD analysis project Ga0315905, IMG submission 203522) | Freshwater fungal communities from buoy surface, Lake Erie, Ohio, United States - Buoy 4 MA121 | ecosystem: Environmental > Aquatic > Freshwater > Lake | place: USA: Lake Erie, Ohio...
CATCCGATTGGACGGAAGCGGTTCAACTTATCGGTAACTGGACCGATAACTGTGTGTGGCTCTTCTGCCACTGCCTCAGCAAGTGCTTGCTGTCCGCAGATGATTGTGCGGTACACCTTTGCAGATGAAGCACCATCAGTTGCTACGTATAGGCGTGGTGACTCTACGAAGTAGGCACCCTTGTAACGACCAACTTCTCCAGCCCAGATACGGTCCTGTGAGATACCGTATGCGTTAGGTACTACCCAACCTGCTGCTGATGATTCAAGCATTAGGTCGTGTGCTACGTCTGGGTGGATTCCAGCCCAGAACTCATTGCCACGGCGACCTGAAGCCTTGTTAGTACGCAACTTAGCAACTGCCTTAGCGATGTTCGCTGTTGACAATGTTGCTGCTGCTGTAACTGTTGCTGTTGATGTTGCTGTTGAACCTGAGTAGATTACGTTTGTACCGCCGCGAAGTGCTGTCATAGCAAGTGCGTCGATTGAATCTGCCTGGTTGCGAGCCATCAATGTAACGATGTCTGGGTCTACTGAGTTCAAAGAGAACAACTGTAGAGCACGTGTGTTTGTTGTTGCGTTACCGAACTCCTGCATTGTGATTGTCACAGATGTAGGTGTTCCGATTGTAACGCCGTCGATGTCTGTAGACTCTGTTAACGCTGTTGTTGCGTTAGCAAGGTCTGCGTAACGCTGTAGTACTACAACGTTACCGTTGTTTGTTGGGGCTACTGGACGCTTGTCTGCTACTGCACGAATTAGGGGTTCGTCGCGAAGGGCAAATTCGATAGACTTATCGTACGCCTTCTGTACTAGACCTGCGCCATTTGCTGTTCCGCCGAGAGACGCTGAGTCTGTCGATGTGTAATTTGTTGGCACTGTGTCACCTCCTGGTGATTAGATACTATGATTGTTTGTTAGTTTGAAGCAAGAATTCGGTTGAGTTCTTCCTGGCTCTGAGCCTGGGCAATTCTCATTTCCAAATCTTCTGCTCGGTCAGGTGTTAATGCACCTTGAGTTACAGCATTCTGCTTACGTAATTCAGCAAGATTGCTGTCGTCTACTGGTGCGTCCTCTTGCTTAGTAAACCCAAAGAGGTCGCCGTTTTCTTCAAGCCAGTTAGTAACTGTCTCGTCGTTAACTTCTTCCAAGTCTTTGAGGATTAACCGTGCAGCCTTAGGATTAACACCTTGTTTTTCTAGGAGTTCTTTGACAGAAGACTCTCGTTCTTTCTTGACGTATCCGTCTAGTTTTTCTTCGAGTTCCTTCATTCGCTTCTCATCTGCTTTAATCTTCTTACGCAATTTCTTTTGTAAGTCGCTATCAGACTCGTTACCTGTGATGGTTGTTTCGTCTTCGTCTTCGTCGTCCCAGTAGTTGTTGCTCATAGCAACTGTCCACCCTTCTATTCGTTGTAGTTCGCAAGCCGCAGTAACCAATCGGGGAATTGGGCTGGCTCTTGCTACCAGTCTGTTACGCTGACGGGGCTGGTCGGTCCGTTCAGGATTCTGTTTATTAGATTAAGCCAGCACCACGTTGTTGTGATGCGAGTGATTTACTTCCTGCTACTCCAGAACTTGAACGGAATCGTGCAACTTCCTGGTTAGCCAATTGTTCTGCTCTCATTGAGTCAACGATTGATTTGTTGAAAACCACTCCTTGTAATTCCTTTTGTGCTTGTGCAGTCTTGACATCCTTACCAGATGAGATTTCCGACAACTTCTCGTATGTTGGCATTGCCTGTGCAACTGTTCCTGCACCAGTGAGTGCTTCTTGGTAACCAAATCCACGAGATGCAATATCAAGACCAGTTGCTGTGTCAAGTCCAAGACCTTGTGCTTTGAAAGCAGCCTGAACTTCAAGACCACCAATTTCCTTGCTCAACTCAATGGCACCCTTATCTCCGCCTAGAATAGCCTTAGCGAGTTGAGTCTTATCAAGCGTTGGAAAAGAACCAGAGATAAAGTCCTTAGCCTGTTGTGGCAGTTGGTCGATACGAAGGAATACATTATTGATTCGGTTAGTAAACTCAGTTACATTTACACCCTTGCCAATAATATCTCCAAGATATGACTGCTGATTCAGACTTGATAGACCAGCCTGATTGAGAACGTCACCCATCTTGGCTTCTGTGGCGATGAACTCTGCGATTGTTGGAACGGTTACTGCTACTCCCTTTAAGAGTTTATCTTGAAGGTCATAAATTCCTTTGAATCGTGAAGTAAACTCCTTGAGGTTTGGATTATTGCGTCCCTCTTGAATAGCAAGATTTAATGCTTCATCAATAGACGAACCTGATTTATAGTATGGATTAACCAACTTATACAGTTCATCAACCCAAGGCTTTTTCATCTCACTAGAGCCGAAGAATAAAGCAAGAGTATTCTTAAATGTATTAACTGCTAGTGTTGCTCCAGTGGATGTCCCTGAAGTGTCCATTCCTGATGAAAGAGTTTCTGTAGTTCCATCTGAGTATGTAACAGTTGTACTTCCATTTGAGTTTTTAACCTGTGAAACAATATTTCCTTTTAATGAACCAGCGCTAGGTGCACGCAGGTTAATAAAAGTATTAGAATCCATACCGCCCCAGTTAATCTCACCAGTAAATGAATTAACATCTACAGAATATCCAGTTACTGGGTCAATGTAATTAAATCGTGTTGGGTCTTTTAATCCTTGAGTTGCAAGCGAGCCACCACCGATTTTTTGATACTGAGCAAGTTCTTCTTTGGAGAGAAACTTTTGGCTACGGTCTAATACAACTCCACCAATTTGCTCAGGTCCACGGTCAATATATTGACCAACTCTATCAGCATACTTCCACTTAGATTTATCTGAAAGATACTCACCAATGTTCGGGTTACCGCCCGCGCCGCCTAATTCTTTGTAAACTGCATCTGAATAACTAGTATTTGCAGCATTGCGTTTAGCATTTGCCTTTATCTGAGCAAGAATTGTTTGAGCAAGAACATCATCAGATTGAGGAGTAAAGTTTCCTTGAGCGTCAGTCGTTCCACCTCGGTTTTCTGGAGCAATCTCCTTCAAACCTTTATCAAGAATAGCCTGAACAATTTCTTCTGCTGAGCGTTCTTTGCCAGTATTAGGGTCTCTTACAAATGCATCAAGGTCGGAACCAACTACATCGGTTATTGTTTTGCCAGCCATTAGATACCAAATCCCATCGCTCGTGCTAATCCAGTAGCGGCACCACGTGCTGCTTCATTTGCCCAAGATGTCTTTTCGGCATCTGGAGAATTTTTAAGTGTAGTAATAAAATCAGCCATACTTGGCATTGTTACCTTTCCTGCTGCACCATCTGGTCGTGCATACTTGTCAAGGTATGGGTTTGTTAAATCAATTGAGTTAGGGTCAATTTCTAACCACTTAGCAATAGCAGTAACTGCTGGGCTCAATAGGTCCATCACAGAAGCCTCTGGATTTGCAAGTAATCTATCTGCAAGAAGTGGATAGTTCTGCGCTGCTTTCTTGGAGTACTCTGCCTGTAAAGAAGTAGCGCTAGTCTTACCAGAAGCAAGACTTACTGCCAACTTATTAATTTCCATTTCGCCAAGATAGTCAATACCGTTGTTGCGAAGAATCTTCTTAACCGAAGTCAACGCTGTGATAGCAGTTGTAGGCAACTTGCTTGGCTCATTAATGTTAACCTTTGCCCATAGCCAGTTCTCGGCAAATGTCTTAGGGTCAAATAAATCAGGAGTTATAGTTGTTTCTGTTTCTCCTGTTTTTGGATTGATTACCTTTGTAGTTTGCTTTCCAAAACCAGCAGCAGCCTCTTTGATTTTCTTTGCAAAGTCTGCTTTATCAGCCTCAGTTAATTGATTGACATCAAAACCAATAGTTGCTGCTACGTTATTAAGATAAGCATTGGCTACGACTGGATTATAATCTTTTAGTACGGTAGAAGAAATGCCAGTGTTGACTGGAGTATTCTTTGCAAGGGTCTTTAATACATCCCAAGGGGTGCTCTTCTTGCCAGCCTTATACTCTGCTGTAGCACCATCTACAATTTTATCCCATAAGGATTTCAAGGATGTGGTTGTTGGCATAACATTTGTATTAATAAGTTGCTGAGCCAACGCACTTTGTGCGCTTTCTGGAAGAGTGGCAAATGACTTCTTTGCTATAGATGCTTCCATCTTAACAACTTTGCCGTCAGCATTAATTGTCCAGATGTATGCAGGAGGCTTCTTGTTGCTTCCCTTTGGCAAGAACGTTGGAATATCACTTGGCTTGGTGGCTAGGTCTGGCTTTCCGCCACCTGTCCATTCCCACTTTTTAGTGGTTGAGTTTAATTTCCAAGCCATTACTTGTTCTCCTTAAGTTGAATACTTGTCGCTCTCAAACTATCGTTAGCAAAATAGATGTCAATAAGATTTGCAAGTGCTGGGTCAAACTTCTTAGTTGACTTTGCTAGGTAATCCTGCCAAGCGCTAGTGATGTAACTCTTTGAACCAGTCGGCGCAGCGGCGTAGACCTCAGCGTATGAGTCACGAATTGACAGCAAGTTACGTGCATCTTCCCAGAAGTTGCTACCCTTGCCGACTGCATCCATATACTTATTGTTGTTCAGTACAATCTTCATTGCACTTGCCCAAGCAACAGCATCATCTCCACGTTCTGCTCTGTCGTATTCGACTGCCCAGTTATCGTTAGTTGATGCAAGTTGCTTTCCGTATCGCTTTAGTTCTGCAACTAATTCAGGTACGCTTCGGTAAGATGCATAATCGCCATCTTTTGCTGCAGCATCTAATACATTCTTATATTCGATGTACTGCTTCCACAACTTAGACTTCTCTAGTTCGTTCTGAAGTTGTGCAACATTCTTAATGCTGTTTAGTGGGATGGTTCCACCAGGAAGTTTACGGTTAGGGTCATCGACAAAGCGACGAACCTGTGGGTCGGTTCCTAGTGGAAGGTCTGCTGTTAGTAAACCAAGGAATGCTGGGTCTTTGAGTTCAAGATTCTTAGCCAAATCAGCGTGGTCTTCCCAGATACGCGAGACTGTCTCAGGCGATGCTGGTGTATAAAACGCTTTCTTTGTCATCTTCTGACTAAGTAGTTGGCTAGTGATAGTTCCCTTTGGAAGATTCACGTGCAGGTTGAGATAATCCTCAGCCATCTGTGCAGCCTCGGAACGTGTATATAAACGCTTACCGTTCTCATCTACCTGCGCTGCAAACTCATTAGCCTTTGCATTAAACAAAGTTTGGAATATAGATGCTGGTCGGTTATCGATATACGGTGTGCTACCGATAATAGAACCGAACTGCCATAGAGCCTTCATACCGTACTTCTTGCGAGTCTCTTTTAGAATGCTTGCCTCAGTAGGCTTAGGTCCTAGACCTGCTTCATACAGAATAGTCTGGTACTTGTACTCGCTGGTCATAGAGTTTCTAAAGTCGTCCATACCCTCATTGCCAAAGAAGTACTTCTGTGCATTTCGATACCAGGCTGGAGTAAATGTACTAACTGCTTGGTTGAACGGGTTAGTATTGATACCGTATGGGAATAGTTCCTCATATGAGTATCCAGGAAGATGACCAACAGTACTATTAATTGTTTGCTTTGTAATCTTTTCAGCATCACGTCCAAATGCATTGTAGACAGTACCTAATGCTAATGGCACTGTATAAGCAGGACCTGCAAAGTTAACTAGGAAAGATGTCGCAGAGCGAGGTAGTCTTAATCCCTTGCCTTCGTTGATGCCCATCTCTTTTGTTCCAGGAACCATAAAGTATGTTGCATCACGTGGGTCATCAACTGGGTTACCGTTGTCATCCACGCCAAATGTGTTGTATAGGCTGTAGTAGTTATTCAACAATACTGCGAATCTATCTGGGTTCTTTACTGCTAGACGGCTATAGCGGTAGATACCACTTGCTGCTGCAGTAGGGAACGCAAGAACTGTACGAGCCGTAAACTGTGCACGGTTAGGACGACGGATTGCATAGAATGTCTGTTCTAATTCTTTAACAGTCTGTGCAACTGCAGCCTGACGAATACCATTGACAACGCTAGGAGTTACCTCAAAGCCTTGTGCATACAATGCTTCAATCTTTTCAGTAGCAATATCCTTGTAACGTGTTGATGCCCAAGCGTAACGAATCTTATTTTCAGGAGTAGCCAACTTAACCCAAGCCGCTGTTGTTGCGCGGTTGATGGTGTCCATAAGATTCTGTGCACGAGATGTAGGGACTGAGTACGTAATATCCATTGGGTGGATAGGAGTTAATACTGCTGGGTCATCGGCAAGCAAACGTGAAAGTTCAGTTGCGCTTACTTCACCTCTAGCAGCGAGTGCCTGTGCCTCGCCCTTTGGAAGGTAACGATTGACATAAGAGATTGCATTGTCAACAATTGCAACAATCTCAGTATCGCTCTTACCAAACTCTTGAGCGTATGAACGAGCCTGGCGAGTGTTAGCCCAATTTGTAAGTAGGCTTTCACGAGTTTCGCCAGCGAGGATTCTGTCGATTAGAACATCTCCACGCATATAGTTATTAACTACATAAGATAGTTCATCAAAGTAATTTGGGTTAGTAATGTCAGTGACATCTCCTGGACCCTTGCGGTTAAACATATTAATTTTCTGGCTGAAGATTTTATCTCCAGTAAGTTCAATCTGACGAGTGCTTGTGTTAGCAATTTCTGCTTCATAACCTGCGCCAAGGAACTGCTTGTTTCCAAAGTTAGGCACATCTAACTTCTCGCCGTTAGGCATAACAAGTGTAAATGTATCTTGCTTCTTAGGCTTGATTAACTTACCTTCAGATACTGAATACAATGCTTCTTTGCGTGCGTGTAGGTCAGCAAAGTTAACAATGCTGGCTTCAAGTGCGTCATACTGTTCTTTAATTGCTTTATCAATTCTGATTAAATCTGGTGCAAGAGTATTAATATCTCCAGCAATCTGATTAATTGCAGCACGGGCATTAGCAATATCAGAGCCAATTGATGGGTCCTTTAGACCAGCCAAGTACTCTGTGCGACGCACAAGGTTATATAAAGATGGAGCCTTAACAGCATCCTTTGTAAACTCAGGCGCAGCCTGATTAATGCGTTCTTCGATAGAACGGATAAGACGCTCTGCTGCATTCATCTCACGCTTAACGATATCTGCATAGTCGGCACGAGTTGCTGTTGAACGTGCATTTGGATTAGCAAAGAACTCAACCCATTCTGCAACGTGAGCATCTAGCAACTGATTTGCTTCGTTATATTGGTCTGTCATTGACTTGAAGTCTTTGATGAGACGGTTCTTCTCTACAGGAGAAAGATTCTTTGCCTTATTAATACCCTTGATAACCTTGTTTGCGTTATCAATAAAGACTGACTTAGCATATGTTGGAAACATATCTGTTGCAGCCTTTGAGCCTAGTGACATAATCGATACTAAACCTGGTTCAAGAATAGAGTTCTTACCAATATAAGATGGGCGCACAAGTGCAGTGAACGAGAACGCACGGTTACCCGCTTCAAATGCTGCGTCCAAAGCATTTCCCGTTGTAAGTCCTGCCTTGCGAAGTTTGCCACCTGCAGCAGCAATAATCTCTCGCTCAATCTGACCGACTGGTAGCAGTGGTGTTGCATTGCGAAGTTGACGTTGAGTCTCTGGGTCAACCTTAATACGTACATTTGATGGGTCCATAGCAAAACCTTCATCTGCAAGGTTGCCGTGATAACGATTAATGTTAGCCATAGCCTCGTCAACAAAAGAATCTACATAACTCATCTTAGTTATACCCGCTGTACGGGCTACATCTTGAACTAACTTCTTATTGAGTTCATCAAGAATCAATCCACGTTGACCATCAGATTGTGCTTCGAGATAGCGACCAATAAAGTTCTTACGATAATCAGAGGCAATAACAGTTTCAGTTGGAGAAACCTTAATTAAATTTGTTCCACTTTGGAAAGCCTTGATATCGTCAAAGTGTGCATTGATTTCTTCAATAGCATCCATTGGACGTACACCTGAATTAGTCACAACACCACGTGGCATCTTTGTAGTTGTGAACTTAATTAATGCTGTTGCTGCACCATTGCGTCCAATAAGTTGCTGAGTAATCTTTCCAACATTTGTATAGTCGCGTGTTACTGTAGCAGTGCGAATTTGAGATACTTTTGTACGTGCAGCAATGTACAAGTCCTTGCCAATTAGTGGCTCCATTGGACGGTAATTGTTTCCCGCCATACGAGGAACAGAGTCAATCTGTCCTGGTTCAATACCACGTGCTGCCATCTCAGGTGTTACTGGTCCGATGATTGTCTCATCACGGAAGAATGCATCGTAAATTTCTTGATGCTTAGGATTCTTTGCTATGGAATCATCGAATGCTGCTGCAATACGCTGACGCTGTTCGATTGAATAAACTGGATATTGACCAGTAGATGCAATGTGTCCGCTTAATTCTTTACCAGCATCTCCCATAATCCATAGGTCATCAGAACGCTTAGCGTTGATTAGGCGCTCAATTGCTGGACCGTATCCCTTATCAGCCAGCAAGAAGTCGCGAACAATCTGTGGGTCTTCTGTTTGCTTTACAAGATTAGGAAGGCGTGGGTTGCTTGAGTATCCGTTGCCAATTGAAGGAGAAAGAATATCAAGAATCTCATTGATGTCTTTTGATGCTGCAAGGCGTTGAACGTCTGCACCGAATGCATTTGTTGCAACACCATCGATGTGGTCTGTTGCTAATTTTTCAAGGTTAGCCAATGACTGAGCATCGCTCATCTTGAGAGTAGTTGTAAAGCCACCTGCACGAGCAAGCGACTTCATCGCTGAAAGTCCACCAACTACTCCTGCTTGGATTGCAACGTTGCCTACTACAGCATCAGTAAGACCTGACATATAGCGACCAAGTGGATTGTCGACAAAGTTCTTCTGAATACTTGCATCATCCCAAAGATTTGCTTTGTCTAAATCAAGACCTTGCGCTTTTACTGTGTCAGATAAACCAGTAATGTTTATAATAGGATTAATCAAAGACTTGCTCAGTGATTGACCGAGAGAAACTTTTTCTGTACGCTTGTAAGCAGCAACGATGTCGCTTGGCTGCAAGCCTTCGCCAAACTGACCATCTTGGTACAAAGGACTTGTTGTATCAGCAAGTAATCCAGCAGTCGCAATTGGACGCTTAATAAGTGGGCTGAAAATCTTTTGGTCAGCAACAATACCTGCAGCAAGCATTGGGTCAAAACGATTAACCTGAGTAGTTGTCTTCTCAGTAACAATGTCAGTCATCGCATTTTGTGCAGCAGCAGTTAAGTCAGCACCAGTTTTAGGTAGAACATTTGCTACACCGATTTGTGTACCAGCCTTAGCAATTACTCCTCCAGGACCTGCGCCTGGTGTGTAACCAGCAGCAGTGATACCCTGAAGTGTTCCGCTTAGTGATGTTCCAACAGCCTTTGCAACTGGCTTTGCTACTGCTTTAGCAGCAGAGGTAACAGATGGTCCTACTGCAGATATAATTTCAGAACCTGCTGCTTTGATACCACCGCCAAGAATTCCTGGCAGTCCTCCAGTAATGCCTTTTGCTGCACCCTTAAGTACGTTTGTAAAGTCATCCCATAAAGACATTACACACCGCCCTTAACATCTTGTCCAGTAATCGCAGTAATAAAAGAATCTCTGTCATCGGTTGATTGCCAAGGCACAGTTGCTAAGCAAAATGCAATGCCAAAGTTTTCGTAGCCTAGTGAATTGCCAAACTTATCTAAGTGGTCGAAGAAAGTATTTTCCATCCACTGCATTAAATTACCTGGCTTTTTAGATAATTAATAAATTGCTTGTATGAATCAGGTGCATTCTGTACGCGTGCAGCATTGATTAGGTCAGGCATATATTGCTTGATTAAATCTAAGTTCTCAACCTGTCGACGGTCAGACTTATACTGTGCTGGAAGAGTCTCTTCACCAGCACCACGTCCAACATTTACTCCATTTGAAACAGGAATAGTTGGGTCTTCTGGGTCAGCGTCTAATGGAGTAATACCAGATAGAAGTCCTTGAAGCATTGACATATCAGGTGCTGCTGCCCCTTGTGGCTGTGGTGCTTGTGCCATTGTTGCTGCTCCCGCCTGTGCGTCTAGTGCTCCGTTTTGACCATATGGAAATCCTGTGTATTCAGGTCTGGCTTGTCCTGACTGACCATTTCCACCAAGCGGGTTTACATTTGCTGGATTATTCTGTGATGCTGTAGGGCGGTCACCGCCGCTGCGTCCTTTTACTCCAGCCATTGTTCCTCCTACTTGCTAATTTGTTCAAGAATATGAAATGGAGCCGAAGTTCCATTGTTGTTAATTGCTGCAATTCGCATTGCATCTAATACTGTTGCTCCTGCGTGTAATGCACCTAGTGCAAAATCTCCGCCAGAACCAATTGCATAAAGTCCTGTGTCATTCATAGCAACTGCAAAGTCGCTGTCAATCTCAAAGATAGTTCCGTTGATTCCAATAAGAAGACTCAACTCAAACTTGTCATCGTTGTCTGATGACTTAGTAAATTCAATACCTGCATCAGTTAGCGTTGTCTTAAGAGACGGTGCTACTTTGTTAATGACGAACTCATAAAGATTTTGTTTTGCTTTTGCGCTTACAAGCGGTGGTTGCCATCCGTGGAGTACCACTTGTAAAGCACGATAGTCACCAGCACCACCAATAATGTAACTTCCACGTTCAACCGCCTTTACCATTTCAGGGTGTGTGTAAACTTTTCCACCCTCAGCAACTCGTGAGTCGCTTGCAATGACGCAACCATCTGCGTTCTGTACGCCAACGATTGTTGTCATTGTCCCCTACCTCGTTATCTACGTGCGATTGTTCTTACGCTTCCACCTGCATTGCCACTTGCCGTTAGGCTTGAAAGGATGCTCATTACATCAGGCTGCCCTGCAGGGGCTGGAGCCATAGAAGGAGCGCCTCCTGCTGGAGCAGCGGCGGGAGCAGGGGACGGTTGCTCAACCATAGGTGCTTCCCCAGCAGGAGGAACTGGTTGCTGCGGAGTAAATGTGGCTTCAATAGCGTCCTCAAGGGCAGTACCCTTTTGACGAGCCTTGATAACCGCAGCAATCTTATTGACCATATCCGATGGGTCTTGTCCCTGTGTTGCCATCGCTGGAATAGCCTGAGCCATTGCAGTAATTCCACCAAGAAGTGCTTGACGCATATTCTCGATTTCAATCTTTTCTAATTCTTGTGTGACGTTGACAGTGAATGGAAGTTCACGCATCGCCATATCCTTGGAGATTAATCCGCCTCCCAATGCTTGTAGCATAAAGATAAGACCTTGCGCGGGATTAAGACCAGCAAGCATACCGTAACGAACATCGGCAGAATAATCCTTCTTGATATCTTTAGAAGGCTTATAAGTAATTTCATAAGGTGAACCCGAATCTACTCCACGAATTGTCTTTTCTTCAGGGAAGATTAGTTCATCAACTTCAAAGCAAATGCTGATTACATCACGTAGTGCTGCAGCAAAGATTGCTTGAGCAGACTTAACCTGAGTATCGAAGGCTCCCATAAGAGCCTGTACACCTTGTCCCGTAACGATTGATGCATCAATGTTTCCTGTTCGTCCTTCAGGATAACGAGCACCAACACGTAGTTCTTGATTAAGTAATGCTGATTGCTGGAATGCGCCCTGTGGAATGTTTAGTTCTACGCGGCGTACACCTGCTGGGTTAGATGTGTAGATAACAGCATCTCCACCAAGTTGCAGTTCGTTAACATCTGTAGGCAATACGATTGGTGCTTGTACAGACTTCTCTGCTGCTTCCATAGCAAGTAGAGCAAAACGATTGCGAAGCAATTGAATTCCGAGGATGTCGTCAAACTGTCCACGAAGTTCGCCGTCAATAGATGGCTTACGAGCAACGACAATGTGCATCTTCCCAAGAGGATTATCAGCCCTAGATAAAACTAAGTCTTCCTTTGTTGGGATGTAGATGATTGATTGGTCTTTGTCGTAGTAACGAATCATCTCAACCTGAGCAGTCAAATCCTGGTCGTAGCCTCGGCGTCCGAGCAACTGGGGTTCATAGTCAGGGAACTGAGATACGAGTTCGCCTAGCGTCATTGAGTATCGCTTAGCAAATGCCACACAACGTCCATAGCGGTCAAACTCTGGGTAAGCACCCACTGGGTTTTCTATGCGGATACGTG
>Ga0315905_10006170_pt1 | contig 12186 bp, 16 predicted proteins | sample LakEriMetagenome_5_FD_203522 | JGI IMG/M metagenome (GOLD analysis project Ga0315905, IMG submission 203522) | Freshwater fungal communities from buoy surface, Lake Erie, Ohio, United States - Buoy 4 MA121 | ecosystem: Environmental > Aquatic > Freshwater > Lake | place: USA: Lake Erie, Ohio...
CTCCTGCCACGGTCACAGGCTTGTCGAGTTCCTTTCTCGACAGGCCAGCTGAGTAGAGGCCCACGTCAATACCGGGGCACATCTTCCCGAGTTTGTCAGCTGCCTGCTGCAGAAGCTCCTTCACGTGGGCCATGACGAGGACTCGCCCGCCCCACTGCTGAACAGCGTCCTGACAGATCGAAGCGATGAGCGGAGTCTTGCCGCCACCTGTCGGAATCACGATGACTGGGTTGTCATCCCTCATCCGCAGGTGGCGATAAACAGCGTCCTTGGCGGCCTGCTGGTAGTGTCGCAGCTCAATCACGACTTAACCCCAATCTTCCGCCGCGCCTCTCGGTTGTCGCCGATGTCAACTGACATGATCCCTCCAGATCGAGAAGTGAGAAAAGTGCCTGATGGGGACTCGAACCCCAAGCCGAGCCGCTGGCCTACGCTTCCTGCTTCAGCCGTCCAACGGTCAGGCGACCGTGAGTCAGTAACATCGTGGGGGTCGCAGGCCGCTTCCGACCCATATTCCGAAAGCGAATGAAACACCGGCCACGGCAAGAATGAGAGCTTCCATGACTACCGAGCCCACGGCGGTTTGCCGTCGTTCGAGGTCGATGCAGGAGCAGCTGGCCCACTGCCAGCCACAAGAGGCCGGTGTTTCTTTATCCGGTTCTGGAACTCTCCCGGAGAGTCCTTCCGTTCCTCAACCTTCAGGTCGAGAACGAACGGCTTGTTGTGCAGTTCGCCGGAGTTGCGAGGCCGGAGAACGCCAACCGCCGCGCAGATGTCGGCCAGTTGCCGCTTGGCGATCTCGACTGTCTGCTGATTCTCGTGGGCAAGGTTGTACGTTCCCCAGAGCTTCCGACCCTTGAACTCGCCTTCAACGATCTGCATCGTCGTCTTCAGGTAGGTTCCCTTGCCGCTCTTGCTGGCCTTCTGCTCGCTGTCGGTGATGATCACCGTGTAGGAGCCTTCGGGCAGTGGCGAAAAGCTGTCCGGTGGAACGTCCTCGGAGTTGAATCCGTCGCCGCCAAAGTCAACGCTCATCGTCTTCGTCCTTCTTTCGAGTATTTGTCAGGCGGAATGCCTGCCAAGCTCGCGTGGCGGGATTTGAACCCGCGTCCTCCGGCGTCCCGGTAATCAACCAAGCTGATATACACGCGAGATCAACAGCAGTCGCAGACTGCTACTTCATGCACTTCTGATAGTCAGCCCAGGAGAACGGAATCTCCGCAGGCATGCTCAGCCGGTTCTTCGCGTACCAGCCAGCCGCTTCCGTGGTCTTCAAGACGCGAATCTCGCCGCCAGTGGCCACCGTTCGCTTCTTGTTGAATCCGAGATCCTCGGTCGTTGTGAACACCTTCGTGATGGCGAAGAGCACTTCGTCGCACCATTCTTGAATGAGTGCCGAAGACTTTTTGATCAGCTTCGGTGAGTATCGGTCGTAGCTGTTCGACAACGGATCGTTGAACGTGGTTACTTCGGAGTGGGCCAGGAGGATCACCATCAGGCCACGATTGACAGCCTGCTGCAGTCCTTCGAGAACCGTTCCCCATTCGGCCACAACCAGACCGTTCCCCTTGCCGAACTCGAAGTCAGTGAGAGCCTTCTTTCCAGCCTTCTTGCAGACCGCTGCGGAGATCAGGTTTTCCAGCCAGTCGGCGGAATCGATCACGAGCGTCTGATAGTCGTGGTCTTCGGAGATCACGCTGCCGAGCTGGTCGTAGAACATCTCCAGCGAGTCGCAGAGCGGGAGCCGGTCACAGTCGATGTCTCCGATTCCGTCCTCGGTCTGGATGAAGATCGGCTTCGGAGCAGAGGCCCCGAATGTACTCTTCCCGATGCCGTGAACCCCGTATACCATGCACCGCCGTGGGCGTGCCGCTGGTCGCTTTTGAACATCAAGAGCCATCACCGTTCTCGCTTTCGTCTGAGTGTTGCTGCGTTCGTCGTGAGCGAGTTGTAAGGCCGGTTTTCTGGCAATTTTGAAACATGCTGGAAAAGTGCATCAAAAGTGCAGTGGAAGTGCAGCTAAAGTGTATTGACGACATGATGGAAAACAGGAAAATTCAGAATCAAGTGATCTGGATCGGCTGGCTTTTCGTTGCTGCTGACGGACCATTAAGGAAGGGGCCAATCATGACTGAGAACGAACACTTCACGGGGATCAAAACGACCGAGCAGCCACGGGAGCGGGACTGGTTGGCCTTGTTAGTGGCCTTTGCGATTATCCTGCTGACCGTCTCGGTTGGATGTATTGGCTGGTACGCGATTGACGCGATCCGAGAAAACACATTGTCAACAAAGTCGCTCCAAGACCGCATCGTATCGCAGGGACTGGCTATGAATGAAGCGTTGAAGAAGATTGAGGGACGCCCGCCTGTTGTTGGCGGTACGACTCCGGCTGACTACTCGGATCGCTCTCCGGACCTGCCCCAATCGGGAACTTCTGATTCCATCGAAGATGCTTTCCCGGGCAGTCGCAGTCAGGAGCTATTGCCTTCACGACAGCCTTGATCCCGGTCACTCGTGTTGCAATTTCCACGAGGTCGCCAAGCCCCTCGATTCGCGGGCCATTCTTTCGGCACCGCAGGACATCCGCACGAAGTCGCGGCTTGTGGCAGTGATCGCACTGCAAGACCTCGCCAACTTGCGGCAGGCCGGCAAACTTGCATTTAGATTCAGACTCACTCATAGCCCGCCACCGTTGTTGGTGAAGATCGTGAGAGTACAAGTCTCCGCAGGTCCGCCACCGGAGCCACCGCCAGCAGGGTCAGTAAACACGTAAGACCATGACGCCTCGCCTTCGACACATTCAAGGGTCATCACGATTGGACCCCACGTCACGCCAAAGAGGTCAAGATCGTCAAGAGCGATATCGGTGCCATCGCAGTAAATTGTCGGCACGCCGGTGAACGGCCAATCGCCCGCCGTGTATGTGTCCTCGGAGCTGCCGCCGCCAATAGGGTTGTACTCAAACTGTCCATCGTGGTCGCCAGTGCCGCCGCTACAGTCTAGGTTCCAGAATAGGATTGAGGCGTTTACGATGTCCGGATTATCGGGGCATGTATTCGCCACGCAGAGCGGGTAGCAGTTGTATGGCTCGCACTCGTCCCCGGGGTCTGTCGGGTCATCGCAGTTGGTGATCTTGGCGACTCTCCATTCTGCATCAGTGGCCCATGCCGGGATGAATGGAGCATCCACCGGGATTACCGTCAACGTGTCGGCCCATGCTCCCGCCGAGTCCCACGGAAGGCGAATCTCGCCATAGGCAACAGTGCTTCCGGCCTTAACGATAACCTCATCGGTCCGGATGTCGTATTCCCACTGAAGATATCCGATGATGTGGTCTGGATTGGTGTCATTGCATCCAGTCAGAACACACATCGAATTGCCAGAGCCAGCCGCGTACACCTTATTCGGTGGGGGCGTCTCCGGGTCGCCAGCAATGTACGGGCTCCAAACTCCATCGACAAGAAACCAAAGAGCCGCCCGCAGTGCTACTGGGTCGTTTGCCTCTGGGAATATTACGTCCGTTTCTTCGCACACCTCTATCGTCAGGGTTTCCGCAGTTCCGGGAATCGTGACCGTGTAGGGCGATGAATGCCAAGTCGACGCCGGCTGAACAATGAACGACACATGCCCGTCGTTCACCGAGTCCAGGTACTCGACTTGCATGTAGAGATCACAGTTCGTTCGCGTCTCCACTGCGATCCGCACCCACGGCATACAGCAGTCTTTGACAACATCGCAGTCGACGCCAGGAAAGAAATTCGGCGTGTACCACTCTCCGCACCAGTTGGTTTTCGTCGCGTCTGTGCAGGGGTCGCCAATGGCGTACGAAGTGGCCCGCAGAAATCGCGGATGAGCCCATTCTGAGTGAGTGACTTTGAGGCAGCAGATTTGCGTCTCTGCTCCGCAGGTAGTACACCCACCAGCCACCTTGACTATGTGCGGACTGCATGCCGCTGGAACACATGGGCGACTCATTGGCAACCACACTCCACAACGGTGACGTGAGGCTCATAATCAGTCGATGCGTCCGGGGCAAGGTCACCATCTGGAGTTGCCCCGATGCCAATTGTTCCACCGATCGGCATTCGCACAATGACCGCACTCCGCCAGAGGTTTCCACCTGGGATTGAGGAAGCGGTGCATTCAACAGACGCGGCGACCATTTCCGTGTGAGCATCGATCGCCGTCTTCACCTGCGATGGTGTCGCGTTGAACGGCAGTTCGATAGTCTCTGTAACCGCGTTGTATGTAACCTCGATTTCACTCGATCCACCTGACGGAAAATACCAGTGGCGAAGTTCATAGCTGGGCGAGCAGGCTGCGCCGCCGCCACCGCCCAGAAGAATAATTCCGAGCTTCACCGTGTCTTCAGACGCTGCGAAGTCGAACAGAACCACGCCGTTTCCACTTCCGGGGGCAAGATGGCTCGTCTCAGCGAAAGTCGCCAAAGTGTCCCCGGTGGTGGCCGGAAACTCGATATAGGCTCTCGTCACGCCCTGAATACAGCATCGGCCAATCTTGCCCGCAGGGATCGGCTCTTGTGCAATGGCATAGACACCACCGGCAGGAGCAACGCCCAAAAGCACGATGTCGTCTGATTCTTCGAGAGCCGCACCGTCGATGTCGATGGGGCGATAGCGGGCAATGTCGGACTCGGAAGTGTTCTTCACGAGCACAATCAGCCGATCAAGGTCCGGATTGATCGGACGCGCTTGCCGTGGGCCAAAGGTCTTCGACCTCTGTTCGTGATCGTTGACCGCCTGGCCCACCTTGTTGAGCCAGTCGATTCCTGGCCGGGGTGGTCGGCTGGTTCTGCTGACTCTCTGAACACTCATCGGGTCTGATCCTCCAGAACCTCGAAGCGGACCTTCGGCCCAACCACAGTTTGCTTCTTCGAGTCGACCACGGCTTCAATGTCAGCATCATACCAGCCTGCGTCGAGTCTGGTTTGAGTCGAAGTCAGGGTCACTTCCAGCCGCGTCGGGTCTTCAGCATAGGCCACGGTGGTGGTCGTCAGGGCCACAGTGTTCGCCCGGTTGGTGGTCCGCATCGTGAACGTAATCGAACTGGCCCCGGAGAGGTCCGGGAGAGCGTCACTCTCGAACCGGAGCGCCCGCGAGCCGCTGTAGTCGTCCCCGGCCACGATCTGACGGGGCGAGCTGCTGACGCTGGCCGGTCCGATGAACCGGACGCCCCGCAGCTGATCGAGGGCTGCATCGCTGAAGCTGGTGGTTTCACCGCCCCCGCCCCCTCCACCGCCGCCCCCAGCTGCTGCCGTTTCTGCGTCTTCGGCAATCTCCAGATCGACGCGCTGATCGACACACTCGAACGTTGCTGCCGTGTCCGTGGTCTTCACGAACAGCGTTCCGAGCAGATACCTCGTTCCGGTGTCGTCGAACACCTTCACTTCGTACTTGCCCGAGCTGGCCGACTGGGTGAAGCTGTAAAGCCCCTTGCGGTTGGTCGCTTCTGTGCAAGTTGCTTCAGCTGCGAAAGCCGTGTCACTGGAGACAGGGTAAAGCCTGGCCTTCAGGTCAAGGCCCGCATCGGCTCGGAATTGGATTGTTTGAGTCGCCATTTAGGACAGAATCCTTTCAGCTTGCTCTGCGTCGACAAGCCCGCCAGCCTGCAGCTCAGCCACAGATGCAGCGAATGTGGTCCAGCTGATCGGCTCGATTGCCGAAAACAGCCTGCGAGCCAGCCGTGGGGCATGGGCTTCGATTGCGTCTTGCTCTGACTCAGTGAACCGCTCCAGAGCCTCCAGCGGCGTGACCTGTTGAGGCTTCGGGGGATCGGCAGTTAGAGCCGCCAATATCGTCGCCAGCTCTGTCTCGCTCGGAGTTCGTGGCTGGTACTCCTTGCCACTCCCCACGTGCAGGACAGGAGTGGACGGCTCCAAATCGAGCATCGCTGAAAAGCCAAGATACTCGCCCACGCCGAACACTGAAGTCGATGGGCGAAACGCATGACGAGCCAGTTGACGGATTTCGTCGATCACAGTGTCACCGCCTTAATGAACGAAGTTGCCTGGGTGGTGATGACGTTCGCCGTCGGCGTGCCAGTCAGCATCTGAATCTTCAGGCTGACTGTCGATGTCACTTCAATGCACAAGTGCCCATTGAAAACGACGTTCACTGTGTCCGATGACCGAGTGCCGCCCGACAGAATCCCGGTTGCGGACGTGTAGACAATCGGGACGCTCGCAACTCCGTGAGGGAAGAAAATTCCCACCGCAGTTCCGTCGCCTTCCGAGATCGATCCGGAAGCGATGCACAGCCTTGCCTGAGTTGATACACCCGATGTCGTGGTTCGATTGTTTAGAAGGAAGTCGATCGCGTACTTTCCGGGTGGAAGACTGATCGTGAGCGGTGTCACGTCGTACCAACTGCCGTTGCTGCCGTTGTACGTCGTGTCGGTGGAAATTGACGCAGCAATCTGAGACGAGCCGCCAGAGGGAGTAGCCCAGGTCAGGTCATCGCGAAGATACTTGCTCCCGTCAGGAGTGCCCGGCGAGGCACTGAGCATTAAAAGGTTGTTGGCACCGGTTCCGGTTCTCAGAATAGAGAGCGTGTCGTCCGCCGTGAATGCCGGAACCTCCACGCCGCTCGACCAGTCCCAAGCCGCCAGTGCGGTCGTGGTTGCGTCCAGTGGCTGATAGCCAGCAACGATCTCCGCTTCTGTGAAATATAGGTCATCGTGAGTGTGCGTGGTTGGCGTCCGCGAGTCCGTGAGCCGCGTGTCATTTCCGAGCACGACTTCGCTAGATGCTGCGTTTCCACTGGCCGGAGCTGCCCGTGTAGCCGCCGACCCGAGACCAAGCGTTCCGCGAGCCGTAGCCGCATCAGTGTCGTCGACCAGGGTCGATCCAAAAGAGCTGATGCCGTGAGCCGTTGCCAGTGCCACGTGAGTTGACAGCGTCGAGTTTACGCCAGCCGCAGAACCAGCCGCGTCGAATGCCGTTGTGTCAGAGGTAGCTGCCGATCCGAGTCCCAAGGTGGCCCTGGCTGCCGATGCGTTCGCATCATCAACAAGGCTGGCCCCGAACGCCGACATCCCGTGAGCCCCGGTTGTCGCGGACGTGTGCCCGGACAGATCGTCAGACACTGCCTCAATGGCAGCATCAACCGTGGCATTGCTCGGAGCCTGCTCGGGATCGTCCCCGACAGCAAAGAGCAAAACCTTCGTCTTCGAAACACCAAGGCTCATATCACCGCCCCCGTTCCAATGTTCAGTCCGGAGAAGTCGGAAGTCGGATAGACCTGCTCGACATAAACCGCTCGTGGGACGCTCTTGACGAACTCGCCGCCAGACTCTTCTTTATCCCAGGTAATCCACATATATTCATGGCCCTTCTTGTCGATGCCGGTGATTGTTCCGACAGTCAGCGAAGAAGCGTTCGGAATCGCCACGAAGCTGAACTCAATCTGCCACTGCTCGGCGTTCTTCCGTGAGCCGTTGGCCCCCAGGAACAACACCTCTCCGGCACTGTGTCCCCGGAATGTGGCGTCGTTGACGGTCCCGGTAAGAGCCTTCAGTGCGATCAGGTAGGCGTTGTCGCAATCGGCATTCGGGAAGATGTGCGTCTCGGTCCAGGTCAGGCCCGGAATCGTGATATCCACGCCCTCGACTCCGTCCTTCGTCACGCCGACCTGACCACCGTGATCGTCAGCAGTTCCAGGATATCGAGTCGTGTTGAGGCTCTGTGTGATGTGCTCTGTCTTGCCCTGCGTCGAGAAGCTCAGTTCAACGAATGTCGGCTCGTCGTTCTCGACGCCTAAGCCTGCCCAGTTGGCTTCGCACTCATAGTTGCCGCCGCCGACATGCGTGACACTGACACGCTTCCGGAACAGAACGCCGAACGGTGTCGAGATCGATTCCGGGCAATCGGCGTGGGCCAGGAGTTCGCTGTAGGCGTCATTGTCTGACGTGCTCCCGACCACGTATTTGCGGTCGATGCTTCCATCAGCCGTGGACGCGCCAGCGGTCAGCGAACTGTCGTATTTGAGGACTACTGCCATGGTTTAGAGCTTGGGGCGTTCCCGCTCGTCCTTTCTCATTGAGGCGACTTCTTTGCGAAGTTCTTCGAGCTTGCTCACCACTGGATCAACACGAGCACCGCCGCCCAGTCCCCGGAAGTTCATCGGATTGAATGTCCCAGACACCATCGAAACAGCCTGCGAGGTGCTGTCTCCTGCAGCGTTGGCACCGGCTACAGCTGATTCGACAGCTGCAGCAGTGGCTGATTCGGCCTTGGCTGCTGCTGCATCCCATTTCGCTGACGCGTCTTCCAGGCTCTTGGCTGCTTCAGCGAGTGCCTTTTCGTTCTCGGTGGCCCGCTTGTCTCGCTCTGCCTGTCGCTGAGAAGCCAGGCTGTCCGTCATGGCGTTCGCGTTCGCCATGATCCCGTCAATCTTCGCGTTCGCCGCGTTCCGGCGTGCCGCTGCTGACTGATTGTGCATTGCGTGAGCTTGATCGATCACGCCCTGCGTCTTGGCGTCCACGCCGCTCATGGCCAGCTTGACATCGATCTGTTCACCGAACAGCGAGCGAATCCCAATCCAGGCCTTCTCTATCAACCCGATGGCCCACTGCCAGCCCACCACCCAGCCGGTGACGACAGCCGAAGCTGCGTCCGTGATAAACCGGACTGTCTCGGTCCATGCGATCTGCAGGCCGGACCACGCTTCAATAGCGAACTTGGCGATAGCGAACACTGCCGACCGCCAGGCGTCAACCAGAGCCTCGGTCATCGCTACCCAGACTTCGGTAACAGCTGTTTTGCCCTTCACCCACTGCAGATTGAGATAAGCCCAGAGCACTTCCGCAGCTGCTGACAAGTCTCCGGAGGCGAGAGCCTGGCCCATCAGATTGAGAGCCCGCATCGTCTCGCCAGCGAGCGTTCCGAAGTATTTTGCCAGAGATCCCAGGGCAGCGTTTCCAATCGCAGCCCAGTCAACCATGGATCCCAGCCAGACAACAATAACACCAAGAGCAACTGCCACAGCTCCCATCGGTGACAGCAAAAAACCGATGACAGTTCCCATCGCCGATAACACCGTACCGGCCCCGCTCAAGATGGATGTGAAGCTGACAGTGGTCATCGCCACAGCTTTGATGGCTGCCAGCAGCTTAGGAATCGAAGCAGCTGCAAACAGCACTCCGCTTCCCACGCTCAACACGAGCGGTACCACATAGGCGAGAGCGAGCCCCAGCACTTTGACGGTCGCGAACGCCGCCAGAACTGATACGGTCAGTCCGCGATTCTCATCGATCCATTTGGCAACGTGCTTGACGGTATCTGAGACCAGATCAATCAGCGGCATGAGTACCGGGATCACAGCTGCGCCGACTCGATGCACAGCCGACCAGACAACCGACATGGCAGCAGCCCAGCGATCCCCAAACTCGTCAGCCGCTTTAATATCCGCTTCCGAGAATACCAGGCCTCGTTTCTTAGCCTCTGTTGTGAACGCCTGAATCCCCAAAGACCCGAGCTTCAGGAGCGGCAGAAGTGCCAATCCCTTCTTGCCCATCAGGTCCAAAGCTGCTGAAGACTGTTTCGCAGGAGAATTGATCGATTGGATTGCCGTTGCCAAGCGCTCCATAACCTTGTCGGCGGGAAGATCCTTGATGTCTTCGATCGTCAATCCGACCGCCGCAAGCTTCTTGCGAGCATCGTCAGCGCCTTTCTCGGCATCCGTGATGAGGTTGTTGATATTCTTGAACGCATCCCCGAGATCATCGAGCGTAGCGCCTGTCTGCTCTGCCGCGAACTTCAATGCAGAGAGAGACTCAACCCCCACTCCGGTCCGCTGGCTCATGTCGTCAATCTGGCCGCTCATGTCGGCCATTGACTTGGTGGCAGCGAGGAACCCCGACACTCCCACAGCGCCTACGAGGGCCAGCTTTTTTCCAACTGACTTCAGCCCGTCCGACCAACCGACAAGCATACGCCCAGCCTTTTTGAGACCTTGGGCCAGTGGCCCAGTGTCTGCGAAGACCTCGACGAATGCTCGTCCTGCTCTAACGGCTGTTGCTGACACCGAACACCTTCAAAAGAATGTCGATTGATTCCTTCGGCGGGAGCTTCACGTCCGGCTTCTTCGACTTCTTGCGAGTTGGGTCGAAGTCGGACGGGCTCCACCGCTTGCGGGAGCTATTCACATTGGCAATCAGTGCCATCAGGCTTGACGTTCTGGACCACTCGGCAGAACGCCTGCCCTTCGCCATCAAGATCAGCTCTCGAAGTGTGCGGGGCCCAGGATTGATTCCGAGTTCTCCGGCGAGCTCCCAGACAAGGCTTTCGATAGAGCCTGGTCGAAGTCGCCGTTCGTCATCGATTCCGCCAGGTGGGCCAGGGCGGTCTGCTCCTGCTGAGCTGCTGCTTCCCGCGTTCGGCGAAGGGCTTCCCGAATGGGCTTTCCCTTCTGGGGCGGGAAAAAATCGAGCACCGCGTCCAGCACAGCATTCATTGCGGCTTCCGCTGCTGCTCCATCAAGCTTTTCAGCGAGCTGGTCGCCGTCTTCGCCGGTGGCGATTCCGAGAACTTCCACGAACGTCATGGGGTCCGTAAGCTTCTCGACGATCTCGCGAGACTTCGGCCCGATGATCTCTTGCAGGTCGATACCCGTTCGGGATCGCACCTTCATGATCGTGGCGAACGTCACGTTCACATCGTGAGGCTTGCCGTCAATATCCTTGAAGCTTTGCATGCTTGGTTCCGTGGTAGAAAGGCCCACGGCAGCCCAATGACTGCCGTGGGAATGAATTCAAACTAGCTCGCCGTGTGCCATTCAGCCGGGTCATTGGCCGAGTAGGTTGGCTTGAGGGTCATGGTCGTGGTTTTCACGTCTTCGAGCGGGTCGCCCCGGTCGAGAGCCGTCACCATGAACGATGCCCGCAGACCGCGAGTTCCCACGGTGGCAATCGGACCATCGACGATGGCGAGATCGAACACCGTGTCATCGTAGAACGCCTGATAAGCCGCGAGGTATTGGGCGTCCGAAGTGTCATGGATCGCAGTGATTTCGAGCGAGCCATCCTTCAGCGTGCCAATCGTGGCTTTCCAGCCGCCGTTCGCTCGCGTGGTGGCGTCTGCCTCACCCTTCGAGAGCGAGAGAGTCGTTTCCTTGATGAAGCTCCACTCGGTCCAGGTGGGGCTTCCGTAAGTTCCGGTGTTGCGATAGACCTTGGCATCCAAGCCGAGCAGTGACATGCGTCATTCCTTAGAGAAGAATCCGGGCTTCGACAGGGGCCCCAATCAGCCGCGTGCGAAGCTTGATGGTGAAGTTGCCGTCATCGTCGGCGGAAATGTGATGGGCAATAGGGTCAGTGACACGCGGAGCGATCACGTAAAATTGAGGGATCACCGCGTTGCCGTTGTGAGTCAGCGTGTCGCTCGCCAGAATCCCCAGGCAGGGCCGGAGGAACTTGAAGGAGTTCTCGCCATGCTTCAAGGATGAATCGCCCCGGAGAAACCGGAGCAGGCTGGGACCGCATTCGATCGAGATCCCGCCTGCCCACTCGGGAGCCACTGCGGAGCGGATCGACAGGAGCTTCCCGTCGAACACCACTTCCCAGGGGCCCATCTCGCCGCGAAGGCATCGCCACAGCTGGCGAGCGATCGGAACGAGCCGCTCGGGAATCTGGATCGGGTCAACTTGCATTGAGCCACCGCTCCATGATCTTGTTGACGAGCTTCGAGATTGCCCACCGAAGCAGAATTGAGGCGAAGAAGCCTACGCCCAGACCGAGCTTTGCGGCTTCGTCTTCGAGTTGCTCGCGGGCATACTGGCGATAGATTGCTTGGTACTCTCGTCTCGCCCTGCGGTCGCTTCCGCACCTGGCCGCCCAACTCGCGACGTTCTCGGAAAGCTCATTGGCTTTCGGGGTCAGTGCCTGTTCGATATTCAATTCGGTCCCCCCACGAACTTTTTCGGATCGAGCTTCACGGGTGGCGACCACTCACCAGCCTGGTAACGGCAGATCGTGTCAGTGTCGATCACGCCAGTGAACCGAGACTCAACTGTTCCGGGCCCAGTGACTCGGAGCGTGGTCGGGAAGGTCGATACGCCATAGTCTCCGGCGAGCTTATTGCCATCTCCGTCACTGTCCGAGCAGTCAACCAGCTGAATCGAGAAGGTCTCATCGCCGCCGATGTTCTCCCGCCACAGATGCGACTTG
>Ga0315905_10006172_pt1 | contig 12184 bp, 14 predicted proteins | sample LakEriMetagenome_5_FD_203522 | JGI IMG/M metagenome (GOLD analysis project Ga0315905, IMG submission 203522) | Freshwater fungal communities from buoy surface, Lake Erie, Ohio, United States - Buoy 4 MA121 | ecosystem: Environmental > Aquatic > Freshwater > Lake | place: USA: Lake Erie, Ohio...
ATCTTTCTCGCACTGCATAATTTCTTCTGCTTGTCTGTCAAGATAGTATCCAAGATACCTTCCATGACTCTTTCTGAAGATCTTCTTGAAAGAACACAGGCAGGTTTCCATGGTAAAGTAATCTATTTGGGAGTCCAGTTCTGGGAATCTCGCTTTCGTCTCACTGAGAATGTCCCTCGCTTGTGCTTCCATATTTGAATAATCGACTCCAGTGAGTTTTCTATCCATATCGTTATCCCTCCCAATGGCGAGAAGTAATCCATTACGATGAGAGCGAGAGCCATCGTAATCATCCAGCATGAGGCTAGTAGGAGTGATACGCACACCAGCAGTATGCTTAAGATGCTGAAGATAAAACCAAGTGGAATAACGACCAAACTTATGCAGCCCAGACTTAATGCTTGTCCAGAGATTATTAAAGTTCTCTTCCTCAGTGTGTCCATAGTATTCTTCCAGTTTTTCTCGTTGTGTCTTATCGCCAATGAATTGCTGATAAGAAGCAAACATCGCAGGGAGATGTCCCTTGTTCCACTTTGTATCAGTCTGATATCTTAATCGTTTATAGTTGGCAGTGTTCCATTGAGTAATACGATCAACTGTTGCCAACTCGAAGTCTGGAAATTCATTCATCAATACCCAAGCAGTTGGAAGATAGTATGTATTACCATACAACCAACACAACCACAACTTCTGTTCATCATTATGTTCGTATCTTTTGTTTAGGTAGTTCGTTGCCCATACTGCTGGATCGCAATCATCATACTTCAATGACCATGCGTACCAACGAATGAACGCTTCCCTACGATTTTGTTCTAGTCTATAATCCATTATAATAAAAACTCTTCAAGTGATGGTTGTTCCATTAATGCTTCACGTAACCATGCTTTGCCAACAGCATCAATTGCTGTTTGAGTTTTGGCTTTCTTCTTCTCACCCCACTTGTATGCTTCCAAACCTTCAGCACGGAATTGATCTCTCGCTTTGTATGGAGGTAGTGCTTGAAGTGGATTCACAATGGCAAAGTCACGATAAGCAATCTGTTCTGCCCTCGTTGGAAACAATGGTTGGTCTGAACGAAGTGAACCTGTTGGATCTACTGCCCACCAAATCAAACCATTCTTGTAGTGCCATGTAACTGAAGAAGGAGTGCAAGACATCTTTAGTCGAGTAATCTTTCTTTCTTTCACTGCATAATCAATCCACGCATCCCAACACTTCGATGCGTAACCCTTACCTTCATTTCCCTCAAGTGTAACAATCTCGTAAAGATTACTATAACCATCACGATTGAATGTAGCAAAGATTAAAGAAACAACTTCACCATTAACTTCATACGCAAGTGGAGGTGCTTTGTCATAGTTATGAAAGCGATACCACAATGAATGTGCAGCCGATAAGAACTTGGTGTTCTTTCCAGCTGGACTATTTTTAATTAACTCTTCAACTCTCGTTGAATTAACAAAGTTCATATTGTAAGTCCACCGCATCTTCAATGACTTCTTTTTCAATAGTCATTGCGAGTTGGTCATCAAATGTAATATAATGATTCATCAAAGTATTAATCGGGAATCCTGGAACTTCTGCTCGTTTTGGAACATCAGCAGTAGAAGTAATTATACACCCATTTGAGATAGATGTCAAATATAATGGACGCTTGCCATTGCGATAGAATCTAATAACTTTATCAACATGTAACTCTACAACTGCAAGACTAGAATCTTTCCAACGAATCAATGGGCTAACGCAATCTTCTGCCGTATGTAAAATCAGTTCAGTATCGTTTTTAGTTTCACAATCATAACCATAGAGTTCTTTCCACTTCTCAGGTAACTCTTGAGTGATAACTCCATTGTGGACTACTGAAAGATTCTCATTGGCAATTGGTTGATTGAATTCCAAGTCACTGGTACTGTAACGACAGTGCCCAATCATATAAAGACTACCATCTTCGTTGACATAACTTGGAAAGTTAAATGGAAACTCATCGGCAGGTACTGGTCGCTTCTCAGTGATAATCTTTCCATGTTTAACATAGGAGATTCCAGTGGCATGCATTCCTCTAATCTTGGACTCAAGGAACACACGATGAAGCATTAAGAAATCCTCGGCACGAGGTTCTTTAATAATTGCTCCAATTACTGAACACATTAGAAGAATCCTTCAAGTGAGTTTGCCTTTTGAGATTCTGGATGATACTTCAACAATGTATCTTTACCAAGTTTACTTTCAAGGTATTCATACCACTCATCAGATTCCCACATTGATGGACTGACACCATTCCAAAGATGTCGTTGTGAACCATCTTCATACTTTTGGTCTGGATGTTCTTTATTAAGTCTGCGTTGTTCAACAAAGTCATAACGACAATCTTCGTATTGTTTTGAACCCAACTCAAGCATCTTCTCACGGAAGTAAACAACCAATGAGATTCTTTCTGCTTCTTCATCGAGCAATTCAATCTGAGTATTGCCATGCATCACTTCATGATTGTTAATTAGTAGCAAATCTCCAGGTCTTGGATTGACAGCAACACGATACTCTGGTGCAACAAGATAACATCCTTTGTAGTTACCATTGTTTGTTAGAGTCAACAGATTCGATAGACCAGAAGTTAAGTCACCTGCATCGTAGTGACATGCAGTTCTGAAAGACTTATTAACAGTAACAGTAGTAAATGGAGTTTCAGGAACTAAGAATGCAGGATCTAGTTTCTTTGCTGCTTCCATTTGATTATTGTATCTCCATGGCAACAAGTCTTTGAAACCTTGCGCAAGTTGCTGAAGGAATGGATATGCCATGGCAAACTTTGCTGGTTCACGAGCCGTGTAAGATGTTGCACGACCATAAGGGATACGTGGATAACGATCGAACCATCCAGCAATACCAGACATAACACCATTGGCATAGGTAGTTGAACACACATATGCCTTCTCAACTCGTCTGGCTTCAGCAATCATTTCAGATGCATCTAACTTACGAACTTTCTCAACCCATTCGTTGAATACAAAGTTATCTTTCTTAACTGCTTGAATACCCCAAACATTATTTCGTGTGGATGGTTTGTCAGTCTTACCTTCGTGTTTGGCTTTAATGGCTTCAATTGGATCTCCGTCCAACGATGCTTTTGGATCCAAGAAGTATTCAATGATGTCTGATTCGTATTCAGTGACCCACTCACGATTACCCAACTTCTCTGCTCTTGGACCTGCAGCCATACCTCTGTTCTGAGTTTCAGTTGCAGCCTCACGCAAACCAATGTATGCTTGATCTTGTTGTTCCTTCGTAAAATAATTCTTACGGAACTTCAGAACAATCCTTTCTTCAGAGTATGTCAACTCTGGATGTCCAGGAATTTCTGGCATATAAACATCACAGTCCTCTTCAATTAGGAAATCATAATGAGACTCATCAGGGAATTGCCCCAACATATGAGTCATATCATGTTTCTGTTTTGCTACGATTACCTTAGTCATATTCTCTCCTAAAACTTAAATCCTTCGAATGATTCTGCTTTTTGTCTACGACCAAAATTACTTTTATCAAACATTGGTTCATCGTCATCATGCTTTCCTGAATCACTCAGCGTTTGTGCCGATGCTTCTACATCATACAGTTTCATCTTCGCTCGATCAACTCCAATAACAAATCTCTTATAAAATCCTGGATCGTTATAGCGATTCTTCAACTGTTTAACAATAATCTGATTCAAACCTTCCAACTCTTCATTGCTGACCAAAGCAAACATAAAGTCAGCTGTCGCTGGCAAACCAAAAGATTCAGAGGTATCTTCAAGTCCTGGATCCGAGTTTGTGAATCCAGATCGAGTCGTTTGAGTGGCTGATACAATTGGAACATTATACTCAACTGCCAATCCTCTTAACTCTTCTGCAATGCTCTTAATATATGTATAAGAGTTAATACTTCCACCTTGCTTCATTCGTTGACTCGCACAAATATTAAGATAGTCAATGAAGATAATGTCAGGTTTAAATTCTCGTTTCAACTTTAATTCTTCCAACAAAGCACGAAAGTGACCAGAGTGAGCACCAGCAGTTGGATATTCTTTGACAATCAGTTTACCTTTAGTCTTACTTGTAATCTTAGCAATACGACTTTCGTAAATATCCCTGTCAATAACTTTTAGTTCATCCATGGTTAGGTTAAGAAGATTCGCATCAATCCTTTCAGCGATTCGCTCTTCTGCCATTTCCATAGTTATGTATAATACATTTTTACCTTGGACTAAACAACCAGCACCCACATGACACATAAACAAAGACTTACCAACACCAGTGCCAGCAAGACAGATATTAAGTGTTTTCTTTGATAGTCCACCCTTAGTGATTTTATTGAACATGTCAAGGTCGAATGCAATCTTCTCTTCCACCCTGTGATAAAAATCATACCTCTCATTGTGGTCATCAAGGTAGTCGTGACCAATATGATTATCAAATGAAACGGCAAGAGCATCAGAAAGAATAGATGGAATAGCGTCTTGCGTGTGTTGCTTGTCGTTGCCGTCAATGATTCGGATTGCTGAGAGAACTCCATTATAAATTGCCCTATCTTTACAAAACTTTTCAGTATGTTCTAACATCCAGTCTTCATTGACTGGTTCCTGACTCAATGTACCGATAAAGTCGCCAAGTTCAGACAACTCTTTATCGTTGAGGTCTTTCCTATTGCTAACTTCAATCTGTAGGATTTCTTTGGATGCTGGTTTGTTATACTTCGTGAAAAAAGAAACAATCTCGTCTGCGAGAATTACTTCTTTACGATCTGCAAAATATTCTTTCTTGATAAATGGAATTACTTTACGACAATAGTTCTCATCAAATATCAGATTGCTCAGAATCTTTTGTTCTATTCGCATCAATTTCTGTTCCGCCTGTATATGTTAAATTGTTTTCTTGGATGCCTTCGTGTAGCAATTCTTCTAATATTTTACCAATGTATGTTTCAAATGGTTGTTTATTAGTAAAACCTTTACCAGCATCATCAAGAATTTCATAATCAAATTTTAGATGAATGGTTGAGTTGACTTCGTCTTCTTCAAACGCAACCTTACCATAAGCATATATTATACCTTGCCATGGCTCTTCTGTCAACTTTATCGCATCGAGTCCACTATATTTGGACTCCACTACAACATAGGGTTTACTCATCAAATTCCAATTCCTCTAATGCTTTATCAAGATCATCTTCTTGCATCATTTGTCCACCTTGACCGATTGAGTATTTGTTCTTTACAAAATCATAGAATGATTTGCTTGTAAGAATTGATAACCAGAAATCTTTATCATCAGTTTCTTTGACACGATATTTCTTGGCTTCTACTTCGCCAGTCTCAGGGTCACACTTGGAATACCATCCGTTACTTGGTTTGACCACATGCTTGGATTCAAGAGCAAGATCGAGTAAACCAGACCACTTACTAAGACCACCATCAAAAGATACGCTAACAGGTATCTTAGATTTTTCTTTAACATAACGACTCTTCTCTACGTTGATAATAAAATTGTAACCTATAATCTCAGTGCCTTCTTTTTCTTGCTGGCGACCAAGGATGTATACGTTATCAGCTGAGTACATTGCACCAGTACCACCACCAACGATTGCTTTCGGGAACATTCCGATCTCCATATATGTATGGTTCACTACAACCAATGGAATGTCTTTCAAGTTCAAGTGTGGAGTTACCATACGGAACAATGACTTCATCTGTTTTGCTCTTGACATATCTGCAACAGACTTACCTTCCATGGCATCTTCAACTTCTTTCTTAGAAGCCAGATTACCAATGGAGTCAATGACAATAATCAAATGATCACCACGCTCTACATTGGACAACTGCTGCATAATGTCGAACTTCAATTGCTCTACATCAGTCAATGGAGTATGAACAACTCGCTTTGTATCAATACCAAATGTATCGAAGTAGGACTGAGGAGTACCGAACTCTGAATCATAGAACAACAACGCTGCATCTTCATACTTGTCCATGTAAGACTTAGCCATTAGCAATGAGAACGCAGTCTTAAAGTGTTTACTTGGACCAGCCCACATTGTAATTCCTGGAGTGAGTCCACCATCAAGACGACCTGATAAAGCCACATTGATAATTGGAACAGAAGTAGGAATCATATCCTTCTTCTTAAAGAACTTTGATTCAGATAGAACCGCAGAGTCTTTGATAGTTGAGTTCTTTTTAATTTTGTCTAGTATGCTTGCCATATTAACCTTTCAGGAATTCTAGTAATTTCTCTTCAGAGAGTAAACCAACGCTTCGTTTGATTTCTTGATTTTTATCATCAACTAAAACAAGAGTTGGAACAGATCGAACTTTGTAATCTTGTGCCATAAACATTTCATTATCAATATCGTATTCTTCAATTGGAATATCAATCTTATCTTTTGCGCCATTGATAATCATAGTAAGTCCTTTGCATGGACCACACCACTCGGCATAAAATTTTAACAGCTTCATTTATATCTCCTATTATACAGTAACTTTTGTTGCAAGGCAACTATGGATTATTCTTGGAATGTGGAACATCGAAGACGAATGTAATTCTTACAACATCTCCAACATTTTTAGTTCCATGCTCTAACTTATTATTAAACCAAAGTAGAGTTCCAGGTTCAACTCTTACAGTTTCATCTCCAACTGTATAGTCATATGTTCCTTGTATTGAAAGGTGATACCTGTCTCGTGTTTGATAATAACTACCAATGTCAATATGTTTTCCAACCCATCCATTTACTGGCAGTGATAAGAATCCACATCGACTAAACTTTTTGAAATTGCGTCTAAGAAAACCTACAATCTCTGTGTGTCTATTATAGGCAGGAGTTGCAATACAAATCTCTGTATCTCCAACATATTGAGATTCATCTTCAACACCGCCCATTACGACTTGTAAAACTCCTGCATCAACTTCTGGGAATCCACGATCTAACATAGACTGTGCACCATCAATTGTTCTTTGGACTCCCCAATCTTGAGGATACTGTTCAAGTTGTTTTAGAATCTTTGATACAGTGATTCCAGTTTTAATGATTCGGATATTATCCAAAGAAATCCTCCAATGAACTTTCTTCTTGCGTCTTCCAACCTAGTGGTTCAATTACAATTTGCAATGCATCAAGAAACACTTTCTCAAACATCTTGTCATAATCTATGTATGCTTCCATTTTAAACTCTTTTGGAAGAACCTGAGGAAATGCAATCACATCTTCATTAAAAGGATTCGGTGTACGAGCATACACAAACTTAATCTTATCTCCATCACGAATGGGTTGATACTTCTTATCAATACCTAGACGCTTGCAGTGATGATTAAACAGCAATGAACCACGAACATGGATTGGTGTACCCTTTGTATAAATCGGACTTCCTGCATACTGCTTCAATCCATTCACACCTCTTGGAAAAGCAATCTCTTGAATCGGTAATTTGTCAAACTCTTTTCTAAAGTCCATAACATATGTATGAAGATCTTTTTGGTCTCCTGCGAGAATAACTTGAAGTGATTCACGCAACTTATCACGAATAACCGCAGGTGTAGATGACTTGACCATCTCAAGACCCATAACTTTGATCTTAGGTTTCGCAAACTGAACACCTTCCGAGTTGTGAACATTAATGACATATCGTTTCTTGGCAGTCCAGATGGCTTTATCAGCAAGAACTTCTCGCTTCATAACCATCTTCTGACTATACGCATTCATGTAATCTGACAATTCAGTGTAACCTTGATCAATGAATGGTTGGAAAACATCTTCGCAGATCTTATCCATGTACTTGATCTTCTGCTCAGTGTTCTTACCTTCGCAAACTTTCTCGATAAGATGCTCAAGTGTAAGATAGATCGAGTCAGTGTCGATCGCAATAACAAAGTCTTTACCCTCTGTCTTGAGAGTCTTGTTGAGGAATGCATTCAACTTGTTCGCCATCCAACGAATGGACAGTTGACCAGAAGTCGTGATACCTTCTGCCATTCTAATATCAAAGTAACGGAAGTATTGATTACCCATCGCACCATAAGCAGAGTTAAGAGCAATCTTCATCGCCATCTGCAGGTTATTTAAACGAGAGATATCTTTTAACAGGTGAGCCTTGGACTTATCGTTTTGATATTCCTGTTCAATCTTCAGCATCTGTTTCTTAAACTTGGAACGATTGATATACATCTCTTCCATCAACTCAGGCATAAACCCTTTGATGTCTTTGCGATATGTCCAGCCGTTAGCAGTCATGGCAAGGTCTCTTCGTTTTAGATAGTCTGTGTCAATCTCTTTGTTGAGTAACTTGTCAACAGTGACTGACAACTTCTCGGATGTTAGAGTTTCTGGACTGATGTTATACTGCATAATCAAGTGAGGATAAAGACTGTTCAAGTCAAACGAAACAACCCACTTGTGCATACCAATCATCGGATCTTTAACATAAGCACCTTCGAACTGTGCATCTTTACCAGAGTATGCCTTCGCTGGAATGACAATACCTTTCTTACGCAGGTGATTATAAATGATAGTGTCCCACATACGGACTTGTGAGTAAACATCTTCAGGATTAATCTTTGCATTGTATGCCATGGTCAGGTGTAACTCAAGTAGACGCATCTTGTCTTCAAGTTTGTCAACCAACTCTACGTCATGAATGTTATATTCAACAAAGTCTTTCCAGTAGTTTGTATAAAAGTCTTTGAAGTCATTTCCTGGATTCTCTTTCTTTGCATCACCGAGTTCTTCACCAGCGATGTAATCCAAACGATATGACTCTTGCTTTGTATATGTATATTTCTTGTAAAGTTCGAGATAGTCCAGCTGAGAAATACCTAGAATGTCATAGTGAATCTCTTCATTACCTTTAATGAAAGTCTTACGTTGATTGACATAACCCCAAGGACTAATCTTGTTGGCAAATGTGTCACCCAACTCTCGCTGAATGCGATGAATCAAATAAACATTATCAAAGAAGTCAGTGTTCCAACCAGTGATGACATCTGGGTAGTTGCCTTGCCACCAAATCATAAACTCTTTGAGCATGTGTTGTTCGTCACGACAGTTGACCATGGTAACATCGGAACGAGTAGTTTTATACTCACCATACTTTGTTTGAGCAAAGGTAATAACTTTCTTGGATTGAAGATCCTTGATAGTAATTAGCAAAACCTCTTCATTAGCAGACTTAATATCTGGAAATCCATTCTCAGTTTCAGTCTCAATGTCAATGGTGTAAACTTTAATCTGTTCCATATCCCAGTTGACATCATCTTCGTAAGTGTCACTGATATATTGATATGCGTAGTTGGTATTACCATAGACAGGGAATCCTTCAACACCTTCGTATCGTTTGATAAAGTCTCGAGTCTCACGGATACTTCCAGGTTTTATTTCATCAACGAATGTATCTTCAAGAGTCTTCCATTTTGAGTCAACCTTAGAAGTGACAAAAAGCGTAGGATAGAAATCTACCTTACGCTGATATTGTCTGCCATTCTGATAACCTCTAACGAGGATCTTGTCGCCCACTGGGTGGACGCTGGTGTAAAATTCCATTAAACTTGTTTTCCATACATAAGTTGCATTGCGTCAAGTGCGCAGTCGTGAACAGGATGATGCTTGATGACTTCGTGTCGTTTGAAGAGAGGATGATCTACTTCTACATAGCCATTCGTGGTTCCAAACATAATGTCAACTGCAGTTCTGACATCTCTCCACATATTATACCCTGTAATCTCTTGCAAGGCAAATTTAACAGCAAGCGAATCAATTGCCATCTGGTCTAATGAACCTCGTGCCCACATAGTTTGTTTATCGGCATTTGGGAATTGTTTCATGTAATCATAGAACTTTTGCATTCCATTTTCCACAGTCATGTCTTCACGAGATGGATCAAGAGAAGTCTTGCGAACATATTCATGTTGTCCTTTCCACCACTCAAGTGTAGACTTTGATGCAGTACGACCAACACTCATCTGTTCCTTCACATCGAACTTTACAAAACATGCATTGTCCAATAAGTCTTGATAGGTTGGTCGTTTCTCTGGATCAAAGTGAACCATAGCTGCAGAGAGAACCACACAGTTGGATTCTACTCCCAGCGTTTCAACATCGAACATGAACATTAGAATCCTCTGCCTTCACCCTCTTTAGTGAAGAATGATTTGATCTTTTGCTCTTTAGTCCAACCAGCAGTATAATCATTATCAATATCACAAAGAGTGAGTGCTTCATCTTCAGTAACAACACGATGACTAGTAATAACTTCCTGAAGTGCCAACTGAGAAAACTCTTTGGCATCTTCCATTGTTACATCATCCATGGCATACTCTGGATTAGTTGCTGGTGCTTCTACCATGTATCGCATACGGTAAGACATGATTGCTTCGACCAATACCCACACCGAACCTTGTTTCAGTTTAGTTGGTGTTTCCAACTCTTGAATACGAGCAGTCAATACGCTAACAGCAGTATTGAAATGACCAGTACCCTCGCTATATGGATCATAACGATCCAGAAGAACCTGTCGTTCTTGTTTTAACATATCAATATATTCTTTACTCATTACTATCACCTTTCATTGCCATTGCTTTACTCAAAGATTTCTGCGCATGACGCAGACCAAATTCCATCTCATAGTTTTGTTGTTTAACTTTATCTAATTCACGAGATGTTTTTAGATAAGTGTCATACAAATCGTTAGTGCTTTTATTAAGTGCCTCAACATATGTAGTAACTTTATGAATAGTCACCCATGTTCCATCAGCAAGTTTAGTATAACCATCACGAATGCGGTATTCATCAGTCCATCTTTCGCCAAGTTTATACTCTGGCATTGGTTCGAAGAGAAATAATTCTTGTTGTTCTAGTTTCTTTAGAAGCAGAGCGAACTGGTCATCAACACTTTGTTTACCGTAAAACATTATTCATCTCCCTCATCTGATGCATATTCTTCAGTTTTACCATGCATTTCTGCGTGGATCTCGCATAGAGTTGTATGCCAACCATTGGTGTATCGTTTTCCTGGAGCACCACAAACTTCACATGTACGATAACTCATACTCTCAGCAAACGAAATAAAGTTATAGTGTTTATCAGTTGCAGCCTGAACATAGAATCGAAGTCCACCGAACTTCTCTTTCACCTGAACAGCAACTGGAACCTTGCTTGCTTCTTCGTCCATGATTTGTTTGCGTAGATCGATCTCACCCTGTGTGATAGTATCACCAGAAGCATTACCATACATCTTCTCACCAACTCTATCTTTAATAAATTCATAACGACTTTTAGCACCAAGCCATTCACTGCATAAATTACTGCAGAGAACATCGATGATGTTATACCAACCATCGCCACACTCAAGTCCCCAGCACATTGCTGTGGTGCGCATATCCGCATTACGATCTTTGAAGATCAGCGGATACTTTGCACATAGTTGTTCGTCTAATTCTCTTTTCATGATAATTCTTTCGCCATCTGGTATTGCCAGTGTTTATATAATTCTTCGTATGCTCGAAGAACTTCATCAGGCACTTTGTTACCCTTCTTTATTTCTTCTTCAATGGCACGACCCAGTGTTCGAGCCAAACGAATCTCATCTAAGTCTCCTTGCATATTAACTCCAAGTCCTGTGGTTTTCTGCCACATGTTCAAGTCCATCGTATTCATGGATGTGCCATTCGACATCATCTGGGATTTCCAAGATTGCTAGTTCTGATGCCCAACCCCATGAATCTTTACCCAACTCTTCAATCACAGCGATCAAATCTGGATCATTGCGTTGTTCATAGAACTCATACTCACTTAGGTATGTTGCATCAGATTGTGGACTGCCTGCTTTGTAATAGTCAGAGTCGTTTCCACGAATTGGGTATTTGGCTGGCACTTTATCAAATGCAATACCCTTGCGTTCTAGCAACTTCTCGAATGCGATATTCGAAATACCAAACCCACCAAAACATCTATTAATTACTACTTTCATTTTATTACCTTTGAATTATCTGCAACATCTTTGTCATCACGTAGTTCAATAAACACTGGGAGGAACAGAGATTCTTCTCCACTTTTGTTCTTGATCCTAGCATTATACTTCACTGCCACGATTTTGTCAACTAAATTTTCTTTCCAATATTGCTTTCGTTGTGCATCATTGAAACCAGATCCTACATTTACCTTT
>Ga0315905_10006173_pt1 | contig 12181 bp, 16 predicted proteins | sample LakEriMetagenome_5_FD_203522 | JGI IMG/M metagenome (GOLD analysis project Ga0315905, IMG submission 203522) | Freshwater fungal communities from buoy surface, Lake Erie, Ohio, United States - Buoy 4 MA121 | ecosystem: Environmental > Aquatic > Freshwater > Lake | place: USA: Lake Erie, Ohio...
TGACCGGCATTGAGCCCTGCATTGAGCCTGCAGGAGGAGTGCTGGCATGAGGCATGAGCTCCACCACGCTCATGACAGCGGCTGCTGGGCCACAGACTGATGTGCGGGTTGCAGCGCAGACCAGCCGTCTGATGTCTGTCTGCTGCCCCAACCTGGCCCCGCATGCTCACCGCCGCCCTGCCAGGGATTCCATGGGCCCCAGCACCCTGACACCGTGTTTGAGATGGTGCGAACCTACTACATTGGCGAGCTGACAGACCCATAGGCCAGACTACATTGATGTGTCGCGTGATCAAGCTGTGCTGCCCCTGACGCAGCGGCTGCAGCGGTGGCAGCGGCGGCGTTGGCGATGTTACCCAGCCTTGTTGGCACCCAGCGCAGCCTTGCACATACCGAGCGTTCTGTGCGGGCCTTCGAATGTTTGTCGTGTGTGATCCACTGTAAGGCAGCGGCAGACAATGACTGGCAGAACGGAGCAGCCTGTGCAGGGCAGTGTGCCAGCCGAGCGCGCGTCTGATGAGCTGCCAGGTTTTGCGAGCACGTGACCGGCACATTTACAGGAAGATAGCAAACCCAGCTGCAGCCTTTGAGAGCACGCTGGCACACCAAATACAAGCTCGGCAGCAGTGAAAGACCAGCACGCTGCCAACCTGCGACACCGGCAACGCCATCGCTGCCAACAGCAACCCAGCTGCAGCAGCGCACAGCGCCTGCCAGCGCCTGCACAGGCCCGCTCAGCGCCTGTCGGTCTTGCCAATGCCGCGCTTGCCGCTGAACAAGTGCTTGGGCATCTTCGTGGGGATGACGCGGTCTGCCTCGCCCACCTTGGCCTGTTTGTTGCGCTTGCGCTGCGCCTTGTCCGCCATCTTGATCGCCTTGTTGGCGGCAGATGCGTCGCGCAGGCCACTCTTGGGGCCTGGCGCCGCGGTGCTGAGGCTGCGGCCGCGCGACATGCTGCGGCTCTTGCTGCTGTGCAGCCGCTTCTTCTCGCTGCCCGGCTCGGCGTCGCCCATCTCCACATCCCCGGCCGCCTCTGCTGCCGAGGAGCGGCTGCGCTTGCGGCCGCGGCTCTGGCTGCGCTCCCGCATGCGGGCCTCGACAGCGGCTGTGTCCAGGCCCATGCCGCCCAGGCTGCTGCGCAGCGAGGTGATGGTGCGCCCTGCTGCCTTGACGCCTGCCGTGCCGGGCAGCACTGCCTGGTTGTTGGCTGCATTCTTCTTGAGGCGGTGGCCGGCCACCAGCACCTTCTTGCGGCGCCGAATGGCTGTCAGGTCGGCCTGCTGCTCCTCAGTCAGCTCCGCCTCCATGCCGCCCTGCAAGCAGGCAGCACGCAACAGGCAGGCAGGCAGGCACACTGAGCTGCGGCCGCGTGGGTGGCCTGGCCTTGAGCATGCAACCACCCAGCATGCCCATCTGGCCACGCAAACGCCACGGCAACGCTGCAGCAGGTGGACTGCCACCCCCCGAGCGCGCCCGCACCTGTGCCTCCTCCATCTCGGCCGCAAACTGCCTCTCCAGCTCCTCCTCCTCCCGCTCCAGCTCCGCCAGGCGGGCATCGATGTCAGGGTCAATGAAGTCTGCAGCAGCAGGTGGGGGCGGATGATGGCGTCTCGGAGATGGCAGCGCGTGCGCAGGGCTGGCTGCCAACCCCATGCGACCTGGGGAGGGAGCTGCAGCCCCCTGGTGCATGCTGGGGCACAAGCAACCCCGAGGCGGCCGGCGCTGCCATCCAGCACAGCGCCCGCCCCTGCTGTGGCAGTGGCCGTGGCCCACCTGCGATGTTGTGTCCGTCCAGGATCTCTGGCATGATGTCGTACTTCCACTCATCCTGCTGCAGCAGGTAGTCCTTGCGCAGGTCGGCGCTGTACACACCAGCACCGCCAGCCTCCTCCTGCAAGTAGTCATCACATGACGGTGTGTTGCACTGCGCTGGTGGCAATCCAGCCGCCTGTCAGCCGGTGCGCTGCAAAGCACCCCTGCAGCTGCCTGCATGCCCAGGCTCACCTGTGCATCCTTCTGTGTGCGGCGCTTCTCGCCCGCCTCGCGCCTGGCGCGCGCTTCCGCCACGCCAGGAGGGATGACAGCCGGCCGAGGTCTGCCGTCTCGAGGCTTGGGCTGCGCCACGTGCATCCTGCAGCCAGTGGTGAAACAGCTGCAGTGAGTGCCATGACCAGCAAGCACCACTGCTGCCGCTGGAAGGGTGTGTGCGCCTGTGCAGCCCCAGACCTCCTCCCGCAGCTCCCCCTCCTCCTCTCCAGGCGAAACAAGCCCACCTGTTGAGCACGTCCCCTATCCTCTTGCCCGCCACCTTCATCTCCACGCGATACGACAGCAGCCTGCAGGGCAGGGCAGCATGCGAATTTTGACCACACGCCTGCACCAGGCAAGCCCTGCATGCAGCATGCACGAAGGCTGCCGATGCTGACAGCATCCGGGCACCTACCGATCGCATGCTGCTGCCTTGACGTCCATCACCCCAGACTCTGTCAGGGCACTCATTGTCAGCAGGTGCTCCTCATCCTGCCCGGATGTGCCGGCCTCAGCAGCCACGCCTGCAAGAGGCAGCAGCAGCCTTGGTTTGACCAACCAGCGGTTGTCCTAAGAGATCAGCTGCAGCACAGCAGCACAATCGCAGGGTCGCCCCGCTGCTGCCAACCCACGCACCTGCATTGCTGAGCCTGCGTGCCTCTGATGCCATGCCATCCACCAGCTCCTTCTCAGCTGGGCTCAGGGCTTCCAGGGGGCGCACATCCGTCTTGTTGGCCACGATGATGGTGGGCTTGTTGGCAAACAGCGGCTTGATCGAGTGAAAGAGTGCAGCCTGCAGAGCGCCACATGAAGCACACACCACATGAGGGCCCGCTCACGCTGGCCAGCAACTGCGCTGCAGCTGCGCTGCAGCTGCGCTGCGCTGCAGTGTGCATGGCCCTGCGCTGCTTGCAGCTGACGCATGCCTCGCGCACCTGCTGTGCCAAGCTGTAGCCACACTGCTCGGACAGGTCGATGATGTAGATCACGGCTGCCCTCAGGTGCGCCAGCGCTGTGATGCTCTGCATCTCGATGGTGTTGCGCTCCTCCAGCGGCCGGTCCAGGATGCCAGGCGTGTCCAGCACCTGAGACGGCACGCAGGGTGGGAGGGTGCTCGGCATGTCATGCGCCGGGCCTGCTGACTCACTCATGCATCCTTGAGATGCCGGGGATGCTACCAAGCTGCACCACCTGCCGGCTGGCATGGACAGCTGCTGCTGATGCTGGCGGCCAAGCAGGTGCACACCTGCCACCTCAGGTACTTGTAGTCCATGTGGCCCACGTACAGCGACTTGGTTGTGAAGGCATAGGGCTGCACCTCGACGTCAGCACGTGTGAGCCTGCAGGACCAGCGCATGCCAGGCGTCAGCGCCTCCGCTCTCCCTAGCCAGGGGTCTGCTGTGCACACGGGCCGGGGTTGTGTGGCGCGCTGCTGCCTGGTGACTGCCTGCAGGGATCATTCATCATGACACCTGCAGCGAAGGCCAGCCTGGCAGCTGTGCAGTCGAGGGTGGCGCTCACCTGTTCATCATGCTGGACTTGCCCACATTGGGGTAGCCACACAGGAGCAGGGACCGGGTGTTGGGGTCGATGGAGGGCAGGCGGCTCATGTGCTGCCTGACCTGCTCCAGGTACTTCAGGCTGTCGTCGTGGCGCTTCATCAGCGTGCACATGCGGCCCTGCAGAGTGCAGGGCGGTGCTTGGGGTCGACACCCGCCAGCAAGGCGGGTGGCCCATGCAGGTGCGCTGCACTGCAGCGCTGCGGTGTCTGCAGGAAGCCCAGGCGCACGCCAGCTCACCAACGCCGCTCGCTTCAGCTCCTTGCAGCGGTACAGGCTGTCACCGTACTTCAGCAAGCGAATGTAGTCTGCAGCCATGCAACACAGCGCATGCTGCACCTGAGTCCGGGTGCCGCTGCTGCCACGCGGCGCACAGTGCCTGGCTGCAGCATGGGTGCGCATCCCCAGCACCTGGCTGCAGCAAGGATACGCACCCCCACGGCCATGCTGCCGGCCGCGAGACCATCTCCCCGAGTCTGCGGCGCTGCGGGCAGCGACCGGGCGCGCCCAGGCGAGGCCGCCCCCGGCCAGCGGGCACTCACCCTGAGCCAGCTTGTCGATCAGGTTGCGGGCGGTGTTCAGCTGACCCAGGGCCAGCTTGTAGTGGTCCTTGTCATACAGCACGTTCAGCAGGTCGCCATAGAACGGGTGGATGTCCTCCACCTTGGGGAAGTCGTTCAGGATGTGGCTGAGCTTGTCGTGCCAGTTGGCGGCCGTGAACTTGACCTTGCGCATGTAGAACTGGCGGATGCGCTGGATGGCCCAGCCATTGTGCACCACGGTGGGCGTCTGTCTCTGGGTCTTGGACAGGACTGCGGGGTGGTGCGCGCCGCAGCGGCAAAGTGATTGAGGCTGACCTGTGGGCGGCGTGCCGCGTGCTGCCGCTGCGGCCACTGCCCCGCTTGGCGGGCAGCGCGCGCGCGGCGGATGCGGCGCCATGCACAAAGCAGGCTGGTCGGCGGCCGAGCGCCCAAACGCCGCCCGGCAAGGCGTGCAGCATGTGCGCGCAGCATGAGCGTCAAGCCCGTGCGCACAGACGCGCCACCGCCCGCCTCGTGCGCGAACTGCGGGATCGCGGCGTACCTATGTCCATGAAGTCCTTGCTGGAGGGGACCACCTGCATAGCTTTGAAGTTGTAGGTCGGCATACTGCCAGCCCAGCTGTCGCACAGGCGTAGGCGCGCCCGCGAGCTGCTCCGCCGACTTTGCCTCCGCCGTTTCTGGCACTCCACGGGCAATCGTGCGTGTGCGAACGTCGAACAAGGCAGCAACTGGCACCAGCTGGGCGCTAGGGGGCGTGGGGGCAGCTTCTCACGCCGTTCCTCCTGTGCCGCGCACCCAAGCAGCACCGCGGGCAGGGAGGGACCTGCACGCCCAAGGCAAGGCGCAGCCGCCTCCACCCGGGGACACCACGACCCTGCAGACCCAGTGTGTGGAATGCTGTCTACAGCTGATCGCATTGGCAAAGGCAGGGAGGGCGCTGCTGTCCAGTGGCAGCATGCTGCTGGCAGCGCCCCGGCAGGCGGCGGGCCAACAGGCCCGGACAAACGCGGGCCCACGCGACCCGCTCAGGCAGGCCACACAGCCAACAGGCTGCGCTGACAGCTTCGACACCCTCCGGCGGCATCAAAAGGGGCGGGTGATGGCTTGACTGCTGGCTGCTGCCAGCGGTCGCCACGGCAGCAGGCATGGCGGGGGCGCAGGGCTGCCACGGCCTTGCGCGTGGCGGCAGCCAGGGGCCGGTTGCAAGCAGGTTACAGGTTGCCAAGGCTGGTGCAGACTGCTGCAGCGGACTGCTTCACAGCTCCAGCTGCAGCTGACGGCTGCCCCCTGCCTCCACACCCCGCGCCTGCCCGCAGCCCCGGCTGCGCGCAGCTGCCACCTACTCGTCGCCCTCCTCGTCACCCTCGTGGATGTCGAAGTAGCGCAACTGGTATGCGTCACGGCTGGAGGCGATCACGCGCAGCCAGTCGCGCACGTTGTGCTTCTTCAGGTACTTCTTTGTCAAGTACTTGAGGTAGCGCTTGCTCATGTCCACCTCGGTGGTCACCGTGATCTTGCTCTTGTCGCGTGCCACCTTCACGTTGTCGCCCAGGTTGCCGGCCTTCTTGTTCACCTGCGGGGTCGGGTGCAGCGGGTGCAGCACCGCCTCAGGCCAGGCTGTGAGGGCCCCAAGGGGAGCAGCGCTGGGCGTCAGCAGCACCCACGCCAGGCGCGCCGCCGGCTGCGCTGTTGCATGCAGGTGCATGCGCGCCCCGCCCCCGCCGCGCTCGTGCGCCCCTTCCGACGCCTGAGCTGCTGCCTGGGCTGCCTCCCTGCCCAGGGGATGCACGAGCTAGCATGCACGCATGCCACACATCATGCCGCTGCCAGTCGGGCGGCCGGGGGCGGGGCGCTCGCCCCTGGCTGCCACGCCGTGCCAAACAGGCGCTTGCCTTGATGCGCTCCACCAGGAACTTCTCAAAGCTGGCCAGGTCCATGATACGGTCATCCACGGGCTTGCTGCGGGCGCATGGAGGCGGAAAGCTGAGATGGAGGCTGGGGGCCTCAAAGCGCCGGCTGCCGACACAACCGTGCTTACCTGCAGTCGATGCTGAAGGTCTTCGCCTTCTTGGCGACAGCAGCGCCCTTCTTTGCTGCCGGCGGCATTGTCGCTGGCTGTGTGTGCGGGCTGGACAGCAAACTTGCCCCAAGCAACCAGGGCTGAAAGGACAGAAGCGAGCGCAGGGAGCGGCCATGGCCGCGAGTCCCAGGGGCGCGGCAGCTACCGCGGCCTGCTCCCGACCCACAGGGGCGCCAGAAAGGGGCCTGGCGCAGTTGCTGGCCCATGACGCATTGCTGACGGCCGCCCGCGCCCTCGCCTTCCACCGCCCCGGTGATCTCAAGAGACGTTTGCCCGCCACAGCTGGTCGCAGGCCGGTCTGGCCACCCCAGTCATGTTGTTACAGGGCGCTGCTGCGATCGTCAGGGCCCCCTGCATCCGCGGTGGCTCCGCGCAGCCACGAGCAGCCAGCCTTGCGCATGGAGGGCAACGTTGCATCTGGCATGGCCTGCCCCCGCGCCGGCGACTGCGTCGCCAGCTGGCAGCAGGCAGCATGCACGCAGCAGTCGGCGTGGCTGCGGCGGGCAGCCTTGCACAGCTGCACGTGGTGCTCGGCGACATGTGTGAGCTTGCCCCATACCAGCTGGCCCAGCAGGCCGACGAGCTGGTGCGCCAGCAGCTGACGGGTGCGTGGCGGGGAGGGACGCCGGCTTCCAATGCTGCAGCATCGCAGCAACACCGCGCGTGTGTGTGCCAGTGTGTGCATGTGCAAACCCGACAGCTCGGGCAGCATGCACAGCAGTGCACCAGGGCCAGGTCTCCTGCAGGCAGGCTCCTTGCACCCTCTGCTGCAGAGACGGGGGGGGGGGGGGGGGGGGTTTGCATAAGTCAAACTGATCGGCGAGATGTCCCCTGCCTGCAGGACTGACGCCCGTGAGCTTCATGGTTGTGCTGGTGTCTGGCCTGGCTACCAGTCTGTCACCGTGCACGCTCAGCGTGCTGCCGCTGACCATCGGCTACATTGGCGGCTATGGGGCCGGCACCTCCACCTCCAGCGCCAGCACCGCCGCCAGCAGCGGCGGCGGCGGCGGCAGTGCGGCGGCAACATCCAGCGCTGATGCGTCAGATGCAGCGGAGTCGTTTGCAGCCAGCGGCGCGGGCGCCAGCACCAGCGGCGTGGGCGCCAGCGCCAGCCGCTCCCCAGCGCTGCCGCTGCAAGCCCTGTGCTTCTCAGCTGGCCTGGCCACCACGCTGGCGCTGCTGGGCACTGCCAGCGCTCTTGCCGGACGCACATACGGCACCCTGCTGGGTGCGACTGTCCCTGTGGGCGTGGCCTGCGTGGCCGTGGCCATGGGGCTCAACCTGCTGGGGGTGCTGCGGCTCCAGCTGCCGTCCCTGGACTTGGACACACGCAAGCTGGGCGTGCCGCCGCCAGCGCAGGCCTTCCTGGCGGGCTTGACGTTCGCGCTGGCAGCTTCACCTTGCTCCACGCCGGTCTTGGCAACCCTGCTGGCCTATGTGTCCCAGCAGCGCAACCCCATTGAGGTGCGAGCCGAGCGCCTAGCGCGGCCGCAGAGTGTCAAGTGGCAGGCGCATGATGCATCCACTCGCTGCAGGGTCTGCCACCCCAGACAGCATCGTGCTGCGGCGTGACACAAGCCACCGTTGTCGCCCACGGCCTGCAGGGTGGGGCACTCCTGCTGACCTACAGCGCTGGATACGTGACGCCACTGCTGGTGGCAGCCAGCGTGACGGTCAGTGGCCAGCACCTGCCTGGCTGGCCCGGCTGCCGCCTGCCTGGCTGCCGCCTGCCTGGCTGATACATGCCTGCAGTGGCCGCACGGTGATGTGTTGCATGCTGCTCGCACGTGGTGCCTTGCCCCGGGGGTGGGGGGGGCCCTGCAGACGCCCGCTGGTGCTGCTGGCTGTCCATGCACGCAGGGTGCCGTCAAGCAAGTGGTGGCCATCCGGCAGTACTCGGCTTGGGTGACTCCAGCCAGCGGAGCCCTGTTGCTAGCAGGAGGCACGTACGCGCTGCTGTCCCGACTGGTGCCTGTGTAAGGGCTTTGTGTGCTTGTTCGGTGGTGGGTTGCCAGGGAGGTGGTGCAGCTCGATGCGAGGTCGCAGCGGGCGCAGCTCGCTTTGCGGCGCGCCAGGCACAGCACACAGGCAGTGCCCCCTGGATCGCTGAACGCATCTTGGGTCATTACTCTGATTTGCCTGCGCCTCTGTTTCGTGCCTGGGGGCCGTCGACTTCGCCGAGCACGCGTCCGCACCCCAGGAGCCAAAGGGGATCCCAGGGATCGCGTTGACCGGTACGCTTGCATGGCTGCTGCCACCATCAGACCCCGGCGGCACGCTGTGCTGTGGAGCTGCAGCGGCTGCGGCGACCGCATGCGGCCCAATCCAAATCACCGCGCCCCCCGTCCCCTTGCAGTCCAGTATGGACGTGGCACCGAGAGCTGGTGCAGCTGCCAAGGACGCCACTACGGCTTCAGGCGACAGGGATGCTGGGGCGGCGCCCATGCAGCTTGACCAGGCAAATGCAGCCAGCACAGGCGCAGGCGCCAGGGGTGCAGGCAACGCGCCGCTGTCGGGCAGCCTGCAAGTCTTTGGTGCCGGCGTCGCCAAGTTGCAGGCGCTGCTAGGTACATTGGTGGCCGATGCTGAGTCCGAGCGCTCCAGCCTGGCGGAGGGCTGGGCTCGGTTGGACAGGGACAGGCAGGCCTTTGAGCAGGAGAAGGGCCAGGTGGCGCAGGTGCAGTGGCACCCACCTGGCACCTGCGGCAGCAGTGGCGGCCGACGAAGCATTGCTGATGTGATCCGCTTACATGCCCGCTGGGTGGTGCTGCTGCAGCTGCTGACCCGGGCACCCGTCCCCTCCCGCACACTGGCGTGCAGGTGCTGGCTGGCGGCAGCAGCGTGGTCCGCCTCAACGTGGGCGGGACCCACTTCACCACCAGCCAGTCCACACTCAGCAATGCGCCCGAGCCCTGCCTGTTCAATGCCATGTTCAGCGGCCGGCACACGGTTCAGCCAGGCGAGGACGGTGCAATCTTCATCGACAGGTGCGGACGTGCATGGCTCTCTTGGGGCTGGGCGCCAGCGGCCGTGGTGTGTGGCACATGCCTGGCCCTCCACAACCCCCTCCGCCCTCTCAAGCACCCAAGCCCAGCCCCCTCCCCACCCTGTGTGAGCTGGCAGTCGCTGAACACACAGTGTTGCAACCTTTGCGCAGGGATGGCAGCCACTTCAGAGACGTCCTCAACTTTCTGCGAGACGGCACCTTGGCCTACCCGCCCCCCAGTCACTTCTGGCAGCAGGGCGAAGGCAAGGCGGAGCCGGATTGGCGCTACTTGCTGGCGCTCAGAGCTGAGGTGCGCTGCCTGGTCATGCTGCCCGCAGTGTGCTCCCTGCAGTCCCTGCACGCATGCTTGCGGGGGGGGGGGGGGGACGCACGTCCTGGGTGCAAGGTGCAGGCAAGCTATATGCTGGCTTGCCGCGCTTGCAGGCTGAGTTTTATGGGCTGACCAAGCTGGTGGAAGAAGTAGACAGGCAAGCGCTGCCAGCTGCAGACTGGCTGCGCATGCGGGGTGGGCTCCCTGAGGCTGGGCAAAGCAGGGGACTGGCAGCCAGCGCACGCGTGCACCCGTCACCTGTGGCGCGGGCCTGGTGTGCAGGTACCCCTACGGCGTCACACCCGTCCAGCGAGGCGTCCTGACGCGGGATGCGTCCTGGCTCTACGAGGTGCGCTAGGCATCCGCCAGGCTGCCTGCAGCAGCAGAATGGGTCTTGCTGCTGGGAGCCCCTGCCCAGACTGCAGAGGTGCAGCGCGCCGGCCCCGCCTGGCCACGTCACCCAGCCTCGCCCTGCGCGCTCATCCCTGCAGGAGGACGGGCCAGATGAGGTGGTCTTGTCAGTGGACAAGCCGGCACTGCTGCTGGGTGTTGGCATGGCAGGCAGCCTGGATGCAGGCAGCACCCTGGTGGTGGAGCTGCAGGTCGCGGAGGTGGAGGCCAACGACTTCAGTCAGCAGGTGCGGGCGCGGTGGGGGGGGGCGTTCAAGCCCTGCTGCACGCAACGGCGCAGTCCAACTGTGCCATGGGCTGTGCCGTTGGGTTGGCGTCTGCAGATCAGTGAGCTGGCCTCGGTAGCCCAGTCGTTTGCGGAGACGGCCCAGATCGCCAAGCTCATGCTGCCCGCGCCTGTGCGCCTGGAGCCGGGCCGCACCTACATGCTGTCAGCCACCATCAATGCTGTGGAGACCGCCTGCTGTGAGGTGTGCAGGCAAATGCATGGCTGCTGGCAGCAGTGGCCGCATCACCCTTGGGGTGCTAGGTGGCATTGTGGGTGCAGGGGCTGCCAGGTTCCTGCACTGCTGTCAAACCCCCTCTGCGGCCACTGCCTCTCCATGCACCGCTCCCTGAACTGCTCTGGGCCGCTGCTGCAGGACTGTTTGGAGGTGGTGGTGGCCCAGGGCATCCGCGTCAAGTTTCAGCCATGGGAGTCGGCAAACGGCACGTCGGAGACGCGAGGCAATGTGCGTCCAGCCTGCGGCAGCCTGCATGCAGTCGCCCTGCCCTGGTGCAACCCCACACCAGCCCTGCCCACAGCATGTGACGACGCTCCTGTGTGACAGCAACTGTGCCCTGCCGCTGCAGTTCCCGGTGCTGTACGTGCGGCCGCTGTGACGAGGCCGAGCAACTGGGCCAAGCGGGGGGTGCCCCCGTGCGGGCGACAGCTACCCACGACTGCTCACGTGTGGGAGGGCGCGCACGCCGGCCGCTGTGTTGTTTGGTCGTCCCCACTTGCAACAGGCGCCCCCGCAACGCTGTCAGGCACCGGGTGCCCTCAGATTGCTCGCCCGCCAACGCCCCTGCCCCCTCTGTGTGTGCGTGGCGCCGCGTGGCGCGCAGCTGAACCGATCATGGCGTCCATCGGCCGCCTGTTCTCCAGCAAGAAGCAAAATCCGCTCGCGCCGGGCGCAACGCTGTACGACGTGTGCAGAGCGGCCACCAGCAGGCGAATAGAGGGGCCGGATGAAATCCTCAACCAGCAGGTGCGCTGCCGCGGGCGGGCAGCAACGTGCACCGCCGGTTTGCCCTGATCACGCTGCACGGGGGTGCGGCACGCCCTGTGGAGCACCGCTGCCAGGTGGTGTGCACCCACCACGGCCGGGCGCGGGCCGGCAGGCGCGCAGCGGCCCCCCTGCCCCAAGTGTGTCGCGCATGCGCACCCCAGCGCCCAAATGACGAGCGGCCCACCCATCACGCCTGCCGCAGGCCGTGTACATGATCAACCTGGGCACGGGTGATCCAGCGGCCAACCGGGTGGGTGAGGCTGCCACGTGTTGCTGACCGTGCAGCCGCTGGGGCAGGGGCACCTCGCAAGCTGCACCCAGCCCCGGTTGGCTGATCTTCGGTCACGCATCGGCTGAGCCTACACAACAGCCCGCCTGCAGGATGCTTATGACGTCCTGGTCAAGCGCCTGAACATGGACAACCCGCAGAAGCAGTACTTGGCGGTCATCCTGACTGCCAAGGTGCGCTGCAGGGGGCTGCTGTGCTGGGCTGGGCGGTGGCAGCCCCGCGGGGGCTCGCACGCATCGGCGGCCAGCAGCGGCGCCAGCTCCACGCCTGCCCTGATCCGCAGGTGCTGACCGAATGCGGCCCGGCCATTGGCGGCTACCAGAATGCACTGCTGCAAGAGGTGGCCAAGATCATGGCCAAGCCTCGGGGCATGAGCCCAGCAGCAAGCAGATGCAAGCAGGTGAGCTGTCGCCCTCATCAGCTGCCGCCAGCTTCGCCGGCTGGCGTGGCGGCAGCATGAACGCCCACTGCTCATTGCCCTGGCCGGCGTCCAGCCCAGTGCGTATGGCCGACACTCACCACCACCTGGCCACCGCCTTGTATGCTGTTGCTGCTGCCAGGCGTGCATGGACGTGCTGCGCCGCTACGGACCCCAGGGGCAGGAGGCCATCCGCATGGCACGCGTGGAGGGGCGCTTCGCCGCCCCGCCCCCGGGCGTAATGCCTCAGACCATGGTGTATGGCA
>Ga0315905_10006174_pt1 | contig 12180 bp, 10 predicted proteins | sample LakEriMetagenome_5_FD_203522 | JGI IMG/M metagenome (GOLD analysis project Ga0315905, IMG submission 203522) | Freshwater fungal communities from buoy surface, Lake Erie, Ohio, United States - Buoy 4 MA121 | ecosystem: Environmental > Aquatic > Freshwater > Lake | place: USA: Lake Erie, Ohio...
CCACCCCCCGGGACGTGGTACGAAGCGAGGGGCTGCATTTCGCTGGGCGGCCAAAGCCCTCGGCGGCAGCAGCTAAGGCGCGCCATTAGTTGCGTGCGGACTACGGCCTAGACCAGCCGGCTCTTGTCGCGCGCCGCTGCGATGAAGCTCGCGAAAAGGGGATGCGGGTCGAACGGACGTGACTTCAGCTCCGGGTGGAACTGGACGCCGATGAACCAGGGGTGGTCGGTCAGCTCCATGATCTCGGGAAGTTTGCCATCAGGCGACATGCCGGAGAAGACAACGCCGTGCGGAGCGAGCTTGCCGATGATGTCGGTGTTCACTTCGTAGCGGTGACGGTGGCGCTCCGAGATGGTCTGCGTGCCGTAGATGGCAGCGACGCGGCTGCCCTTGGCGAGCACGGCCGGGAAGGCGCCGAGGCGCATCGTACCGCCGAGATCACCATCGGCGCTCCGCACTTCCTTGGTGTTGCCCTGAACCCATTCAGACATCAGGCCCACCGCGGCGTAGTCGGGCTTGCCGAATTCCGTGGTGCCGGCCCCGGGAATGTTCGCCATGTTGCGGGCGAGTTCGATCACGGCGAGTTGCATGCCATAGCAGATACCGAAGCACGGAAGCTTGTGCCGGCGCGCGTAACCAGCGGCGCGCATTTTGCCGATCGCGCCGCGTTCGCCAAATCCGCCGGGCAGCAGAACGCCATCCACGCTATCGAGTTCGGAAAGGTCGGCGTTGGGGTCGTCATAGCGGTCCGACGGTATCCAGGTCAGATTGACCTTCACCCTGTTGGCGAGACCGCCATGGCCCAGCGCTTCAACCACTGACTTGTAGGCGTCGTGCAGCGCCACATACTTGCCGACGATCGCAATGCGCACTTCCCCATCGGGATTGCGCAGCGTCTGCGACGTCTGCACCCAGTGCTTGAGATCGGGCGTCGTCTGCTTTTCCAACCCGAAGTGACGCAGAACCTCGCGGTCCAGCCCACGCGCGTGATATTCGAGTGGCACCTCGTAGATGTGCTGCGCATCCAGCGCCTCGATCACGGCTTCCGGCCGCACATTGCAGAACAGAGCGAGCTTTCGCCGCTCTTCGGGCGGGATCGGCATGGGCGCGCGGCACAGCAGGATGTCCGGCTGGATGCCGATCGACCGCAGCTCCTTCACCGAGTGCTGCGTCGGCTTGGTCTTCAGCTCGCCGGCGGTGTTGATGTAGGGAAGCAGCGTCAGGTGAATGAACAGGCTCGCCTCGCGGCCGACATCCTGGCTGAACTGCCGGATCGCCTCGAAGAACGGCAGCCCCTCAATGTCGCCCACCGTGCCCCCGACTTCGCACAGCACGAAGTCGACATCGTCCGTGTCGGACTTGATGAACTCCTTGATGGCGTCCGTGACGTGCGGGATCACCTGGAGCGTCGCGCCCAGATAATCGCCGCGGCGTTCCTTCTCGAGGATCGCCTTGTAGATACGGCCCGTCGTGGTGTTGTCCGTCTTGCGCGCCGACACGCCGGTGAAGCGCTCATAGTGCCCAAGATCGAGATCCGTCTCGGCGCCGTCATCCGTGACGAAAACCTCGCCATGCTGCGTCGGCGACATCGTGCCCGGATCGACGTTGAGATAGGGGTCCAGCTTGCGGAGCCGCACGCGATAGCCGCGCGCCTGAAGCAGCGCGCCGAGCGCTGCCGAAGCAATGCCCTTCCCGAGGGAGGACACAACGCCTCCCGTAATGAAGATAAATCGCTTCATGACGGATGCTCAGTTTAACGATTCGCCCCGCCCTAGCGAGGGGGCAGTAGTCGACTAGTTCGGCGATCCACCGTTTTCCGGCGTCGACGCCGGTGTGGTGGGCGCAGTTGTCGCAGGCGCAGGCGCGGCCGGCGTGGTGTTCGTCGCAGGCGCCAGAGGATCGGGCGCCGCCGGGGCTGGGCTCGCCGGGGCCGGCGTCGTGGTCGTGCCTCCCAGCGGATCAGGCGTCGTGGCTGTGCCGGAAGCCGGAGGCGTCGTCAGCGAGTCGAACGGATTGCCCGACTCATCGACCTGCTGCTCGAGAATGGAGCCCTGGCTGGCCGAGTCGTTGTTGAGCCGCGTCATGGTGATCGAAGTGACGAAGAAGACTGCCGCAAGGCCCATTGTCACCCGGACCAGCACGCTGGCGGCGCCGCGACCGGAGATGAGACCCCCCGTTCCGCCACCGCTCATGCCCAGGGCCCCGCCCTCGGACCTCTGCAGCATCACGGCGATCACGAGCGCGACGCACGCGATCATGTGGATGGTGAGGAGGACGTTCAGCATGAAGTGGCCGCCAGCAACGATTTGGACCGCGTCAAAGCACGTTGGGAGGGTGCGGCCAAGCCCCCATGGCGCCCATGCGGGTTCTTTTCATATGGGAGCGCCCCCGCGCCGACGCCAAATGGCGCCCTAGCCGCAGGCCCTTGCGATCGCCAGAAAGTCCGCGGCCTTCAGGCTGGCGCCTCCCACAAGGGCGCCGTCCACTCCGGCCACCGCCATGAGTTCGGCGGCGTTATCTGGCTTCACCGAGCCGCCATAAAGCACACGAATCTGCAGCCCCGCCGCGCCGAAGCGCGCGTCCAACGCCCGGCCGACGGCCTGGTGAACCTCCTCCACCTGCGCCACGGTCGGGGTCCTGCCCGTGCCGATGGCCCAGACAGGCTCATAGGCGATGACGGTATCGGCGCGTCCCGCCTCGTCGGGAATCGAGCCGGCAAGCTGGGTCGCAATCACAGCCAGTGTCTTGCCCGCATCCCGCTCGGCGAGGCTCTCGCCGACGCAGATGATGGGGATCAGCCCCGCGCGGCACACGGCGGCGGCCTTGGCAGCCACGATGGCGTCAGTCTCGCCATGATGCTGCCGACGCTCGGAATGGCCGACGATCACGAAGCGCGCGCCGAGATCCGCCCACATTTCCGCGCTGACATCACCCGTGAAAGCCCCATTCGCCTTGGCGTGGCAGTCCTGCCCCCCAAGCCCGATCGGCGAACCCTGAAGCACATCCCCCACCTGCGAGGCGAGCGTGGCTGGCGGGCATATTGCGAGATCGACCCGCCCCAGCGCGCGTGCGCCCGCAATCATGGATTCCACCTCAAGGAGCGCCGTGCGGAGACCGTTCATTTTCCAGTTACCGGCTACCAGCTTGCGGCGTTCGGCCATGCCCTGACTTCCTTGAAGGCTCCGAAAGCGCTCTGGGCAGGTTGTCTCGCCCGCGCGCCGCCTGGATGCCGCGATGTCGCATTTTCCTGTGGCGAACCGGTTTCCCCTCCGCCGCAAAATGCTCTAGCAAGCCAGCTTCCGGCGGACAACCACACTGGTTTCCGCCCAGTCAGGGAGTCGCACCGCATGATTGGCGGAATGCGGAAATTCGCTAAGTCGAAGTGGGCGCTGGTGGTCCTTTTCATCCCCCTCGTCATCAGCCTTGCGCTGTTCCTGCCTGACAATTTCGGCGGCGGCCTCGCCGGCGGCACCGTCAGCCGCATCGGCGGCCGAGAGATCAAGACTCTCGAGATCGACCGCGACATGCAGCAGGCGCTGGAACGCCTCCGTGTCGAACAGGGCCGGGTCCTGAGTCAGGCAGAGGCCGTGGCTGAGGGCATCCCGCAAGGCGTCTACCAGGAGCTCGAAATCCAGAACACGCTGCTCGCCTACGCGGACAAGGTCGGCGTCAGCGCAACGCCGGATTCGCTCAAGCCCTATCTCGAGCGCAACAACCTGATGGTGAACGAGTTCGGCCGCCTGACGCGCGAGACAATCATGGCGGCCGCCCAGCGGCGCCAGCAGACAACGCGCGAGTTTGAGGGCTTCCTGAAGGACTATCTCACACAACAATACATCCGCGCCGCCGCCGGCAGCGCGCTGACAGTGCCGAACATCCTCTCGCAGCCGTGGGTGAACTATCTCGGCGAAGGGCGCACGGTCAGCTTCGCGCAAGTCACAGCCGCGACCGCGCCTGCCCCCACAGAGCCCACCGAAGCCGAGATGCAGACCTGGTACGACGCCAACAAGGCGCGCTTCGAGCAGCCGGAACGCCGGCGCATCTCGATCCTGAGCTACACACCCGATGATTTCCTCGACCGCGTTGCGCTCACGGACGAACAGGTTCGGACCGAATATCAGAACCGTCTCAAGGAATACTCGACCCCCGAGACGCGCACGATCGTCGAATACACGTCCGAAAACCGCAACGCCGTCCAGGCCTTCATCGACCTCTCCGTGCAGGGCATCCCGCTCGACCAGGCGCTGACCCAGGCCCCCGGCCTGCAGCGCGTCGTGTCCACGCTCAAACCCGAGGACGTGACGAACGAAGAGTACCGGACTTTCCTGTTCTCGCTTCCCGCCGGCAAGGTGCACAGCATCCCCATCCAGCTTGAGGAAGGCGACCCATGGAAGGCCGTGCTGATCGAATCCGTGACGCCTGGCATCCCCACCCCGTTTGAAGAGGTTGCCGAAAAAGTCCGCCGTGACGTGGCCTTCCCCGAAGCCGCAACGCTGTTCGAGAATTCCGGCGAGAACTTCCGCGACGCCGCGGGCGGCCAGCCGCTGGAAGACATCGGCAAGGAGTTCGGCATTCCCGTGATCACGCTGGCGCCGATCGACGCGCAGGCCCGCACCTCGCAGGGCGAGCAGGCGCAGATCATGACCCAGAACGTAGACGCCCTCCGCCAGCTATTCACGATGAACGCCGGCGAGATGACGAACGTCATGGAGGGCGAGAATGTGCGCTCCATGTTCCGCCTCGACGAAATCGTCGCGCCGTTCACGCTTCCCTTGGCCGAGGTCAAGGATCGCGTGAGAAACGCCATGATGACCGAACGGGCTATCGCAGCCCGCAAGGCCGCAGCCGACGGAATGGTGGCCGCGGTCAAGGCTGGTACGGCGTTCGAGAAAGCTGCGGCAGACGCAAAACTCACCGCCCTCCCTGCACTGACCGTCGTGCGCGCGTCCAACCCGCCGATCGATCCGGCCGTGGTGGCTGCTGCGTTCAACCTCAAGGCCGGCGAAGTTGGCGTCGTGAGCGGCCGCGATGGCAATCCATGGGTCGCGCGCGTCGACAAGATCGAACCGGCGTCACCTGAGGTGAGTGCAGCCCTGCGCGCGCAACTCGGCAACGACGTATCCCAGTCGCTCCTACGCGATCTCAACGAGGTCTTCGTGCTCGGCATCCGCTCCGAGGTCGAATACCAGCGCGACGACGCAGCGCTCGAGGCCTACTTCAACGGCCTGCGCGGGGATGCGCCAGCGCAATGACGAAAGGCCGTCCGTCCCTCGTAATCAGGCGGCGGGTCGACGACACGGAGTCCCCGGTTTCAGCGATGCTGAAGCTGAACCCGATGTCGCAAGGCCTCGTGCTGTTTGAAAGCGTCGTCGGCGGCGAAACGCGCGGCCGCTACAGCTTCATCGGCATGGCGCCCGATCTGTGGTGGCGCGTGCGCGACGGAAAGGCCGAGACATCGCTCACAGCCGACTTCCGCGAAACCACTGAGACATCCACTGACATCATGGCCGCGCTCCGCGGCTTTATCGACGCCTGCAAGGTCGATGGCATGGACGGCCTGCCCCCCATGGCCGCCGGCGCGTTCGGCTATCTCGGCTACGACATGGTCCGCCACGTCGAACGCCTGCCTGAACCGAAGCCTGATCCCAACGGCGTGCCCGAAGCCATGCTGATGCGCCCCGGCGTCGTGCTGATCTTCGACGGCGTCCGTCAGGAGATCATCCTTGCCGCCCCCGCCCGCAGCGGCGCAAAGGCTGCGAACGACCTGCTGGACCGGATCGAGGAAACCCTCGACCAACCCATGCCGCCCTCGCGGCCCGGCGACGCGCCCGTCGAGAAGATCAACTTCGCCTCGAACACCACCAAGGCGCGCTATCTGGAGATGGTCGAGAAGGCCAAAAGCTATATCCACGCCGGCGACATCTTCCAGGTCGTCCCGAGCCAGCGCTTCTCAGCACCCTTCGAACGCTCGCCCTTTGCCTTCTATCGCGCCCTGCGCCGCCTGAATCCCTCGCCCTTCATGTTCTACGTGAACTTCGGCGACTTCCAGGTCTCAGGCTCCAGCCCCGAAATCCTCGTCCGCGTCCGCAAGGGCGTCGTCACTGTCCGCCCCATCGCCGGCACGCTGCCGCGCGGCGCGACGCCAGAACTGGACGAAGCCAACGCGCAGAAACTGATCTCCGATCCCAAGGAGCGCGCCGAACACCTCATGCTGCTCGACCTCGGCCGCAACGATGTCGGCCGCGTCGCCGCGCGCGGCACGGTCGAGGTCACCGAGAGCTTCACTATCGAGCGCTACAGCCACGTCATGCACATCGTCTCGAACGTGCAGGGCGTGCTGAAGGACGGCGAAGACATGGTCTCCGCCCTCGCCGCAGGGTTCCCGGCTGGCACCACCTCCGGCGCGCCAAAGATCCGCGCGATGGAAATCATCACCGAGCTCGAGCCCCACGCGCGCGGCGTCTACGCCGGCGGCGTCGGCTATTTCGGCGCCGGCGGCGACATGGACACCTGCATCGCCCTGCGCACCGCGGTCTTCAAGGGCGGCAAGATCCACGTCCAGGCTGGTGGCGGCGTGGTGTTCGACTCCAACCCCGAAAGCGAATTCCAGGAGACCATCCACAAGGCCAGCGCGCTGTTCCGCGCGGCCGAAGAGGCGGCACGGTATGATCGGGGGAACAGATGAAAGTCCTCCTGATCGATAACTACGACTCGTTCACGTACAATCTCGTCCACTATCTACAGGACATCTCGCCGGACGTTCACGTCGAGGTCGTCCGCAACGACGCGCTCACTGTTAAAGAAGCGCTCGCAAAAGGCGCCGACGCCATCGTGCTCTCGCCCGGCCCCTGCACGCCGAACGAAGCCGGCATCTGCCTTGAGCTCATCAATACCGCGCCCGATGACCTTCCCATCCTTGGCGTCTGCCTCGGCCATCAGGCGCTGGGACAGTCCATGGGCGGCGTCGTCGAAGGCGCGAAAGACATCGTCCACGGCAAGGTCTGGGACGTGAAAGTCCTCGGCGGCGATCTCTTCGCCGGCGTGCCCGAACATTTCGAAGCCGTCCGCTACCACTCGCTCGCCATCCGCCGTAGCGGCATGCCCAACGTGCTCAGCGTCGACGCCGAAACCGCCGACGGCGAGATCATGGCCGTCAGCCACGTCACCCGCCCTGTCTACGGCGTTCAGTTCCACCCGGAATCGATCGGCTCGAAGTACGGCAAGGTGATGCTCGCCAACTTCCTGAAGAAGGCGGGCCTCCGGTGAGCGAAGCACTCCGCAAGGCTGTCGGCTTGCTGGTCGAAGACGGGCGCCGCCCCAACCAGGAGGAAATGACCGCCGCATTCGAGGCGATCCTCGCGGGCGAGGGCGATCCGGCGCTGATCTCGGCCTTCCTCGTGAGCCTGAGGATCCGTGGCGAGACCTCCGAAGACATCGTCGCCGGCGCCCGCGTGATGCGCGCGCGCGCTCGCACAGTTGTGGCGCCCGAAGGCGCCATCGACACCTGCGGCACAGGCGGTCTCGCCTGGACATCGCTCAACACGTCCACCGCCGTCGCCATCGTCGCCGCGAGCGCAGGCGCAATCGTCGCCAAACACGGCAACCGCTCGCGCAGCAAGGCCGGCTCCGCGGACGTGCTCGAGGTTCTCGGCGTGAACCTCTCGCCGACAGACGACCAGCTCCAGGCCAGCTTCCGCGACGCCCACGTCGCCTTCATGTTCGCGCCTGCGCATCACGCCGCCATGAAGCACGTCGCACCGGTTCGCGCCGCACTCGGCCTGCGCACCATCTTTAACATGATGGGCCCGCTCGCCAACCCGGCCGGCGTCAAGCGACAGGTCCTCGGCGTGTTCGCTCCGGAATGGGTCGGCGTCTTCGCGGACGCGCTGCTCACCCTGGGCGCTGAGCGCGCCATGGTCGTCCACGGCGTCGATGGCATGGATGAGATATCGACCACCGGCGCGACGCTGGTCGCCGAGGTGAAGGACGGAAAGATCCGCATGCAGGACCTGACGCCCGAACGTATGGGCGTGAAGCCCGCAAAGCTCGAAGATCTGCGCGGCTCGACGCCCGCCGAAAACGCCGAAGCCCTGAAGTGCGTCCTCGCCAACGAACCTGGCCCCTTCGCTGATCTCGTCGCCGTCAACGCTGGCGCTGCCATCCTCGTCGCCGGCCTTGCGACCACGCTCGTCGACGGCATCGCCCAGGCGCGCGCAGCGATCGCTGACGGCCGCGCCGCCGCAACGCTCGAAGCGCTGAAGCGAGCAAGCAATGGCTGAGCTCCCGGACCGCCTCCAGAAGATCATCGACTACAAGCACGGCGAAGTCGCAGCGCTCAAACGCAACCGCTCGCTGTCCTCGCTCGAGGCCGACGCATACGCCGCCGACCGCCCGCGCGGATTCGCCGACGCCCTGCTCCGCATCGCCCGGGCCGACGGCAACGCCCTCATCTGCGAGGTCAAGCGCAAGAGCCCCTCCGCCGGCGACATCTCCCCCGGCCGCGACCAGGTGGCCGTCGCCCGCGACTACGAGACCGGCGGCGCCGCCTGCATCTCCGTCCTCACAGACGGCCCCAGCTTTGGCGGCTCGCTCGACGACATGATCAGCGTCCGCGCCGCCATCCACCTGCCCGTGCTCCGCAAGGATTTCATGATCGACCCGATCCAGATCGTCGAAGCCCGCGCCGCCGGCGCCGACGCCATCCTGATCATCATGTCTGCGGCCGACGACACCCTCGCCCGCGAACTCCACGCCGCCGCAGACCAGTACGGCATGTCGGTCCTGATCGAAGCCCACGACGAAGCCGAACTGATCCGCGCCCTCGGCCTGCCCTCAGCCCTCATCGGCGTGAACAACCGCGACCTCCGCCGGATGGCGACAGACCTCGCCGTCACCGAACGCCTCGCCGACCTGGTGCCCGACTGGCCAGCCTCAGGCCGCATCCTCATCTCGGAGAGCGGCGTGAAGACCCCCGCCGACATCGCCCGCCTCCGCGCCTGCGGCGCCCGCGGGTTCCTCGTCGGCGAAAGCCTGATGCGCGCCGAAAACGCCGCTGAATCCGTCCGCGCGCTGGTAGCTTCCCGTTAACCACACGCCCGGACCGAATTGACCCAAAGCGTGAACGATAGTAGAACTATCTGCGACTCAAACAGTTAGAGGCTCGTGGACAGTTATGCTCACCAAGAAACAGCGTGAACTGCTGCTGTTCATCAACGACCGCATCAAGGAGACCGGCGTATCTCCCTCCTTCGACGAAATGAAGGAAGCGCTGGACCTGGCCTCGAAGTCCGGCATCCACCGCCTCATCACAGCTCTGGAAGAGCGCGGCTTCCTCCGCCGCCTCGCCCACCGCGCCCGCGCGCTGGAGGTGCTTAAGCTGCCCGAGAGCGTTATCCCGATGCAGGCCGGCCGCACGCCCTTCCGCCCCAGCGTGGTCGAAGGCAGCGCCTCCTCTTCCACTAATGGTTCGCGGAAGTCCGCCATGCCGCGCGGCGCGATGATCCCCGTCATGGGCCGCATCGCCGCCGGTACGGCGATCGACGCCATCGAGCATGAAACCCGCCGCGTCGCCGCTCCGGACGATGGGTTGGACCCTGACACCCACTACGCGCTCGAGGTTCAGGGCGAGAGCATGATCAACGCCGGCATTCTCGATGGCGACGTGGTCATCCTCAAGAAGACCGAAACGGCCCAGTCCGGCGATATCGTCGTGGCACTGATCAACGACGAGACCGCCACGCTGAAGCGCTTCCGCAAGAAGGGCGGTTCCATCGCCCTCGAAGCGGCCAACCCCGCCTTCGGTACGCAGATCTTCGGCCCCGACCACGTCAAGATCCAGGGCAAACTCGTCGCCCTCGTACGCCGCTATCACTGAGCTGCTTCCGCCTTCGACGGCGCAGCGTCCTCCCTCGACTGCGAAGCAGGCGGGGGAGGTGGCACACGAAGCTTGACGGAGGGGGCTGCCTGCGAGGCGGGCGGATCTTCCTGACTTCCTGATGCAGCCTTCGGCACAGGCGCATAAAGCGGCTGCGTCCACATCCGGTTCTCCTGCCGCCTGGCAGGCGCCAGCCGAAGCCCATCAGCGGTTGCATCAATCAGCGCGCCGCCCTTGCCGGCAAACGCGCACGGATCGATCTCGATCGCCTCGCGCTCCGGCGTCCTGATCGTCAGCGTCCCACGCGACGCACAGCCCCCAGTCTCCATCGCAGCCCCCGGCGCAATCTCAACCGTCCCCCGCTACCACATCCGCTGCTCCCGAAGGCGGCCGCGCCGGCAAGGGCTCGCAAGCACCGATCGCGAATCCGACCCCGCCCAGCTGCTGGAACCACGTATCGCGGTGAAACTCATGGTCGCCCCGGCGGCATCCGAAGTTCGCCCTTGAAGCTGAACCGAACGAAGCGCGGCGTCTGCTACGGCGCAAGCCCTTCAATCGCCCGCACATCAATACGCACCCGCCGGCTGCGCTCGCTCGCGTCGATCTACGCGATGATTCCTTCCACGCGAACCGGCCCGATCTGTTCCTTCAGTATCGGCGCCGCGACCAGTGTCGTTCGCACCTTCCCCGCCGGGGCCCCGATCCCGGCGCAAGCCAGAAACGCGACCATCAGCGCCAGCAACCCTGCCTCGCGCCGCCTGACCAGAACCCACGCCAGCGAAGGCGCCCCAGCCGCCAAGCCTACCACCCACCAGCCGGGCTCATCCGCCGCCGTCATGTAGACCGCCGCCCCAAGCGCCAGAGGCAGCAGTAAGGGCCACCTCAGCACCTAGTCATTCACAGCTCCACTCAGGAACCCGGAAATTCTCCGCACCGCGCCGGGGCGTTCAGCCTCAGGGCCAAGGCTTGCCAGCGAAGGAGCGGATGTGGTCTTCAGGGCGCGCGCTCCGCTCTTCGGACGCGCACGCCACGCCAGCGCTGGAACCCGATGACGGTCGTCACCCGCTTCGCCCCCTCGCCCACCGGCTACCTCCATATCGGAGGCGCGCGGACTGCCCTGTTTTCTTGGCTGTACGCGCGCGCCAAGGGCGGCAAGTTCCTGCTCAGGATCGAGGACACCGACAAGGAGCGCTCCACCCAGGCGGCCGTCGACGCAATCCTCGACGGCCTCAACTGGCTCGGCCTCGGCGGCGACGAACCACCGCTCCTGCAATCCACCCGCGCCGACCGCCACGCCGAGATCGCACACGAGCTGGTGAAGCGCGGCGCGGCCTATCACTGCCCAGTGAAAGCCGAAGAGCTTCAGGCCCGCCGCGACGAAGCAGAAGCGCTCCAGAAGAAGAAGGCCGCTGATGGCAGCCTGTCAGAACCAGACGGAGCGCGCATGGCCGATCTCCTGCGCCCCTTCCGCTCCCCCTGGCGCGACCCCACGCGCCCACTCCCCGCCGGCGCCCCAACCGTCGTGCGCCTCCGCATGCCCGACGCTGGCGACCTCACCGTCGCCGATCATGTGCAGGGCACAGTCTCGCGCGCCTACGCCGACATCGACGACCTGATCCTGCTGCGCTCCGACGGAACGCCGACTTACATGCTCGCGGTCGTGGTCGATGATCACGACATGGGCGTCACGCACGTCATTCGCGGCGACGATCACTTCCTCAACACCTTCCGCCAGCTGCCGATCTACCACGGCATGGGCTGGCCCCAGCCCGACTACAGCCACATCCCGCTGATCCACGGGCCAGACGGCAAGAAGCTGTCGAAGCGCCACGGCGCCACCGCTGTCGACGAATACCGCGACGGGCTGGGTTACCTGCCCGAGGGCATGCGAAACTACTTGCTCCGCCTCGGCTGGTCCCATGGCGACGACGAGATCATCTCCGATGAGCAGGCGATCGCGTGGTTCGACCTCGACGGCCTCAACAAGGCCCCCGCCCGGCTCGACTTCGCCAAGCTGGACTCGGTCAACAAGCACTACATGGCCCTCGCCGACGACCAGCGCCTCTTCGACCTCTGGATGCAGCGCTCCGAGGCCCAGGCCCTGCCTGAGGCCACGCAGCAGCGCATCCGCGCCGCCATGCCCCACCTCAAGACCCGCGCCGCCAACCTGGTCCAGCTAGGCGAGCAGGCCCGCTTCCTCACCGACCTCCGCCCGATCCAGCTGACCGGGAAGGCCGCAGACCAGGTCAATGCCGAAGCCAGGGCCCGGCTGGCCGCCCTGTTACCCCAGCTCGAAAGCCTGACGG
>Ga0315905_10006176_pt1 | contig 12176 bp, 7 predicted proteins | sample LakEriMetagenome_5_FD_203522 | JGI IMG/M metagenome (GOLD analysis project Ga0315905, IMG submission 203522) | Freshwater fungal communities from buoy surface, Lake Erie, Ohio, United States - Buoy 4 MA121 | ecosystem: Environmental > Aquatic > Freshwater > Lake | place: USA: Lake Erie, Ohio...
GCCGCGCTGGTTCTGGGCCACGCCTGCCGTGATCATCCGCCCAGTTCGGATCAGGGCGTGGCCGAGGATTTTTCCTCCCGGCACAGCCAGGGTATCAACGCCCTTTTCGGCGATGGTTCTGTCCGTAACATCCATTCCGGGGTGGATATGCGCGTATACCCCTTCACCGCCAGTATCGCCGACGGACTCGCACTAAATGCTGATTTTTGAGGCCGCATGACCCTTACCAGCTCTTCAGGTCCATCTATCCCGTCTGTTTGGGTTGTCAGGTTTTGCCGCGGCGGATCCAGCTAGGTTTTTCAAAGACCAGGGCTCCAAGGCCCCCCCGTTCCTCGAATAACGGCTGCTAAATTGCATCATCATGTTCGGGCTTCCGTTGGGAACCTCCCGAACAAACGAACTATCCTTTACCGGGAAGCCACCCCTGGCTTACCAGCAGCCCGTGAATAAGGTTATGGCCGCGTATTCGTTCGCTAATCAGGCGTTTTCTTAGGCCGACATGGCTTTTCCATTGCAGCATCGGTTTTGAGGAAACGGTAACGGTGGGAAGCTCGTTGATGGCGACAAGCTTTGCCAAGGTGCTGTCCGTCAACTTGCGCACATTTGTCTTGTGCCCTCCTGAAGAAGGGGGAGTTCTGATTGCTCAGGGCCTATCCTGCCCCGACCACCTCAAGAGCCTCCTTTCTTGGGTTTTGGTTTTGAAGTTTGTCCATATCCAGATAACGCCTCGATCCCCTTTGGGTCGCCGAGATATGCCTCAGTCTGGCGGATACCAGCATCAAAGCGAACCGTCCGTCAGGGAAGTTGCCAACAACCCGGGTTCGCCTCCTGATTTCACGGTTCATCCTTTCCAATGCATTGTTTGTCCGAATCCGAATCCAGTGATTCCTCGGGAAGGCCATGTAGGTCAGCGATTCGTCGATGACTTCCTTCAAGGTTTGGGCCGCCGCCATGCACAGGCATGTCATGGCTACCGCATGCTGCACGGATCGCTTCTTCTGGCAGGTTGGTGGGTGAACCCGAAAAAGGAGCGGCGATTGTGCCGACTCCACGGGCTGTCCCAGCCGCAGCGCCGAAAGAGGAAACGCCGCGGTGCCGCGGCAGGCATGCCCTGCCGTGCGGAGTACCTGAACCATGTGTGGTCGTGCGAATTCGTTTCGGATTCCTGCGACAATGGCCGAAAATTGCGGTTTTTCACGGTGATCGAGGAATACACCCGGGTATGCCTTGCCGTGGAGGTCAACACCGGGTTCAACCACCTCCAGGTGATCAGGGTGATGGAGGACTTGATCAGGATGTTCGGGGCACCCAAGTTCCTACGGGCAGACAACGGATCGGAGTTCATCGCCAAGGCCCTGGTCCGCTGGCTGAAATACAGGATGTGCAATTCAGGTTCATCGATCCTGGGTCACCCTGGCAAAACGGGCGGTTCATCGCCACCTTGCGGCATGAGTTCCTGAACGAGTTGAGTGACAGTCTTTGTCGATGATCCCCTCAATAAACCGTACGCGGCGACGAAGCCGGGCAAAGCCTCCGCGGTTCATCCCGGCCCCAAGGGCGTCAAGGACCTCTCTGATTCCAACCCGGATGATTACTGAGACTTCTCGGCTGCTTTGAATGGCATGATTGCGTTGGGCCCGGTTTTCGATTCCTTGATTGTCAAGTGCCCTTCTGCGGGAATCTCGTTGAAAATCTGCACAATTCCCGATGGCCAGACTACTTTCAACACTTTGATTTTGTCAGTCTTTCCAAGACCAAGGTGAATGATGGCTGGACTTTGTGAGTTGTAGCTGTTTGCAGGAAAATTCTCCCGGTAAAGAGTCCTTTCGTTAGTTTCAGCGATCACCCGGGCTCCTATTCCCTGCCTGTTGCTTTTCGACCCTTCCAGCGTGATTTTCAGGCTTCTTCCGTGATCCATTTGGTTTTCAAGCAGTAGAAACGCCCCGCCACCGGCCTGCCTGACCAGAAGGTCCATGCGGCCCCTGTTGAACAGGTCCGCGGCGACTGCCGCCCTTCCGTCACCGTCGCTGTCTGCTCCTGACAGGTAGCTTGCTTCAAGGAATCTGGCTCCTCCCGAGTTGATGAAAAATCTGTTTCTTTCGTAGGAACTCAAATTATGTCCACCGGCAACAATTCTCCAAGGGTTGTCAGACCAGAACTCTCCAAGCTTCGTGTTGAGCTTTCCGGGCTGGGCAATGACGGCTCTTCGATCAGTCGGCTGTGACACGACAGCCAGCCAGACGCAGTTTCACCCATCAGGTTCATCCGGGTTCACGCTCATATATCCTGCGGTACCGTATATGTCCAGGTGGCCGTCGTTGTTGAAATCGGCGATGGCCGGCCCGTAAGCCCAACCTACCGCCGCGAGCCGTGCCTCTGACCCCGCGCTTTCAAACCGTTGATTGCCCCGATTGAAATGCAGTTGGCTTCCCGCGACAAATCTCCTCAATTTTCCCATCACGCCAATCGGAAAAGCACCATCTTCCATGTTGCCGATTACCCTGGTGCCCGCCTTGGAGTACATGTTGGCGCAATAGATGTCGATGTTCCCGTCGTTGTCCAGGTCGCCAGTGGCAAGGCCCATAGTCCCAAAATCAGAAGGGGAGTCCGACAGCTTTTCCTCACGGAATTTACCGTCCCTGGTGTTGACCAGCAGCACGCCGTCTCCGAATTCATTTGGGACATGCAGATCCGGCCAGCCGTCATTGTTCGCGTCCAGCCATGCGGCGGTAAAGGTGGACCTGGCCCCCCCTCGGGTCCCTGTTCGCGCCGTTACATCCTCGAATTTCCAGTCCCCCGTGTTGCGTAACAGGATGTTGCCCTTCCGGTCATTGGAATGATCATCCAGCCACGAGTTGGAACCGGGGAGAGCTGACCGGGCGATGTAAATATCCAGTCTCCCGTCACGGTCATAATCCCCCACCACCAGGTTTCCCGCGTCGTCCGGAATCGGCAGAAAGGCCTGCTTGCCCTGGTCTTCAAACTTTTGTCCGCCGTGATTCCTGTATATTTTCTGCCCGAGTACTAGGTCCTCCCAACCGTCGTTGTCGATGTCGATCCACGCTGCCGCCCGGACCAACGTCGGAGTGCTGGGCAACCCGAGTTGGATGGTGGCGTTTTCAAAAATTCCTTTTGGGCTGCCAAGGTATAGCGCGTTTCCTCGTATATCCGTGATCAAAATGTCCATGTGCCCATCATGATTCAGGTCGCACAGGAAAACCCCGCCGGTTGTTGTGTGTCCGCCCTTGTCTCTCCAGTTATCCTCAAGCCAGGAACCGTCTATTCCCCGCGCCTTGGAATTCTCGGCAAAAAACGCCCTCTCCGACTCCCCGGTCAGGGCTTGCTCAATGGTCAGACTGTGAATCCATCCTCCCCCGGACAGGCTTCCCTCGGTTGGCTGTGAAATCGCGTAGCGTGCCAGGCACACGGTTTCAGCCAGTCTCCCTGTTTCGTTGGTGGACCAGATCCTGAGTTGACCGGTGCCTTCCCATTTCCCCGATAAATTTTTCCGCTCCGACGGGCCTAGGTTCATGAGGGACAACTTGACTCTAGTTTTCGCTCCGGGGTACGAGTGCGGGGCCAAAAGCCCTTCAAGATTGCGGAACAGGTGCTCCCTGGTCCATTGGCTTTTTGGGTCGCCTGCTGGCCTTTCCTGCCGCACGGTTCGATTCACCTGGGCGACTTGGTCCGCCCAGGATTGTGACTGCCCTGGGCCGGGGTTGGGATCGTTTGTGGAAAAATCCGTGGCCAAAAGTCCATCCAGCTCCTTCCAATTGCCGGTCTTTATGAAGTCGGATATCCGGGAAAAACCGAACTTGGTTAGAAGATTGCCGTGTTGTTCGATTTCCCACAGGTATTCCCGGTCACCTTGGGGAAGAACCAACTGAGGTTTGGTTTCTTTGGCCTTGGCGGGTTCCGGATAACCACATTGGGCAAGCGCCTGTTTTGCGGCCGAGGAAACATCCTCGGATTGCTCTCCAAATAGTGTGGCCAGGAATTCATGGCGCTTTTTGTCCTCGGCTGATCCGGGCGTGATTCGTAGTTGGCAAACCGCGTTGGCCAGCGTTATACGGGCTAGGTCGTTCTCGGCCTCACCTAACATTCCAACCAGCAATTCCAGCAATGAAGAGTCGCCGGTCCTGCTTGCAGCCATTGTCAGGGTTTGTTGGATCGTTTGCGGGAATACTCCCCCGTTGGTCCGGTTTCGGGGGTCCTGGATGGCTTGCCGAAGGGAGGCCAGATGACCGCCGCATTTCGGACCTAGTGGAATCAGGGCCTTTGCGGAGTTAAGCCGGACAAGGAGGTCCTCTTCACCGAGTGATTCAACAAGTTGCAAAAGGGCGACTTCGGATTCAGGTGCCAGCTTGGAAAGACCCAAGGCGGCTTGGCCCCGTAAGGCTGCGTTGGGATCACTTGCCAGAATCTGTCCCAGCCTGCTTGCCGCAAGCACTTTTTCTTCTTCGCTAGCGGGGCTGCTCGCTACTCCGAGAATCGCCTCAAACCGGGAGGAGGGTGATTCCGTGTTCAAAAGCTTGATCCATGCCGCGAATGACCTTCCGTGGTGCAGTGGGGAGGAGAGAAAAAGCCTCGAGGCGAAAAATGGGCTTTGGGGAACCAACATCGGCAGAAGCAAAGCCAGGAAGAGTAGTCCAAACAAAGCAACGGACGGCCGGAGAAGCCTTTTTTTGCTTGAATTGGCTTGGATTTCAACCATGGATTTGCACCCCGGCGTCCAGACATGTAATTAATTAGTCTAGTGTAACACTTTAATGAGTAATTAGTGAGGGAAAAGCTTGTGGCAGAAACACCTCTCTTGTCTAAGTTCCATTGCTTTGCCGCGCTTTCCTTCCTTTTCGCGGTTCACAGTCCAACAATTCGCAGCCAGACGACTGAAGGTTCTGCAAAATGGAAACCTTCGGTGGCCAGCGAACTGCTCGATTTGGCCCTCGAAGTGACCGCAAGGGAACATGAAAGAAACGGGCCTAGGCCCACCGTCGGCTCCCGAATGCTCGCGATTGTTGTCACCTGCATGCACGATGCCTGGGCTGCTTACGACCCAAAAGCATCGGGCTCCGTCCTCGGAGATGGCCTCAGAAGGCCGGAGCGGGAGCGGGTTCCCGAAGCAAGGCGCCTGGCTATGGCTTCCGCCACACACGCCGCCTTGCTCTTCCTGTTTCCGGAAGACAGGAAATTCATGGACGCCAAATTCAAGGCCATGGGATTTGACCCGTTGAACGCCTCCTTGGATCCTGCTTCACCTGTTCTGGTTGGACATTTGGCGGCAAAGGCGGTCTTGGATATGCGCAGGACCGATGGGGCCAACCAATTCGGCGACGAGGTCGGCTCGGATGGAAAACCCTATTCCGATTGGACCTTCTACCAGCCAGTCAATCCCGTCGACAGAATTGTCGACCCGGACCGTTGGCAGCCTATCCCTTTTGATGATGGCAAAGGTGGCAAATTAATCGTCCCTTTCCTGACGCCCCATTGGTACCGCGTGAAACCGTTCGGCATTCCCCGGGCGGACTACTTCCGTCCCGGTCCACCGCCCAAAGTGGGGAGTGAAAGACTGCGCCTGGAAGTGGATGAGGTGATCCGCTTGAACGCGGCCCTGTCACCCCGGGATAAGGCCCTCGTGGAATTTATGAGGGACGGCCCAAGATCCACTGGCCAGTCAGGTCACTGGCTAAGATTTGCCCAAGCCGTCTCTGCCAGGGACAAGCATCATCTCGACAAGGATGTCCTGCTTTTTTTCGCCGTGGGAAACACTGCCTTCGACGCTTTTGTTGCGGCATGGGATGCGAAGAGGGTGTATGACAGCTCAAGGCCTTGGACTCTTGTGCGCCATTACCGGAAGGGCCAACAAATGGAGTCCTGGGCCGGCCCGGGCAAGGGGACGACCCTTCAACCGGCAGAGGAATGGCTCCCCTACTCCCCTTCCACCTTCATCACGCCCCCTTTTCCAGGATTTGTCTCCGGGCATAGTTGCGTGAGTGCCGCTTGCGCAAGAATCCTGGAACTCCACACCGGGTCGGACCGATTCGGCCTGGTGGAGAATCGCCATGCCGGCGAACTGACTGAGCCCGGGTTCAAATGCGAGGCAATGCAGGTGCGGCTGGGACGGAAGGCTGGCTTGGGGGACCGCGCTTGTGATGTCGCCTTGGGGCTCGAGACCTTTTCGGCGACAGCCAGAATGGCTGGATACTCACGGGTTTTGGGTGGCTACCATATTCAGGCCGACAACGAGGCCGGTTTGGATTTGGGTCGGAAGGTTGCCGACTGCCTCTGGCCAAAATTATTGGCCCTTCGTGGGGAATCCCGGGGGCTCGGGCGGTGAGACCCTTTTAACTACTCTTGATTGAAGGATATCTAACAGTACTCAACGCGGTCATCCACGTTGCCCAATCAATCGCTCGAAGGGAATACCAACCCGGGTTGGTGAAGGCCGTTCTATTCCTCCTCTCAGCGGGGAGTTGGTGTGTACTCCATGTGGGCTCAAGTGCCGGAATTGTATCTCATGCGGTGGGGCTTGCGGTGGCTATTGGCGTGCATGTTGCGATTATTACTTATGTGGCACTACGACTTTCACGAATGAACAAGGAAGTACGCTGAAAAAGACCCAGACAGCCACTAGGATTTCAGGGGATCGATAAAATTAAATATTCCACCTCAATCAATAAAAAACACTTAAACCTGCCCACACTAAATCAACCACCTTCCCCCACCCCACATTTTCTTTAAAACAACATCCAACCAACCCCACACCAACCACCCCCCGGCCCAATGAACTCCAGCCTGATATCCGTTTTTCCCGCTTACAGCTTAAACCCAAAAACAACAATCTTGCCAAGCCCCAAGATTCACTTGGGTAACCAAATCACCGGTAACTCCAGCTTCTTGCCAAGGGCATTCACCTTCGCAAGTTCTTGGACGATAAGCTGGTTAAATTCAGCCAATAGCGATGCTTGCTCTTTACCAAGCTCCACCATCAGTTCACGCATCCCCTGGGTCGGCGCACCGTCTCCGTCGGTTGCTTGGCCGTAAAGCCATACCAATTGGCTATACAATTTTGCCCCTCCACGCATCGCCAAAATGTCATAACTCACTTTGGCCGTGGGGTTGTGCAATTTCTTTTCCAAAGCCTCCAGCTTGCCGGAAAGTTCTTTTGCTAGGGTTAACCATTCCTTGGAATTTGCCTCTTCTTTTTGCAAATCAATTTGCAAATCAACTTGGCGGTGCAGCTTGCGTAACCGCAACACAGTATCAGAGAGATTGCTGATCGATTCCCGCACAGTCAGGGCAAACTGCTCCTGTTCCTTCAATTCAGCCAAAAGAGCTGGCGGTGTTTTCCCATCGATTTTGTTCACAAGCAATGTTTGGCCCGGAAATACCAACCGAGGGTCAGCCCATACTTCAAATGTGCCTTCCGATTTTTGCCCGTCCACAGTCAGCACCGCCTTATAGGTCCCAGGCGATACGGGAACGCCGCTTGCCGGATTGCCCATATCCGCCAAAGCTTTGGGAATGATCCGCGCTGGGCTATGGCTCAGATCCCAATAAAACCGGTTTATCCCCTCCTCTGCCGGTATTTCAGGGTGCTGAATCTCAGGAAATTGGCCATCAGGTGAATTGCCAGGTTTTTTCTTCTTGTGCTTCGACCCATCCAGAAACGCCACCCGTTTGCCCACGCTATCCAGTATTTCCAGCGTGGGGGCAACCTTCGGTTTCGCTTTCAAGTGATATTGGATCAACGCTCCAGCAGCCGGATTTTCACCCAAACCTATTTCCTGCCCGTGGCTCACCGTGCCACTCAAATGCCAACTGACTGCCGGCCTGATCGGAAACAGGTGAGCGGTTTTCTCCCCATGCTCTTCCTTCCAAGTTCGAACAGGATTCAGGTCATCCAGTATCCAAATCGAACGACCATTCGTTCCCACAACCAGGTCGCCCTGATGCACCTGCAGGTCATGCACCGCCACCGTGGGCATGTTCAAGCGCAAGGGTTCAAAACTGTCACCCCCATCATTACTGAAAAGCACGCCCCGTTCACTGCCCACAAACAGCAGGTTTTTTTGTACCGGGTCTTCCCGAACCACATGCAGGTAAGTGCTCCCATCCAACTCCTCGCCCAGCCGTTCCCAGGTGGCCCCAAAATTGGTCGTTTTCCACAGATAAGGCCGGTAATTGTCTAGCCGGTGCGCATCCACAACTAGCCAAGCCGTCCCAGCATCGTGCGGCGAGGCCTCAAGGCAACTCACTGTGCCCCAGTCCGGCAAATCCGGAATGTTTTTCGTCAGGTTGGTCCAAGTTTTGCCATCGTCCCGCGACAAATGCACCAGCCCATCGTCCGTTCCAGCCCAAAGCAACCCTTTTTGCTTCGGTGATTCCGCCAGGGCGAATATAGTCCCATAAAATTCTGCCGTGGTGTTGTCCCCGGTGATCGGCCCACCAGACCATTTCATTTTTGATCGGTCATTCCGCGTCAGATCAGGGCTCACCTGCTCCCAGTTTTGCCCATTGTTCGTGGTGCGAAACAGGTGGTTGCCAGCATGGTAGACCACCTTGGGGTCGTGGTGTGAAATCACAATCGGCGCCGTCCACTGAAAGCGAATCCGCAGGTCCTCTGCTCCATGGCCGGAAGCGTTGTAAGGGTAAATGCTGATATTACGGGCCTGTTTAGTGCGATGATCATAGCGTGTGATAATCCCGGCATATTCACCTGAGAAAACCACATCCGGTTCCGTGGGGTGTGGCATGCTGTACCCTGTCTCACCACCACCCACTCCATACCAATCAGCCAGCGGAATTCCCATATACCGCAGCGAATTCGAGGGGCCCGATGCGGTGCCCTGATCCTGCATGTTCCCCATCACCCGGTAAGGCAACCGGTTGTCACACGCCACATGATAAAACTGGGCGATGGCAAGGGCGGGCGCGTGCCAGCTCTTGCCGCCATCCGTGCTGATATCCACACCGCCATCATTGCTGTTGATCATGCGCCTGGGGTTTTGCGGGTCAATCCACAAATCATGGTGGTCTCCATGGTGCGGGCCCTCAATAGGCGTGAATGACTTGCCACCATCAATGCTTTTCAAAAGCGGCACCTGCGGGCACCAGACAATGTCCGGGTTCTTTGGATCCACGGTGAGCGTTGTGTAATACCATGCCCGCTGACGAATGGCCCGGTCCTCATTGACCTTCACCCAAGAACCTCCGGCGTCATCGGAACGGAACAGCCCTCCCTTGTCGGCTTCAATCAACGCATAAACTCGCGATCCATCAGAAGGGGCCACTGCCACGCCCACTCGCCCCCAAGGCCCCGGTGGTAGCGACTCTTCATCCAACACCTTGGCCGGTTTGGCGGGTTTCTTTTTGGGCTTGGCGTCAGGGCCAATCTTGTCCCAAGAATCACCCCCATCCCGCGAGACATACAAACCCGAGCCCGGCCCGCCAGATGTCAGTTCCCATGGCTGCCTTCGCGTCTGCCAAAAACCCGCATAAAGGGTGCGCGGATTGGTCACATCAAAACACACATCACTGGCGCCGGTTTCATCATTAACAAAATGCACCTTCGACCAACTGGATCCGCCGTCTGTCGTGCGATAAATACCCCGCTCGCTGTTGGGGCCAAAGGCGTGCCCTAACACCGCCGCAAAGGCAATGTTGGGGTTGGTGGGATGCACTGCCATCGTTCCAATGTGCCCGACCTGGTTCCAAACATGCTTCCAGGTTTTGCCAGCGTCGGTCGATTTGAATATGCCAACCCCCGCGGCCACATTGCCACGAATGTTCGCCTCACCAGTTCCCACATAAACCACATTCGAATCGGATGGCGCCACCGCGATCGAACCGATCGAAGAACAAGGCTGATCATCAAAAATCGGCTTGAAGCTCAAACCACCATCCGTTGATTTCCACACCCCGCCTGCCGAAGTGGCTACATAATAGGTAAGCGGATCACCCGCCACGCCGCAGGCCCGCGACACCCTCCCACCCGATGCGGGGCCCACACTGCGGTAAGCCAACTTTTCAAAATGTTTCGGTGCCTTTTGAACACTGTCCCCTTCACCCTCCTGACCTCCCACAAAAAGGCAGGCACAGCTAAAGGCAATAACGCTCAGGTTCATGGCAAGCACTCCCTTAAAAATCTTTCCCTTCATGCTAGCGACAACGAAAGATTTGTCAGACCGGGCTATAGGGGCCAATTTGGGTCTTTCAGCGATATTTACCGGTTGTAGCGGTTTTGCCTGTTCTCCTGTCCTATTTTTCAGGACTTTTTCTTCCAAGTTTGGCCAAACGGAAGCCGCCCTGATTCTGTTCCAGCCTGGTTTTGCCCCGTTTTCCCCTACAATAGCCCTGCCAAAGGATCCCCCAAAAAAATTTTCCAAATGCCCTAGGAACCAGTCATAGCACCATGTTCAGCTTGATTACATCAGAGGGAAAAACCACTTGGTTGCGCGAGTTGGCCGGTGCTGTCGCTGATCTGGGTGTTTTCGCCCCACTGGCGGTGGCCTTGGTGGTTGGCAATGGCATGTCAGCCACTGCGGCCCTGCTGCCAGCCGGGTTGCTCTACCTGCTGGTCGCTCAGGTCTACCGTCTGCCAGTGGGGGTCCAACCACTGAAGGCATTGGCTGCGGTGGCCATTGCCAATGGTTTACCGCCCGAAACCATTGGCGCAGCGGCGTTGTGCATGGGCTTGCTATTCACCCTGTTGGGGGTTTCAGGGTTGCTTGACAGGTTAGCTAAGGTCTTCCCGCAATCGTTGGTCCGGGGAGTGCAAGCTGCAGTCGGGGTGCTGCTTATCCGCTCCGCCTGCATGTTGGTCTGGTTCCCTCCCCAACCCTTTCGACAATACTCCATAACCATGGATTGGAGTATTGCCCTGGCGGTCGGCGTGTTGGTCTTGGCTATTCGGTTAAGGCGAATCAATGTCACGCTGATTTTGGTCGCAGTTGGTTTGCTGGTGGCAATTTCCAGGTTCGACGGGGAAATGACATGGGGGCCTTCGGGCATGGTGGGTCCAAGTCTCGACCCTGCTATCTGGTGGACAGCCTTGGTGGCGTTGGTGCTGCCTCAGGCGCCACTCACTCTGGCCAATGCCTGCATCGCCCCGGTCGATGCGGCAAAGCACTACTTCGGTGACCAAGCCGAACGGGTCAAGCCGGGAAAATTGGCCATAACCCTGGGCCTGGCCAATTTGCTGGCAGGGGCAATTTCCGGTTTACCTGTCTGCCATGGCTCAGGTGGCATGACCGCCCATGTGGCCTTTGGCGCCCAAACTTGGCGTGCCCCTTGCCTGATGGGGCTCGCCATGGTGTTTGTAGCTTTGGTGGCGGGGCAAGGATTGGGGCCGGTCTTTGCCGCCTTCCCAGTCGAAATTCTTGCCGGCCTGTTGGCGGCTGCGGGGGTGCTGCACTTCACCCTCCTGGCTGCTCTCAAAGGTTGGCCGGACAAGGTGGTTGCCATCACCGTGGGCATAGTGGGCGGCGCAACGCTCAACCTGCTCTGGGGTTTGTTGGCGGGGGCACTGCTGTTGATTCTGATGTGGACCTGGAAGAGGAGTTTGACCAATGCGCAAGAAAAAGGCAGTGGACCCGGTCGTTGAAAACGGCGTTTTTCGGGAGCTTTTTTCCGATGGCAGCCTGCAGTGCGAGGGCCCCATGGTCAATGGCCAAAAGCATGGTGAATGGAGATACTACCTAAAAAACGGTAACCTCAAAGCTGCGGGTAAATATGATGCGGGAGTCATGGTGGGCCCATGGCAATGGTTTCGGGAAAACGGTCAGCCCCTCACCAGTGGAGCTTTCAAAGACGGCAAAAAAACCGGCCTCTGGAAGCGGTACCACCCCAACGGCAAACTCTACGACGAGGGGCTCTACGAGGCCGACAAGAAAGTGGGTGAATGGAAAGTTTTCGACACCACCGGCAAATTGTCCAAAACAACCCGTCACAAAGGATCTTGATTTGGTTAAATTTGCCACCAATGTGGTAGCCCAGAAAGCCGGGCAGCTACAGGAGCACTCCTCGCCAGCTTCAAAGAGTTGCCTGGAAGGTTCCTAAAAGGAACGAGGCAAAACCGTCATAAAACGGCCCGTGGTGCGTTGGTTGCGTTAGCACGATTGTTCCAGTTGCCATTCCAGCTATGCCATCCGGATGGCATACGCTTGAAGTGCCTT
>Ga0315905_10006177_pt1 | contig 12176 bp, 9 predicted proteins | sample LakEriMetagenome_5_FD_203522 | JGI IMG/M metagenome (GOLD analysis project Ga0315905, IMG submission 203522) | Freshwater fungal communities from buoy surface, Lake Erie, Ohio, United States - Buoy 4 MA121 | ecosystem: Environmental > Aquatic > Freshwater > Lake | place: USA: Lake Erie, Ohio...
GCCCCCCCCCCCCGGGGGGGGGGGGCGAGAGAAGTTTTAATAAACTGGTTTATTGACAATCAAGAAGTGACTGAAGGTCGGCAACCGCGTCTGGGCGCACGGGGTAGCGTGCAGGGACTGACAAACAAGCAGATTGTCAAAAATGGTGGCAGACTGCAAGAGCTGGCTGTCAACTGGCATCAGGAAAAAACATGAGAAGTGATCACACCACACGGTTTGATCACACAATTTCCAAAAAGTGGACGTTTGTTCACACCGAAAATGTCTTGATTACACCATCAAAATTTGATCACATCGTCAAAATTTTGTTCACACCATCAAATTTTTCTGATCACACCGTCAAAATTTTGTTCACACCATTAAGATTTTATTCACACCATTAAAATTTTGGTTCACACCATCTAAATTTGGTTCACACCAGAAGAGAGAGAGTGTTGTTTATTGGTACTCAATTTAGTATCCTGTACACTTCCATGTATTCGCCAGCCGGGGCCGCGTCTCCGTGTGCTTGGTGTTTGTGATTTCGTGTAAGTATGCACACAGGCGTTCATAGGTTTCTTAGCCTTTGAACTCCTGGTTAATAATGCCTCCTCTGACACTTTGGCTTTCTCACTTCGCCTTGTGCCCTTCCTACCTGCCGCAGACTCTCCCGCGACTCACGCGGGCTCCTCCGCCTCTCCTTGCACAATTTTATTCACACTCAAAAATGGAGTTGTTCACACCTACCAAATTTTTAATGTGTGACCAAGCGCATTGTACTTGCGTTTATTAACAACTACAACTCCGATAACTAGTCATCTTGTGCGGCACCACCGCACGCCGCAAAACATTATTTTTTCTTCATGTCCGTTGCCCGGCGATGGGACTGGTACGAGCATTAGCAAGCTCCCAACGCACGTCGATGCCCCACCTGGCAGGGCACCTGCGGATGGCGCGCACGATCCAAAACAGGAAAGTGGGGCAAATCGCTCGGTGTATTCATCAGGGACACTTGAGACACTTGTTGTGCGCCCGCTCACTGGTAAGCGCACTCGATGATGCAGATGCTGGCATACTGTAACAGGCAAATGGGGTGGAAGAGGGAGGGGGAACTGGACACGGTCCCGGGTCCTGGGTGGCAGTCTCTGAGGCTGGGTAGCGTTCAGGGACTGACGAACAAGCAGATTGTCGAAATTGGTGTCACACTGCAAGAGCTGGCAGAGATGGCAACCCCTTGATTGACGGATGCGGTAGCCGGAGGCGCGCGTCTTGAAAATGCCCCAACCCCCTGTTTTCCCCACCCCCTTTTGTCGCTGGCCTGGCAAAGGTTGCGGCGTGTTTCGAAGGCGATAGCGTGCCCCGCAGGGCCCCTGGAGGGATGCCGCTTAGGGCGGATTTTTGAGATACCGGTATCTCCGAGATTTTTTCGGATTTCTGGCGCGGGTCCATTGGACGCGCAAGTCTCGAGTCCAAGACCGTGACTAAAGGGTGATTTACAGGTAGCGGCAAATAAATAATCCCGTGTAAGGGATCGCCATCGCTCAAGGTAGTTGTTGTTGGAGCCATGTTGGGTGTACTGTGAGCGAGGAAGGGAAGCCTCTCCAGCACAATGACCGTCAGTACTCAACTGCACCAGCTTCAACTGCAAATCAACTGCACGAGCTACTGAGCTCAATGACACCACATTCAGAATCTTCATGAAATATTCCATTTAAACTACATAGGGTATTTATTTGTACAAGAGCAATGCCAGAGCTGGCTCGGTGACTGAGGTTCTCATGATTAATGCTCGGGGGTCGCCAGGGCGGAACTTAAAGCTGCCTAGGTAGGGGGGCAAGCCCTTGCTTTTGCTTTTAAGTTCTAAGTCCGACCAGGCAAGGCTTTGCTTGTAAGTCACGACTATGTTACTAGGCACTAACGTTAGAGCTGCACACTGGTGTGCGCACTTGGCCGGAAAGAATGAGGAACAAAAAATGAAGCAAGCGCTTCAGTGCAAAGACTGTCCTTGCATGGGAAAGTAGCCCAAGACTTCGAGCACACCATCTCCAGCCGTCAGATTTTCTGCCTCTTCAGAAGATTTGCCCCTTGTCGCCTCTCCGTGGCTTGAGATCTACAAAATTGAGAGCAAATGCAAGAGGGAAGACAGAATCAGAACGGCGGGCACACATACGCGCAAGCGATGTATTGACAAATTGGACTTGATGCGGGCAGGCTCGGAGAGGATTCTCACCCCAGACTTGATCAAGGTTCCCACAGCTGCTACACCCTGTGAAATGCCAACGGCCGCTTTGCTCGCGGCTTTGCCCAGGTTGCTCAATCCCATCTTGGATTCTGCAGATTTCAAACGATGAAATTAGAATTGCACGAGGAACGTCTCACACGAATCAGCAGTCACGAGCTCATGAGTGCTGCACAGCATGCACTTGCGTACAAACTTGCCATGTGCACATGCATACAATCACGCACGCAAGCACATTGCACAATTCTATTTAAGGTCTTACCAAAAAAAATCCTTTTAGTTTCAAACACTTTGGCCTGCAATTTGATCTTGTGTGAAGTATAAAGGTGGTTGCCGAGGTTGATTCGGAGATGGCTTACAGCACGATCAGAAGCGCGCTTGGCAGTGCTATGGGGATCATCGACTACAAATGACTGAATGTTCTCGATAGAACCCACCCGATACTGCCGTGTCTTGGTCGCTGACGATTTCGATTTGAGGTACAGATCTATGCGGTCAAAGCCGGCGTGGGGGATTAGTTTCTTGTTATCGTCGACACCGGCCCATGTCGTAGGCTCAAAATATGTCTCGTGTTTGGAGTTGTGAGCATGCCATTCTCGCAACGCTACCCGTGAAAAATCTGCGACCACCAAATCCCCAATCGGATCCTTGTTCGTAGGGTCTATGAAGGTCATAACCACGTAATGTGTCGACACCTTTGCTCGGAACACTTCGATGCCGGTGATGGGCTGCGGCACACGCATCGAATGATGATCACGCGCCGCCTTTTTGTGATCCACAAAGGTGTCGGAAATCTCATCAGAAGGAAGCCAATCGAGGACGATGGTACTGGTATCGACAGGTTGGATAAGCAAGTGATACACGGGCAACCCGACTTCAGCAGCCACGTCCTTTTGGTCCATGCGCTTGGTGAGGTTGTGAACGTTGTGCCGCTTGCGGTGTGGGTCTTGATCACACCAGTTCATGAACCTGCTGCGTTTCGCCAGCATCTCGCCTATCTTCCTGCGCTTGCGACGACCGACCAGACCGCGGAAAAATTCAACGCACTGCAAGGCGTGCGCAACTAGGGCGCACTCCTCCACGCGCTCCTGCCGCTGCCACTTGACCTTCTTGGGCACGAGATTGGGCATGCGCCAATGGCATAGGGTGACTATCAGCACCTCATAGTCGACTGCGTTGATGAACACCTTCTTTATTGTGAGCTTTTTTAGCCCAAAGACGCGAGAAAGGCGACGCGTCCAACCCATTTCTTGTGCTGTCACCATTTCTTGATGATGTCGAATTGCTAGATTGAGTTCAGCCCGGACAAGAAGCTGCGTCGCACGATCCCGTGGCTTTATGCGCAGCTTGCCATCATGTCTCCGATAACCTAGTGGCGCCGGGAAATCGCACAACAGTGCAAAAAGCGAAGTGAGAGGAATTTGTCCGGTGCCCTTATCATACATCTTGAAGATGGTGGCAAGAGTCTGCAGCTGACTTAACGAGGGGCCGTTGGTCCATGCGGAATCCTCCTCATGCCCCACGTCCTCTGTGATATAGCTGAAGTTCTCGAGAATTAGACCGACGAAGAGGTTGAGCAGCGTATACTCGCACAGAAGCTTAACACTCAGAAAGTAGGCAAAGGAGGCAGGAATTCCAACGCCGCAGTCTCCCCATGATCTATCCGGCCCAGTGTAGCCATACACTGAATCTTGCGTCAACTTCATGGTGCAAAAGGGTGGCATGACAGACAAATCCTTGAACATGACCATCCACTCATCTCCTGTCACGATCTGCCAGATAGTTCGAATGCCTTGCATGTAGTCGCGAAAGTTGGCGGTGCCTCCGATCCGCCATCCAGACTTGGTAGATGCAAAGAACGTCACTCCCATTACCGCACACATGGAATAGAACAAGAATATGACGACAACGATGTTTGTTAGCTGAGGCACAGTGTGCACAAAGGTCACCAAGATCACGCGAACGGACTTGATACGAGCAGCCAAGCGCAAAACACGCGCCAGTCGAAAGACCCTGGCCACACGCTCGATGGTTTTTTCGTTCACAGCCATGCCCACCGACTGCCCGACGCATACAAAAAGATCGAAGGCCCGCCAGGTATCATTGTAAAATCCGCCAATTCCATAGGCAAGAGTCATCAAAATTATCTCAAAGCAAAGCACACCGAAGAAGACAAGGTTTTGTGTGTCCAGAAGATTGCGATATTCGGTTCCAGCTTCAGCATCTGCGTTGTCAGCGAGCAAAAAACACACATTGCACAGCACGCAAGCCGTCGAAAAGCTCTGGAAAACAGGTGATTCGACGAAAGTTCTGACTGCCCTGCTGTACTTGTTCTCGGACGGCTTAAAAGTGTCGTACTTTGGCGCGCTGGAGTGAACCTGACGTCGGAAACGACTGTAAACACCACTCATTTCATCATTGCCTCCAGCATTGCTGGAGTTGAAGCCGTTGATGATGAAAGCGACAAAAAGGTTCATGACAAAGAGGCCACCCATGAGCGTGTAAACGACAAAGAATAAGGAATTAACAATTTGATTGTTCAACTTTGGCGCCACATCAACCTCTGTGATATCCATGCAGGCATAAATGATGGAAACGTATTTAAAGGTACTGCACTGAAACAAGGAGATTACTGACATTCCGTAGGAGTCGAAGTTGAACATGTAAGGAGTATCCCACGAGGAGGGCATCACTAAGCCATCTCCTGTGAAATAAATGTTCGCGCAATCGGCCTTGCCCATCGGGTAACCCACAGAAGGATTGTTACAGGCGTGCAATTTGCCTCCAAATAGACTAACCCCAATTAGACTGAAAATTATGATCGTGAAGATGAGAAATAAGCTGACATAGGCGATTGGTTGTAGAGTGCCAACAAGTGCATCAACAATCACACGCATGTTCTGATTTCTCTTTATGAGTCGCAGGGGTTTGAGGACACGTCCCATGCGAAGGACCTTATAGTTCTGTCCGTCGACCACTTCTTCAATCCACGAAAATACAAGCACCACCGTGTCCACAATGTTCCAACTGGATTTGAGGTACGCATTCTTCGTGAAAATCAGCCCCTGCGCCAGCACCCGGCATAGAAACTCGACGGAAAATAAGAATGTGCAAATGGTGTTGACCAAATCCATTGTACTTGGTGGTATAGGCACAACAGGCATCAACACATCTTCCTCCCCGGGATAATTCACTAGATCCGGGTATGGGCGTTCGATGATCAGGAGGAAACAGCTGACCAAGATGGCAATCATGATGATGGCGTCAAAAAGGGGCTGTCTTGAAATCCATAGAAACATTATACGAATCGGGTTATTGGGCATCAAGCACAGGAGTACCCGCTCTGGGTGGTTATCTTCCTCCTCCATTTGCTTTAACGGCTGCATCAGCGTGACGCTCTCAACGATTTGGAGGACCTTGGAAGTGGAAGCGTAACGTATATCTTCATGCGTGCTAGCATTCAGCTTATCGTGGGCCTCATCGTATGAATAGAGACGGCGCGGGCCACGCATATTAAGCAGATGGTGTCGGGTTGCTTGAACGGGATTTATGATGCCATTATTGACGTCAACCACCATATCGCCTGCCAGCACCGCATTACTCTTCTGGTACATACCGCCGAATGCGTCCTGAAGGATAGAACGGAATGCGGCTACTGTGCCTGGCTTTCTAATGTTGTCGATGGTCTCTTGCATCTGGAAGTTTTCTATGATAACTGCCACAAACAAATTCTTGGCAATGAGCTGGGCAAAAACAAACCACAGCATAACCAATACACAACCAAAAAACTGCGCGACGTATTGGTTGTCTGGAGCAAAGGCTATGATGGAGTTCCACATGACATCGGACCATGAGTCCCCTGTGAGGAGCTGGAACATGGTCAAGGCTGCCAGCGAGAAGCTCCCGAAGTTGGAGCGCGTCAGTCCGTCTAATTTGTTGCCAAACATGTAGCGCGCTGCCACCACGAAGCATAACATGACCAGCACTATGAACACCACCACGTTCAGAACGGCTTGCACACTCGCCACCGCAGACTTGAGCATATCCTCCAGCGTTGGAACGTACCTCATAAGACGGTATCCTCGGAAGGCGGACAGGAGCCGCAAGATTGGACTGCCCGTAATCAGACCAAGCACAGCCGTGACCACCAAAAATGCCTCAAACTGGTGGAACAGTTTGGCCAAGAATTGGGTTATGCCGCCGGCTACGATGTAATTGACCGTTAGTTCTAAGACGAAAATGATAGTGCAGACGAGATTGGCAAGAGTTGCGAATTGTTTGAGAGTCGCATCAGCATCATAGGTGTCGACAGCCATGGATCCAAGGTGCGTGACGATAGTCAGGGAAATGAACGTTGTGAACTCAAACGATCTCACGACGTCAAGTGCTGCTCGTCTCATGGATTCTTCGCCACTGATATCCTCATCAGACTTTGCCTCCTGTATCTGCTGCTGTATATCAGCGTTCACCAGTTCGTCCTGCTGCTCATCGGTAATCATGGCCGAATAGCCATGCTGTTGGCGACGAATACGCTTGAAAGTGCCAGTGACTACTGCCACAAACAAACCAAGCAGCAGGAAAGTGTCGAATACATTGATGCCAAAGAAGATGAGAAATGTGACCACTGCACCACGCGGCTCGCTTTGCAATGCTCGAAAAAAAATAGCGTAGTAAGAATCTGGGATTACCACTTGCGCGAGACTGCAGATTGAGCCCCAAAAATTGTCGAAATGCGAAAACCCCCCGCTTGGATTCGACGTTTCTTCGCACATGGCAGTCACAGTGGAGTTTGTCTGTTCACATTCACAACCGCACCCAAACACAGAGCAACTTCAGCACACCTTTGACGAACCAGCGCAACTGCACGCAAATACAAGTTCAAGTTGAACCTCAGACGTTTCTTTTGCCCTGTAGGCGGGTGGCAAGCGCCAGCGGGGGTTTGGCAGTTGTGGCAGTTCGAGGTACAGTAATAATATCTTCACAGATAGTATCTAAAAGGAGAGTAACATTGTCGAAGATTTAACGTATCTATTGATCCTTTAACAATAATAGAAGGAAATTAGCATTTTGGACGAATCGATAAGGGAAAATGCACACACACAAAAACGGTACCTTGAGCCAGACATCTCGTTGGCATGTGTGCCAGCGCCCGTATTTGTCCTTCGGATAGGCCAAAATGGCATCAATCGCGTTCATGCCAGTTTTATCGTAATACCCCTGCTCTGCAAGGTTACCAGCATCCTTGAACTGTTCAAAGAGCTCTATCATCCTAGGGTCGTCAGATACGGGAGGAATCCACTCATCTTGGGCGTAGTCATACTCGGCCTCCAAGGCAACAATGTCGCACCACTGTTCGAAGGGATAATCCGCCATCTTTACAGTTGTTCCTTCTGATCCCTCCATCATGTCGTAGCGATCAAACGTGAAATTGCATGTTGCGTTGAAATCTGTGCTGAAGTCTGATGCGCAAACAGGGATTTTTGTGTCGAAAGTGACGCATCTCCTGCGGAATGATTTGCTGAAAACGGCCATGACTAAAATGCACCAGGCAGTCAGCGTAAGCAGCATGAACATGAAGACAATGACAAGCTGTGGGGAGCCTTCTTTGAGTGTCGACATGATGCTCTTGACTCCAATGAAGGATTTGATTTTCGTGATGGGCTTGAATATTCGCAACATGCGAAAGGGACGCAGAGTTGCATTGGGCATGTTGAAAAAATTTCCGACGTATTCGAGGATTGTGGCAATAAAGCAGGCGAAATCTAACTTATGGAAGCCAGAGTTTCGCAGGTAGGTCGTTTCGGACTGTACAAATCCATACGCTACGATGCCAACCAGTATTTCGAACCCCATGACCCCGGCGCAAATCACATCGAACCAGAACTCGCCTGGTGAAAGTTGTCCTTTGCCGCCATCCTCGTTTCGGTTCTGGCTCAGCTCGGGTGCCAACAAAATCCAGAGGCTGTTGGCGATCGTGATGCACAGGAACGAGCCTTGCCACCACAGATTTTTTTTGATTTCGAAACACTGAAGGCGGATCGGGCTGCGGCGGCTGAATCCGCCGAAAATGTAATTACAACTGACTGAAACAGCAGCGTCCATCGTTGCGGGCTCTTTTGACGGAGCTTCTGGCTTGGTTTTTGGTCTGTCCGGCGTTGTGGCAGTCCGTACCTTCTCTGGATCCTGCCAAGTGACAGACTCATCCACCATCATTCCCTTTCGTGCTTTTTCCTCCGGCGACATTCCGGCATCGTGAGCCAAGCCCCCGTCATCAGCCTTGTTTCTGTCCATACCAGAAGCATAGCTAGCCCTATTTTTGTCTGTGGTGGAAGCAGCACTGCTCGCCGTGTCGGCATCCTTGACCGGGTTTGTCTCAAACTCGACTCTTTCATTCGCCGCTGCAGAAAGCTCTTCGCGAATAATCTGGCGAATCACCGTCGGGCTCAGGGGGCGTGCATACATGGCCTTTGCGCCAATTGCTTCAGGCATCCCGGCAGCCTTCGCTCCACCCCTGGCGCCGCCATTCATGAAGCTCCCATCCCCCTGCAGCGCGCTTGGACTGCTGTTCTCCCCGCTGGGATTGCTGTAACCGCCCAGGTGTGCCGGTGACCTGCGGGAGGGCCAGCCAGTCAGATACTGCGGGCATGTCAAGAGCAGAGACACGCGCCAACGAGGTGAAGGGACGGAGCGCGCCTGGTGAACCCGTCGGCTGCGCCGTGTCCGTCATCCGCAGTGCCAGGCAGCGTCCAGTGCTCGGGGACAGCGTCGATGGCGTCATTCGAGCTGGTCTTTAGGCGCTGCATCTTCATCTCGAGGAGCTGCAGGCGCTGCATACGCTCCTCCAGGTCCTTCAAGCGCGCCTTTGCCTTTTCTGTCTGCGCAAGCTTCCACTCCTTGAACTCGGCGCGCGTCATGCCCCCAGGCACTATCACCGTTGGCGCCGACATGGTGTCGACGGTGGTTTGAAGCTCCTCCCTGATATTGGCCATCTGCATCCCAATTTCTTCCGCCTCCTGTCCCTCCTTCTCATTCATCCTTCTCTCCCCCCCCTCACCGGTGTAGACTGAAGTCAGTTGAACTTCACGAACTCTTAAACTTTAACATGGTCTGGTGTACTTGAGGATGGGGGCAGCCTGCTGCACGGGCGCGTCCGCTGTCAGAGTGGCACCGCAACCGCAAAAGCAGGTACTGTAACATGCGCGCACACTTCCTCTCTCTCCCCCCCCCTCCTCTCCCTCTCAGTCTCGCTCTCGCGCGCGCGCTCGCGGTCTCTCTGTCGTCGCTCGCTCGCTCGCTCGCTTGCGCGCGCTCTCTCGCTCTCTCTCTATGTCTGAGTCTCTGCCTCAGCTTCTCGCTCTCTCTTTCTGTGTTCTGTGCGCGTGGGTCCGAGCGTCTCCGGGGAGCGCTGGCACGCGGTCGATGGCCGCATGTGGAGCCGCAATGTGCTCCAGCCAGATGGTTTTGTGCATGGGGATGCTTGGAGCGTCTGAGCCGCCTGTCGCTGTCGCATGCTGACATGCACTATCGCGGACGATGCCTCAGGACGAGTTTGGAAACCTCGAAAAGAGCGCCAGCGCGGCAGAGAGTGATCCCAGGACTGGTGTGCAGCGGCTCCCGCTTGCCCGTCCGCCTTGCGACGAGCCGTGCCGCGCGTCATTCCTGCCCGTCGCTTTCCCTTCCCGCCGTGCTCGTGCCTGTCAGCGCCCGGGCGCGCAGTGTCCCTGCATGTTGCGCTGATCTCTCTCTCTCTCTCTCACTGTAATAAAGAATGGGAGGAAGCATATGAGCGAGAAAAAATAACAGCTCAAAAAGACCCTACTGTTTGTGAATAGTAAAGCTTTATTATTATCCTATTATTCATTACTTCCACCACTTAGAAATGAAACGCTAAAAGTAAATTTTGTACAAAGCCATGAAGAGGCTTTCAAAGATGATAACTCTATATACATTAAAAATACTTCTAATATTTTGATTTATTTAAACAAATATTTTAAATTTTATGAAGTATATGATGATGTAAGAAATAGCTCTCAAGGAATAGAAGCTGAAACATTAATATATAATATTATTGAATCCATTAAATTTTACCCCCGCGATTATTATTTATTAACACTAAAGGCAAACAATACAAAAGAAAAAGGCCGACAATTTTTCTTATTTGATATACTACCTAATAAAAATTTAGGCGTTAATACTCTTCGTTCAATTTATGTATCGTATGGATACCAAAATTAAACAAAAATCATATAAATACAGTAGCATTTTTACTGCGTACTTCTTAAAATATGCTTTATACAAATTATTTAAAATTTGACGACGTAGAAGCAGAAACAGAAACAGAAACGGAAACAAAACAAATATATAGAGAACCAGAAGGAAAAATATTTATTGAAACAGTTAAACCAAGAAATCGGGCCGAATATATGAATACAATATTAAAATAATTAATAATGAACGTAAATGTAACTTTTTTTTGGCACAACCACAAATTTTTTTTTCAAGAAATTGACAAATGATACAAAAAAGGTTTGATTTCATTGTCTTCAATTTCTGACACTTTGTTGTATCTTATTATAAGTTTGTCGTTTTCATGATTCCTGTATCTTATAAGTTTGTTGTTGTCATAATCCCTCAAATTTTGTTGTTTATTAGATTGAACTATAACATTTTTTCCTGATCCAAACATTCAAATCATCAGCTAAAATATCATTACTATATTTTAAAATTTAAAACAAAAAAAATGCAAATATGTTTTAAACTATATACGACCCATCAGCTAATAATTTATTATTATTATTTTAAGGGTCTAAATCAGGATTTATTCACATCTCATTATCATTCCAGTCGTCGGAATTGGTTGAGAAATAAACTAAAGTTTCTATATGCACATTTATATGCATGCATTTTTAATATATATTTGTTTTCTTTAAACTTAAAAAATAATTTCATATAAATATATTTTTTTATTTTCGTACCGATTAATATATATATTGTAAGAGGTGAATATGCAAAAAACAAATTTGGGTCAATTTTGTAAATAATTCCCAATCTTTACACAAAAAAAATGAAGTTCATTGTTTAAAAATATTTAAAAGTGGGGGTAATTGTCAAGTCTCATTATGAAGTAAATTTTTTTTTTCGATGTGTCTTACATCGTAAAATATTCGGTCGTGTGAAAACTCTTGAAACTCTTTAAACAGTTCTCTCTCTCACACACACACACCTTACTCTCTCTCTCTCTCTCTTTTCTCTCGCGCGCTCACTCTCTCTCTCTCACACGGGATACGCAGCCCGCAGCATCAACGCTGTGCATGCAGAGCCTGCGGCGGTTGCAACGTCAACGTCAACGTCTCATGCTCGCCTGGCGCAAAAGGAAGCACAGGGGCTTGCGTGGGGAGACAGACATGTTGGCGACAGACATGATGGAAGCGCGGAGGGTATGGGGACAAGCACTGCAACAACATCACCAGGTGCTGGAGCTGCAAGCGCCGCGCAGCCCGTGACAAGACACTCTCTTTGCATCAACGTCGGGGAATATGAGGGTGCAGAAACTCTCCAAAGTCTGTGTCCTTGTATGTATAGTACAGACAGTCACTGGGTTTAGGGTTTGGGGTTTAGGGCTTAGGGTCTAGAATGTGTCCTTGTATGTATAGTACAGACAGTCAGTGTCCCAGTATGTCTAGTAGAGGCCACTTGTAGTGCTTGACTGTTGAGACTTTTGAAAGGTCAAGAAGACGGAGGAGGCAAGAGCGTGGCAAGAAATTTTCAAAAGTCCTCTATATGGTGACTTTATTACATATACTAGTACTTATACTAGGGCACTGACTTTTGAAAACTTTTGAAAACGTGCTATTTCAGGTGCCCTCGGCGACGCCATCCATGGTTCAGTTTGACAGCTCCAGAACGCCAGGCTTGCCCTCGCGCAGAGGTCCGGGTGGTCCCGGTGGTGGTGGCTCCA
>Ga0315905_10006178_pt1 | contig 12175 bp, 19 predicted proteins | sample LakEriMetagenome_5_FD_203522 | JGI IMG/M metagenome (GOLD analysis project Ga0315905, IMG submission 203522) | Freshwater fungal communities from buoy surface, Lake Erie, Ohio, United States - Buoy 4 MA121 | ecosystem: Environmental > Aquatic > Freshwater > Lake | place: USA: Lake Erie, Ohio...
CTGCTCCATGGTGCTGACCTATGTGCATGCGCCTGCAATGCTCCTGTGATGCTTGCAGTTGTGGATGAAGAGCTTGGGCCTAGCCCCATCCAAGAAGACGGTAGCACCAGCAGCAGCACCAGCAGCAGCGCGCGCGCTGCAAGGAGCAGGAAAAGACAGTCCGGTCACGGCGGCAAGTGCGCAGCCTGTGGGCGAGAGCGAACGAGCCGCTGCAGCAGCCGCTTTGGCAGCTGCTCGAGAGGCCACGTCAGCAGGGGGGGCCAGGACCGCCAACTCAGTGACCATCACAGAAACGCGGCGATTCGCTGGTCAAGATGTCGAGGTGAGTGATGGGTGCGCTGCTCAGCATGCCCTGTCACAGGTGCTCCCAGCAATGGCTCCCGGGCAGCGCCAACGCCATGTGTGCTGTCGCATGTATGTGGCAGAATGGTGGTCAGATGGACGGCAGTTCAGCCGGCACGCTGACGCCATGCGGCGGCATGCTGTGCAGTTCACCCTGCAAGTGGCCGAGGGCAGCAAGGAGGCAGAGCAGGCGGCGGCCAAGGCGGCAGCGAAAGCCAAGGCAGCGTCAGGCGGCCTGGACGGCCTGCTTGCTGAGCTGGAGAAGAAGAAGAAGGTACGACCCCACATGCCTGGCACATGGCGCGTGCTGCCCGGTGCGCTGCCGTCCAGGCAACGCTGCTTGCTGCGCTTGCCCAGCGGTGTCTGTCTGGGTGATCATGTGCGTTGCTGGCTGGCGCCTGCAGGTCAGCGTGCTGGACAAAACCAAGCAGGACTGGAACGGCTACAAGCGCGAGAATGCTGCGATAGACGAGGAGCTGGAGTCGTACAAAAAGAGTGGGGACAAGTACCTGGACAAGGTGCGCGCAGCACAGCGTGCAGGCTGGTCCAACGGCTGCGCCTCGCATGCTCACGTGCGCGCCAGCTGCGCCTGTTGGCCGAGTGGGGGCGCGCGTCAGCCATCCCAGCTGCGTGTTGCTGCAGGTGGACTTCCTCAAGCGGGCGGAGCTGCGCGAGTACGAGCAGGAGCGAGACAGAAGGCTGGCATCCGACGTGCGCACGCGCGGCCGGCTGTAATTATGCAACGCCCTGGCCGCGCAATGGTCGACCATGCGGCCGCGGACGCGAGGCCTGGCAGCACTCTGGGGGCTGCAGCAGGCCTCGTACAGCAGGCGTCCGAAGGACAGTTTTGCAACGGGTTGTGTTCTGAGGGTGCAACCCTGTTCTGAGGGTTGCACTGGAGCCAGCTGCACCCCAGCATGTCCCCAGCATGTCGCAGCTGGGCGTGCCCAAATTCAATTCCCACGCAAGCCACATGATGCACCCCTCCGCCAGCTCCATAGCCTCCGCAACGGCTCGCAGCACACTCAGCTGAAGTCTGTGCACCTTCCCTTATGCTCCCAGTCGCCGAAACGTGTGGCCTCCTTGCCCTGGTACCCGCCGACCTCGCCTGTGTCGGGATTGACCTGTGCGCCGGCATCGTCGTCGTCGTCGTCGTCACCAGGCTGGCCGCCCTCCTCGCGCTGCCCCCTGTGCTGCGCGAGCAGCTGAACCAGCTGCTCCTGCGTCTTCTCTTGTAACGCGGCTGTGAAGGGGTCGGGCGCTGGCGCCTCGGGCTCCTTGCGGGGACTGGGGGTGGCGTGCAGGCAGCGATCGAGGCCCTGGGTCCACGCACCAGCCACGCCGGTGTGGCCGGCATGCCCGCAAGTCAGGGCGCCGGCCAGCGTGCGGTGCAAAGCCCGTAGCGCCATGATTGATTGGGCCAGCGGCCAGGAGGCAAGCGCGGGTGCACGCACACGAGAGGGCACGCCTATGGGCAGCAACGCGACTTTGTGCGACGGCTGTTGGGGGTCGCCCGGCAGCTGCCCACCCAGATCAAAATCATTCCGCTCTCAACAGCACAGGCAGCACAAACGGGTGCCATAACAGCAGTCACATGTTGGTATGGTTGCTCTCGCCCTGAGATCTGCCTGCTTTTGTCACCCCTGCTGCTCCTCCCCAACGCAGTCTGCGTGGGTCGTGTCGTGGGCAGCCTGATGTCGTCCACGAGTGCAAGCAACCAGGCCACCGGTGCTCTCGCCGAGCCAGGTGTGTGCTGGAGCGGTCCGCGATGCTTGGTCTTTGACACATCTTTGACTTTTGCATGGCACAGCATCCTTTCAGCGGCGCCCGCACCACCACCACCACACAGGCAACGACCAGGGCGGGCTGCTTGAGCTTATGTTCAACACCTCCTGGTGGCGAGAGGAGTACGAGCCATCCGCTCGGTCAAGACGTGATGAGCCTGGCCTGTTGGATGCGGTGAGCACATGGACCGCCCCCATGTTTCCCCGCGCCCAGGGGTGACGGTGCGTCGTGCTGCCACACGAGAGGTGCCGCCCCCCAGTGCCCGCGGAGAGAACCAGCATGATGCCATGCAGGTGCTGGACAGAGTGGCAAGCTCAGTGGAGCAGGCAGCAAGCAGCCTGATTTGCATGCCCGCTGCTGCACTGGAGAACACATTCACATCTTGGCTGGGAGATGGGGACGACGATGCCGTGCCGTCTGCGCCTGCGAAGCAAGCGTGCACCCCTGAGCGATGTGCCATGGATGCTCCAGGTCCAGCCGCAGGTGCGTTGCGCCGAGCCGCCCGCTGCTGTGCAGGCCACTGCTGTGCAGGCAACAGCTGGGCCGCCCCACCCCGCCCACAGGCCGGCAACCCACACCACGCCGTCCGGCTGCAGACACCCCCCCACGCAGACGAGACACGCACGACAAGGATGCCGCCAGGGCCGTGGCAGGTACCAGCGAACGGCAGGGCGTGCCATCAGAGAGCCAGCGATTCAGACGCGAGGTCCAGCAGCTGAAACAGCAGCTGCGAGACAGCAGGCTGCAGGTCAGCCAGCTGCAAGAGGACGCCAGCCTGCGAGCTCCGCTGGAGGCGCAGCTGCGACAGCTGCTGGCAGAAAAAAGCAGCCTGGCTGCTGCCAACGCGGCGCTACAGCGCCAAGTGGCTGCATTGGAGGTGGGTGGCAAGCCACAGCCGGAGCTGCTCGCAGACAGCCATGTGCTGTCCGGCAGCAGCATGTCGTGTGATGGCACCTGCGCTGCCATACATGGCAGCGGCAAGGGTGGCACAGAGGGCAGCCACGCATTGTCCCTTCTTGTCTGCAGGAGCTGCTTGCGTTTGCGAGGGCCAGTGAGGATCCCAGCGGCGACCAGGCGGCTGCACTGCAAGCCGCCAGCAGCAGCGGCTCGCCTGGCTGGCGCTTGGTCACACCAGTCTGCAGCCAGACCAGCAGCACAGAAGGGCCGGCTGCCACGGTGGCCTGTGCATCCGATAGCCTCTTGCACAGTGAAGTCACGTCGGCGTGGGACACGGCGTGGGAGGCCGACGATTGACCGGCGTGCAGCGCGATTGACTGTAGCTGCCGAGCAGTGCCCCCTGCTTGCCCCGTACAGGTGCCGCGCCGGGCCCCGGTGAAACAAAACTCGGTCGGTGCACACCATGAATCATCTACACTAGACCCGCTTGCAGCTGACAGCCTGCACACGACGCGGCGGCTGGATCCCAATAATAAATGACATGGATCCCGCTCAGACAGCCCCGCTTGGGCAGCAGGACATTCCCAACATCCTAGTGCTGCTTGAACACTGTCTGGCGCACGATGTCAGGGCTCAGAAAGCCGCGGAGGCCTCGTTGGCTTCCTTGGAGCAGCGCCCGGGCTTTTGCTCGGTCATGGCGGTGTGTGCGCTGCGGCACACGAACCTGGATTGCATGTTGAGGTGTCCACAGGTGGCAGGCGATGCCGATCTGGCGCACCAGATCACCTCGTGCATGGCGGCACATCCGTGCAGGCGATCGTGGGCGAGGAGAGCGCCAACCACAGCGCGCGCTGGCTGGCCTCAGTGCAGCTGAAGAACAACATCTCCAAGTACTGGCTGTCAAGGCAGAATCAGAGGTGCGTGTCTGCGCTGTCCGCCCGCTGCATCAGCTGGCTGGTGTCCTGGGGGCCGCATTGTTGGCCGCGCCCCGGGCGCCCCATCAGCGCTGGAACATCGTCATCGTCATCGCCTGGCCTGCAGGGGGATCAGCGACCAAGAGAAGACCTACCTTCGCCAGCGACTGCTGACACTGATTGGGCAGGATGATCAGAAGGTTGCGCACGTGCTGGGACCTCATTGCAGCAAGCTGCAGTGCTGTCTGCGCACACTGCACACTGCACACACTGCAGTGCTGTCTGCGCACACTGTGCCTCGCTGCAGCACAGTCAACACATGCCAGCTGCCAGGACGCCGAGCGCAGCATTGCTCCATGCCATCCTCCGTCGCAGGTGGCAGCTCAGATCGCAGTCACCTTTGCCAAGGTGGCGCGGGCGGACTACCCCCGAGAGTGGCCCAGCATGCTGGCAGATCTGCTGGCGCAGACGCAGGTGCGCGCTCAGACCAGCAGGGCACACCATCCATGACATGTGCTGCCTGTTTGCGTCAGGACCTTGGTAAGCTGGGACTCGCTTCTCGGTTCGTGCAATACATTTGCAGGGACCAACTGCTTTAGCACATGTGCTGGTGTTGTTGCATGATGCTGACCGACAGCTCTGTGCCCCAGCCCTCTCCTCTTTCTTTCTCGCGGCTGCCCCAGGCGCTCACTGTGAGGGGTCTTGCTGGCTGTCATGTGCGACGCTGCCTGCAGGGCGGATCCACCCTCATTGTCAGGAGGGTTTACTACATCCTGCACCACATCCTGAAGGAGCTGTCGTCCAAACGCCTGGCAGCAGACCAGCGGGCGTTTGCCGAGGTGGGCATTCGTGTGGGCTGTGCCGTCACCTGCCATCATGCGGGGGAGAGAGCGAGGGCCAGCTTCTTCAGCTTCTGCCGGCAGCATCACCATGCCTGACAGCCAGCTTGTGAACCCTTGCTGCTCCACCATTGGCGTTGATCTCACTGCAGTCCTGCAACTACTGTGCATGCTCTGCAGCTGACATCACAGCTGTTCGACCACGCCTGGGGCCAGTGGTGCAGCGACCTGCAGGTTGTCCTGGCAGGACTGCCGACTGCCCTGAGCGGACAGACGCCCTTGGCGCAGCTGCAGCCGCTCCTGCTGCACTTTGAGCGCTGGCTGGTGCTGCTCAAGGTACAGGCGCAAGCGTTGCAGCGCAGGTGCATGGCGTGCCCTGCTGACCTGCATGCCCCTGCACAAGCAGCCGGCCATGGCCACGCGTGCCTGCGGCTGCCATCAAGGATTGCTTTGCCTGCAGATCGTGGGGCGCCTGGTGCTCTTTGGGTTCCAGAGCGATGCGCGGAGCTTGGCGCCGGTCGCTGCGGTCAACACAGTGGCGCCAGCACTGCTGTCAGCCCTGCAGGTGGGTGCAGCGCGGTGGATTGTTGCACCGGCAGCGCCGCTGCGCTGGCATTCCATCTGCTGCCGGCTGCTTCATGCTGTGATGCCAGCACGTGCTGCACCATGGCTTTTGGTGCAGGGTGCCACGACCTGTCACTCATCGGGCTTTGCTGCAGGCGCTGTCTTCGTGCCGCCCGCTGCACGCCACCCGCTCCCAAGCCCTGGCCATGCTGGACAGGGGGGTGCTCAAGCTGTCCAAGACGCTGACACAGCTGGTGGACACCCACCCATGGTAGCTGCTTGGCAGGGTGGTGCCGCTTGCATTACGTTCACAGCATCGTAGTGCCACTGTGCTCGGGGGGCAGGGCCCTGGGTTGTGATGCCAGGCAGCCGCGCGTATGCTTGCAGGTCATTTCTCAGAGCCGGCATGCTGCAGCCTGCACTCGAATGGTGCTGCTCCTTCATTCTGGCAGCCTCGCTGGAAGAAGCAGCCAGCTCATCATACGAGCCGCAGCTGATCAGGTGCGCAAGCAACCATGCAATAAGCTCCAGCACCCCATGGGCAACCCAGCGCCTCTCTGACTGCACCTGCGTTTGGCAACACTACTTGCAACACAGCATGCACTCTTGCTGGGACCCGCAGGTGCATTCAGTTTGTGCTGGCAGTGCTGCAGTCTGATGCGTACCAGGGCCGGGCAGGCGGCGGGCTCCTGGGACCAAGACCTGGGTCACAGGCAAGCAACACCTGCACCAGCTTGATTTGACAGCCACACACGGCATTGCACACGGGGCTGGGTGCAAAAAGTGCAGCAGCCGTGCAGTACAACATGCACATCACTGTTGTTGGGTCTGACATGCAGGACACCATCAAAGCCCTGGTCCAGGAAGCACAGTCAGCGCTGGGAGCCTTTTGGACAGCAGACCGCGTGGTGGGGCTCTGCAGGACGCTGGTCGGCACGCACTTCCGGCTGACAGCAAGGTACAACCAGCATCTCAGCTGTGGCAGCATCGTCGCACGGCAGGGCTGCCTGCCTGCACGCCAAGACGCCGCCCATTTTTCGTATTGACCCCCCCCCCCTCCCGCACTCTTCCGCCGTGATGTTGCAGGGAGCTGGCAGAGTGGGAGGCAGATGCTGAGGCCTTCTACCACAGCCAGGACGTGTCTGGACCCGGCGATACTGTGCGCCCCTGCGCAGCCAACCTGTTCCTGGTCCTGTTGAGGGTGCGTGGTGCTATGGCATTGCCTGGGGCGTCATGGACTTTACTTGCACGGTCACAACGTGTGCGAACATTTTGTTGCCTTCACCAGTCTGCTGCCCCTGTGCCAATGCCAATCTCATGCGCTGCGAAATGAGGCGCTTCATTGATGTTGGGCTGCATGATCGCATGCTGACTGCAGGCCAACCGCGAGGTTCTGGCGCCCATCATGGTGCAACTGCTCCAGGCTGCATCAGAGGGGTGTCCGGCTGGTGCTGCGCTCGGGCAGCTGGGGGGCGCGCGGGTTCATGGTGAGTTTGGTGTCATGGGGAACCTGGGATGATGCATGGCTGGCAGCATGCCGCCGTTGCATGGCTGCTGCCCTTCAGTCCACAATCTAGGGAAATGATGTCTTGGTCTCATGCATCCTCCTGCGTGGTGCCTGCCGGACAGGTGTGCCCGAGCCGCTGCTGCTGAAAGAGGCAGTGTACCACGCGGTGGCGGTGGGATCCTACGAGCTGCATGATGTGATCGACTACTCGTCCTGGCTGCACGGCCCCCTGCTGCAGGTCAGGATCTGCCTGCTGCCGCATGACACCTGCTGGCTGGGTGGACGCAATCCTGGGCATGCCCAGGTGGCTGTGTCTGAATGCTTGGCTCTGTGCTCTGTGCACTGTGCAGGAGCTGTTGACTGGGGGCGATGCTGCGCGCCTGCTCCGCCGCGCCTGCGCGCTCGTGGTGGGCGAATGGGTGGCTCCCTTGAAGCAGCCAGACCGGCCAGCGGTGTACCATGGGCTGGTCACGCTGTTGGGCGACCAGGATGCTTGCGTGCAGGTGCGCACCAGCTGCATGTGCGCTCGGGGGTTGCAGGCCTGGTGTGTACATGCCATCACGCAATGCGCAATCTTGTTGCCTGGTCATGCATGGCGCCAGCTCGTGCAGCCCTGCCTGATGGCACTACCTTTCTTGGGCTTGCCTTGCAGCTGGCGGCAGTGGCTGCGCTGCGCACCTTAGTGGATGATTTTGGGTTTGATGAGGCGGCCTTCAAGCAGCACGTGCCTGCAGCCATGCACCACCTGGCAGCCATGCTGTGCAGCAGCAGTGAGCTGGATTCGCAAACCCAGGTGAAGCGCGTGGGGCTGGTGCCCTGCCCTTTCACCGACCACGGCTGCTTGCTGGGGCCACGTCAAAGCTTTGCCCTCGCCGTCTGATGCGATGCCGGCACGTCTCTGGGCCCTGCCTCCTCTGCAGGTGTTCACCCTGATGAACCTGATCATTGAGCGCCTGGGTGCAGAGATGCAGCCCTATGTCTCCGGCCTGCTGCAGCTGCTGCCCCGTATCTGGGCCATGGCGGAAGGACAGAGCCTGCTGAGAATACAGGTGGGTTGCGCCTGGCTTCGCCGGCCTGGATCCATGGTCCCAACGGCTGGCTGAGGTGGCGTTGCTCATCATCACATGCCATGCATGGCTGCAGCACATGGCACATGGCTGAGGCACCCTTGTGGCACCACAGCATCACCACCCACAAGCAAGCCACCCACCAGTATTCTCTGCCGTGCTCTGCAGGTCTTGTGCGCGCTGCAGCTCCTGGTCAATGTGCTGGGCCCGGACTCGGCCCAGGTGTACCCGCTGCTGCTGCCGGTGCTGCAACATGCACTGGACGCGCAAGCCAGCAAGCAGCCAGAGCTGCTGGAGGATGGGCTGCAGCTGTGGCTTGTGAGTGGCTGCGGCGTGCACACTGGTGGTGGGCTGGTGGTGGCTGCAGCCACGGACTGCTGCCCAGGCGCACACAGTGACCCGCACCGCGCCAGCAGCTCCGTGGCCCTGCGTTGCAGCCAGCGGGCAGCACACCCAGCCGGCTCACGCTTGCAACCCTCACACAGCATCCCTGGTCTGCCCTGCGCCCGCCGATGCAGGTGACGCTGCGCAATGCAGTGCAGCCGCACGAGGCGCTGTTGGGGCTGTACATGCATCTGTGCCGCCTCATGTCGCAGTCCACAGGTGTGTGCACTGCATCGATCGGTGCAGCAGGAGTCGGGCGCCTGGCCGCTGCAGGCTTGCTCCTGGGCTGCTGGACCTGGCTGAAGTGAAGCCTCCAGCCAGCGCTGCAGCCTGTAGCAGCATGTGTGCAGTTGTTGGGAGCAGCTGGTGGTCGCCCTGCAGCTCATGTTTGGCTGGCGAGCCTGCTGTGGCCATGGCATGCCCCCATGGTGCGACCCGCAACCCTGTGTGTGCGCGCCTGCAGAGCACATTGGGCTGGCCATGTCCATCACCAGCAGCTGCATCCTGCTCGGCGGGCGTCCCTTCCTCGCGCAGTATGGCGCAGTGCTGGCCGCAGCACTGACGGCTTACGTGGGCGACGTCAGGGAGCGAGGCATGCTGCTGCTGTTCCCCGTCATGGACCTGCTGCTGGTGCAGTACCCGCAAGAGGGAGCTCAGCTGCTGGGCCCAGCACTGCAGGTGGGCTCTGATGTGCATGGTGGAGGGCGCTGCCTGGCGCGCAGGGTGTGTGGCACGCATGCCAACATGTCAGTCTCCGCCTGGCCTGCCAGGCGATGATGCAGCGCTGCTGGGGTGAAGCTGGAGCAACGCAGCAGGGGTGTGCGTGTGTGTGGGGGGGGGGGGGGGGGCATGAATTAACGTGGAAGCCCAGCCAACCCCGGCTGCGCTGCAGAAGCTATTCCAGCAGCTCATGGCGGGCAGCGAAGGCAATGTGGTTGTTGCCAACGGCCTCAGCGTGCTGGCGCGCCTGGTGCTGGTGAACCGGCCCGCGTTTGAAGCCCTGCTGGGGAATGCTGCGGCAGCCGGCGTGAGCGCACCAACGACCTACACAGGGCCAGCAGGAGGAGGGCAGCCAGCAGAGCGCCTGCTGGGCGCCCTGGCAGGTGCGCCGGCAGAGACCTGGGCATGCAGGGCTTGACGCACATAGACAGACGACTGGGCCTGCGGGCATGCACGCTCGCGCCTGCCGGACCCCGGCCCGGCTTGCACGCGCTGGTGCGCGCGCGGGTGGACACGGCCGCGCACTGCCTTTCCTGTTCCTCCCTGCAGACATGTGGTGCGAGCACTTTGATGCGATAGCCTCGCCCCTGGCCCGCAAGCTGTCGGCGCTGGGCCTTGTGACGCTGCTGGCCCTGCCCTCGGCAGCTGTGCTGCCCATGCTGGATGTCATCACCAGCCATGCAGCCAGCGTGTGGATGGAGGTGGAGAAATCAGGCGACGACGACGAGGCTGGCACGCTCTACTGCTCGCCCATCTACTTCACAGGTGCATGGGGGCATGTGCCAGGAACCAGCCGCGTGTCAGAGGAGGACGAGGGGGGGGGGGGCTTTGCATGGGTGGCGCGCCTGCATGATGCTGTGCGCCATCGCTGCTGCGCCACCATGGCAGCCTGCACCAAGCCATCCGACACCTGGCACCCACTCCACAGGTCGCTCTGATGATGATGGGTTGGGCACGGCCAGCCTGCTCATGTCTGCAGATGCCGGGGGCGAGGTGCAGCGCCGCAATCAGGTGGGTCACCATGATGCCCGATGATGCTGTGCCCTGCGCAGGGCGTGGTGGGGCTGCAGCAGTGCCCATGCGTCTCCTTGTGCCTGCCTGCTCGTGCTTGACTGCAGTGCACGCTGCGTGCATTATTCACCACGCCCAGGGGTCATGGCCTAGCCCTGCAGGGCAATGCTTGCTCTCGCAGCCGTCGCACCCATGCGCGCGCTCATCAGCCGTTTGGCGTCGCGCTTGCTTGGGCGGCGTGCTGCAGTTGATGGAGGCTGAACCCCTGAGGCACTTGAAGGTCAGCAGCTGGTTGCAGCAGCAACTGCAGGCAGCCAGCAGCTGCCAGCAGGGTGCGGAGCTGCGGGCAGGAATGGCAGCCATGGATCCCGCAGTGCAGCAGCAGCTCCAAGAAGTCCTTGCAGCGGCCGCAGCTGTGCGGCCTACGGGTCGATGAGGTCTGTAATACTGCCGGGCAGCCGCCTGCTGTGGAGGGATAGGTGGAGGGTAACCGGAGCAGGGGCGCACTGTATCCCAAAACACTGCGCCACGAAGCAGGTGATTGCATCACTGGAATGCCCAGCTCGCGGCTGTCGTAGCGCACAAGGGCGTCGGAGCTGGCGGGTGTGCTGTATACATGTGCGCCGCTTGAGACGCGCAGATGAAATTCCGCGGATCGATTGGTGGCGGCATGCTTGCATTGATGGCAACATCCAGAAGCACGGACGCTGGGTGGCATGTGGGCGTCGTGCCCAACAATGCGTAAACAATCCTATTAGATGACTCCAAAAATAACCCCCATTTTTGTGTTACATGTTGAGTGATTAGTTGCACATGATACAGTGACGTAGTGAATTACTGACTTCATTTGCACATTTCTGTTACTTTTGTCATTTTTGAGCAACTTTGCTGCGGCGTAGCATGCGAGTGCCGTGCCAAGCAATGAATGAAAACTCCAAGACGACGCGAAACATTACCAGACCTTTCTTGCTACGCATCTTATAGTCTGTTGCACGTAATATAGTGTTGTAGTGAATTACTGAGCTCATTTCGACTTTTTCTGAAATTGTTTTTGTTTTGCGCAACGTTGCCGCTGCGTAATTGACGATAGCGGTCGATGTCAATGGACGCAGTTAAGCCTATCATGTACAGGGATTGCAAGCAACATTCACGAGCACGGACCTGGACTGGCACAAGGGTATCGTGCGCGACAATGCATGAAACATGTTGCACTGACACTGCAAGGAAACTTCAAGATACCTCTTATATTCACATGTATTTTACTTATACATGTTGCTGGAATTTTTGCGTATGTCTTCAAGCCGTTGTGGATTTCAGAGATCACGCTGACTTCCTCTGCTTTTTTGCACATTCAGCAACGTTGCCGCTGTGATTGGTGGCCGCACTGCGTAGCACCAGGTGAGAATCAACTTTAAACGCACATAATCGGGACATATCAATGTTTGTAACATATGTACTGCATGTACAAGTTGTGCCGCCGTACTGCCATTAGGCCATGGCCCGAACCTATCCCCTACCTGGAATCAAAGTAGGTTGTATTGCATCTACAGCAACCGGGCATTCAATTGAGGCCTAGGGTCAACCAGGGACTAAATTTTGTATTGCATGTACTGCAACCGGGCATTCGATTGAGGCCTAGGTTCAACCATGGGCTAAATTTTGCATTGCATGTACTGCAACCGGGCATTCAATTGAGGCCTAGGCCCAACCAGGGACTAAATTTCACATTGCATGTACCGCAACCGGGCATTCAATCGAGGCCTAGGCCCAACCAGGGACTAAAGTTTGGATTGCATGTGCTGCAACCGGGCATTCGCTCGGGGCCTAGGCCCAAGTGGGGCCAAAAATTGTTTTGGTGTCCGCAATATTGACGTAAGGAACCCCCAGAAAAAAAATGAACCCTAAGTGAAAAACCCTAAACCCTAAGTGAGAAACCCTAAACCCTAAGTGAGAAACCCTAAACCCTAAATCGAAATTTTATCATTTTTGTTAGGGTTGCAAATTAGGGTTTCGAGTTAGGGTTTAGGGTTTAGGATTTAGGGTTTAGGATTTAGGGTTTAGGGTTTAGGGTTTAGGGTTTAGGGTTTAGGGTTTAGGGTTTAGGGTTTAGGGTTTAGGGTTTAGGGTTTAGGGTTTAGGGTTTAG
>Ga0315905_10006180_pt1 | contig 12173 bp, 10 predicted proteins | sample LakEriMetagenome_5_FD_203522 | JGI IMG/M metagenome (GOLD analysis project Ga0315905, IMG submission 203522) | Freshwater fungal communities from buoy surface, Lake Erie, Ohio, United States - Buoy 4 MA121 | ecosystem: Environmental > Aquatic > Freshwater > Lake | place: USA: Lake Erie, Ohio...
CATCGCCAGCTTTGTCGATGGGGGTGATGGGGCCAATAGGTGCTGAGTGGTCAAATGCTTTGCCAATGCACCATGGACGACCTTGCTTCTTCATGTCATTTTGCAAGTCGCGACGTGTCATGTCCAGACCCACGGCATAACCGAAGATGTGTTTTTCGGCATCTGCAGCTTTGATGTTTCTGCCGCCGGTACCAATTGCAACAACCAGTTCAATTTCATGGTGGAAATTTTGTGTCAAGCTGGGGTAGGGCATGTGGCCTGTCTCGCCTTCGTTCACTACCACCAGCGCGTCTGTCGGTTTTAGAAAGAAGAAGGGTGGCTCGCGTCCTGTAAATCCCATTTCTTTGGCGTGCTCTTCGTAATTGCGACCCACACAATAGATACGGCGCGCGGGATACCGTTCAGCCCGGCCCAAAATAGGCACTGAAACCACGGGAGCGGGAGAGAAAACAAAGCTCATAACAACCTTTCAAGCAAAATAATTGGACACACCCAAATTCAATTTTCGTAAGTATACTTATGAATTGACGAGTCTGTCACATACACTTCGATGATAGTCGCATGAACAAGAGTTTTGATTTTGCAAAGGCGCCAGGCCATTTGGTGCGTCGTACACAGCAAATTGCGGTGGCTTTGTTCATGGCTGAATTGGCAGCAGAAGATGTGACACCCGTTCAATTTGCCATCTTGAATGCTGTGATGGACACCCCTGGTATTGATCAAATCACCTTGGCAGGACGCGTTGCCTTTGATGCGGCCACATCTGGTTCGGTCATAGGTCGCTTAGAGTCCAAAGCCTGGATCAGGCGAGAGCCGCACCCTATTGATCGTCGAAGAAAGCTGTTGTGGCTGACCCCTGCGGGCCATTCAGCCACGCTCCAAATGAAAACAGCCGTAGAGCGCGTTCAAGAAAATTTACTCAAGCCCCTAAGCCAGGAAGAATCGCAACAACTGGCGACACTGCTGTCCAAGTTGGTGGCAGGCCACGAACTCAATGCGCCCTGAATTAGGAAATTTCTTAGCTCAAAATCAATGGCCGAAGCCAAAGAGAAGTCTGTTAACTTTTGTAAGTGAGCACAAAATGTTCAACCACTGGCGGCGCAGCAAAGAAGGGTCCAACGATGGCGCGCCACTCAGTGAACAAAGGTGACTCTCTGAAGCCAATGGTGTGATCTTCCAGGGTGTCCCAGAAAATTTGCAAAATAAATCGATCGGGGCTTTCAATGCCTTTATTGACCTTGGCACCCTGAAAGCCCTTGGCCTTAGAGATGACTGTTTGAAGACCGCGCGCAATGGCTTCTTCAAACTCAGCTTGTTGGCCGGGCTTGATGCGAATGTCTGCAAGTTCAAGAATCATGATGCTCCTAGTTTTAAAAAATGAAGTTTTGAAATTAAGCTCGGCGCTGTTTGGCAACCCACAACACAAGTGCCACTAAAGCCAAGCTCACAATGCTCAAGGCAAAAGTGCCTGCGGCCCAAAAAGTGCTTACCTCTGGCCTACTGCTCAAAGGGCCTAAACCATGATACGCCCAAACATATGCGCCCCAAAGACCTACGCCCCACAGCATGATGCTGTAAATGATCAAAGGCAGAAGCGTCATTTTGTAACACCGTAATATAAACGCACACACGGCTTGAATTGCGTCAACCAAATGATGAAGCGCAACCCATCCCAGCACTGAAGCCGCAGCCAGGATGACCGCCGTATCGGTTGAGAATAAGTTGGCTAAAGCATCCTTGCCAATAGCCAAAGCGCTGCTCAGTGCCAAGGCCAATGCCAAAGTTAACTTCAACCCCGTGTGTGCGGCATTTTCTGCATGTCGCGGTTCGTTGGCCCCAATCCAAAAGCCAACCCGCGCACTGCAAGCGATGCCAAGCGCCAATGGCACCATGTAGAACAGCGTGGCAATGCTGGTTGCAATTTGGTGGCTGGCTGATGCCACGACACCTTGTCTAGATATGAACAAGGCCATCATGGTGAAGGAGGTGACCTCCACCATCAATGCCAATGCTGCAGGAATTCCCAAGTGCAAAAAAGCGCGGATCATTTTCCAGTTAGGTGCTTCCAAGGGCTTCCATATTTTGAATTCTTGGTAAATCTTTTGGTAGCGCAAAAAATAAATGCCCATGAGCATGAGCCATGTGTTCACTACCAAAGTTGCCCAGGCGCAGCCCACAAGGCCTTGCGCGTCCAAACCCCAGCCACCAAAAGTGAACCAAATTGAAAGAGGAATTTTGATGCCCAAAGATACAATTTGAAGTGCTGTGACCCAGAACGGCATACCCAGGCTCTGGTTCAGTGTTGAATACATTCGAAACAGCAGCGAAGGGCCAACCGCGATTGCCAGAACCTGGAGGTAATCTCGCACATCATTTTGTAAAACTTCAGGCACGCCAGTGGCATTCAACCAAGGATCAGGAAAGAGCAGAGTCAGGGTACCCAAGACGATGACGGCAAGGCACAAGTACAAGGCCTGCCGCACGGATTGACCTAGCGCCACATGAGACCCAGCGCCGCGAAGCTCTGCCCAGACCGGAAGCAGCGCGGTGATCAAGCCATTCAAGGCCACATAGATGCTGATGTAAATGGCAGAGCCCACCGATAAAGCAGCGAGTGCAGAAGCGTCGTAACGACCGGCAATGAGGGTATCTGCAACACCAAAAGCCATCACAGCCAGTTGCCCCACTAAAACCGTACCGGCGTGACGAAGGATGATGCGCGCTTCAAACATGCCGCAATTCGCGCTCAGGGTTTGGCGGTGATGGAGATCGACTGGGCTCTGAACAAGACGATGTCTTCGTTGTTGTCCGAGGGGCGACGCACTGTGGCGTGTTGTGTCCATGCGCTAGCATCAACCTCTTTGTTGAATGCCTCCAGGGCTTGTGTGTCGACAATGAGCCAAGCACATTGGCTTGCATTTGAAACTGTGCTTTCAGCGCGGGTTGCAACAGGGAGCAGTTTGAGATCGCCATGAAATTGAAAAGCTGCGCCTTGCGCCTTGGTCAATCCATAGTAGTGAACACAGTCTGTTGCACCCATCATGCTGCGAACTTTGTTAACCAGGGGCGCATAGCTTCTGCCGAAATCTAGCAAGGGCAACCACAATGTCATGACCAAAAGCCAGCACAAGGTGGCACCACTGGCAGGCAGCACCATGCTCTTCCAAAGTGCCGAGCGATGTCTACCGGCTCGCCATCTGACAAGGCTGGCCCAGGCCAGGGTTGCCAAGCTCGCCAAAATGAATGCTGTGGTAGAAAACTGAAGCACAAAACCTGGCGCAAGTCGAGCCACATTGATGGCAGGCTGAGCAGGAAAACCTGTTTGCATTGACAGCCAAACAGTCCAAATGATGAGTGCACCCACGCTGAAAAAGAGCAAGGTAAACCAATCAATGAAAGCGCTGAGGCTGCGTTTCAAAGTGGGCAGTGCAAAGGCGGCCAGCGTGGCCAATGCAGGCAAGCTGATGAGCAGCGCACGATCACTCAAGCCGGACATCCATGTGGTGGCAATGCCCACACCCATGAACCAAAGCGGCAGCGACAAATGGGGGTTGGCTGACATACTTTTGAGTTGATAGCGCCACCGCCAAAGTGTCCAAAGAGCCAAGGGCCATGCAGGCCAAGCGAACCACAAAAGCAAACGAGCCATATCCTGGACTTCAAACAAATGAGACGAGGCAACTCGCCATTGCCACAAGTCCAAGCCACTGGCGATGGCTGCTGTAGCAAGGCAAAAGATCAAGACCCAGGCAACATCGACTTTTTTTACGCGCAGAGATTGCGGCTGACCCGTATCTAAAGCAATGACAATGGCGCCGCCTGCCCCCAAAATCATTGCCAATGCAGGGGCGCCTGAAAGTGCCAAGCCAATGATGGCGAGTGCAGCGCAAAACAGCGATGCCATTCTTTTGCGAGCCAAGTTGGCCAATGCAAAAAAGAGAAGCGCAGAAAAAGAAAGTTGTGCGAGTGCGGGGGTGGCCTCGTGAGACAGTCTGGCCAAACCTAAGCAAGCAATCAAGGCTAGCAAACCACCATCTGCAATAGCCCGCGCATAGTCTGCAGGTTTGGCTTCTCCGCCAAATGCAAAGCTGACGGGTTGAGCCGCCGGAGTTCTCGCAAGGGCGTAAACCGCGTACCAAGTGGCAGCCAGTGTGAGACCCAACAAGGCAATAAATGGCAATTGAGCCGCTGTGTCGATCGGCAGGCCCTTGGGCGCCAATTGAATGGCCCACGCACCTAGCCAATAAGGCAAAAGGGCCGCACCGCTGTCTGTTTGCCCAAGCAGCGTTGGTTTTAACCACGCCACACTGTCTGAGCCAAACGATTGCGCCAAATTGAACATGAAGCCAAAGGCTTCCATGTCAGCGGCTTTCCAAGGAGTGCGACCCATAAAGCCAGGCAAAACATAGGCTAAGCAAAGCGCCCATAAAACCCATCGCGGCAAACGCCTAACGGCACTTTGCGCCACGATGGCCGGGTTGGCAGAGGTATCTGATGAGTAGGAGTTCACAATTCAGACAATAGCAGAGTCAGGTTCAAATTCACAAGTGTGGGCTGAGGCAAAAAACAAGGGCAGGCCGGTTGCCCGGACTGCCCTTCGATGGTCACGAAGTGACGCGCTAGAAAGATTACTTGGTAATGGACGTTTTGCCAAAACGGTTGCGGAACCTCTCAACGCGACCACCCATGTTGTCCACAGATTTTTGGGTACCTGTGTAGAAAGGGTGTGATTCGCTGGATGTATCGAGTTTGAACAAAGGCAACTCGCGGCCATCGTCCATTTTCACCATCTCTTTGGCATTGACGCAAGAACGTGTGACGAACTTGAAGCCGTTAGACAAGTCCAAGAAGCAAACTTCTCGGTAATTGGGGTGAATGCCTTCTTTCATGATCTATTCCTTGGGTTCAGATGCGACAGCCGCCTCGGACCATCCGGGGTACTTTTCGCTAAGCACGAGATTATGGCATGAAATCAATGACTTGCACGCCTAATTGGGTCTGTAAAAGCTACTTTTTAGCCGCCGCGGCGCATCATGTCGAAGAATTCGACGTTGCTCTTCGTGGCTTTCATGCTTTTCAGAACCATTTCCATGGCCTCAATTTCGTCCATGTTGTACATGAACTGGCGCAAGATGCGGGTTTTTTGCAGCACTTCAGGCTGGAGCAACAATTCCTCGCGGCGTGTACCACTGCGGTTCAAGTTGATGGCCGGGAACACGCGTTTTTCGTACAAGCGGCGTTCAAGATGGATCTCGCAATTGCCAGTCCCTTTGAATTCCTCAAAGATCACCTCGTCCATGCGGCTACCGGTATCGACCAGCGCTGTGGCAATGATGGTCAGGCTGCCGCCTTCTTCGACATTGCGAGCAGCACCAAAGAAACGCTTGGGGCGTTGCAAGGCATTGGCATCGACACCACCGGTCAAAACTTTGCCAGAGCTGGGCACCACGTTGTTGTAAGCGCGGGCCAAGCGGGTCAGGGAGTCGAGCAAGATGACCACATCTTTTTTCAACTCCACCAAACGCTTGGCGCGTTCAATGACCATTTCGGCCACGTGCACGTGACGTGCAGCTGGTTCGTCAAAGGTGGATGCAATCACTTCGCCGCGCACAGTGCGCTGCATTTCAGTCACCTCTTCAGGACGCTCGTCGACCAGCAAGACCATAAGGTGAACATCGGGATTGTTGGCGGTGATGGCATGTGCAATGTGCTGCATCATGACGGTTTTGCCAGACTTGGGCTGCGCCACAATGAGGGCGCGCTGTCCTTTGCCAAGTGGGGCAATGATGTCAATCACTCGGCTTGTGATGTTCTCGTCGGCCTTGATGTCGCGCTCTAGATGCATCTGAATGTTGGGGAACAAAGGCGTTAAGTTCTCAAACATGACCTTGTGCTTGTTGTTCTCTGGCAAGTCGCCATTGACCTTGTCAAGCTTGGTGAGGGCAAAGTAGCGCTCGCCGTCTTTGGGAATTCGAACTTCGCCTTCAATCATGTCGCCGGTGTGCAAATTGAATCTGCGCACTTGGCTGGGGCTGATGTAGATGTCGTCGGTGCTGGCGGTGTAACTGGTGTCGGGGCTGCGCAAGAAACCAAAACCATCGGGCAAGATTTCTAAAACACCGTCGGCAAATACTTGCTCGCCAGCGCGAGCACGTTTTTTAATGATGGCAAACATCAACTCTTGTTTGCGCATGCGGCCTGTGTTTTCAATTTCAAGCTCGTCGGCTTGCTTGAGGACTTCAGACACATGCAGTGCCTTGAGTTCGTTTAAGTGCATGGATTTACCTGCGTAAAGCAACCCTTGTGGGTTGATGTCAAAAAAATCAGGGGGAGGAAGGAGACCGAAATTTCAAACGTCTAGAAACCAAAGCTGGGAAGATGCGTCAAAGGGGAGCAAGTAGACGCTATGGGCTTTTGTCAATTTCTATCTTGAAACTGTGCTGAAACCCTTTGGGGACTCAACGATGCGAATTATGACAGGATTTTTTGAAGTGTCGCAACTGGGCATGCCAACCCCCCAAATGGCTTCAAATTGGGGAGGTGGGCCTCAAAGCGCCTTGGGTAGGCGCTTTGGATTCAAGCCAACTGCTGGTCAATGAATGCGGTTAACTGAGATTTGCTCATGGCACCCACTTTGGTGGCGGCCAATTGACCATCTTTGAAAACCATCAAGGTTGGAATGCCCCGAATGCCGAATTTGGCGGGGATGTCGCGGTTTTCATCGACATTCATTTTGGTAATTTGCAGTTTGCCTTCGTAGCCCGTTGCAACTTCGTCCAAAATGGGGGCAATCATTTTGCAAGGACCGCACCATTCAGCCCAAAAATCAACGATGACAGGCTTGTCGGCTTTGAGCACGTCGGTCTCAAAAGTGGCGTCGGTTGTGTGTTTGATCAAATCGCTGGCCATGGCCTGTTCCTTGTTGAGATTGAAATTACAGCAAATCTTGTTTGTAAACTTCCTGTATTTTGACAGAAACGAGCAAAGTTGCTCATTCATCACTTGATCCAAATCATTTTCACTGCATGGACGTCCCTTCATCTCACGCTTCAAAGCCCTTGGACCTGTCCGTGGCGGTCATTGGGGGCGGGCCTGCCGGCCTGATGGCGGCTCAAGTTTTGTCGAGTTTGGGCCATTCTGTGCATCTGTTTGATGCCATGCCTTCAGTGGGTCGAAAGTTTTTGTTGGCAGGACGAGGGGGTCTGAACCTCACGCACTCAGAGGCATTCAATCAATTTGTAAATCGCTATGACGCCCATGCTGCACAACTGAAACCCCTGCTGAGCGATTGGGGCTCAGATCAATTGAGGGCTTGGGCTCAGGATTTGGGAGTTGAAACATTCATTGGAAGCTCAGGACGTATTTTCCCCAAAGAAATGAAAGCAGCCCCCTTGCTGCGAGCGTGGTTACATCGGTTGCGCCATCCTGCAACAGGCAAGCCCGTTGAATTTCACATGCGCCATCGATTAACAGGTTTGCAAGCAATGCCTGCTGACAAAGCCCATGGCAAATGCACAGAATTAAGTTTCGAAGTGCGGCATCTCTCGTCGCCCGTGCTTGAGCTGCGCAAAGTCAATGCTCAAGCTGTGGTCTTGGCGCTTGGTGGTGGAAGTTGGGCCCGGCTAGGCTCTGACGGTGCTTGGGCGCCTTGGTTAACTGAAATGGGTGTCCCAGTCAACGACCTGCTGCCTTCTAATTGCGGTTTTCACGTGGCCGGCAGAGAAGGGCAGGGTTGGACACCTTTTTTCTTGGCGCGTTTTGCGGGTCAGCCTCTCAAATCAGTCGCCATCGAGTGGGTTCATGCCCAAGGGCATGTCATCAGGCGCCAGGGAGAGTTTGTGGCCAGCACCTACGGGGTGGAAGGCAGTTTGATTTATGCCGCGTCATCAGATTTACGCAAGGCCATTCAAGCGCAAGGGCTGGCTGAATTTAAGTTGGATTTATTGCCCGATTGGCCCTTGGAAAAAGTCATCCAAGAGGTTTCACATCCTCGGGGCTCGCGCAGTTTGTCTTCACACCTTAAGGGACGACTCGGCATTGAGGGCGTCAAGATGGCCCTGTTGAACGAATTGTTGTTGCCTCAGATTTTGCAAGATCCAGCGCAACTGGCATTGGCCATCAAAGGCTTGGTGGTGGTGCTCACAAAGCCCAGGCCCATCGATGAAGCCATCAGCAGCGCAGGCGGCGTGACGTGGGAGGGCCTCGATGCAGGGCTGCAAACCAAGGCATTGCCGGGGGTGTTTTGTGCGGGAGAAATGTTGGATTGGGAAGCGCCCACAGGTGGCTATTTGCTGACGGCCTGCATGGCCACAGGGGTGAAAGCTGCTAAGAGCTTGCACGCCAATATGAAAGGTGACGAGCCTTGACCCCGGCACTGACTCTGCAGTTAGAGCTGCTTGGTTCCCCACCTGACTCGGTTGGCCGCTTTACCATGCGGGAAGGCCCGTCGGGTGCTATTGTAAGACACCGATAGAATCAATACATGTCTTATCTCGTTCTAGCTCGCAAATACCGACCTCGCAACTTCACTGAAATGGTGGGGCAGGAGCATGTCGTGCAAGCCCTGACCAATGCCCTTGTGCAACAAAGGTTGCACCATGCCTATTTGTTCACCGGCACCAGGGGCGTGGGCAAGACAACGGTGTCTCGCATTTTGGCCAAATCACTCAATTGCCAGGGCACAGACGGACAGGGCGGCATTACTGCTGAGCCTTGTGGTGTTTGCCAAGCCTGCCGAGACATTGATTCAGGTCGATTTGTCGATTACACGGAACTTGATGCCGCCTCCAATCGGGGTGTCGATGAAGTTCAAAGCTTGCTTGAGCAAGCGGTTTACAAACCGGTTCAGGGGCGCTTCAAGGTGTTCATGATTGACGAGGTTCACATGTTAACCAACACGGCCTTCAATGCCATGTTGAAAACGCTTGAAGAGCCGCCCGAGTATTTGAAGTTTGTATTGGCCACCACCGATCCCCAAAAAGTACCTGTCACTGTTTTGTCTCGGTGCTTGCAATTTAACTTGCGTCCCATGGCGCCAGAAACAGTGTTTGAACACCTTACGAAAGTCTTGGCGCAAGAGAACTTGCCAGCTGAGCCCATGGCGCTGAAGTTGTTGGCCCGTGCCGCCAGAGGGTCCATGCGCGATGCACTGAGCCTGGCCGATCAAGCCATTGCATTTGGCAGTGGCCAATTGCAAGAAGCCACGGTTCGTTTGATGTTGGGCAGTGTCGATCGCAGCCATGTCATGGGCCTTATTGATGCCCTTGCTAGGGGCGATGGTGCCGCGGTAGTTGCAATTTCTGAAGGCCTGCGACTGAATGGCTTGTCTGCTGCTTCTGCCTTGGAAGACATGTCCATGGTGTTGCAGCGCATGGCTGTATTGCAAGCAGTCCCCAGCGCTGCCGCTGAATCGGACGACCCGGATCACCAACATCTGTTGCGTTTGTCTGAGGCCATGCCCGCCGATGAAACGCAGTTGCTCTACAGCTTGTGTTTGCACGGCCGCACAGAACTGGGCTTGGCGCCCGATGAATACGCAGCGCTGACCATGGTCTTGCTGAGGCTACTGGCTTTTAAGCCGAAAGCTCATCAATCTCAAGAAGCTCAACAGGTGCAGGTGCCTGCGGCTCAAAAAAAAACTTTAGCGACAGCGCCACCTAGTGCAGCGGCCGCGCTACCGGCCACTGCTTCTTCGCCCGCGCCCCTTACTGCTGACGAGTCTTCAGTCGAGTTGCCTATGTTAGAGGCGCGCATGACGCCTATTCAAGTTAAAAATTTGCCAGTCCGTCAAGCCAGTGAACCGTCTGAAAGAACAGCGCCGAAAGTGTTGGTCGCCACAGAGGAGGGCCATTTTTGGACGCAAACAGTTCGGCAATTGGTAGCTTCTGAAGCTGTAACAGCCTTGGTGCGTGAGTTGGCCTTGCAATCTCAATTGATTGCACGCGATACCGATCAATGGCATTTGAGAATTGACAGTGAATCCTTAAATCAAGGCACTGCGCGCGAGCGTTTACAAGCCGCCTTGAACAGCGCAGGGCATACCGTCAAGCTGGTGGTTGAAATTGGCAAAGTGACCGATTCACCTGCACAGCGCAATGCCGCTGATTTGGCTGAAAAGCAAAAAGCGGCTGAAGATTTGATTCATTCAGATCCCATGGTGCAAGCCATGGTTGAAAATTTTGGCGCCAAAATAGTGCCCGGCACAATCAAACTTATTTCTTAAATTTAACGGAAGGAAAACCATGTTCAACAAAGGTCAACTCGCTGGCTTGATGAAGCAAGCCCAAGCCATGCAAGACAATTTGAAGAAAGCCCAAGACGAATTGGCTTTTGTCGAAGTGGAAGGCTCGTCTGGCAGTGGCATGGTCAAAGTAGTGATGACTTGTAAACATGCTGTCAAGCGTGTCACGATCGACCCCTCTTTGCTAACAGACGACAAGGACCTGTTGGAAGACTTGGTGGCCGCAGCCTTTAACGATGCCGTCCGCCAGGCAGAGGAAGTGTCTCAACAGAAAATGGGCAAATTGACGGCCGGTTTACCTCCCGGCATGAAGTTGCCTTTCTAATTTTTTTCAGAAGCCATGCAAAAACCCAATGCCCATGCACTCGATGCGCTCATTCAAGCGCTGCGGGTTTTGCCGGGAGTCGGTGCCAAGTCAGCCTCTCGCATGGCATTTCATTTGATGCAGCACGAGCGCAGTGCTGCGCTGCATTTGGCAAAAGCCTTAGAGCACGCTTGTGACAACGTCAAACATTGCGCCACCTGTCACACACTCACTGAGACAGATGTTTGCAGCATGTGTGCCGACCCTGAGCGCGATCGAACGCAGCTGTGTGTGGTGGAAACGCCCGCAGACCAAGCGGCCATTGAGAGAACTTCTACTTTCAAGGGCCTGTACTTTGTTCTCATGGGCAAGCTCAGCCCCCTAGACGGCATTGGACCAAACGACCTCGGATTTGCCAAACTGTCAGAGCGTTGCAATGACGGTCTGGTGCAAGAAGTTATTTTGGCCACCAATTTCACGGGCGAGGGTGAGGCCACGGCGCATGTCATTGCTGAAATGTTAAAGAAGAGAGGCTTGCGCGTCACGCGCTTGGCCAGAGGCGTTCCTGCTGGAAGTGAACTTGAATATGTCGATTTGGGCACCATCGCCCACGCACTGGTCGATCGTCGATAAGGGCGTTGCTACTTCGCACACTGAGTTCTCAGTGTTCCTCATTACGTAATTACCCGCTTGGGATGTTTCCCGATGCGCCGATATCGATACCTTTGTATGCTGATCTCATGATCGATGGGAACTCTTCAAGGGGTATTGGCGTGTTACAAAAGCTTCGGCGGCGTGAGTTTTCAGCAGTGGCCATGGCCAGTGTTGTGCTGGCGCCTGGCTTGGCTCTGTCTGCTGTTACTCCTCAAAAAGTCAGTATTGCACTGGCTGCAAAAACCAGTCTGTTCCATTTGCCTTTGGTTTTGGCTGAGCAATTGGGTGCGTTCAAAAACGAGGGTCTGCAAATTGATTGGCTTGAATGTGAATCGGGCCTTCAAGCGGTTCAATTGGCCTTGAATGGGCAAGCAGATGTGGTGTCAGGCGCTTTCGAGCACACCCTCGATTTGCAAGCGCGTGGCTTAAATTACCGCGCCTTTGTGTTGCAGGGCAGAGCGCCCCAAATCAGTGTGGGCTTGGCCACACGAAAAGCGCTTCCCATGAAATCATTGGCTGATCTCAAATCTTTCAAGATGGGTATTTCATCTTTAGGTTCTGGCACGCATTGGTTAGCGCAGCAGTGGCTATTGAAAACCAAGCTTGCAGCCGAGAACGTTCAGTTCATTGAACTAGGCTCTGCCACTGGTCATTTGGTTGAAGCCGTTAGAAATGGCTCGGTTGACGCTTTGTGTCACATCGATCCTGTCATGCACTACCTGGAACAGAAAAACGAATTGCGTCTCTTGGCTGAGACGCGATCGCTGCTCAGTTCGCAGCGCATGTTTGGCGGCCCCATGCTCTCAGCTTGTTTGTTTGGCAAGGGTGAGTTTTTGCAAAAACGCGCCGATGTTGCCCTGACCTTGACCCGAGGCGTGGTCAGAGCATTGCAGTGGCTCAAAACCGCAGGACCTTCCGATATTCTCAAAATGGTGCCCTCTCACAACTGGATGGGCGATCGTGCGATTTACTTAG
>Ga0315905_10006182_pt1 | contig 12172 bp, 10 predicted proteins | sample LakEriMetagenome_5_FD_203522 | JGI IMG/M metagenome (GOLD analysis project Ga0315905, IMG submission 203522) | Freshwater fungal communities from buoy surface, Lake Erie, Ohio, United States - Buoy 4 MA121 | ecosystem: Environmental > Aquatic > Freshwater > Lake | place: USA: Lake Erie, Ohio...
CGTCGTCGTCGTCGTCGTCGTCGTCCTCCTCCTCCTCCTCCTCCTCGCGTCTGCGCTTGCGACGTAGCCTCGCCAACTCGCCGTCGGCGCTTTCCCAGGGGTGTACTTGATGCTCCTTGACACATACAGCGTAGAGCTGGATTGAGGAGGCGTCGCGCGTCCAGTAGCCGACGCGGTCATTGCTGACGAACTTGTCGAGGCGCAAGTCGCCCTCCCAGAGATCTGTCTTGGTGTGTTCAATGTCGTGCGAACGACTCCGGTCCTGTCGCATCATCAGCATCACCTGATAATACCTGCCTTTGAATGCCATTGGGTCCGCATACAGTCCTGCGTATCTGGGGGTGCGCGATGAAAAGATGCGAGGGTCTGGCCACCGCCGATGATTGTGTGGCAGCTGCACGACACGGCCACCCGCGGTGAGGCTGCCCGGCGGGCGCAGCTCCCCAACTGCGACAATGTCTGCCAAGTTCTGTGCCGGCGTGCCGTGGAAAGAAATGCCCCAGTCCTCCTCCAAAGGCGCGGGCAGCCTCAGCGCAAACTTGCTCCATCCCTTGGGAACATGATAGCTCCCGCCTTGGTGATCGATCGGCTCTTCATCGCCGTCGTCCTCGTACACTGCGTGATACCTTTCGTCGAAGGACGAGGTCTTCAGATACCGCAGGCTCCGCAGAAATGCCCAGCACCGTTTGAACTCGTCCGACGTCCACTCGGCACCACCGGCCAGGACTCGAGGCCGACGCGGGGGCGAGGGCAAGGGCGAGTCTGAGGGTGAGGGGGAGGGTGATGGCGACTTCGCCTTGCCCGGATACCGCCGCGCCCGCTCCACACGCACGCAATGACTGCAAAATTCGGTGCCGTTGACCGCCGACATTACCTCCTCCGCATCGGCTCTGTCCGCAAAGTAGGCGTACCCGTTCTGCCCGTCTTCTTGATCTCGATGGAGCCGTGCTCACAGACATTGTCCAGGAGCGCGCGCACCTCCCTGGCGGAGACACTTGCAGGGAGATTTCCCACATGGATCGCTTTGAGCTACAGTCCCACATGGATCACGGCTTTGAGCTACAGGCTAGAGGACATTGGACCTCAGAAACACATCCCATTAAATTAGAAACATTGCTTTTCCCCCTGAGCCGGGTCACAATGGCAAGACGAAGGAGGGCGATCTGACCGGCGATTTGCGGGAGCGCGTGCAATCATGGTGGGTCGCTCCGGAGGGTGAACAGGAACGCCGCACAAGAACGCGCGCCGCTCCCACATGTCGTGCACACGACTGGCTTCTGACTGTCAAGTGTACGACCAGGGCATTACAATGGAGAAGCTGTCAGAAGGGAGAGGCGATAAGCCAGCCGAGGGCGATTACGTAACGGTGCACTACGTGCTCAAGACCATGGCCGGTGAGTGCTGCATGCAGGGCTTTTTTGATCACCTTTAGCATGGCATGCATTCCCTTTGCGATCGATGCTGATGGAGAAGAATCGCATCGTCTCGCGCTCTGTGAGAGCACGTACAGAGCCCGGCGTGCTGTGTACCAGCGTGCAGGCCCGGTGTTGGTGCTTGCAGCTGCCCGGGGTTGAATACTTACAGCCGCATGCACGCGCACGGGGAAATTCAGGGATGACAGTGATGAATACAAGAGACAGAAATTCGATAATGGGAGGCGAGCCGTTGCGTTTCCGGCTTGGCTGCGGCTCGGTAATCAAGGCCTTAGATCAGGTCCGAGTGGGTGCGCGTGACAGAGACACACGCCGAGCAGGAATGCACAGGCTATCTGCTCTCTTTCGTGTGTGCTCTAGTTTTGAATATTCTATGCAACAGGGGCTGCCCAAGATGGTTGTAGGCGACCACGTGCGTATTATTGCATCGCCCGACCTGTGCTACGGTTCAAAGGGCTTCTACCCCCTAATTCCTGCCAATTCTGCTCTCATCATACAGGTGGGGCGCTGGCGCCAACACGTGTGCGTGTCTTGCCTATCGTCTAGGGCAAGTAGAATTCTGAGACTTAAGAGCACCCTTGTCTCGTCGCACACACCACGTGTGAGCAGAAGGGTGGAGGGCTGGGGATGGTGGGGAGTATTTGCGGTGACGAGTTCTGAACAGGGATGCGTTGGGAATTCACATGTTTTTGTGTCTTCCCAAAACTCCAAAATCAGGTCGAGCTTTTGGAATGTGAGACCTCAAATCCAGCGATGACAGGTGGCTCTGTTCTAATTGCCACGATGTGCGTCTCAGTTCCTTCCGTGCCCTTGCTCTGGCCACGCCGGCAGCGCCGGCGCGCCGGCGCGGGCGTGCAAGCACGCTGACTGCGCTGCCTACATGGTCCACAGGTTCGCCGACACAAGCCAAGGCAAAGCATGAGCACGTTTTTTGAACATCGAGCGGTCGTCGCATTCCAGCAGAATGAAGCAAACGAAGAGGGCTGGATGAGGGACTGCATGTGAATCGTTTGAAAGCTGGCGGAACGGTGGACCACCATGCACGCTAGTTTTCGGAGCACGATGCAGACAGACAACCGGGGCGAGATAAACGGGAATCGACAGCGTGGGAGAGGTAATCGACAAGGTGGGAGAGTACAGAAGGCTTGACCACAAGCTCAGGATGCGAGCAGAGAGAGTTTTTTGTTTCTATTCGGGCCGAGTCTACGTGCCTCTGCTTTGCCAGTGCGGCTGTTGCTAATGTTTTATTCCGAATCTTGAGAAACAAGCGGCACCGCTGAATTCGCAAAACCGACACAGGCAAAAACTCTGATGTAAGAAAAACAAGATACCGCGCTTTGCACATCACCCGCGAAAAATACAGGTTTTTCGATCAACGCGTTTTTGGAAAAAGCCCAAAATCAGCGTTTTTGCTTGTATCTGAAGGTTTGGCGTGGGTTGGCCACACGACACATCAGCTAACACTGCTCCTCCAGTCCCTTTCACATTAAACCATTTCCCCTCCCGTGCGAGTTGCATTTGTTCCTGTTGGTGTGTAGCAATCTTTTGTTGTTGTAGGAGTGTCAGCGCCAGAGTCCTTGCTTGTGTATCTGATGTTACTTCGGTCAGATTGTGCATCTCCCCCGTTTCACTTTCATGATACGGTGTTTTCTCGCTTGTTTTTGCCGGGCCCGCGTTCTCGTCCTCCTCCCCTTAAATTCCTCCTTCCCTTGTCGTCGTCGTCTTCTATGCCGGTGTCGCAACAAACACAAAAGCGGCGATGCTAGCGCGGCGAAAAAGAGGCGACGCTAACGCGGCGAAAAAATCAGTGGTGATGCTTGTTTACCGAGATTCGATCGCGACTCAACACCGGAGCCACCCATAAGACTTCCGTCCTATTTGATCGAAGTCCACTTGCTTACCCTTCCTTGTCCGTTCCTCTCTTCCCCTCCGCCTCCTCAGCTGTCTTGCACCACCACCCCTCTCCTCACTCTCTGGGGGGCGGTGGCAGGAGCGACTGGAAGGCGGAAGCAGCACGCTGGGCTTCTATTCGTTGCTCCGGCCCCAGGTGTGTGTACGCGTACTCTATGTAGCTCTTGACTTTCTCCTTGACATAGATGTCGGCGTGGCCATACTTTTCCGCCAGCAACAGCCACTTATAGGCAGTAACAGTGTCCAGTGACAGCGCTCGTCCTTCCAGATGCATCACTCCGAACACCAACATCCCCGTGGCGTCACCGGCCTCGGCGCCGAGCTTAGTCCACACAACAGCGCCTTCTTCATTTTGTGGTACTCCGCTTCCTTGGTATAGTAACAGCCCATAGTACGACTGGGAAAAGGCATCCCCGGCGGCAGCGGCATCGCGGAATAGTATTGCGGCGCGCTCGGCATCCACCTGCACCTCTCCCTCGCCCTTGAAGAGGACACTAGCAGCCATACGGAGACCGCGTACATCTCCCAGCTCCCCTGCCAGCAGAAACCACGACAGCGCCTGCGATGTATTGCGGGGTATGACCCCGTGGCCATGATAGAACGTGAGACCTGCTTCAAACGCAGCCCCCGCTGATCCAAGTGCTCCCGCCAACTGGGCAAGTATTGGCCCTGGCACATACATGAGCTGCCGTACCTTCCACACCTGCATAGCCACGTAAACAAGTGCAGCGGCAAGGAGACAAAAGAGAAGGGTGCCAGTAACGAACTGCAGCACACGCTGCACACGCGTCCTGCCACGCCGCGTAGTGCCCGTGTCTGCTTTCGGATTCCCCCGTGCCTGATCCTGGAGCCAGGTCCGTATTTTACCGATGGATGGGTCTGCGAGGTCATGAATGCTCCGCATGCCACGCAGCTTTAACCTGTACTCTGCGTCAAGGGGATGCTCCCAAGATACACTTCTCGTCGCGATGTGGTAGTAGTATGGAGTGCCGTAGAGATCCAGCATTTCTGTGTAGCCCTCAGGTACGGGCGCGTACAGTCCCTCCTCGGCGAGCCACAGCAGCTCGCCATCGAGCCGCAGGTCAAGCCCGAGGTAGCGCGCATACTGCTCCACTGCGCGCCGCCGGTGGAGGAAAATCTGATTCCTGCTCATCTTTACGCCCGTGGCCGGGCGCCACGCCGGAGGTCGCTTTACGGCCTTGGTGACCGCGGGCCGCCGCTGCCTTGGCTCGTCTCCGCTCGCCCTGTCGGACTCCCCAGTCGCCTTTGAGGCAGACATTTATGAGTAATAATCACTACGCCTCAAACAGCCCGAATCCGTGTGTGTGTGTGTGACTCACCAGGATGCGGCGATAGCCAGGGCCGCGCGGGGCGCGGGCCCTGCTAGGCGGCCACCGACCGCGCTATGCTTGACATTCAGCACGACACGCTGTATGATACCCTGGTCGCCCCCCGACTCAAAGTGGAGGAGGCAGAGCAGATTGCACAGCAGGAGGCGGAAAGGAGGGTGCGCGCACACACTGCAAGGCTGCGCTTTTTGGAGCAAGAACAAGTAGCCTCGACCGTTGCGCCTGCGTCGTTTCCAACAGGAAACCGGCAACCATCGGTTTTGGCACTCGACCGTACGTCTTGGATCGACGCACGTGCTCCGTCTGTGTATGCCCCTCCGTCATCCTCGCAAGTTTTGTATGCAGACGCCGGCACCGACAGAGTTGAGGACGCTGACCAGGCGGCGGTGGCACGTAAACCTTCGATCGACGCACGTGCTCCGTCTGTGTATGCCCCTCCGTCATCCCCGCAAGTTTTGTATGCAGACGCCGGCACCGAGAGAGCTGAGGACGCTGGCCAGGCGGCGGTGGCACGTAAACCTTCGAGCGACGCACGTGCTCCGTCTGGGTATGCCCCTCCGTCATCCCCGCAAGTTTTGTATGCAGACGCCGGCACCGAGAGAGCTGAGGACGCAGGGCGGGCGGCGGCCGCCCGCCTCCAAACTCCCCCCCAGCGCAGTCTGCCTCCGACACCTTCCTTCCCTACATCCTCCCCTACCCTCACCCTGCCAATGGAAATCTCACGACCGCGGCTAGTGGTCGACACTCAGCCTCGGCACCCTGCACCAAAAGCACCTATTCGACCAATGGAAGTCCCCCAGCCAGAAGGGACCCGGGCACAACAATACAAAGTAGCGCTGCAGCAGAGGGTGATAATATTAAAAACAACATATTTTATGGCAATATACATGAAACAGGCGAAGATACCGCATGATATATTACATATATAGATAAATAGATGTACTAGTTATTTTGTATATGTGATATATCTTTCTGATGATGTCGCCACGATAACAGGTAACTTCCAACACAATGTGCAATGACGGTCACTGTTACATACACCGTGTGTGACTGCGCTCACACAACTGTTACTATTTTATTGCAGGTGAGCTGGTTCGCACAAATGCCAGCCAGCAAGACTAGGCAAGACAGTGAGGCTTTTCTTGGCGGTTTCGACGAGAGCGGAGTAAGAGAAGAAAACATTGATTCGGTGCAGCAGATGACAGGGCGATCAAGGCGCCCAGGGAAATTGGGAAGTCCAGAGGAGTATTCGTCCCCGCGAGGGGCAGCTGATGCCGAAGAGAGACAGCGAAAATGGGAAAGGGAACGATGGAATTGGAAAATGACTGCCAACTTCGACGGAAAGGGAACAGCCCCTGATTCTGTGAAACATTCGAAGAACGCGGTTGCCATGCATTCCAAAGGTCCGCTCTCTGACCAGGGAAGGCATGGCATGTTTACAGAGCCAGCCGCAGAAACCCCGCGCACTTCATTTGAGAGGATGTATTCTTTCTTCCTGCCCTCGCCCACGGAAACGCACAACGGTCTCCTGAAGGACTACCTCCCCGACAGGACCGGGGACGGCAGGGGCGAGCGACAGGAGATGAAGAAGTTTAAGGAAAGAGGAGCTCCGTCGCGGGGCAGAAAAGAGTGTGACGGTGTCGATTCTGAGAGCTCAAGCAAACATGAGTCCGACGGACCGGATCCATCACAAAAAATCACAGCGACTGTAACCGCCCGAAACAGTGACAGGGTTGGGATGCGAGACTCGATCCGGTCGGATGCCGATGATGGCAGCTTGCCGAACAGCATGCCCACTAGCGTACGAGGCGCCACACCCGAGACAAAAATTTCGTCGCGAAAGCAGGAGCTGTTTGCCGCGCTCGAGTCGCGTTTGCTGCTTGATTCGGAGGAAAATCGCCCTCTATCTCCAAATTTTGCAACTTTGCATGTGGTGGTGGGTCCAGTGTTTACTGAGCTATTTGCAGCATCAACGTATTTGATCTTTGCTTCCGCTACTTGCGTTGATTCAAATTTCACCTTGTGAAAACAAACGCAGGATGAGGGCAACTATTGGCGTGCGAGCTGTCCACAATCAGATACCTCGCAAGAAGGGGGCATCGGGTGCGTGCTCGCGCATCCTTCCGCAGAGGTATTGCTCGACCTTTACCAACGTATGACACGGAAAACTTGCTTTGGCAAAACTGAAGCCCCGCTCAAACATGTTCTTCAGCAGCTTGCATGTTGATTGTCGGGCGGCGCAGCCTGTGTTGCCGCAAAGTTTGTGCCCCGTTGCAGCGAATGTTTTAGCTGACGCTGGGGTATTACAGGAACCTGTTCGCGTAATGAATGTGGATCCAGATGGGCCAGCGAGCAGAGACGGTCTCGAGGTTGGCGATCTGTTGCTCGAAGTAAATGGTGTAGCTGTGCTGGGGCGCCCATTGCAAGAGATCATGACGGTTGTGCGGGGCAAAGCTGGCTCCACCGTTGAATTGGTGACCTCACAATTCTCTCTCTCGGAATGTTCCGTGCTGTTGCGTTGTTGTGGGGGCATTATATAGTCTGGTTTCACAAAGGCTTCCGGTGTAGCTATGTGAGTGTGCACCTGTGTGGGTAGTTGTTTCCATGCTAGCCGTCTTATGTTGATTAGATGTGATTGGAATTGTGTAAATAGCCTCTTTTCCGTAGTTTGTTAGGCCCTTCGAAGTGAATGATAAATCTGGCGGTGCTGACTGAGAAGCCTGTCCAGAAAATTGCAAGAGGTTTCAAAGGTGGTACGCAAGTCGTCAAGAGAGTTATTTTAGTTCGAGAAGCGGGCAGACGTGTTGGACGGGTGAAATCACCGGCGTATTCAATCGTGTTGTCTGACCCTGGTACACCTCGCTTTGCATTGAGTAATCCAACGTCATGTTGACCCTGCCTTATAAAATGGTTCACGAATGTGTGGTGTGAGCAGATATCAAGCCAATGTCTCTCCAACCCTTAAGCTATCTGCCGACTGCCGTCCAGATCAAACTAGACTTGCCCATGACAGCTGCAGGGGAAGCTGGCACTTCACAAAGAATCATTTTCGAAAAAGATGTGCGACAGGATTTGTCCAACGCCTGCGGCCTTTCTTCAGAGCACTTTTGTATCACAAAAATTGCGCCTGGGAGCATCCTACTGGATATTGAAATCTGGCCAGATATCGCGGGGGGTTCTTCTGAGCATGTAGCGCAGAGCCTGGTAGTGCAAGTTCATGATCCCAGGTCTCGACTGAGGGCAGGATCTCTCACACAATACGTCACGAGCATCACATTTCATGGGGGGGTGGATGTTGCTATTGGGACACATCAGCTGCCCAAAACGCCCGTAGCAACACCAAGCCCAGGTTCGAATGGCATAATCATACGCAACAATCTGCCTGTGCCATCCACGATGGAATCTCCTGCACACGTCCAAGTTTCGCAGGTTTCGAAACTCAGCAAGCACCTTGATGCGCTTCCACAGGTCACAGAGCACTCTTCTTGGACTGCAAAAGATATGAAGCGTTCAGAGGAAGTTTACAAAACATTTGACGACGAGGTACGTGTGCGTGCCCATTCGGTCACTGTGGGCGAGCAAAAATGGTCTAAGACTCGCGAACAGGCGCAATGGCCTATTGTTGGTGCAGTTCATGGAGCCCAGATTGAAAGAACTGAGGATGAGTCCAAACGCACGTTGGAATCCATGATTCTCGAGAGAATGCTGAAGCAAGTGAATATACGGAGGCAGGGATATGGCAGCGCAAATGACCACTTTATCACATTTTCTCCATCTGCGGTGTGCTCCGTGGCGACGCTCTTTTGTAATGCCTGTTCGCGCGAAGCTTTGTCCGAATTATGGCAGGAGCTCCAGAAGACGTGTTCAATTCGAAGTCTGTCAGAAGTTAACGAGGAACATCTTGCCCGAAGCCGTGTTATTGGCAGTTGTCGCTACGGCGCATGCTCACAACTTAACATAAAATATTCTATCTGGATTCCGAAAGATCGTCGTGTGCAGAAAAGGTTTCTTGAGCTCTCACAGCACTTCTACTTAGCCGAAATATTCTGCAGGTATGCTTGAGACCCTTGCTGCACATGTGTGCGCGTGCGTACGTGCGTGCATCCGATTATTAATCTTTGTGCATGTTCGACACAGGCATGGCGATGGATACGACGATATGCTCGATTGGATTCAAACAAATAGTGCCATGGGGAGGAAGTTAAAGCAATCAGACGTACACTCCACACTCGTAATTGATCCTAATGTCGAGCAAGAACCGTGGGTCTCAGCAGTGAGGTGAGATGCTGCTACTTCAATGTTGCTAGCAAGCCCATTTCGGCGGTGTGCTCAGTAGTGCTGGACATGAGCGACACAGTTTTGATGCTCAGGCACGAGCGCACACAAGTCTACTGTGTGCTCCTTCGGCAAGTCCTTGCCATAACCATGGCGCCGCCATAACAATGGCGCGACCTTTCTCGACGGCGCATACATCTATATGTAGATGTCGGCACGCACCTACAAACTATCTCAACTGTTTAAGCCTTGACTGAACACCTCAGCTGAAGATCAGAGCCGCCCTTGCCTATTCAACCTCCTCCTCCGCCGCCGCCTCCTCCTCCTCCCCTTCCTCCAGCTTGTCTGTGTGTCTACAATGGCACCTGTTATTGCAAGTATGGGAATGCTGAGTATGATTCCTTGTGCATCTATTTGTATTTGCATGCATGCGTGTGTGTGTGCGTGTGTGTGTGTGTGTGTGTGTGTGTGTGTGTATGTATGTGTGTGTGTGCGTGCGTGCGTGTGTGCGTGCGCGCGCGCGCGTGTTTATCCATCCAGTATTCTCGATATCTCAGCCCCATGGAGCAGACGCATCAGGGAGGTGCGCACAAGCACATTTACGATGGAAAATGGCACATTGGTTCCTTCCAAAGTGCTCTGTTTCTCTGGATATTTTCCATGTGTTCGGACCGACGAGTTCACATGCGCAGTACTGCCGTGCGGCATTCGTGATCAATTACAATTCTTGGTTCACCCTATCCATTCCTTTTCCCTCCATTCTCTCTCTTCTGCCCTTCCTCCTCTCTTGGATTCCCGTGCTCTGCGTCTGTACGTTTGTCCTTCTCCCTTTTTTATTGTTCTCAATGTGCAAATGCTCACAGGTGGTCCTGCCGCGAAGGGGTGTGAGCGACGCCCTCATGGAGATGATTTCCGCGGCACTTATTCCAAACATTGAAGACGCACTCAGCGAAAAAATGGTTGTAGAAGTCCCTACATTCGAGATCGACCGCCTGTGTGATGTCACGAGCAACATGAAGGAATTGCAAGCGTTGCGTATGCTGGTGGCTCAGCCAGTGGACTTCGAGGGTATGGGTTCCGGCCGTTTGCATCTCAACAAAGTTCTACAGCGCCATTATTTGAAAGTAGATGAATGTGGGATTAACGCCCAAGAATCACTTGCATTGATCGACATTGATCTGTCACAATCGCGGCCATACACCGTCATGCGTGTTGGCCGCGTGCAGGATGCAAATGGCACCCCTCAAGGTGCAGCGGGCTACCTCAATAGTGACATCTTTCCTGGCGACGTGGTAGTGTCTATTGAAAGTGTCATGCTCGACTCTCTGCATGACAAGACAGCTGCACATTCTTGCCTGCAGGGACCAGCCGATTCGCTGGTGGATATTGTACTCGTAAGAAGGCAGGATCACGGGCGAGAGACTCACTTACAGATCAAGCTTAAACGCGACTGCAGCAGCAACCTGCTGGGCACGGGCCATCAACATGACGGGAGCGACCACCTTGTCCCCGTCTTGTCTTGTAATCGCCCGTTTTTCGCTGTGCTTCGAGATGCTGCGAGCGGCGCTGTACTTTCTTTGAGCCTGGGTATCGACACGAGCCCTATCCATGCATGTGCACACACATACCTGCATGCGTTCGTGTATGCATATTGTGAGAATGTAAAATGTGCACGCATGCACACGAGCAGGTGTGCACGTATACTTCGTACATGCATGCATGAGGGTATGCGTTCAGCTGACGAAGTTTATGTTGATGACGACATTACATACTTGCTTTCTGCTCCAAACAAAGTGGATGGGCCATCAGAGCACCCAGAACAATCAGGCGAATTAGTGGAAGCAAAGACCTGGATTCCAAAAACACTTGAGGCACACCAAGGAAACAAAATCACAAGGCGATACGAAGATTCAAATCGACCACCAAGAAATTCGAACACTCCCCGCTCACTACGATATGAACACGCACAGAAAGATGCTTCATTGCAACAACATACGCCGTCTTGGGAAACCACGAGCAGGTCGAGCGCCTGGAGCGACGGGAGTTTGGCAAGCAGCGCCACCGACAACAGCCAACCAACTGCTCCATCCCGGACCCGGCGCTCGCTCCCTCCCCACCCCCCTCCTCCTTTTCCTGTAACTCAATCTTCCTCAGCTGTCCTCCCTCCCTGCCAAAAGGATCCGTATTGGTATTTAGGGCAAAATACGCAGATCACAGATGGAAACGCGCGGACAGCACCCACCGACAGCTTGCAACTTGACTCAAGCATTGTGATAGGTAAAATCTGGGAGACAAAATGTCGTTCGAGGTGGAGACAGAGAGATGCTGGTACGTGTGCATACTGACTTAAGACTTCTTAATGAAAAAACAAGCATGTTTTGGGGATCTGGAGGGGCGGCCAGATGGTATTTCAAGGAACGAGATGGGCTTATTTTACTCAAAATTCGTCGATTCCTTTCCGGTGCTTGCACACTGAGATTCAAAATATACTTGCGTGTCTTTACTCAACTTGCGCGCGAGCGTGAGTCTGCGTGTACATGAGTAAAGCCTCCGAGTGCGAGGAAAGCCAGTAGTGTTTTCGTCTTCAATCATGTTTATAATCTCCATAGTATGTGGTTGTAGCTGTGGGTCTGCATTCTTACTTCGGCTGTGCCCATCATCTGGCATTTCGTCGTACTTGGCGTTACACGGCTATCCACTCCTAATTCGGTTTTATGCCCATCTTGTTGCAGGAAGCAAATTCAGACTTGAAGCGGAGTGCGCTTGCGTATCTTCACACGTTTCTCGTCGTAGATGAGACAGCATCATCTGTCGACAACGAAGAATCTCCCTTCAAGAATCCGCCGACACGAAGTGACGTAGCCAAGGGCGAGAAAAGCACCATTCACCATTCTTTTGAATTCAGGCGGTCGATCGCGAATGTAGGCTCCCTCGCACTCCAACGAGACCTTGCCGAGGAAAACATTCTCGAAAATACTCTCTACGGTGCCTTTCTATCGTAAATATACTAGGCCACCGACTTTTGAGAATTTATGTCAGGCTGTGCAGAACGAAGACTTTGCTCGCGCGTCAGAGTTAAAGGCCAAGCGAGACACAATCCTGACCGGGGGCGGGGAAAGTCGGACTTCTGCCACCATTTCTTCAAGTGCGTCTTCAAGACTTCTGCCAGCTCCACCAAAGTGCGTTATTGGACTTGAGCTTACC
>Ga0315905_10006183_pt1 | contig 12172 bp, 9 predicted proteins | sample LakEriMetagenome_5_FD_203522 | JGI IMG/M metagenome (GOLD analysis project Ga0315905, IMG submission 203522) | Freshwater fungal communities from buoy surface, Lake Erie, Ohio, United States - Buoy 4 MA121 | ecosystem: Environmental > Aquatic > Freshwater > Lake | place: USA: Lake Erie, Ohio...
AATTGGTGGTTTAGGCAATGATATTTACGTTGTAGATAGCGCCACTGACACCATTACGGAACTTGCTAATGGAGGCACAGATACCATTCAATCTAGTGTTACTTACACTATTGCGGCTCTTGTTAACGTTGAAAACCTGACCCTAACAGGAACAGCAGCAAACGGTACAGGGAACGCAGGTAATAACGTCATCACTGGTAACGGTGCTAATAACATCCTCAACGGTGGTGCTGGTATTGATACCTTAATTGGTGGTTTAGGCAATGATATTTACGTTGTAGATAGCGCCACTGACACCATTACGGAACTTGCTAATGGAGGCACAGATACCATTCAATCTAGTGTCACCTTTAATCTTGCCATCTTACCCAACATCGAAAACCTGACTTTAATAGGAACAGCAGCAATTAACGGTGCTGGTAACGATGGTAATAACGTCATCACTGGTAATGGTGCTAATAACATCCTCCACGGTGGTGCAGGTAATGACATCCTAACCGGGGGGCTAGGAAAAGATACTCTAATTGGAGGGTTCGGAGTAGACCGTTTTGACTACCGCACTTTAGCTAATTCCGCCTTGGGTATCTTTGATGTCATTCTCGACTTCAATGCTAATGCTGGTAATGATTTATTCCTCGTTACCACTGCCCGCAGCGGGTTCAATAATGTTACCACACCTGTGGCAACACTTGATGCAACCGGAATTGCAGCTAGGTTAACTACTGCTGTGTTTACAGCTAACTCTGCTGCTCAATTTACCTTTGGTACTCGTACCTTTGTCGCTATTAATGACGCTACCGCAGGATTTAGTGCCACTACGGATGCCATTATTGAGGTGACAGGTTTAACTGGTACTTTAGGAATCAGCAACTTTACCACTGCTTTAGTGTAGCTTCTGGTATCCTTGAGGTAAACCACAATGTAGAGACGTTTCATGAAACATCTCTACATTATCGTTATGCTAATAAGCAATAATTTACATTTTTAGGTTTAGGCACATTTAGGATTTACCCACAAGTTACGAACTAATGAACCACGTTCGCGGAGCGTCCCGTCAGGGATAGGAGCGAAGATCACGAAGAAAAGAGGTTTTGAGAGATATTTTGCATAAATCCTGACATTAACATGGTAATTTAGGTTTATAGGCGAAATTATTTCCTCTGTCTCTTTTCTGTTGTCCTTTTCGACAAGTTATTTTGTTATGGGTGTAACTTATGTCCAAAAGATACTATATGCTACTACTTTAAGTCTTGGCTCATGCCTGATTGTTTGGGGGTGTAATACTAAGGATTTTCAAGTTAAAGATGTGACTTGGAAGACATATAAAAATGATCGTTATGGTTTTGAGTTTCCCTACCCCAATACTTGGCAAGAATTAAGAAACCCAGACAACAGTGATGGAGTTGTATTAGTTTTACCAAATAAGGAAAATGTAGAAATTCGCTCTTATGCCAGTAAGCCCATATTAGAATTTTCACCCAAAACTCAAGAACAAGTATATAATTTTCGGACTAATCAAGGGGTTTTTAGCGTCCTGACGGTAGAAGTTAGGGAAAAGGTGACTGTAATTAAGTTGACCATTACTCAGGCAGAATTGGAATATTCCTGGCAAGGACAAAGCGACAGTCAAGACTTTCAAAATTATTATCGCTTATTTTACTATATTGCTCAAGAGTATAAAATTAGTCAGTAGTTAATAGTCGGTGGTCAGTGGTCCGTTGTCCGTTGTCCGTTGTCCGTAGTTAGGTAAGCAGTAGGAATTATTTTCTATTTTTAATTTTTAATTATTTTTTTATTTTTAACTGATTACTGTCTTAGTAAGAATTTAATGATGAAGAGGGGACATAAACCTGATAGATTTAGCTATCAGCGAGTAAAAACTGGTAAAGATGAAAGTCCTGGTTATTGGTGGTGATGGGTATTGTGGTTGGGCAACCGCGCTTTACCTTTCTAATCGAGGTTATGAAGTTGGCATTTTAGATAGTTTGGTGCGACGACACTGGGATAATGAACTGGGTGTAGAAACCCTGACCCCAATCGCACCAATTCAACAGCGTCTCCAGCGATGGCAAGATTTGACTAGTAAGTCTATTGATCTGTTTATCGGCGATATTACTAATTACGAGTTTCTGCACAAAGCCTTACACCAATTTCAGCCAACTGCGATAGTGCATTTTGGTGAACAGCGTTCAGCCCCATTTTCCATGATTGACCGTGAACACGCTGTTCTCACCCAGGTCAATAATGTAGTGGGAACATTGAACTTGCTGTACATCATGCGGGAAGATTTCCCAGATTGCCATTTGGTGAAATTGGGAACAATGGGTGAATATGGAACTCCTAACATTGACATTGAAGAAGGGTACATCACGATTGAACACAACGGACGTAAGGATACTTTGCCCTATCCTAAGCAGCCCGGTTCAATGTATCACTTGAGTAAAGTCCATGATAGCCATAATATCCATTTTGCTTGTCGGATTTGGGGGTTAAGAGCTACAGACTTAAATCAAGGTATAGTTTACGGTGTCTTAACCGATGAAACGGGGATGGATGAACTGTTAATTAACCGCCTGGATTATGATGGTGTATTTGGTACAGCACTGAACCGCTTCTGTATTCAAGCTACCGTAGGACATCCCCTCACCGTCTACGGTAAAGGTGGACAAACTCGCGGCTTCTTGGATATTCGGGATACGGTACGATGTATTGAATTAGCTATTGCCAATCCTGCTGAACCGGGCGAATTTCGTGTGTTTAACCAATTTACTGAACTATTTAGTGTCGGTGATTTGGCAATGATGGTGAAAAAAGCCGGTAACGCTATGGGGTTAAATGTGGATATTAACCACATAGATAATCCTAGAGTGGAAAAGGAAGAACACTATTTTAATGCGAAAAATACCAAACTCTTGGATTTGGGTTTACAACCTCACCTCCTCTCGGATTCTCTACTTGATTCTCTATTAAACTTTGCCGTCAAGTATCAGAATCGAGTTGATCACAAACAAATTCTTCCCAAGGTTTCTTGGCATCGAAAATAGGTGACAGGTGACAGGTGACAGGTGACAGGTGACTATAGAGAGAAGTTTCTATGGTTCTTTCTCCTGAACTCCTGACTCCTGAACTCCTGACTCCTGAACTCCTGAACTCCTGAAATCCTGACTCCTGCTTTCTGGTTTTTTATGCGAATTGCCCTATTTACAGAAACCTTTTTGCCAAAAGTTGACGGCATTGTGACACGCCTCCGTCATACCGTTGACCATTTACAACGCAGTGGTAATCAAGTTTTGGTATTTGCCCCCGACGGTGGCATAACTGAACATAAAGGTGCGAAAGTTTACGGAGTTAGTGGCTTTCCTTTGCCTCTCTATCCAGAGTTAAAAATGGCACTCCCCCGCCCTGCCATTGGTCAGGCTTTAGAAAAATTTAAGCCAGATGTTATTCACGTTGTCAATCCGGCAGTTCTAGGATTATCAGGGATTTTTTATAGTAAAATTCTGAAAATTCCCTTGGTGGCTTCTTATCATACTCACTTGCCACAATATCTGCAACATTACGGTTTAGGAATGTTAGAAGGATTGCTATGGGAGTTACTAAAAGTCGGCCATAATCAAGCAGCATTAAACCTGTGTACTTCCACGGCTATGATGACGGAACTTACCGAACATGGAATTGAAAGGGTAGATTTGTGGCAACGGGGGGTAGATACTGAGTTATTTTCTCCTGATTTAGCTAGTCACAAAATGCGATCGCATCTTTCCCAAAATCATCCAGATAGCCCCCTATTATTGTATGTTGGTCGTCTTTCAGCAGAAAAGGAAATTGAACGCATTAAACCGATTTTAGCAGCCATTCCTGATGCTAGATTAGCATTAGTGGGAGATGGTCCCCACCGCCAAGCTTTAGAAAAACACTTTGCTGGCACAAATACTTATTTTGTCGGCTATTTGATGGGTAAAGAATTAGGCTCTGCTTTTGCCAGTGCTGATGCTTTTATTTTCCCTTCCCGTACAGAAACACTGGGGTTAGTGTTGCTAGAAGCCATGGCCTCCGGTTGTCCAGTCGTAGCTGCCCGTTCTGGAGGTATACCTGATATTGTCACAGATGGTGTAAATGGATATCTTTTTGATCCCCAGGCTGATATTCAAGAGGCGATTAATGCTACTGTAAATTTGTTAAAACAACGACAGGAAATAAATATTATCCGTAAAAATGCCCGTGCCGAAGCGGAGAAATGGGGGTGGTCATCTGCTACAAAACAACTTCAAGATTATTATCAAAAAATAGTCTTCAACCATGAAAAATTCAATTCTTAATTACCCTTTTCCGTGACCTGTGACAGAAACCCCAGGGATTTTACCACCCTGCGGTATCTGTTGATTAACCCTCTTCAGAACTGTTATTTTCCGAAGATTGTTCACCTATTTTCAGTTGTTTCTTCGACTGCTTTAACTGCTTCCAAAGCAACTTTATTTGCTTGTAAGCATCCTCTGGCGTAACTTTTCCACCTGTTTCCAAGTTACAGACGTAGCTAACTCTTTGGGCAAATTCCTGTAAATTAGCGTTGAATACCAAGTTTTCTGGTTTTACACGACCATAGTAGCGACTACGGGGATAGAGAAAATCGTCTTTACTCACTATTTTTTTCTCCATTGACTCAACTGCTCTATAAAAATGTATAAAACATATACTGTTATCAGCCCTTTCCACATCGTATCTACTGATAAGTAGATGGAAAATAAAATGTAACAGCATACTTGCTTTGATGTCTTTCGCTACATTCCATACCCGGATATGTATTTATAAGTTGGGTAGTTGAGGGGTTTTTGGTATTCATCTGATAGTGTAGGGTTTTATTAATTATAGGTGAATTGTAGTAATTGGTCATTTTTGATTATCCCCTCATTTATTAACAACAGATTATATAAACTTCTGTAAGTTATGACTATATTCCTGAAAATAGATTAGTATATTCTACAATATTTTGCAAATCAAATTTTGGCAGCAGATCACACCCATGGAAAACAGATTGAGATTAGATACATGAATAGGGACACCTATCAGAAAAATTAAGTAAGTATATTATATATAAAATATCAGGCAGATTAATGATTTATACATATTTTCTTGGTTGGTTTACCTTAATTAATCGAGTGACAGCGAACAGATAAGAGTAATGATTTTACATTATCAGTCTAGAATAGATCGAAGGAACTTAAATTAGTTAACTTAAATCAGTTGATGAAATATTCCGAAAAGTCCTGTTCACCAATGAGTAATATCTGAAGATAAAATGGTGAAGCTGATTTTATCAGGGCTGTCCACTAACAAAAACAGTTTTTTATAACTTATCATGTCTGTTAATTCTAAACTCTACGAAGGCAAAGCTAAAATTCTCTACGCTACAGAAGATCCGGAAATTTTGTTGGCTGATTTTAAAGATGATGCTACAGCTTTTAATGCTCAAAAACGCGGCAGCATTGAGAATAAAGGGATGATCAACTGTAGGATTTCTAGCCAAATATTTCAAAAATTGGCTAAACAGGGTATTAAAACTCATTTTATTGATAGTCCTGGTCCGAATTTAATGCGAGTAAAAGCTGTCAAAATCATCCCTGTAGAGGTGGTGGTAAGGAACATTGCGGCTGGTAGTTTGTGTAAGCAAACTGGGTTAATACCAGGTACAGTTTTATCAAAGCCTTTAGTCGAGTTCTATTACAAAAATGATTATTTAGGTGATCCTTTACTAACGCGCGATCGCTTATTGCTTTTAGAATTAGCGACACCGGAACAAGTTGATCAAATTATCTATCTAGCACTAGAAATCAACAAATTTCTCCGAGAGTTTTGGGAAAAATGCCAGATTACCCTAGTAGACTTTAAACTTGAATTTGGTGTAGACCACCAACAGCAAATACTGTTAGCTGATGAAATTAGTCCTGATACCTGTCGTTTATGGGACATGATTGAAACCGATCCTGAGAACCGAATTATGGATAAAGATCGTTTTCGTCGTGACTTAGGAAATATAGAGGATGCTTACCAGCAGGTTTTACGGAGAGTATTAGAAGTAGTGTAAACTACTTAAATAAGGTAAATAATTTTTGACCATTAATGGTGTGTGGTAGTAGAGAGAAAAATGATTAAAACAAGTTTAAAACGGGGATTAATGGCAATGGTAGCCATTACAGTTCCTATTGTTGGTTCTTCTGTCAAGGCAAATGCCCAAGCTGTTAATAATCTGGCACGGACAACAGAAATTTTGACAGTAGATACAAACCAACTAGACAAGCACAATCCTGGTAAAATTGACAAAAACGAAGGTAGGGGCAATCCCCCCGTGGTTGCCCCAAAAACACAGGTAGGGGCAATCTCCTCGTGGTTGCCCAAAAACGAAGGTAGGGGCAATCCCCCCGTGGTTGCCCCAGGGATTATAGGAAAACAATCTCACCAAGATACCGCTGTAATTGTGCCAAACGCGACAATAACTCCAATCACAGCACAAGTTCCACAACCAAAGCCGACCCCACCCTCCGGGACTGAATCTAATCAAGAAAATCAGAATCTGCCGACAACACCACCGACATCATCTCCTAACCCAGAAACAACGGAAGCACGAGTGTTAGTGTCAGAAGTGGTTGTGAAAACAGAGACCGGAGAAATCACACCCGAATTAGAAGCGGAAATTTACAAAGTAATTCGTACCCAAGCGGGACAGACAGCAACCCGTTCTCAACTGCAAGAAGATATTAATGCGATTGTGAAAATTGGGCTTTTCTCCAACGTGCAAGCGCTTCCAGAAGATACTCCTGTGGGTGTGCGGGTGAGTTTTATTGTTACCCCTAATCCTATTCTCACTAAAGTAGAATTAGAAGCCAATCCTGGAACGGGTGTAGCTTCCGTACTTCCTGCGGAAACTGCACAAGAAATATTTAGTAGTCAATATGGCAAAATTCTCAACTTGCGGGAATTACAAGAGGGAATCAAACAATTAACCAAACGTTATCAAGACCAAGGTTATGTATTAGCCAACTTAATTGGAGTACCGAATATCTCAGAAAATGGAGTTGTCACCTTACAGATAGCAGAAGGGGTAGTGGAAAACGTTAAAGTTAAATTCCGCGATAAAGAAGGACAAGAGGTAAACGAGAAGGGAGAACCAATTCGGGGACGGACAAAAGATTATATAATTACTAGGGAAGTAGAGTTAAAACCCGGGCAGGTATTTAACCGTAACATTGTTCAAAGAGACTTACAAAGGGTTTTTGGGTTAGCGTTGTTTGAAGATGTCAATGTTTCCCTTGATCCTGGAACTGATCCCAGTAAAGTTACTGTAGTAATAAATGTAGCAGAACGCAGTAGCGGCTCCATTGCCGCCGGGGCGGGGATTAGTTCCGCTAGTGGTTTGTTTGGAACTATCAGCTATCAGCAGCAAAACCTGGGGGGAAGAAACCAAAAATTAGGGACAGAGTTACAGTTAGGGGAACGGGAACTACTATTTGACCTGCGATTTACTGATCCTTGGATTGCGGGTGATCCTTATCGCACTTCTTATACAACTAATATTTTCCGTCGTCGTTCTATTTCCTTGATTTTTGAAGGTAAAGATAAAAACATAGAAACCTTTGATCCCAATAATATTACCAATACAGATGCCCAGGTCAGTCCCCGGATCACTCGATTGGGTGGTGGTATCACATTTACCCGTCCATTGACGACCAATCCCTACAAAAATGCAGCATGGGTAGCCTCTGCTGGACTACAATACCAACGGGTTTCTGGTCGTGATGCTGATGGTAATCTGAGGACAGAAGGGGCGCTATTTGATGGTAGCAATATTAGTGCTAAAATTCCTTTAACTGTTTCGCCTTCAGGAGAAGACGATTTATTTCTACTCAAGTTGGGCGCACAAAGGGATCTCCGTAATAATCCGACCCAACCCACAAAAGGTTCTTACCTCAGCTTTGGACTTGATCAATCTGTACCTCTAGGTTCAGGTAGTATCTTTATGACTAGGTTACGGGGTAACTATAGTCAGTATTTACCGATTAAATTGATTGGCTTTAGTAAAAAACCAGAAACTTTAGCATTTAACGCCCAAGGAGGGACAATTTTAGGAGATTTACCTCCCTATGAAGCTTTTACCCTCGGTGGTAGTAACTCGGTGCGGGGTTATGGTGAAGGTAGATTAGGATCTGGTAGCAGTTATATTCAAGCTGCGGCTGAGTATCGGTTTCCTGTTTTCTCTGTTGTCAGTGGCGCAGTATTTTTTGATTATGGTAGTGATCTGGGAACTAGTACCAAAGCCGCACAATTGTTAAATAAAAGTGGCGACGGTTATGGCTATGGTTTAGGTTTGCGGATACAATCACCACTAGGACCTATTCGGATAGATTACGGGATCACTGGTAATGGTGAGAGTCGGATCAATTTCGGTATTGGGGAAAGATTTTAATCTCGTCAATAATTAGGAGAATATTAATCAGGGTTTCTACTCAAGATGGAATATGAGCGATATTAGTTACAAGATCACAGATGGTGAGACTATGCAGCAACATACTTTAGCTGGGGAAATTACTCAGACTGGTGTGGGGCTGCATAGTGGTGTCAAAACTCAAGTGCGAATATTACCAGCACCAGCGGGAAGTGGTCGCTTTTTTGTCCGGGTAGATTTACCTGGTTCACCAATTATTCCCGCCCAAATTGCGGCTGTGAGTCAGACTGTGCTTTCTACTCAATTGGGTAAGAATGAAGTCTGTGTTCGCACTGTAGAGCATTTATTGGCGGCTTTGGCAGCTATGGGGGTTGATAATGTCAAAATTGAAATTGATGGACCGGAAATACCCCTTCTAGACGGTTCGGCTGAAATTTGGTGTCAGAAAATTGCGGAAGTCGGTTTAGTTTCTCAAAAAGTAGTGAAAATAACTGCACCTTTAATTATTACTGAACCTATCTGGATTTATGAGGGTGATGCTTTTGTTTGCGCTTTACCCGCACCAGAAACTCGTTTTAGCTATGGTATAGATTTTAATTTGCCGGCAATTGGTAATCAATGGTACAGTTTTTTAATGAGTACAGATTTAGAAAAGTCTTCTGCTGACTTTGTTTCAGAAATTGCACCTGCGCGAACTTTTGGGTTACAGCATCAAATTGAACATTTACAAAAATCGGGATTAATTAAAGGTGGGAGTTTAGATAATGCTCTAGTTTGTGGTCCCCAAGGTTGGTTAAATCCACCATTACGATTTGCAAATGAACCAGTTCGTCATAAAATCTTGGATCTAGTAGGAGATTTGAGTTTGCTGGGAAATTTCCCCATAGCTCATTTTTTGGCTTACAAGGCTAGTCATAATTTACACATTAAACTAGCAAGCAGGATTTTAGAATTGATCTAAAATTCAATTTACTTATTTTTGTGTCTAATAACTTACGTAAAGTACCACTAATGTCCACTATTACTGAATCTAATTCTCCGTCAGCAAGCAATTCACAGACCATTAAAACTACCTTTAGTATTGAGGAAATTCAGGAACTATTACCCCATCGTTATCCATTTTTACTGGTAGATCGGATTATTGACTATGTTCCTGGAAAAAAAGCCGTGGGTATTAAAAATGTTAGCTTTAATGAACCCCAATTTCAAGGGCATTTTCCAGGGCGATCGCTGATGCCCGGTGTGCTAATTATTGAGGCTATGGCACAGGTGGGGGGTGTGGTAATGACACAAATGCCAGATTCACAAGGAGGACTATTCGTATTTGCCGGTATTGATAAAGTTCGTTTTCGTCGTCAAGTTGTTCCCGGAGATCAATTAGTCATGACGGTGGAACTGTTGTGGGTAAAACAGCGTCGTTTTGGAAAAATGCAAGGAAAAGCGGAAGTTAATGGACAATTAGCCGCTGAAGGGGAATTGATGTTTTCTTTGATTAGTTAGTCTTTATCCAATTAAGGAAATCTCAATGGCTAATGTTTAGATACCTTGCAGTTTCGAGAAAACTGGAATAAATTAAACACTAATATATCGCTAATTCTCAATTTTCGCCCTCACACATAACTTACTTTAGCCGACAAGTTTCTTTGCGGAAACATTTAATACAAAAAGCACTTATTTTGGGAGATTCACCTTTGAAAACACTTATTCATCCAACTGCTGTCATCCATGCTAACGCAAAACTCCACCCAACAGTGCAAGTCGGTGCTTATGCTGTGATAGGAGAAAATGTGAGAGTTGGTGCAGATACCGTAATTGGTTCTCACGTTGTCCTAGAGGGACTTTGTGAAATTGGTACAGGAAATCAGATTTTTCCCGGTGCTGTTATCGGTATGCAGCCTCAAGACCTTAAATACGTGGGAGAACCGACCTGGGTAAAAATTGGTAACAATAATTCTATCCGTGAATATGTAACGATTAACCGCGCTACTGAACATAGGGAAGCAACGATTATCGGTAATGGCAATTTATTAATGGCTTATGTTCATGTAGGTCATAATTGTGTGATTTCAGACTCCGTGATTATTGCTAACTCTGTAGCATTGGCAGGTCATGTACATATTGAATCACGAGCTAGGTTGAGCGGTGTTCTGGGTGTGCATCAATTTGTCCACATTGGGGGAATGTCAATGATAGGTGGTATGGCACGCATTGATAGGGATGTACCCCCTTATATGTTAGTTGAAGGAAATCCCGCAAGAGTCCGATCAATGAATGTAGTAGGATTAAAACGTTCAGGGATGGATGTTAGCGATTTTAAATTAATCAAAAAGGCTTTCCGTCTGCTTTATCATTCTGATTTGCTGTTTAAAGATGCTTTACAAGAGTTGGAAAATTTGGGAGATACGGAAGAATTAAAACATCTTCGCCGTTTTTTGCTACTTTCCCAAATGCCGGGAAGACGCGGTTTAATTCCTGGAAAAGGCAAAAAAACAGTCATTGATGAATAATGAATAGAAAATCAAATCTAGGACGGGGTTTTCCCGTCCTTAAAATTTACCAGTGACTCTGTTTTGGTGGGAAGAATAAAGTTTTAAAAAACCACAAAGACGCAAAGGACACGAAGGAAGAAAAGAAGAATTAAGAAAACAGAAAAGGAAGTAAAAATCTAAAATCTAAAATCTAAAATGCGAATATTTATTAGCACTGGTGAAGTTTCTGGAGATTTACAGGGTTCGCTATTAATTGCAGCACTTCAACGTCAAGCTGAGGCTGTTGGGTTGACCTTAGAAATTGTGGCTTTGGGTGGGGAGAAAATGGCGCAAGCTGGGGCGAAAATTTTGGGTAATACCAGCGGTATTGGTTCAATGGGTTTGATTGAATCTTTGCCTTATGTTATTCCTACATTAAGAGTACAACGGAGTGCGATCGCTTATTTACAAGAAAATCCCCCCGATTTGGTGGTACTAATTGATTATATGGGTCCTAATTTGGGAATTGGGACTTACATGAAGGAAAATTTACCTGATATTCCTGTCGCTTATTATATCGCTCCCCAAGAGTGGGTATGGTCAATGAGTTTTCAGAATACTAACCGCATTGTTGGTTTTACAGATAAACTATTAGCAATTTTCCCAGAAGAAGCGCGATATTATCAACAAAATGGGGCTAATGTTTGTTGGGTAGGACATCCTTTAATTGATAGAATGGCAAATGCACCCAGTCGAGAAATTGCTAGGGAGAAATTAGGAATTAAAGACGCAGAAATGACCATTGCTTTATTACCAGCTTCCCGTCATCAAGAATTAAAATATCTATTACCAGTTATTTTTCAGGCTGCTCAAAATATTCAGTCTAAATTACCAAATGTCCATTTTTGGATTCCGCTATCTTTGGAAACATTTAGAAATACAATTACAGCAGCAATTAAAGATTATGGTGTGAAAGCTACGGTAGTATTAGGTCAACAAAGAGAGGTTTTTGCAGCGGCTGATTTTGCAATTACTAAATCGGGAACTGTCAATTTAGAATTAGCACTATTAAATGTTCCCCAAGTTGTAGTATATCGTCTACACCCCCTTACAGCTTGGATTGCACGTCATATTCTTAAAGGTTCAATTCCCTTTGCTTCTCCAGTAAATTTAGTTGTCATGCGCGAAATTGTCCCAGAATTTTTACAGGAAAAAGCCACAACAGAGAATATTACTCAAGCTGCTATGGAATTATTATTAAATTCAG
>Ga0315905_10006188_pt1 | contig 12161 bp, 11 predicted proteins | sample LakEriMetagenome_5_FD_203522 | JGI IMG/M metagenome (GOLD analysis project Ga0315905, IMG submission 203522) | Freshwater fungal communities from buoy surface, Lake Erie, Ohio, United States - Buoy 4 MA121 | ecosystem: Environmental > Aquatic > Freshwater > Lake | place: USA: Lake Erie, Ohio...
AGAAAGCGCACGCGAGATAGAGAGAGAGCACGCACGCGCGCGCGCGCGCGCGCGAGAGAGAGAGAGAGAGAGAGAGACCCCTCCCCTTCCCCTGTACACACACACATACAGTTGGCGGCATGGAAGAGCTGGCCACGGCAGACGAGCCGCTGCTGCATGCGTGCACGTTGTGTAGCATCTGCACGGCTGTGCCCATTCGCTGGAGCGCTGAGCTTCCCCCTCCTGCGCGTGCCGTCGCTACCTTGCTTGTGTCCTCTTTGTTACGCTACACGCACATACACACACACACACACACGTACACACGCACACACATACACACACACGTGTGTGACACACACACACACACAAGACAACACACAACACATACACACACATACAACCAACACACACACACACACATGTTCCTTCTTCTCACTGAACATGCTCTGATCTCTAGCAGGGATACGATAGGGCTCACGCCCCTCTGCGTTCCCACACTCACGCCGCTCTATGTCTCTCGTCGGGGCTCACGCCACTCTGTGTCTCTCGTCTCATCACCTGATTTCGCCCTCATACTCAAGTACATGAACTCAGGTGCTGTGCATTCTGTTTGTATGTATCCTGTCTACTCTTTCATTCACCAAGAACGTGCCCCTGTGCACCGTGATACCACAGAAATCGTGATAGCAGCATCATCGTGCTTGCTTCTATCTCTCGCGGGCGTACCCATGGGTATATAGCGGTATCATCATCAACATTTCAACACCATGTGTACTCTTCACTTTCATTCACCAACCATCATGTATGTCTTCATATTCATTCACCACATTCATTCACAACTTACCTGCCGCGGTCAGCCCCATCACAGCATCCGCATCATCTGCGACGCTCATCTGCGACGATCTGAGCGCAAGGTCTCGGTGCCGGATTCCCGCGGTTTTCAAGCACTGATCCTCCCTCCTCTGCCTTTCCCTCTCCCTCTCTTGCTCCCAGAGCTCCCAGGCGCGCGGATCGTTGTGGGCAATATACACTTGTTGAGGAGGCTTTGCAGACGCAACCGTCGACATAGATCTCGGCGTCTTGTTTGCGGTCTCGGAAGGCAACATCAGCTGATCGTCGTTGCGGCTCTCCTTGCAGCTCAGCATGTACGGGGTCGGCGTGTGGCCCGTATAACACGGCGGCGGCGGAAGATGAGGGCGGGCGGGGGCGGTGGCCTCCGCCCACATCATCACGCTGGGGTCCATCTTGAGAGCGCCTGGAAAGCGCTCAAACGCGCTCTCCAGGATTTCACACACTGTAACGGTTGCCGGCTTAGGGTCAGGCCATCTGCCATTTTGTGAATAGAAACCACTACTCATCATTGAAACCAGCCCGAGCGCAGAGTCACTGAGTCACTGGCAGGCTCAGGCTAGTGTGAGACCAGTCGCAGACAGTGGAATGACCCTCATTGTGGATGTTGTGCGGGAACCGCGCAACACAATCAAACGTCGGTTGTTGATAATGTGGCCACTGATAGTGTCGGCCATCGTCTCTATTGTCTCAGTCAGTACTTCAGTCACATATTTTCTGAAGAACTTTGAAGGGGTGCCGAAGCAGTTTCAAGTTTCGCAACTATTTCAAGGCTACAAAGCCTTTAAACACTCAGTCGTGTCATCGTCAGTATCGTCAGCAACGGATGGTACATATGCCAGATGTGCTGTCCAGAGCCTTCTCGGCTCTGGTATTCTCAATTGTACTGAGCGTAACAAGATTCGTGGTTTTGCAAAACTGTTGGAGCCTCAAGTAAACAGTAAGTGTGTGGATGCAACCCGCACCTCGAACATAGTTGATTTCGATTTTAAATCAAAAGGGGGTTGTCATGCCTATTTCCATCGTCTGATCGACTGCACCATTCCAAACTTTCAACTATTCGTAAAAGCTTTGGAACTATTGGAACTCTCGAACCATACCAACCACACTCGGTTGATTGTCCCCCAATATCTGACACCTATCTTTGATGTAGTGTTTCCGGTGTCCTGGCATTCTCGAAGACTTGGGCCCAGCACATGCTACTACGTTTCTCCTGACACAAATGTTTTTTATGAAAGGCGATCAAAAAAAGGCTCACAACAACTACGCTCGCAACTTGACCAATTTAGGCAACATTCGTTCACAAGACTTGGCATCTTGCCACAAAAAGGGTTTTTTTTGTATATTGAGCGTCGCAGGACACGCGCATTGCAGTCGAATGTCAGGCAGTATCTTCAGCAGCATGTTCAGAATCATCTACCACAACTTTCTTTCATGACTTATAATGGCAACGAAGATTTTAAAGAAACAATTCGTCTGTTTGCTAAAGCTTCAGTTGTGTTCGGTTTCCATGGAGCAGGCCATGCAAACAGTATTTTTTCTCCAGACGGTTGCATTGTCGTCGAGCTTACGTTCTTCGACGATGCAGAAAGCAAACATATTTGGCGCTCGAATCGGAAAGCAATTAAAAGCTTGCGCCCTTCGATTCGATGGATTACACATGGTATAGATATACTGACTGCAAACATCAAGTATGCAGACGAGATCATTAATCGCAGTGGAAAGGTCAAGGATGTTGACCACTACCTCAAACGCCAACGACTATTCACCGTTCCTTATCCTGATCTGCATAATATCGCATTACTTATAGAGGATTTGATCGGTTGTGATGATATATCATGTATTAAGGGGGCGCGGGAGAGTGTTGTGCGAAGAATCTTTGAGAAGGAGGAGCTTCATTCAGCAAACTCCACGACCATCAACAAAATCTTGAAAAGTAAAAAGGAAAGGAGAAAACGCAAAAAGAGATAGCGGTTCTAAGCGGTTCAATTGCCTAAGACAGGGCCCGACGACTACTGCGTCAAAGAATGCGGGCCCAGCAAGCAGAAGCTCCGTGCGCGTCGCCACGACTTGCGGAACGAACCAGCAGGCCCGGGCTCCACTCGAGCTCTGCAAGCAGAGTTTGACAAAAGGAAGGACTGGCGTACAAGCGATTCTCAGAGGAGGAGGATACATGTCATATGAGGAGGAGGATACATGTCATATGAGGAGGAGGGTACATGTCATATGAGGAGGAGGATACATAAGAAAGGACTGGCGTACAAGCGATTCTCAGCGGTTCAAATGCCTAAGGCCAGGGGGTTTAAGGGCATTTTAGGACCTACCGATTCCTCCTAGTGGAGGGATCCTTCTGTGCCGGTACACGCATATTTGAATATTACGCAAACCTTGGCTGTACTGTCGTTGTCGGCGCGCTGGCGGAGCTGAGCGATGCGGTGCGGGACGGCGCGGAGCGGGGCGGAGGAGAGCACCGAAGTTAAGTAACCCTCTGCTACGCGCATGCAGCTCCTCGGCAGCCTTAACAGCCAATTGTTGCTCGTTGCCCGCCTTGTCCTCCCACACATCTCGCTTTGATCATGTAATGTGTGATTCCATCGTATGAGAGAGGGTTTCGTTTATGTCTGCAATCACTAATTTACTACACAAACATCAATCTGCAATACCTGACACTGCTTTCTAAATCCCCAATTTACTACACAAAATTCAGTATATTATTGTCCCTCCACTTCAATCGCTGCGAAATCCTCCTTTAACCCCTTCAGATACGCATCTCCAAATTAAATGCGTCCCACCCTATAACCAACAATAATCCTTTGTAATTGAGTAATGGTTTCTATTACATTGCTGAAGATGGTCTTGAATACAAACTAGCACATCACCTTGAATCTTTTGGTGGAGCGTCTTGCCAAATCCTTGCCAACCACAAAAACACAACATAATCACTGCATGCCACGTACACATTTCCTCAAAAAAACTTCATCCATTCATCCATCTGAGTCCTGCCCTGCCTGCATTGGAGGAGCCAGACGGGCGCAGCCCCTATCATGACCTCCGCCATGACCGGCGATCACTTGCATATATCCGCCTCTGGGGTTTGCGGGTGGTCACGTGCTCGGGAACACCCACGCTACAAAGTACAAAGTGTTACACACGTAACACACGCAGGTAACACACCAGACTCGCCTGGCCTTGGCAACTCGGCACTGGGTTCCCGAGCTCAATCTCATGAGGGAGGAGATGATTCAGTGTGGGGACATGGACGATGTGGGATGATGGTTGATTGTGTCACAGATTGATTTAATATGCCATGCACAAAATTTTGTAACTTGGGTGTCATTGTACGAATGAATTGAGGTCTGTGAGCCAGTTCAAGTGATCTGTCTGCCTGTTCAAGTCACCCTCTTCTTCCCTTCTCTTCCCTCCTCTTGCCTCTTCTTCCTGCTCCTCCTCCTTCTCCTGCTTCATTTTCTTCTCCTCCTCCTCAGCCTCCTCGCCCTCACCCCGTTTCCCACCCAGTCCCTGAGATATCGATGGGTGACGAGGCTGGTATGAGGCTCTAAGAGGGCTGGGAACTTGTCTAAGAAGGCTGGAAACTTGTAAGACCTCACCCAGAGAGCTTGGAGGAAGGAAGACTCGGAAGCGGAAGCTTGAGTCCGAGCTCTGCCACTGTGGAAACTGTTGTGTGTGTGTGAGTGTGTGTGTGTGTAAGCTTCCATGACTGTTGTGTGTGTAAGTCTGTGTAAGCTTCCGTGGGAGCTCTGCCACGGTGGAAACGGTTCTCATCCAGGTGCTCCAGCGACAAAAACGAGCAAACATATGGGAACACACGTGATTCAAAAACACGTGCAAACACACGTGCAAACACACGTCATAATCGCCCTAGGGCGGCAGGATCTGGGGCGAAATGCGGAATAGAAGAACGAAGAGTGGGGTAGAACGGCGGCAATGTATATATATATTGTCTATGTTGTGTGTGTGTGTGTGTGTGTGTGTGTGTGTGTATACACTACATACAAAGCGGACGAGAACAATTATCACGCCAAAAGGATAGAGGGCATCCGAGTGCAAGGGCACACGCAAGGGCACACGCAAGGGCACACGCGCTGCCTGCCAAACGCCTGTTTGCCTGCCTGCCAAACGCCACGCCCATTCCACACACACAAAGGTGCTAGGGTTTAGAGTTAAGGAGTTGGTTTACAGAGGGGGGGGAGGGGGAGGGGGGGGGAGAGGGGGGACAATCAGTCACCGCTGTGCCCCACAGGTTGTTGTAGAGGTTGAAGTGTACGGCCGTGCTCTTCCCCGCAAGCGGACGCGGCGGCTGTGTCTCACCATCATACCTGCGCCGTGTGACGCATCCACCACATGCACATGCACACACACACACACACCCGCCCGCCCGCCCGCACACTCACACATTCACACACCCGCACACGACCACACGACAAATGCACGAGTATGAGAGGGCACGCACGCGTGCGGTCCGGCACATGTCAAGCCTTCCGTTGCTCATCCCCTCTTCCTCCTCTTCCTTCTCCTCCTTCTTTTGCTCCTCCTCCTCCTTTTTTTCTACCCTCTGAACCCTCTCACTTGCGTGCCCTGCATCACCCGGCGTCTCGCGCTCTTTGATGACATGCACGCGCACCGCACCGTAGCAGGTGGTCAACGTCGGTAAAGGAGACAAGCGGAGCATCAAAGGACTCAATCTCAACCAGCTGCGTAAGCTGCGTGCGCTGCGTCTGGAGCGCTTGCACTTGCGTTCCGGGCTCTTGCTGCCGGATGTGCAGCTGTGTCGTCTGGGCTGAGCGCACTGGGCCTCCTCTTTCTGCTCCTCTTTCTGCTCCTTCCCCCCCACCTCCTCCTCTTCCTCCCATCCCCCCTCCGCCCAACCCCTTTTCTCCTCCGCCCGTACCAGCGGGCTTGGGCCGAGGAGGCGGGCGGGAGACGAGACGAACGCCACGTTGGACTGCGTGCAGGTGCCGGGTGCCATTGACAACAAATTCGTAGGGCGAGAGCCAAGAGTCGAGCACGTCCATTTCCCACCCATACTCCTTTGCTCCCGATTTGCCGCCCCCGATTGGGGCAGCTGAAGGCTCTATTGGTGCTGCTTCTGCGGCGCCCATTGCACCAGCTACAGCCGCGGGAACCCGAAAGGCTAAGGAGGTCCACAGAGCTTCAGCAAGGCGCGTGGCGCTCTTGTTTTGCCAACGCAGACCTATGTCCAGTGCAGCCCCTTTGCTGCCCGGCACCTGGCTCCACATGCACACACACGAGAGACAGTCATTCCACTGCTCCACGTGCTTCCAACCGCAGCCTCTAGCGCGCAAGGCAGAGCATACATGGATACATGGGCGTTGAGCACACGCGCACAGGAGGGGCGCCGGTAGCGAATCGAGAAACAAGCAACCAGTCTCAATGCCGCAAAGTTTTGACGCTGACCCGTTGGCATCAAAGGGGCACGCTCGCGCGTTAGCGTCAAATCCTATACCACGGCTTTGACGCTAACGCGTACAGTGCGATACCTACAGCCCGCGCGCAGAAGGACGACGCGGAGGGGCAATAGCTCGGGCTATACCCGGTAGTGCAGCGACAGTAGGCGTGGCGCGCCGTACTTTGTACACGCTTCCTCGGCAAAAGTGACGTCGAGGATGAAGAGGCACTGCTGGTGCGCAGAAGACGCGATGCTCGAGGTAGCAGAAAGAGAAGCGGCGCCAAGAGATGGCGCCCACAGGGCAGCCTGAGGCAGCGCAGAACGCAAGCCCGGCTTGGCGAAATCATCGCACGGCACACAACCGGGTGTGTAACCGGCATTGAAAGCCTCAAAGTCGGCCTCCGTGAAGGTCTGGTAGCGCACCGAGCCTATCTGCTCGGCCCAGTTGTGTACCGCCCCAACGCCGCCCTCTTCTTGCTCACTCCCTCCTGACCCTCGGCCAGCGCGGGCTCTCGGCGGCAACACCACTAGGCGAGAGACGGAGGCGTCGGTGGCATTGAAAGCGATCTCAACGTTGCCGCACACAAACACGCCCCGTGCGCCTGCAGCCTTGATGTCCTCCAGAATGTCAGTCATGTCAGTCCTCTGCCCCGTTTCCCTGTTTCCCTCTGGCTTATGCTCCCCCTCTCCTCCCTCCCCCTCTCCTCCCTCCCCCTCTAATCTTCCGGACTCTTCTGCTCCAGTCACTTCTCCTTCGACACCGGGCGGCACGTGGACGGAGGAGAAAGCTCGAGGGAGCTGGCCTGTTTCAACACGCTCCAGCTGCTTGAGCAGACCTCGTCGGAAGCGCTCCCACTCGAGCAGGTCCGAGGCAGCGGCGGTGGAGGGCGCGGGGTTTGCGGCAAGGGCCTGAGGCAGCGGGTAGTTGAAGGCACGCTGCGCTGCCCACTCGCGTTCAAAGAGCGCGTAGGCGGGCTGGGTTGCGCGTGCATGAGCAAAGAGGGTGTTGGACCAGTTGCCCGCCTCGGTCCTGAGCTGCGGGAGAAACGCCGCCACGCTCAGGCCCCAGTTGTGCTCCGGTATGCTCTTGAGCATCCGCCGCATGTAGGCCAGGAGGTGCGCATTGCCAGGGTGAAGCCGCTTGCCCTTGATGCTCGCCTGTGTGTGCCGGCGTGCTTGTCGGAAGACGGCAACCTTGATGGGGTCCGCTCCCGCTCCATACAACCAGCTGTCGCCAATATCCTATATAGTGTACTTGATCATGTGTAAGAGATCATCGGAAACCGGGCACGCGTGATAGCGCTAGCTAGCGGTTGGCGCCCTTTTGCCCTCAAGCACGTCTCTCGATTCTCCTTTGTTACTTTTCCTTTGAATCAACGCATGACGGCTACCTGGGTGACGACGTCCAGGGTGCTCAGGTGCGATGATATCACCTCGCTCGTAAAGTCGTCGAGAGAGCTGGCGCGGAGGGTGGCGAGGGGGAAGCGCTGTTGCAACTCGGCCCAATACTTCTCCACCTCGTCGGCAGTTGGCGGCAGCCCATTGTCTCCCACGTAAAAGAAGGCCAAAACTAGGGGGCCGACCTGGACAAGCAAGCCGTAGCCGGGCTCTACCATCACCACTAGCTCCATGCCTGTCGTTTCGTGTCTCCACCGGAAAATGGGCGGGAGCGCTTCAGGCAGCTTGCAGGCCCCATTGTAGCCTACGTGCATGGCCTTGACCCCAGTTGACACCAGCACCGGCACGGCTCCAATGGACATTCCCGGCACATCTGTCTGCTTCCCACACAGCGTGCCGTGCTTTTTGCCGAATTCGCTGTTAAGCCCATCCTTGAGCCCGATGCTGTAGGTCATGAGGTCGGCATCGTACAGCTCTAGGAAGCTGTTGAGGGCGTTGGCGTGCCAGATAATGTCGTCTTTCTCGATCGCCCCGCGCACTGCTGCGATCTCCTGGGGCTGCCGCTTTCGAGTCGCGCACCCAGATGCCCCGTCCAGAAACTCTTGAAGCAGCCACGGAAAGGTGGTCCACCTGAAGCCGGCGACGCTCTTGCGCCTGCGCAGCTCGTTGGCTGTCTCCACAGCCGCGGGGAAGTGGTGGTCGAAGTAGTTGTCGCACACCCCGCGTGTGCTGTTTGTGAAGCCAACGTCGAGGTGCGTCATTGTCACCACGTGCACAGCCGAGACGCCAAAGTCGGGCTTCCACCACGCGCTGCCGCCGTCGCTCCACGAGGCGATGCCAGAGCAGTCATTCTCGACGGCCGCTGTCGCTGTGCGCACGGTCGCGCCGCCGAGAAAGAAAGTCATTTCCAGCTCGCGACAAAGCCCGCGGCTCGACTGGCAGCTGCCCCCGGCCCCGCACGAGCACCAGCGCGAGCCCTGAGCCGCGAGGGTGCCATTTGCCCATACAAAGTCTCCGCCGGGGCCCGCGGTTGCGATGAGCCCGCCCGCATGCGCTGCCGGCTCAAGTGTCACGCGCAGCCCTGTGCGGTCCGTAAACACCCCCCTCGGCACGCAGCCCCCCGCGGCCTGTCCCGCGCGGGCCTGCGGGAGGCCCGCGAGGAAAACGACAAGCGCTGCGACGCGGGACGTCTCCCTCATCGCCTGCAGACGACATGAAACCTGTGAGCACCAAGAGAGAGGGAGGGAGGGAGGGAGGGAGGGAAGGAGTGCAGAAGGACGCACGGAACACGTATGTTCGCACAGGCGATATGCTGCCTTCTTTATGTCATGCTGCTCAGCATGACCATAAAGAGTAGTAGAGTCAGCTGTCCACGAACGAGTCAACGGAACACGGTGAGGCCTCTGCCGCGGTCAGTTGAATACCTGGGGCAGCAGAAGGGGAGAGTGCAGAAGGAAGAGGAAAGATGCTGTGCGGCGGGAAGGTCTGAGGCCCTCGCACGCGCGGGCGCGGTGGATTGCGGTGACGGGCCCGTCTGTGCCAGTGAGGGGCTGCCAGGATGGGGGGCGGAGCAAGCAAGGTTCCAAAGGACTCGAGCATGGCGATCAAGGAGATCAAGGAGCGGGCGGAAAAGCTGGAGCGGGAGGTCGAGCGGCTGGAGGTGGAAAAGAAGGCATACGAGAAGCAGCTGGCTGACCGTGGGTCAGACATCGAGAAGCTCGGCGAGTTCAACCGCAACCTGGATCGGGAAAAGATGGCGCTCCTAGAGGAAAGCAACAAGGCGAAGCAGGACATGCGGGGCGCAGAAAAGGCCGTAGAGGTGCTGCGCAGGGAGATGGACGAGGTCAAGTCCAATGCCAAAAAGTTTGAGGCAACCCTGCGTGAAATCAATGGCGATCTCATCGCAGAAAAGGAGGACCATGCGAATGCGCGCGAAGAGATTGCGCGCATCGGCGAGATGCTGACAGAGAAGGTGAAAGAAAAAGAAGACATCGAGAAACGCGTCGTCGAGCTGGAGGAGGAGAAACAAGAGCTGGATAACATGCTGCGTTTGACGTCTGAGAACATGGACATGTACAAGGACCTGTCGGCGAAGCTAATGGTGAAAAAGCCCGCGGCGGGAGCCGCGACTGCAGTTGCTGCCCCAGTAGTGCAGGCGGGTGAGAGCAAGCCAAAGACTGCCGTGGAAGCGCAGAAGGTCGAAGAGTCGAGCGAAGGAAAGCTCTTGGCCGCCCTCAAGCCCAAGCAGGCTGGGCGCTTCAAGGTGTGCATTATTTCTACGTTCGAGGACTTCTTTTTGGAGAGGGAGGCGATAAAGAAGAACACCATCCGGAAGCTAACCGACTGGTGTGATCGAAATAATTGTGTCCTCGAAATGGTGGACTTGTGGGAGGGTGTGCTTCGAGACCAGTACTCGGTGATCACACACGGCTTTTACGTTCCGACGCTCTACTTCCAAGAAATAGAGGATGCAGATATCGTACTGTTACTGTTGGGCGAAAAGTACGGCAGCGATGTAGCGGAAGACACTTGTGTTGCTGAGGCTAACTCGCGTCCTTGGATGAATCGGCACCGCTCACAGCACAATAGGTATGGAAGCATCCTAGAACTTGCGGCGGTCTACGCAGCTTTTATCGTTGGGAACGACAGTAATCTGCCGCAAGACTTGACTCCGCCACGCGTCATGGCGTACATGCGCGACCCTGCATTTATTCAAGGCCTTCCTGAAAGCATGACGAAGTACTTCTCCCAAGAGGGCAGCAGGCAGACGGCGAAACTCGAGCAGCTGAAGACGCGCTTGGGCAAGGCAGGGTTAATACGCAACAGTGCCTATCCTGACCCGCACGCCCTTTCAACTCTCATAGGGGAGGACTTGCAGCTGATACTCGAAAAGTCGCAGACGAAACCTCTAGGAGACATTGAGATTGAGCTTCTCACGCATGAGGCATTCATGGAAGGTCATAAATGGATAGGCCAGGGCGACAAAGGAGTACAACTGCCCGAGAGCGTTAGTTCTCTCATGGAACGTGTCCGCAAGTATGCATCCATCTAATGCAGGGGCTGCAGCGCCTGATTTGCTTCCATTTCACGCTCCCTGTCCCACCTCAGATGTGCCCTATAAGAGTGCGAGAGAGGCAGCTGAGCTGTATAACAGAGTGCACTCGCCCACAATTTCTAACACCTGCTTCGTTATGCGGGGACTGGCTGGCAGATATGTTGTAAACGATACGCCGCAGCCGCTCGTTATCGTAGGTGAGGCAGGAACGGGCAGAACGTCCATGTGTCAAGCGAACGTCAAAGCGTTGGTTAAACGTTTCCCTCCTCCCGACACGCTCATCATTTCTCATTTCGCCGGGTAAGTGGAAAGAGATTGATCCAGTGCAGTGCAGAAACAATGTCCGACTAGATCAATACGAGTAAACGTCTCCTCTCGTTAAATAGGGACGTCAGCAAACACACCATTCCAACTCAGTGTGTCTTGGGTTGAGCAGGATTAGCAACGCGGCACGCGACCCCATCTTGTGGATGCACAGAGTGTGCAAGATCCTGAAGAAGGAGCTAAACTTGCAATTGCAACTGCCGAACAAACCCGCAGAAATGATCAGCGATTTCCCACTGGTTCGTTTCCCTAGTTTCAAATTGAGAAATTCGGGTCTTGTGCCCTGAGCCTACTGTTTGGACTTAGCGTCTGCGCGTGCGGATTAACTTTTGCTGGGGCTTTGCATGCTTTTTGCAGTGGCTAGAGGCTGCCAGCGCTACAAGCATCAAGCTCTTTCTTATCTTGGATGGTATAGACCTCATGTCACAAGCCATGTCTTCCGAAGATCCCATCGGGTTCCTACCCAAGTCAATGCCTGAGGGCATACGTTGCATCCTTGCAACGGGACCGGGCAACACCCTAACCAGTTTGGCACAGCGTGGCTGTGGTGCCATTACCATTTGGCCCATGGACGAAAAACAGGTTAAGTTCGCACCAACTTCTCACACTGTCGTAAACAACTTTTCACACTGTCGTACTTCGCTGTGAAATGCATGTTTGCGTGGATGGGGAGGAGCTGCACATGGCGAGGTGTTAATGACGTCTGGTTTGATGTTGTCTGAGCAGAAGGGGACGCTTGTGAGCGCGTACCTTGGGCGTCGAAAGAAGGACTTGGACAAGAGGGGCATAGAAAAGTTGGTCAAGTCAAAGCTGTGCTCTATCCCGCAGTTCCTCACCAACACGCTGGCAGAAATCGATGCCATCGGCGTCCTCGACGGCAAGGCCACCATGGAACCCATGCTCTACTACCTCGAAGCCGATAACATGAGCATTCTGACCGAAAAGGCCGTCTATCGGTGGGAAAGTGCTTACAATGGGAAAATCATTGGCGGCACGCTCGTGCGTGACGCCCTGACTTGCATCTGGGCCTCACGTCGAGGCTTGCGCCGCTCAGAAATTAGTGCTCTCATGCGCCTCTCTCCATCGCAGCTCTCACAGCTCTTGCTTTGTGTGCAAGCATTCTTGACA
>Ga0315905_10006189_pt1 | contig 12161 bp, 6 predicted proteins | sample LakEriMetagenome_5_FD_203522 | JGI IMG/M metagenome (GOLD analysis project Ga0315905, IMG submission 203522) | Freshwater fungal communities from buoy surface, Lake Erie, Ohio, United States - Buoy 4 MA121 | ecosystem: Environmental > Aquatic > Freshwater > Lake | place: USA: Lake Erie, Ohio...
CTGGTACACGCCCGTGAGTGGCATCTGGCAAACGGTGTGGATTGAGCGCGAGCCGCTCGCAGCTGTGCAGGGGTTGAAGATCACGCCGGATGTCGACAAGTCCTCAGTCCGTGTCGAGGTCAAAGCGGGACTGGAGACCAAGGCCCCGTCAAAGGCCAAGATCAAGGTTGAAGTCCTCGACGGGGAGCAAGTGGTCGCGACTGCGGAGGGTGTTACCGAACGCGGCTTGGTCGCACTGGATATCCCGGTCAAGGAGCCGAAACTCTGGTCACCGGAGCAGCCGCATCTGTATGCACTCAAAGTGCAGCGTGTGATCGAAGTGTCCAAGGGGCGTCCACAATCGGAGCAGATCGCCGTCGACACCGTCACCAGCTACTTCGGCATGCGCAAGATCTCCCTGCAGAAGGATGACCAGGGGATCAACCGGCTGTATCTCAACAACAAGCCGTACTTCCAGTTCGGCCCGCTCGACCAGGGCTGGTGGCCGGATGGGCTCTACACAGCTCCGACGGACGAGGCCCTGAAGTTCGATATCGAGATGACCAAGCGCCTGGGCTACAACATGGCTCGCAAGCATGTGAAGGTCGAGCCGGATCGCTGGTACTACTGGTGCGACAAGCTGGGGCTGCTGGTCTGGCAGGATATGCCCAGCGGCGACAAACACGCCGAGTGGGACCCATTCGGCAAGTTCGACAACACCGAGATCACGCGCTCGCAGGAATCGTCCGACAACTTCAACAAGGAGTGGAAGGCGATCATCGACGCCCTTCACAACCACCCGTCGATCGTGATGTGGGTCCCGTTCAACGAAGCGTGGGGTCAGGCGAACACGGTGGCTGTCACGAAGTGGACGATGGAGTACGACCCGTCGCGGCTGGTGAACTGTGCCTCGGGCGGGAACGATTTCCCGGTCGGGCATGTGCTGGATGTGCATCGTTACCCCGGTCCGTTCCTGCCGAAGATCACTCCGGATCGGGCTGCGGTGTTGGGCGAGTACGGTGGATTGGGGCTGCCGGTCGAGGGGCATACGTGGCTCGACAAGGGGAACTGGGGCTACCGGTCATTCGAGTCGAAAGAAGCCCTCGCGGATGCTTACGAACAGCTCGCCTGGCAGCTCCCCGAGATGATCGGCAAGGGCCTCTCAGCTGCGATCTACACCCAGACAACGGATGTGGAGATTGAGGTCAACGGGCTGTTCACGTATGACCGCGAGGTGCTGAAGTTCGATGAGAAGCGGATGCGGGAAGCGAACCTGCGCGTCTATGGTCCGCCGCCGACGTTCAAGACGCTGGTGCCGACTTCGGAGGAGAATGCTCAGGAGTGGCGGTATATAACGCATGATGCGAATCCGGTGGGCTGGGAGTTGCCGTCAGACAATAAAGACAAATTCTGGAATGTTGGCGTCGGCGGTTTTGGCAATTTGAACCCGCCGGGCAGCCATGTGCGAACCAAGTGGGACACTCCTGACATCTGGGCCCGCCGGACATTCGAACTCAAATCGATCGACGACATCCAGAACCTCGGACTTCGGATCCACTATGACGAAGACACCGAGGTCTACCTCAACGGGGTCAAGATCGCACAGACCCATGGGTACACGGTGAACTATGTCGTCGTCCCGGCAAGCGCAGCGGCCAAGGGGGCATTGAAAGTGGGACAAAACCTGCTGGCTGTCCATACCCACCAGACCGGTGGCGGGCAGTACATTGATGTGGGGCTGGTCGACATCCGGTTCGAGAAGTAGTTCTCTGAACCAGCGCTGTGAGCGAGGACGTTCCAATTGACCCCATTCCGGGGGAGGCGTAAGATCGATTGACGCGACGTGAACGCTCGATTTACGTGCCGCGAACGGTTTCGAGGGGATCTCTGATGGCTGGTTTGACTCGACGACAGAGCCTGATTCTGGGAGCTGCGGGACTGGGGCTGTTCCCCGCCGTCATGCAGGCCGAGGTCGTTTCCCAGACAGAGGCGGTCACGACGCAGGACTCGTTTCCGATCAAGTTCACGTACTATCCTGCGGTCGCGGAAAAGAATGACAACGACCTGTCATCGGCCAGTGTCGTGATCCTGCTGCACGGGGAGAAAGGGAGCCGGATCAATTGGGATAAGGGCTCTGCGCCCGCAGGCAAACCTGTATTTCCGGCCATCCTGCAGGAGTTGGGCTTTGCCGTAATTACGGTCGACCTGCGCAAGCACGGGCAGAGCGTCGCAGCGGGACAGGCAGAGCCGGTCAACAACGAAGACTATTTCAAGATGGGAATGGACCTGCAGGCAGTCAAGGACTTTGTCCAGAAGCTGCATCAGGAAAAGAAGCTCAACATGAGCAAGATGGCAATCGTGGGTACGGGATTCAGTGCTCCAGTAGCGGCGGCCTTTGCGGAGGTCGACTGGAAGCAGACCCCCTATGACGATTCTCCGATTCCCGCGATGCGGACTCCACGTGGACAGGATGTCAAAGCGCTGGTGCTGATTTCGCCCGATACGAATGCGGGACGTCTGGCCACCAATCGCTCGCTGACATTCTTGAACAAGCAGAACCTGTCGTTCCTGTTCATGGCTGGCAAGCAGGATGTCGCCGACAAAGGGGCCGCCAAGAACTGCTTCAAGGCCTGTGGAAGTGACAAGAAAGGGGATGGTCGTGTCGTTCTGGTCGAACCGGACCTGAAGGACCGAGGGATTGATCTGTTTGGCAAGAGGCCCAACGAAGTCGAAGTCCCGATCCTGAAATTCCTGGACGAGCGGCTGAAGAAGATCATGGTTCCGTGGGTGGATCGACGGAGCCGGGTGGATCGGTAATCGGCGTCCCGGGTTTTGATACTGCCTCTTGTGTCCAGCCTCTGAGTCCCGGTCCTCATGCAGTCAAATCTCTTCCTGGTGCATCGCGACGACGATGGGAACAAAGTTCATACGATTCGCCTGAATCTGGGGGATTCTGTCGTTGGCCGATCCAAGTGGCTCGACATTCCCCTGCTAAGCGACAGCGTCTCGCGGAAGCATGCGACGATTAGTGCGGATGTTCACGGGGTCATCGTCCGAGATCTGTCCAGTCGCAACGGCACGTTCGTGAACAATGTCCGGGTTCGCGATGTCTGCCCAGCGCGACCAGGAGACCAGATTCGCATCGGTGAGTTCGTGTTTACTCTGACCCGTGATCCCAACTCGGATCTGGGAGTTGATCCGAGCGTCGAAACCCGCGATGTTCGGACAACCAAGAAAAAGCCAGCACCCGTCTTGCGCCCCGCCGTGCGAAAAGTGTTCGACTGTCTCACCCGTGGCATGACGGAAAAGGAGATTGCCGAAGAACTTCATCGCAGCATTCACACGGTACATAATCATGTGAAGACGATCTATCAGGAGTATGAGGTGAAATCCAAGGTCGAATTGCTTTTCAAGGTGTTGCCGTCGACGCGTCCCGAGTGATCAGACCGCCATCAGGTGATACCTAAGCTGCCACAACACCCGCCGGGCTGCCATTTCAAAGCGATCCTCGGAGCCGAGCCAGCGCTTGTCCCGGATCGTCACTTCGATTCGAGCCTGCGGGTTGTGTGAAGCCTCTTCCGCCAGAGAAAAGCGGATTTCCAGATCGACCGGGCAGACTGAGGTTGTCAGCAGCGAGCGTAGGGGTGACCCGCCAATTCTTAGCTGAAGATGGTTCTCGCTCACATCTCGGATCTCGGCCCGCTGGGCCTCCACAAATCCGCAGAGCTTCAGGAACAGGCAGCCGCCCACATTGGATACCAGAAATGCGTCAGTGCAGACAACTGCTGCCAAGATGAGCCACCCCAGAAGATTTTGACCTGTAAACTCTGAATGGCAGCTTATGCGCCAAACGGATAACGCAGTTACAAAGTCTGTGGCTGGTAGCCGCATCGCGATTGACTCCAGCGAGTTGCGCTGAAACTCAGGCACAACGAATTCGGGGAGCATGTTTCCTATTCGCATCATGATCCGGGGCTGGTTGTTTCGATTCCGCACGACTCGCTGCCAAGTGGTGTCAGCCGCAGCTCCGGTCGAGGTCCCTTGCTTGTGCCGAGGTTGCACCGACAGAATACGACCATGACCTGTCAATTCATTCGTGATTCGCGCGTGTTTCGCAGCCTGTTTTGGCAGTTGGGCCTGACAGTCTGGATTCTGGGCGTTTGCTGTTCATCGGACGCCGTTGCCCAGGCGCCTTCAGAGTCGGCCGAGGCGGTTCGCCCGGCCATGGACCGTTACGATCTCCGGGCAGCCGAAGACCCGGATCGTTCCGAGAGACTGGAACTGGTCCGGAAATCATTTGAGCGGCAGCGCTGGGATGAAGGAGCCAAAACACTCCAGTCACTGTTCGATGACGAACACGATTCCCTGGTCTTCGGAGATGATCAGATCTGGAGGACGGTCACGGAGTCAGCGATCGCCCTGCTGAAGTCCGCACCGCCCGAAGCGATGACAGCATATCTGGCTCATGCCGAGGTGATCGCAGCCCGCGATTTCAAGCAAGCGCTCGCCACCCATGACCCCGCCGCACTTGCTCGAGTGGCACGGCGGTACCTGCTGACCTCGGATGGACAGCGAGCCAGTCGAGAGCTCATCGATCTGGCGATCGACTCCGGGAACTTCGACTCTGTCGCAGGGCAATTGCAACAGCTGTCGCGGTTGGAATCGCCGCAGCTGGCGGATCCTGTCTGGCGGAGTCAGATGATCCGCCGACTGAAGAGTCAGGGGGCCATCAGCCTCGCCGAGCGGATCGAACAGCGATTCGGAACGGCCCTCCCGATGGTGGCCGACGGTCCATGGCGGGCGCCCGAGACTGAGCGCATCTCGAGCGCCAGTTGGACCAGCGTGCAGGGGACGCCCGACGGTCAGGCTCCCGGCCAGCTCCTGGAGTCGATTCCCCTTGTTCGCTGGCGAGTCCCCGTGCTGACCCATGAAGTTCTCATTCGAGTGATTGATGAGCACATGCGAAAAGTGCTGGACACCTCGACGCTGGGATTGCATGTGTTGTCGACTGCCGGTGCCGGTGATGTCGTTGTGACGCGAACGTTGTCGGGGCTCATGGCCGTCCGCGCGTCAACAGGTGACGTTCTGTGGACCTCGCGGGACTGGGGACCGCAACTGAACATTGAAGAGGAGTTAACCGATCAGCCAGTATTGCCACTTGCAACGGGGAATCGGGAGTTCTTGGGGCAACGGATCGCCCACCGTCAACTGCTGTGTCCCAGCCTGGGAGCGCTGAGCATCGATTCCCGGCGGGTCTATTCGCTGGCTCATTTTCCCAATGAACGGGACCAGCTGGAGTTGCTGATTCAGTCCAGCTTCGCAGAGACAGACGAAGGTGAGCTGCCGGAGGCGACGTATCTGGTGGCCCGCGACCTGATGACGGGTCAGGTTGTTTGGCGTGCTGGGGGGCTGGCCAGTGATGGTTTCCCCGGGCTACCTTGCGAGGGGGCATTCCTGTTTGGACCACCCACATGTTACGGAGAAGATCTGTTCGTGGTTGGCGAACGTGATGGAGATGTCCAACTATTCTGCCTCGAAGCAGAGACTGGGCTGGTCCGCTGGGAACAGCTCCTGGCAAGTTCCGGGCGAGATATCGAATTGGACTCCGTCCGCAAATGCTGGACGGCTCCCGTTTCTGTGCGTGGGTCTCTGGTGATCTGCCCGACGACGACGGGCTGGGTGACAGCTGTCGATCGGATTACGAGGCGAATCGTCTGGTCGTCGCGCTTGCATGTCCACGACCCCAGCGAGGAGGTCACGGAATCGAGCTTCGATGCGCGGAACCGGGAGTCCAGCATCAACGAACGCTGGGCCCCCGCACAGCCGCTGATCGTGGGTGATCGAGTTCTGATCACTGCGATGGAGTTTCCGGACGAGCATTCGCGCCATTCGGCTGAGCTGGTCTGTCTGGATGCACTTACCGGTCAGAAGTTGTGGAGTCTTCCAAAAGAAGAACAACTGGGGCTGGTCGGTTGCCGGCAGAACCGAGTGATCACCTTCGAGTCCGGGGCGATCTACGCGTGGGATCTTTCGAGCGGAGCCCAGTTGTGGAAAGTCGTTTTGGCCGAGCGGCTCGCAGGGCGACCCGTGTTGACCGATCGAGGGGTCGTACTGCCGATGGCTTCCGGAGAGTTGCAGATCCTGAGTCCGGACGATGGAAAGTTTCAGGAAGCATCCGAGGCGGGCAGCACCCGGCTATTAGAGGCCGGTTCGACGAACGGGCGGGAGCATCGCCTTGGGAACCTGATCACCGTGGCAGGTCGAATTGTCTCGACCTCAAATCTGGAGCTGCTGACGTTCGAGTGGAAGTCGGAAGTCGCCCGCTGGGAAGCTGAGTCGAAGACAAGCCTGCCTGCCGCACTGCGGCAGGCTCAGTCGCTAGCGTTTGCGGGGGAAACGGACGAAGCAGCCAAACTGCTGCGCGAATCGATCTCCCTGACCGGGCAGGACGCGGAACAGCTCGAACTCCTGCGTGCGACCCGGTTCTCGGTCCTGATGAGTGCTTTGTCACGGACCACGACGAGTCCACCCGTCGCGGTGGATTCGGAGCGATTGCAGGAGCTGCGATCACTGATCCGAACCCCCGTCGAACGCTCAGCGATCGATCGACTGGAGATCGAGCTGGCAATATCGAAGGGTGACTGGCAAGCCGCCTGGACACGGCTGAAAGAGATGATGATCCAGCCAGTCGGGGCACCAGTCGCCGTACCGGGCGGCTTCGTGCATTCCGACCAGTGGATCGCAGATCAAATCTTGGAGATGGGGCGGCTTGCGGAGGCTACGGCCCGGGCAGCTGCGCGTGCCGCGGTTCAGGAAGAATTCTCGCGTCTCTGGTCAGCCGCCGACGAGGCTGGTCGCAAACGCCTGATTCGGCAGTTCGCGGAAACGGGTCGGGTCGATCGGGAGCTCTCGCAGGCCATCCAGAGCGGTGCACTGCCTCAACAGCTTTCTCGCTGGCAGATCTTGACCGAGTCCCCCGATCCTGAGATTGCCCAGGCTGCGACTCTACGCATCATTGACGCTCTCGCGGTCCCGGACTGGGTCAAAGAGGCGCGGCGCCGCTTTGCGGAACTCCCAGCGGCGGAGCAGTGGCCACCTGACCTGCGACCAAACTATGAAGCGACACGCCAGAAGCTGGAGGGGGTCGTCGATCTCCACAGCGAGTCAGGTCCCTCCTGGCTGGGCCGCAAGATCGATATCCAGCGGATCGGTGACTCCTCCGCGGAGTCGGTTTCTGGTAGCCGGTTGTTGCTGCACTGGATCGGAGAGCCGTGCCCCGGGCTCGCGCGTTTCGACTATGTCTATGACTCTCGATTGCGATCGATACTCATACTGAGGGGCGATGGCTCGCTGTACTGGGAGATGAAGCTCGCCACGAATGAAATCAATCCCATCGACGAAGAGGCTCCGATCGTCCACGCAGCGGGGCTCAATTTGTATCTGATGCACATGGGAGTACTGCATGCTTTCTCACCCGTCGAGCGCCGATCCCTTTGGCGTCGAAATGTCCAGCTGGAAAGAGGCGACTCGCTGGGGGGGATCTGGCGGTCGGTCGCACGCCGCTCCCGACTGTATGCAGTGAAAGAGTGGCGAGACGAGCTCAAGCAGAATTCGGATGAGGAAGAACGCGTCCTGGAGGTGGCCACACCCGCACATGTGGTTCTCAGGCTCGATCGTTCGATTCAGGTTCTGGATGCATCGGATGGAACGGTTCAGTGGTCGATGGTGATCACCAACCCTGCTCCGATCCGTGCGGATCAGGATCGAATCTATGGTGTGGATCCCACGGTCCCCTGGTGCCGTTCGATTCGCTCGGGCCGGTTAATCAACGCCCCCGATCTGGGACGCCCAGAAAGCCCAATGGTCGTCATGGACTCGCCCCAGCTGCTGGGTATCGCCGAGGCACCGGGAGATGGGCTCAGCTGGAAGATCGAAGCCACGCGGCTGTCTGCACTCCGGATTCCCTCCACCACTGGATCGGCCCCTTGGGATTTTTCGGACGATGTCACACTTGCTCCTGCCTGGACTGTGGCAGTACCCAGTGACAGCCAGGTGGGGCGTGGCCCGGCGGGATCGATCGTCTCGCTGCTGTCCACGGGTGAAGTTCGACTGATCGACTGGAAGACTGGTCAGGTCCAGGTCCTGGGAACAGCCAGGATTCCGGAACTCGCACGGTGTTACGTGGGAGCCGATCTCCATCGGTTCTACCTGACCTACGAGGTTGGTGACGGACATGGGGAACTCGACGTTCCCTCTCTTCCTGCGTTTGGAACTCTTGCAGCCTTTCCTCTCGATGACCCCGCTCTGCCATCGTGGCAAGTAGAGACACAGGGGTTCCTGATCACTCGCGGGACGCGGCGAGCACCGTTCCTTCCGATCTTGAGACTGGAGAATCAGACACTCGGAGACCGGAATTATCAGCGAGTTCATCTCCAGCTCATCGATAAGGCCACCGGCAAGCTCGTCTATGAGATGAAGAACAGCCCGTCTTACGGTCTGGGGGTTTCGTCGTGCGACTATGACTCGCGGCGACGGCAATGGTTACTGTTTCTGGCTGCGGAACGGATTCGACTTTCGCCAGCTCGTGAGCCGTGATGCCCAAAGATGTCGTGATCCTTTCGTTGGGGGAATCGACTTCGCATAATCGCGTCTCGCCCGATTCCTGCGAGAGGCTGTCATGTTCCGCCTGCTGATTTGTGTGCTCGGTCTACTGTGCGGCTTCGTTCAATCGCAGGCATGGGCTGGCCCGCCGAACATTCTGTTCATCGCCATTGATGACCAGAACGACTGGATCGGCTGCCTCGGTGGGCATCCGCTGGTCAAGACTCCGAACATCGACAAGCTGGCATCCCGGGGCACACTGTTCACCAACGCTCACTGTCAGGCTCCGCTGTGTAATCCATCGCGAACGAGCCTGATGCTGAGCTTGCGTCCCTCGACGACCGGGATTCATGGGTTGGAACCTTGGTTCCGCAATTTGCCGGAGTACCGGGATCGCGTGGCCTTGCCGCAATACTTTGCGCAGCATGGATATCGAACCTTAAGTACGGGCAAGCTGTATCATTCCGCCCGGAAAGACCCGCTGAACTCGAAGTTGCCACCGGAGTTTCAGGTCTGGGGCCCGCCCGGTGGATTTGGAACGAAGCCTCCCGCACGCTTGACGCCCCCCACTCCGCAGGGGAACCCGCTGGTCGACTGGGGAGTCTGGCCGCTCGATAACGATGACTCTCAGAAGGGAGACACGCTGATCACCGACTGGGCCATCACTCAGATCAAGGCGGCTCCGCGGGATCAGCCGCAGTTTCTGGGTGTCGGGTATTTCCTGCCGCACGTGCCGTGCTATGCCACGCAGAAGTGGTTCGATCTCTACCCCGACGATGATTCGGTACTTCCGCTGATCGAAAACAGTGACCGAGCTGATACACCCCGGTCCAGTTGGTATCTGCACTGGCAACTGCCGGAAGTCCGGCTCAAGTGGCTGCGGCAGCACAACCAGTGGCGCAATCTCGTGCGGTCGTATCTGGCCTGTACAAGTTTTGTCGACAGCCAGATTGGTCGTCTGCTGCAGGCCCTGGATGAGTCGGGCCATCGCGACAATACGATCATTGTGCTGTGGAGCGACCATGGTTGGCATCTGGGCGAGAAAGAGATCACGGGCAAGAACACTCTGTGGGATCGGTCGACGCGCGTGCCATTGATCTTCGCGGGCCAGGGCGTCACTCCGGGGCAGGTCTGTCATCGACCCGCCGAGCTTCTGGACCTGTACCCGACGCTGGTGGAGCTGGCCGGACTGCCGGCCCGAAATGACCTGGAGGGGATTTCGCTCGCTCCTCAACTCAAGGATGCGAATGCCGCCCGCGAGCGGCCGGCGATCACCAGCCACAATCAGGGAAACTTCGGAATTCGCACCGAGAAGTGGCGATACATCCGCTATGCCGACGGAGCGGAAGAGTTGTACGACATGGTGGCTGACCCGCGCGAATGGACGAACCTCGCCAGCCAGAGGCGCGGCGTGTGTGCCGAGATGGCCAAGTGGATTCCGCTGCGTGATGCCGGCCCGGCCCCGGGCAGTGCCAATCGGATCTTGACGATCTATGACAAGACTCCGGTCTGGGAAGGCAAGCCCATCGGACCGATGGACGAGATCCCGGATTGAGACTGGGACCGAACAGTACAATCGTCGCCAAACTTCGAAACCTCCAAAAGTCTCAATCTTCTCTTCTGCCACATACGCGCGTTCACTACACTCGCGATACCACGTTTTCCCACATCCCCACCACCGGACTACCTCGCCTCCACGGTCATGGGCAAGCCGACAGACATCCGAATCGTCAACGCCGGGATTTCCTTTGAGCCCGTCGTGTTTCGCACCCCCCTGAAATTCGGTGGGAGAGTGCAAAAAGAGTCCAAGCTGATCAACGTCGATGTGACCGTTGAGACGCGCAGCAAGAAGCGCGCTGTGGGCTTCGGGAGTATGCCGCTGGGCAACATCTGGGCGTGGCCCGGTGCCGCGGGCGTAACTCCCGAGCAGGCGGAAACAGCCATGGTCGACTTCGCCCAGCGCGTGGTCGGCCTGACCGAGGGGTTCGAGGACTTCGGCCACCCGATGGAGCTGATGTTCACGCTCTCGGCCGAGTATGCTCACTTGGCCAAGCTGGTCAAAGAGAAGCACAAGCTCCCTGAAGCTGTGCCGGATTTGGCCCGCCTGGTCGCGGCCAGCCCGCTGGATGCTGCTGTCCACGATGCCTATGGCAAGGCCAACAGCATCAACAGCTATGATGCGCTCTCGTCGAAGTTCATGAACGACGACCTGTCGGAGTACCTGGATGCGGACTTCAAGGGCGAGTACCTCGATAAGTACACGCTGCGTGAATTGAAGCCGAAGATGCCGCTGTACCACTTGGTGGGAGCAGTCGACCCGCTTTCGCCTGCCGACGTGGTCCAGAAGGTGGGGGATGGACTTCCCGAGTCGCTGGCTGACTGGATCCCGCACAACGGTCTGACCCACATGAAGATCAAGCTGAACGGCGATGATCTGAAGTGGGATGTCGATCGCGTTCTGGCCGTGGATCAAGTGGCCACGGCAGCTCAGGCGAAGCGTGGGTGTACCCAATGGTACTATTCGGTCGACTTCAACGAGAAATGTGCGAACGTCGAGTACGTGCTGGAGTTCCTCCAGCAGGTCAAGGCCGGCACACCCGCCGGATATGACCGGATCCAATACATCGAGCAGCCGACAAATCGGGATCTGAAAGCTAACCCCGACAACAAGATGCACAAGGCCGCCGAGCTGAAGCCGGTTGTGATCGATGAGTCGCTGGTCGACTACGAATCACTGCTGCTGGCTCGCGAGCAAGGTTACAGCGGTGTCGCACTCAAGGCCTGCAAAGGGCACACCGAAGCCCTGTTGGCCGCGGCTGCCGCCCAGAAGTTCGGAATGTTCCTGTGCGTGCAGGATCTGACCTGTCCGGGCCTGTCGTTCCTGCACTCGGCCAGCCTGGCGGCGCGAATCCCGGGCGTGGCTGCGATCGAAGGAAATGCCCGCCAGTACTGCCCCGCCGCGAACAAGAAGCTCGGTCGGACCTACGCCGGAATGTTCGAGTTCAAGGACGGGATGGTCGCCACAGGTCTGCTCAACGGCTGGGGTTTGGGGTACTAGAGGCGCTCGACGGACCCGGACTTCGTCGCAGCAGATTTCGTCAGAAACCTGTCGGCGCAGTCGCTCATCAGGTCACGATTTCGAGCTGGCCCTGATTCAACCTCCGGACGCCAGAATCCTTTCGGATTCCGCGACGCGCGGCGTTCCGCTCAACCACGTTGACCCCTTTTTCCAACCCACCTATACTCGTCCGCTTCGAATTGCCTGAGGCCCTGTCCCATGAGGGAGTTGTGTCGTTTCGACCTCTCTTCGTGAGTGGCCTTGGTCGGTTTCCTGACCTGACAAGAACGCGCTGCGATCATGAGCACTTCCACGCCCGAACCTGCGGACTCCAACGACCTGCAGCGCTGGCTCTTCGAGTTTCGCCAAACCGTTGACAAGAACATCAACAAGATCATCGCGGGAGTGGTGATCGCTACGATCGCGATCGTTGCCTATCAGGTCGTGACTCGATCCGCTGCTGCCAAGAAGGCCGCCGAGTGGAGTGAGTATCATGCCTGTACGTCGGCAGACGACTATACGA
>Ga0315905_10006191_pt1 | contig 12159 bp, 10 predicted proteins | sample LakEriMetagenome_5_FD_203522 | JGI IMG/M metagenome (GOLD analysis project Ga0315905, IMG submission 203522) | Freshwater fungal communities from buoy surface, Lake Erie, Ohio, United States - Buoy 4 MA121 | ecosystem: Environmental > Aquatic > Freshwater > Lake | place: USA: Lake Erie, Ohio...
GAAAACAACTTGTGTTCCATCCAGTACGCATACCATTTGGCCTCGGCAGCTGCCGGTTCGTATTTGCTGGCAATAGACATAGGTACTAGTTTCTTGGAGCTGCAAAAATAGCAGAAAAAAAATTGGGGGAAGGAGGGTAGCGGAAAAAAGGGGGACTTTCCCTTCCCTGTGAAATAAAAAAAGCCGGGAAATACCCCGGCTTTTTTTACAAGTGATTGCCTTATTTTTTCACAATAGGCAACACAATTTTACTTTGGAATTTGCCTCCATGGTGGATGGAGTTGTTTGCTACAATCCCTTTGGTTTCGTCGTAATTGTTGCCTCCTGTATTCATGTTGCGATCAAATCGTGGGAAGTTGGAACTGCTCACCTCGATGCGGATGCGGTGTCCTTTTTCAAAGTAGTTGGAAGTACTCATGGGGGTCAATTGGATTTCATAGACCTGCCCTTTTACCATCCAAACTTCTTTGTCATAGCCCTCTCGGTAGCGTACCCTTTGAATGGTTTCATCCAAGTTGTAGGCCGTACCATCCGGATACACATCGATCAACTTGATCGTCACGTCGGTGTCCTTGACATCTGAAGAGAGGTACAGTACGCTTTCAATAAATCCAGAAACTTCCACGCCAGCCTCCAACGGCTCCGTAGTGTAGACCAAGATATCATCTCTGAGTTCCATTTCCTGCTGGTCCATGGCTCCTCCTTGTATGGCATTACCGGTACAGCAGACATTCCCACCATTCGAAGTCACGGGGTTCATGGGGTCGTAGCGGAAGTTGTCTTGGCTACTTGCTTTTGGCAGCTTCGCCACCAACTTGCCATCCCCATTTCGGGTATTTGCAGTGCCTTTGGAATCCAAAAAGAAGGGAGTCATCACTGCTTCTTTGGGTGGCCAGACGTCTGATGACTGCCATATATTTTTACCCATCGTGTAGTACGTGACTTTGGGAAGCTTGGCGATGGTGTCATTATCCTTCCCTTTTAGCCAGCGGTCAAACCAAGCCGTAATCACTTCGTCGTAGTTCCAGCGGGCATCGCCGACACTTCGCTGACCGATTACAGTGTTTTCGGTAGCACGGGTAAAGGAGCAGTGCAATACAGGAGCGATGACCAAATACTGATTGTCCCGAGCCATCTGGCTGATGGCATTGGTGCGGGCATGGTTGTAGAGCGCAATATTGGGAGAGGAAGAGACGTCGTACCAGGACACAAACCACATGCTTGGGGTATCAAAAGGCATGTTGTCGTGGTACAGTCCACCTTGGTACCAGCGCGGATCGTTTGGTTTGCGGGTGATCATCTCCTCATAGATTCCTTTCGGTCCATTCACATTTTTGATGATGTCCTGTACGGGTAGATGGGAAAGGGCTGCTTTCCAGTCTACCTTGGGGTATTCTGGAGCCATGTCGTAGAATCGCTCCAAGCGAAGCAAATCTTCTTGCCCTATCCCCGCTTGAAGTCTAGGAGCTAAGGGATCGTGTTGGGTGCTGTACAACCACGAAGTAAAGAGCATTTGTCCAGCACCTCCGCGGTACCAGTTGCCTTGCTCGGTAAACTTGCCAATTTTACCCACTCCAGCACCATAAGCCTGTGGCACCAATGCCGCTAGGGCAGGGTGTTGAAGTGATGCTGCGGCCATTTGCCACTCTGCAGTGGAAGAGCAGCCCAGCAAACCGATTTTGCCATTGCTCCAAGGCTGTGCAGTCATCCAATCAAAAGCATCGTAACTGTCGGTAAGCGGCAAACCTAAAATATCCCAGTTGCCTTCCGAGAAAAAACGGCCACGTTCGTTTTGGACAACATAGGCATAGCCTTTTTTAACCCAGTCCAAGGCCGTTTGCATGGTGCGGGAATTGAGTTCCCCATTGCCATAGGTATTGAAATTGTAGGGTGTTCTAGAAAATACGATGGGTACAGGTTGGTCACCTTTGGGACGGTAGATGTCTGTGGCCAATCGGGTCCCATCTCGCATGGGCATCATGACCTTCTGCTCGATTACTGCGACTTCATCGAGCTGGAGGAGAACAGGTTTTTCCTGCGAAAATCCTGGGAGAAGAGTTCCCAGAAACAGGAGGAGTACAAAGAGGGGAAGAATTTTTTTCATAGGGCTTATTGATAAATGCTTGAGATTAAGTTAAGTCTCCGTCTAATTGATTAGATCAGGAAGGTGAAATTAATCGACATCAAGATAAGCGAAAGCAACTGTTTTTTATTCAGGTGCGGCAAAATTTTGGGGCATTAAGAGTGATTTTTCGGAGTTTAATTAGTGTAGTTAGGATAGGGGGTTTTTGATTCCCCTGAATCTACCTACCTTGCAGCTTCATAAATTTTTACTCATGAGCACTAGCCCATTTCCACTGTTGACTACTTGGGTGGAACTTCCAAAAAATACGGATTTCACGATTTACAACCTTCCATTTGGGGTTTTTCAAAGCAAAAAATTAAGCCCAAGAATAGGGATGGCCATTGGTGATCAAGTGATTGACCTGAGCATTTTAGACCAAGAAGGCTTTTTTTCCAACCTATTTCTTCCAGAGGGAATTTTCCTCAAAGATTCACTCAACGACTTGATTGGGCTCGGCAAGGTAAAAACAAAAAAAATTCGAGAGCGCGTACAGCAACTGCTGCTTCAGGAAAACGAAGAACTTCGAACGCATTCCATCCGAGGAAAGGTGCTGATCAAAAGCAAGGAAGTTGTCATGTTGTTGCCTGTCAAAATCGGGGATTACACGGATTTTTACAGCAGCATCGAGCATGCCACGAACGTGGGCAAGATGTTTCGCGATCCCGAAAATGCATTGCTTCCCAACTGGAGACATTTGCCTGTAGGCTACCATGGCCGCGCCTCGTCGATAGTGGTGTCAGGCACTCCCATCCACCGTCCCAAAGGACAGTTTAAGGATGCCAACATGGATAAACCCGCATTTGGCCCTAGCCGAAGCATGGATTTTGAGTTGGAACTGGCCTTTATCACTGGAAAACCCACCCAGTTGGGGGAATCCATTGCTACCCAAGACGCGGAAGACTATATTTTTGGGATGGTCTTGTTCAACGACTGGTCTGCCCGCGACATTCAAGCGTGGGAGTACGTGCCATTGGGCCCCTTTTTAGGAAAAAATTTCGGTTCCTCCATCTCTGCATGGGTGGTACCTTTGGAGGCCTTGGAACCTTTTCGCCTTGCGGGTCCGGTTCAGGAGCCCGAAGTATTGCCGTATTTGTCTTGTAGCAAAGCACATAATTTTGACATTCAGCTCGAGGTGTGGCTGCAGCCAGACGGCAAGGAGGCGAGCAAGATCTGTACCTCCAACTTTAAATACATGTATTGGAACATGGCGCAGCAACTCGCCCACCATACCGTCAATGGATGCAATGTGAACATTGGGGACGTGATGGCCTCCGGAACGATCTCTGGACCTACGGAAGATTCCTTTGGTTCGCTTTTGGAATTTAGTTGGAAAGGCACACGACCACTTAATTTAGCCACAGGTGATTCCCGTACTTTTATACAGGACCACGACACCGTGGTGATGCGCGGCTACTGCGAAAAGGAAGGAATTCGAGTTGGCTTCGGTGAAGTGACTGGAAAGCTTCTCCCCGCTACCTAACGAAAAATGGTCTCTAGAAAGAGACCATTTTTAGTATGTGGATTTGTATTCGTTATTTTTTGGAAGGAACCAGTGTTGCAAGTTTCTCAGGTTCGTCTGTGGTGATGAAATCCACTCCCAATTCAAGGAGCCAATTCATGTCATCTTCCTTGTTGATGGTCCAAGAGTTGGTGGTGAGGCCGAGTGCCCTGGCTTCCGCGATCCATTGGGGCATGCGGCGTAGGAGGGAGATGTGGTAATCGAATCCAAAAAATCCAGCTTCTTTGAGCTCCAGTGGTGTTTTATCCCCATTCAAGTAGGCCACCTTGGCTTTGGGATCGGTAGCGATGGCTTTGACTCCACCCTCGTAGCTGAAAGTGATGTACTCCACCCAAGCTTGTGCGCCCAGTTCCTGTACTGTCCGAACCGACAATTCACCTACACGCTCGCTTCGAGCGATACCCAATCGGGAGGGTTTAAATTCAAGAATCAATTTGGTGCCTTTTTGGGTCATCCCTTCGCTGAGATAGGCCTTGAGGGTAGGAATTTTTTCTCCATTAGGAAGGGTTTTAGCAAGTAGCTGCTCGTAAGTGGAGGTTTCGATATCCATCCCTTGGAAGTCATGGTCGTGATTGACTACGAGTACCTCGTCAGCCGTCATCCACACGTCAAATTCGCTTCCTTCACAGCCCAGACGGACGGCTTCACGCAGGGAGGCAATCGAGTTTTGAGGCAATCCATTTGCTTTCCAAGCGCCGCGGTGGGCGATTATTTTATTTTGATGGAAGGTAGACTGAGCTAGGGTAGCTTGAGTAAAAAAGGTCATCAATAGAAGGGAAAAGATGATTTTTTGCATGGGAGGGTTGGACTAGATTCTAAATTTAAATGTACTAAAAATCTCAAGAGGGCTGTTGAGTAGCAAGTAAACTTTACCAAAACTTAATCTACAGGAATTTCCGGTTCTGGTCTAGCCAAAAAAAGCGTCCCGAAAACTCGGGACGCTTTTTTTGGCTAAGATCTGCTAATCGATTACTTAAATCCCAAATCAACCAATCCTTTGTGACTGATTTTGATGGCTTCCATGGGATCAAGTTCAAAGGTTTGGTCTTGCTCCACCAAGTAGAATTCCATTCCAGACTTTTCTTTTTGAGCAAGGATTGATTTGAAGTCTATCTTACCTGTTCCTACAGGTGCAAACTTGCCCTCTTGGTCCATGTCCTTCACGTGCCATGCCTTGAAGCGGCCTGGATATTTTTCGAAATAGGTAAGTGCATTCGCATTTGCTTTGGTTACCCAATAGAGGTCCATCTGGAAGTTGACCCATTCCGGATTGCATTTTTCTAGAAGCACATCTTCGATGATGGTACCGTCTGCGAGCGGCATAAACTCGAAATCATGGTTGTGGTACAATAGCTTCAAACCTGCGTTATGGCATTTTTCACCAATCGTATTCATGATGGTTACTAGTTCATCTGCTGTTCCTTTCATGCCAAGGGTATTCGTAGCGGGATCAACGGTAAACATACCCATTGGCGGCACAGGAATCACAAAATAAGTGATGCCTGCTGCTTTTACATCGGCGATGAGTTGGTCTGCATTTTCCAAAGTCACCATGCCCATGTGAGCAGAAATTGCGGTTAAGCCGAGGGAATCAAGTGTGGATTTGAATTCTGCTGGAGTCATGCCATAAAACTTACCTTCGGCATAGTCTGCAGACTCAACGTAAGCGTAGCCCGCATCCGCAACTGCTTTCAGGGTCGCTTTTGGATTGGAAGCCATGGAATCGCGTACGGTGTACAAGGCAAGTCCGCCAACTCGATCTGTGGTTTCAACCACGGTTTCTTCGGTAGTATTTTCTGGACCGCATGAAACGAATCCTAAAACTAGGATAAGTAAGATGGAGAGAGAAAAGGTTATTTTTTTCATAGGCTGGGCATTAAATAGAATCCAATATACTGATTTCGAAGTGAATTGAAAGTTCAATTTTTAGGAATGGAAGACCAACTCCAAGATGGTCCTCATTTAAAGCCGAATAGTACGGGAAAAAGGAAAGTCACAATAGCAGTCCAAAGCAGGTAAATCGGTAGGTAACGAACCAAGGTCAAGCCTACTGCTTCCAACTCACTTTTTCTGCGTACGGTCAGGATCAGCTGCCTGGAGACCAGCACCAAGTGGACCAGCATCACCAGATTGACACCCAGTACAGCCAGACGATTTGGGGTAATGCCCCATTCCGAAATTCGGAAGGCGATGGCAGAAAGCGCAATGCCATTGACTAGCAAGGTGGTGAGCGAAAGAAACACGAGGATCCAGGTCATGTAACCCACTTTTTTCTCGGAATAGGATTCGGCAACCGAAAAGAAAATGAGTGCCATGACACCAATCAAGAGCAGGTTGAATAGCAATAGGAAATCCCGGTCGTTGTAGGGGTCTTTGCCAGCATAGACAATCGCCGCCAGGTAACTGAGCAGCATCAGCAGGACCAAGGGACTGAATATTTTGGCAACGATGGGAGGTACCTTATTCACCAATTCTGGGTTGGTCTGGGTAATGAGTGTGGCCAATAACGGCGCTGCCGCAAGGCCATATATTGCGATGTATTCAAAATAGAATTTTTCGATTTGAATACCGATAAGGTCAAACAGCCCAATGGTAATTCCTGTTAGTAGTCCTCCAGCAAGCAGAAGGATGCCCCCTACGATGATGGTTTCTCCGTTGTAATTGAGGTAAGAAAGCCGCTTGCCTAGATCCTTTAGGTTGGCGCCCGAATAGACGAATCCAAGCATTCCCCAAAGAAATAGAGGGAGGTGGATGCAGGCTAGAATTAGGGTGTCGCTCGTTTCCGGTTCCGGCAGAAAATTGATGTAGCCTACTGCTAGGAGGGTGGTGATTAAGGGTAAGAGGACAGCCGAAAGGGGCAGCTTATTTTTTCGAATAAAATATGCGTAGAGGAAGGGGAATACCACAAATCCCAGGTTTCGGGAATAAAAGAATCCTTCATCAATAGTAAATAGCGTAGGGAATTTGGCAAAGGTGCCTGCAATCGCAGCGGCAATCAAGATAAAGAGCCAATCTGATTTCGTTCCCCATTGGATTCCATCCGACTCGAAGTGGAGGCGTTCGTACCAGGCATCAGCCAGGGGGTTGCCTTTTAGCGAGGGATAAAGTTCGGTAAAGCTGCGGGTAAAGGCAGTTTTATTTTTCCGGTAGAGCTTTTCCAGTTCGGCTGGTTTATCGATAAGGGAGAGGAGTTGCTCGTTCATGGGGAGGGTTTGATTGGTTAGGTCAAATAGTAAGTCAAGAAGTTTTACTTGCGGTAATCAGGTGCTCCAGAAAATCAAGGTGTGAGCGGAAGGCTTTTTTACCAGTTTCCGTAGCCGCATAAGTGGTCAACGGCTTCCTTCCGGCAAAGGATTTGGCTACCTGGATGTAGTTTGCATTTTCCAAGTGGCGGAGGTGGGAGGCAAGGTTGCCATCTGTGACTTTAAGGAGTTCCTTGAATGAAGTAAAGTCACAAGAGGGATTGACCATCAAGACCGACATGATGCGCAGACGAAGCACGTTGTCAAATACTTTATCGTAACCTGCTTGCGGTTTAGCGCTCATGGCGGAAGTACATCAAAGCACCGTAGATCACATGGAAAACACCAAATCCCAGTGCCCAGCAGAGCAATCCAAAATCCGGAAAGAAGGCGGCAATCAGGCCTAAGGCGAGTTGGGTGTAGCCCAAGTTTTTGATTTCTCCAAGGGTAAATTGAGCCGATTGCACCAGTCCAATCCCATAGAAAATTAGGGTGGCAGCATGGATAAGTACGAAAGCTCGCTCGTGCAACAAGGCAAAGCAAAAGAATCCTCCTAGGGCCACCGGAAGAAAAAGTGCTTGTAAAAAGCGCTTGCTAGCGGGAGTCCAGAAAATTTTGGAGGAATTGCTGCCTTTCTTTTTGCTAAGCAAATAGGCGGTACTTACCGCAGCGATTAAGGTCGCCAATCCCAGAAGAAGCAATCGATTCAATACTTCTCTGAAGGATAAAATGGCTGTACCGGCTCCCCAACTGCTGTTCGGAAAGTAGATCCAGTACCAGGTAAGTCCTGCTGCGGCAAGGGCATACAACCCAGCTAATACTCCTGAGAGACCACTCAAGGAAAGGAAACGCGTGCTACGCTCCATCATGGATTTGATTTCAGCTAATTCTTCTTCTGGTTTTTTCATTTTAAAAGTACTTTGAAAAACAAAGTAAATCAATAAATCCTTTAGTATACTCTTTTCTGAAAATTATTTTTTCTAGGCCCTAAACGACAAGAAGCTCCTCTGGGGAGCTTCTTGACCGGTTAACTCAATAAAGATTCACTTACTGAAACAACTGTGGAGCAAATTGGCTAAGGTACACCCTCCAGTTTCTCCAGGTATGTCCTCCTTCCGATTCCACGTAGGTATGAGGCATGTTCATCCCCTTCAATTTGGCCAAGTAATCCTGGTTGGCCTTGTAGAGGAAATCGGTTTTGCCGATGGCGATCCAGTAGAGCTTGTAGCCGTTGTCTTGTTGGGTTTTCAAGGTTTGGTCGATGTTGCTATATACGCGTCCAGTAGCATCTTCACGCTCCATAATGGCAGCTGAGAATAAACCGACATAATCGAAGGTGTTTGGGTAGTAGCGAGATACGTGCAACGTATGAAATCCTCCCATAGAAAGGCCAGCGATGGCACGGTTCTTTTTGTCTGCCTTCACGCGGTAATTGCTTTCCACAAATCGGATGATGTCTTCAAAAGCTCCTTCGTAAGTTCCATCCATGGTTTTGGGGATCATAAACTGGGGCTTGTAGAAGTTTTTACTTCCCTCTCCAGGCGCTCCATCTTGGATTACGTTGCCGTTTGGCATCACGACTACCATGGGCTTGGCCTTGCCTGTAGCGATCAAGTTGTCTAAGATCTGAGCAGTTCTCCCCAAGTTGATCCATGCTTCCTCATCCCCTCCAGCTCCATGCAGGAGGTAGAGTACAGGGTAACTTTCCTTGGAAGTTTCGTATCCAGGAGGGGTGTACACCGTCAATCTTCTGTCCATGCCAAGTCCTGGGGAATCGTACCATCTTCGGCTCACGGTACCGTGTGGAATGTCATTGGTTTTGTAAAGTTCTCCTTGACCACCACCGATTAGGAAGAAGTTGGTGGCTGTACCCACATCGCGAATCAAGAAGGGATTGCTCGGGTCAGTGGCGGTGAAGCCATCCACCACAAACGAGTAGGCATAGAGTTCAGGGTTAAGCACGGGGGTTTTGAAGGACCAAACTCCATTGGCATCTTTGGTGAGTGTAGCCTTCCCTGGACCATCCATTTGGCCCATGGGGGTGTCCATTTTGATGGAAGGAAGAAAATCTCCGGTTACCTGCACCGCCTGTGCATTGGGAGCAAATAGGCGAAAGGTGACGGTATTGTCATCATGGACTTCCGGGGAAACAATGTTTTGAGCTTGGAAAAGGGCTTCTTGTGCAGAAGCGGCAAATCCTAAAAGGATGCTACTCATCAATAGGGTTAGAAATTTTTTCATTCGGGTGTTGTTTTTGTGCTTGGGTTCAAGTTAAGCAAGACCAGAGTATCTGCAAGGAGATTTTTTTTGAGTGGTTTTCAAGGAAAAAGGTAAAAGAAATGATTGGAGATTAAGAAGTGGATTTTCGCTTCAATTTTTCTGTCTTTAAATTAGTTGGTTTTCGGATTCTCTCAAAAACTTCATTTGCCAATCCCCACTGTCCACGGTATCTTTGCAGTTCAAGAAAAATTTGAAGCCGTGGCAACTAAAACCGTCAATGTAGGTTTGGTCCAACTTTCCTGTACAGGGAACCCGACCGAAAACATGCAAAAAACTACTGCAGGCATTCGCGCTGCTGCCCAGAAAGGGGCTCAAGTCGTGATCTTGCAAGAGCTATTTCGCTCCCTCTACTTCTGTGATGTGGAGGACTATGCCAACTTTAACCTGGCCGAAGCCATTCCTGGTCCTTCCACGGATACTTTGGGCGCACTAGCCAAGGAACTGGGTGTTGTCATCGTCGCTTCACTTTTTGAAAAACGTGCCGAAGGCTTGTACCACAACACTACCGCTGTCTTGGATGCAGATGGAACCTACCTCGGTAAGTACCGCAAAATGCACATCCCTGACGATCCCGGTTATTACGAGAAATTTTACTTTACCCCAGGCGACCTGGGCTATAAAGTTTTAGCAACCCAATTTGGAAAAATCGGCGTACTCATCTGCTGGGATCAGTGGTACCCGGAGGCAGCCCGCATCACTACCTTGATGGGTGCTGACTTCCTCGTGTACCCTACCGCCATCGGTTGGGCCAAAACACAAGACGCTGACACCAACGCCGAGCAATATGGAGCATGGCAGACCATCCAGCGCTCCCATGCAGTGGCAAACGGCATCCCTGTGGTGTCGGTCAACCGTACCGGAGTAGAAGGAGAGATGCAGTTTTGGGGCGGTTCTTTCGTGGCCAACCCATTTGGACGCGTGACGTACCAGGCTCCGCACCTTGAAGAAGAAATCCATGTGGAAACCCTAGATTTAAGCGGTTCCGACCGCTACCGCACCCACTGGCCATTTTTACGGGACCGAAGAATTGATTCCTACGCCCCGATCACCAAGCGTTTTCTTGACGAAGAATAATCCATGCAGGACCTTTTCCAATTGGCCCAAAGTGGAGCGGTAACCCCCGCATCCCTAGGCTACTATTTTCCAGCAGAGTTTGCTCCCCAAGAGGCCATGTGGCTCAGCTGGCCACACAAAGAGGAGAGTTGGCCTGGCAAAATCGAGACCATCTACGCTCCCTATAGCCAGTTTGTCGCCGAAGTAGCCCAAGGGCAGCGCGTGCACATCAATGTGGCCGACGAAGCCATGAAAAGCCAAGCCATCCAACACCTGCAACGAGCAGGGGCTAGGATGGATCGCATTTTCTTTCACTTTTTCCCGACCAACGATGCCTGGTGCCGTGACCATGGACCGGCATTCTTGATTAACCCCGCTGCCGCTACACCCAAGGTGCTGGTGAAGTGGAATTACAACGCCTGGGGAGAAAAATACCCTCCGCATGACCTAGATAACCAGATTCCTATCCGCATTGCAGAGGAGTTGGGCATTCCGTATTTCAGTCCTGGTATCGTCATGGAAGGGGGATCGGTGGAATTCAATGGCAAGGGCACCTTGCTTACTTCCAAGGCCTGCTTGCTCAATCCCAACCGCAACCCGCACCTGAATCAGGAGCAAATCGAGCAGTACCTCTGCGACTACTATGGCGTGCATCATATCCTGTGGGTAGGAGACGGCATTCTTGGGGACGATACCGATGGACATATTGACGATATCACCCGATTTGTGAACGCCGATACGGTAGTGACCGTAGTGGAAGAAAACAAAGCCGATGGGAATTACGAGATCCTTCAGGAAAACCTTCACCTGCTGCAGCAAATGCGCCTCGAAAATGGGAAGCAGTTGAATGTGGTAGAACTCCCTATGCCAAGTCCTGTGATTTGGGAGGAACAGCGATTGCCGGCTTCCTATGCCAATTTCTATATCGGCAACGAAGTGGTGGTGGTGCCTACCTTCAGAGATAAAAACGACCAAAAAGCCTTGGATATCCTATCCGGTTGCTTCCCCACACGACGTGTGGTGGGTATCGATAGTGCCGACATCATTTGGGGATTGGGTTCCTTCCACTGCTTGAGTCAGCAGGAACCAGCGGTATAACCTACGCTACGGTATATTGATAAATAAAAAAAATACTTAAAACCATCTCGGTTTAAATCCGTTTTTATTTTGATTTCTTTGGAACTAGTGATAGTCTAGTGTTCTTTTATCCCCCTTTTAGAGTTGAGTTAAATGGATCAAATAACGAGCCCAAGGCTTACTGATTTAAAGTTATTTATTAACCGTGCATTAGATGAAGATGCAGGTAAATTGGGTGACGTCACGAGTTTAGCGACTGTAGCAGCAGATCAAAAAAGTGTGGCTCATTTTTTAGTCAAGGAAGATTGTTTCCTAGCTGGAGTGGCCCTTATCGAAGCGATTGCATTGGAGGTGGATCCGACTCTTGAACCTGTTTTTTTGGTGAGGGATGGTGACTTGGTTTCTAAAAATCAAAAAATTGGAACCCTAACAGGAAATACCAGAAGTATCCTTTTGGCAGAGCGCTTGATGTTGAACTGCGTGCAGCGCATGAGTGGAATTGCTACTAAGGTGAATCGCTTGAAGGAGCTTATAAAAGAATATCCTGCGGTAATTTTGGATACACGGAAAACTACCCCAAACTTTCGATTCGCGGAAAAATGGGCAGTTCAAATTGGAGGTGGAATGAACCATAGGTTTGGATTGTACGATATGATTTTAATCAAGGACAATCATATCAAAGCTTCAGGATCCATCACCAAAGCTTTGTCCAGTACGCAGGATTATTGCAGGGAGCATAAGCTAAATTTACCTGTTCTGGTGGAGGTGAAAACTAAAGAAGAGCTTTTAGAAGCACTAACTGCCGATTGGGTCACTCGAATTTTATTGGATAACATGTCTCCGAGCACCGTATCAGAGATGGT
>Ga0315905_10006192_pt1 | contig 12159 bp, 21 predicted proteins | sample LakEriMetagenome_5_FD_203522 | JGI IMG/M metagenome (GOLD analysis project Ga0315905, IMG submission 203522) | Freshwater fungal communities from buoy surface, Lake Erie, Ohio, United States - Buoy 4 MA121 | ecosystem: Environmental > Aquatic > Freshwater > Lake | place: USA: Lake Erie, Ohio...
GGAGAGTATAGCCTGGGTGCACGCAGCAGAAGCATACCTCAAGCAGCTTGAGGAATATCAGGTGCAATACATGGCTGTATGCGGTGCGCTGTAGCTGTGATTCCCGAAACCATGTCGGACAGCAGCTGCAACATGCCGCACTTTGACGCTTCTAACGACTGCCCTGTCGTGGCGAGGTGCTGCAGGCTCGGGTGACACGCGCTTTGCAGAAGCGTGTGCACGGCGCAGCCACTGTGGCCCGTGCACTATCATTGCTGAACGAGCAGCACTACCGCCACGCTGAGCACAAGGACCTGGCTGCGCTTCTGGCAGCCACCCTGAGCTTGCCGCCTGAGCATGGTGAGATAGCCGCAGCGACGCAGTTTCAGTGTCGTTTGATGCACGTCTGATGCGCCATGCTGCCCTGCACACCCTCACGAAGGCAACACTCACGCTCAAGCCGCAAGTCAACGCGTGCCTGCATGCATGCAGTCCACAACCCATCCTGGGGTGCAAGCCATCCAATGCTGGACTGTGACAGCCCTGTGTGGGTGGGCCATGGGCGCTGGCTGCTTCTGGATCTGACAGGTACGCTGAGCAGCTCTGTTGGTGCCACCATGGGATGGACCGGTAGGCTGCTTGTGTTTGGCGGGCAGCTGCTGGCACCAGCAGCAACAATAACAGCATGCAGGCACACGAAGACAGCTGACTGCCTTGTATGCTTTTGCAGCCCACCGCGCTGACTGGGGTCCGGCGCTCGGCGGTGATGGTGTGGTCAGCCACCAAACACTGCCGGATGTTCAGCATGTGTTCGGTGACCTGCTGACAAAGAAGGTTGAAAAGGATGCAGCAGCCTATTCAAGTGCTGAAACGCAGCAGCTGTCAGATCAACTGCATGTGAGTGGGGGACGTCTGTCCCCATTCTTTGAGCATAATGTGTTTGCACAGCGAACAGCAGGCTGTTGCTGCGTTCAGACGCCAGCACATACAAGCTCGCCAAGTGCAGCGGATGCACATGTGCAGGTCATGCGCAACGAGCGGCTGGCCCAGGTGTCACAGGATAGCGCAGCAGCCGGCTCCATGCATGTCGTGTCTGGCGCTCCTCCTGGAGAGGACCCGCAGGTCAACCCTGACGGGCAGCACATCAGCGGCAGGGTGAGTCCAAGCAGGGTTGTTGTGCAGCTGGCACCTGGTGCTGTGCGTTTGGGCAGGTTTCCTGCGCTTCAAAATCTTTGTCTTGCTTCGCCGCGCCTGCAATGTAAGGGATGCGGACATTGGTGTGCATGCCTGCTGCAGACTGTGGAGGAGCATCAGCGCCAAACGGCCGAGATGATGCTGATTGCTGAGCTGGAGGTCTACGAGGTGAGTTTGCCAGGCACCAAGCGGCACGCAGATTGCCAGCCCACTGGCGTGAATGCCGCTGACCACAGTGCAAGCATGGTGTTTGTATCTTCTTCAACAAAGCTGAGCACCCCACTGCCTGGGTGCTGGCAGGCTTTTGCCATGCAGCACTGCAATGGGCGCAAGCCTGTGCCCATTGTGTGCACGCAAGCCCAGTCGGCAGCACTGGACCTCAAGCACCAGGTGGCCCTGGCAGCCAAGCAGACTGGCAGCAATATGCAAGCCTTCAGGAGCCACAGGTGCGACTGTCAACCTGCCACTGCCCAAGGCATGCTGGTGTGAGCAAAGCAAGTGGTTGCTGCCTGCATGTATATCACGCAGGAACGTCGGTGAGGTAAACATTATGTTGTGGGTTGGTGCTAGCTAGTGGAGTGACTGGGTGAATACATTAAGCAAGGCTGCATGGGCAATACCTTGGCATCTGACGGCTTTATTCCTGCCCTTACCGCCGCAGGTGGGACATATTTGGTCTGCACGACCCAGTGGAAGCATCAGATGCGGAAGCCGGCGCTCTTGCTACACGGCTGAGGGTGCGGGTGGCTGCTGCATGCATGGATGGGCAACCAAGCACGTATGTTTTGTGCAACAGGCATTTGCTGGTGACACCCTGCTGCGCAGGGATCATGCTGTCTGCTGTGATATTGACACGCGTGTGCGTTTTGCCTGCAGGACCGCTTTCTGGCGGACTTGTCAGCTGTGCTCAGCCGGGGGTTGCGCCATGTGATTGCTCCGCCATCGGCAACGTGGCACCACCGCAGCTACCTGCATGACACTGCGAGCCCCTATGCGTACAAGGTGAGCAGCTGCAGTTGGTGGCATGGCAAGAGACAAATCCAAAAGCTGGCAAGCTGACACTACGTAAGTGGCACTCTGCATGTTCATCCACCTCCATGCACGCTCATTCTTGCAATGCCACCGCAGGTGCACTTCACGATGTACCTCATCTCAGACACCAGCCGCCACCTGCGCCATGCCCGGCACCAGCCACATGGCTCGCCCGCCCGCCCTGCAAGCTTTGACGTGGCCCACTTCAAGGAGCAAGTCCAGCGACTGCAGCTCAGGGGTCAAAGCTTTCACTTTGCAGTCAAGTACGTGGTTATCTGACATCACTGCATGGCGAGGGTGCCAGCATGAGCGCTCCCTTACCCTCGCCAGATGCAGTCAAGCTCAGTGCAGTTGCATGGTGTACCAAACCACGAGTGCTGTGCGGTGCCTGCAGGGAGCTGAATCTGCTGGACGAGCCCCCATTGGCCGTCGCATTTTCAGCCTCGCTTCGCACCTCATTTGTCAGCGTGCCCCACGCCATGGACGAGCCTGTAGGTGAGCTGCTGTCCGCCAGAGCAGCACCAGCTGTCAGGTACTGCCCAGCCCTGGTCTCATCACGCCCCTTGCTGTGCTGCAGAAAATGAGGCCATCCACATTGACAGCAGGGAGCTGTCATGGCGGCTGCGCCAGCAGTATGTCGACCCAGCCAACAGCCGGAGCACCAAGCGCAGTGCAGCTGACCCTCACGCCTCCCTGCATGTGAGTGGTCGGTCGGCATGGCGTGTTGCGCAGTGCAGCTGGACCCCCCCCCCCCCCCCAGCTGGTTGCACATCTGATGTCCCCCGCCCTGGCACTCACTGCACCTATCGTTTGGTTTTGCAGGTGCCGGTGTTTGTGTTCTTGCTGGACCGAGACGTGCCCATCCTGATCGATGAGCACTACAACGCCCGTGCCCTGGAGGACATGGTGTTGGTGGTGGCAAATGCAGCGCATCAGTAAGCATGTCGCTTCTTTCGCAGCTGACAAGCACCGCAGCACTCAGCTGGAGCATGCTGGCTCAAGGCCGGCTTGCTGCCCCGGCCAGATAGCAAGCAGCCATTGCTGACACTGATTGATGTGTGTGGCACATGCAGGGATGAGCATCCTACAGGATTTGTGTGCGATGGTGCGCTGCTGTCAAGGCCAATGTCACCCCAGAAGCATGCGCTTGCAGCTGTGCTGCAGCACCTCGGGGGCGTGCTGCCCCCCCACCTGGGCTACAATCCACACAGGCATGCAGTGCAGGTGAGGCGCCCGCATGAAACAGACCGTGACTCTGTTGGCATGCGCATGTGTGCACATAACAGCGTGTGCAAGCCATGCTCACCACGTGTGCCCCACCAGCCCCCCTTCCCCTCCTAACCCCGACATTGTGCGCAGCATGACTGGCTGTGGAGTGTGGGGGCGCATCCGCTGAGCTGGACTTCCTCTGGCACAGTGTACACCCAGCTGAGCATCGACGCACTACACCGGAGGTGGGAACCGCCGATCACCGCATTCTGCATCACTGCCACAGCATGTTTTGGCAGCAGCATAGCATGCATGGCATGGTTGGCTGCAACTGCCTTGTCAACGGCCGTGGTTGTGAGTTGCCGGCGTTCTTGTGCTCTGCAGCTACCTGCTGGATGCACTGGACGGCAGCGTGGAGACGCTGAACGCCGGCATTGCCTTGCTGGCAAATGAGGTGCCCAGTGAGGATGCGTACAAGCATGTGGTGGAGGCACAGGCAAGGTCCTACAACCAGCCGTGGCCAGCAGCAGTTTGCGCTGTGCGGCTGGCACACACCTGGCGTGCTGCACGACCGGCAGGTGGCAGATGCAGCACGCCGTGGCGCCACCCCCAAACTGGGTATTATGCCTGCAGGCCGAGCTGCAAAAAACCCTGCAGCTGTACGGTCAGGTGGTCAACATGTGGCGCAACATGATGGATGCTGCTGGCGAGCTCGAGTATGCACAGGCATCATACCTGCTCGGCAACCTGGAGTCCCTGAGCGGTGCATTTAAGGTGGGTCACTGCAGCACTGCACAGCTGACACATGCTGGCCTGTGATTTGTTGGGGTCATCTATGACGCGAAGAGCCGGCTGCTATCTGGCGGGCCATCGCACCTGCTGCTGCCGCCATTGCAGGCTGCGTGCGAGAGCGTGCGGGATCACATGCACCCGAGACGTTGCAAAGCGCGTGCCGCCCTGCCACGGGGACTCATGAATGGCATCCTGGGCAGCAGTGCGGCAATGGGCTTGCTAGCCGTGACACTCATGCTGTTGCCGCGGCTGAAGCCTAAACCAAAAGTGAACTGAGTGAGCGGCTCAGGGTGGTGGGCACATCGCATGGCTGGGCATCGTATCGCTAGCATGTGGCCCAACCAAGTCAGGATGTAACATGTGGGCGGTCCGTGTGGAGGGTGCCCAGGCGTGCAAGCAGAAGGCAGCTTGCCAATCATGGCCATGCTGCCATGCTGGCGCGCCAAACCAGCAGGGTCAGCCCAGCAGGACACGGCGCCGCCTGCTGCTACCCTGCTGACTGACAAAGTGCAGCGCATCTGAGGTGTGGCCATACAGCTGCTTGTTCAGCAGCTGGAAGATGGGCCCATGCCGCTGGTTGGCCAGGTAGGCGGGGCTGCTTGCATCCATGCGTGGCCACAGGTTGTACACCAGCGCATGCACCAGCTCGTGCGCCAGGGTGTGCACCAGCATCTGCAAGCGACCAGGTGAGCCCTCAGGGGGTTACCTGCTGTTGCACAGGCGCCCAGCGGTGGGCAGGTGGCACGCAATGAGCAGGAAAGCGGCTGGCGCAGGGGTGTCAGCTGCCTCGCACCTGCAGCCGCGACGAGACCACCATGCCCTCGCAGTTCATGGGCTGCTCCGCCGACAGGTCGTGCCGCCACCTCGGCCGGTTCACAAACACCACGTTGCGCTCGTCAAAGCATGCCAGGTAGGCAGCCTGCGGCTCGTCCATCACACAGTAACGCAGCTGGTGCGCCGGGCACGGCTCTGCGTGTGCCTGGCCCGCTACTGCTGGTGGAGTGGCCGGGCCTGCTGCTGCCGTGGCTGGTGGCTGCTGTGCCTGGTCCCAACCGGCGCTGTGCACAAGCTGCCGCCTGTTGGGCCGGTGGAGCATGCGGCTGTGCAGCTGGCCCCCAAAAAACACGGCGTCAATCAAGTGCCCCAGCTTTGCCACAGCCTCGTCCGTCAGGTCTGCGCCTGCAAACTGCAGCTGCCACGCGCCCCCTGCCTCGCTGGTGGCTGCTTGCAGCAGGCCGTCCCAGGCACGCTGGTGCAGGGAGACGCCAGCGCGCCAGCCGCGTGCTGCGTACACCCCCTCCAGGAACCGGCAGAGCAGGCGCAGCTCGCGCCCCGGGATGGATCGCGCGCATGGCGGCAGGCCCTGCGGCGAGAGAGAAAGCGGCCTCGTGAGCCAGCCGCGGCACCCGCTGCCAGCTACCCTGCGTGACACCTACCGCGGCTTCACCCTCGCGATCGCTCTGCTTGCCGCGCCGCTCCGTCACCAGGAGCGCGATGCCGGTGGCCAAACAGGCCAGCAGCGGCCCCAGAGCGGACCACAGCTGCATGCGCAGCAAAACGCTACATGCGCGCGCGATGTCTCGTGTGTCGGCTTGGCGCACGGAGGGCTGGTGAGGGAGATTGAAATCGGCGCACCGCAACTAGCCGGCAGCCAGGCGCACTGGAGGCACAACAGAACTGCGTCGCGTGTAAACGCTGATTGCGTGGCACGGTACTATTGTCAGCCGTGCGCAGAGCGTGAACGATTTCCAAGAGCGCAGGCGGGAACCCTGTACGCGGTCAGGCGCCGTTCAAGACGTTGCCAAGAGGTACATACACTTGTCTGTGCACCACCGGTGGCGGCCGGGTGGCTCGATCCGCCGGACTGCCGCACAAACCCGCTGAGCCAGTCACAGAACAGCGGGCGCAGGCGCTGCGCGCCGACGCTGCTGGTGCCCCGCATTGGCTGCAGTACTGCTCGCACATGCATGACAGGCATTGGCAGTCGGGCGGAGCTTTCCCGGGCGTGCAGGATCACACGCATTTCGCTCCATGCAAAACGCATCCGCCCCCTCTCCTCCTGTCTGCAGCATGAGGGCCGCCACACTGCTGTCCTCCGGCGGGCGCAGCCTGGCCTCCTGCCTGCGCCGCCCTGCCAGCCCCATGCCCCAGGCATGCAGCACCAGCGGCAGGGGCAGCAGCGGCGCCAGCCGCGCCCTGCGCTGTGGGCCCAGCAGCAGCCAGGGCAGCAGCAGGCGCGCCGGCGTGCAGCGCCAGCCGCTGCAGCTGTATGCGGCAGCCGCAGTGGATGCCATCAAGCGCACCAACGGCGCAGCGCCCCCCCGCTCGGATGTCATCACCAGCCACCCCAGCAACAACGTGACCGACTACATCTACAGCAAGATGGGGGCCAGCCTGCACACACAGCCCGCGCACCCGATCGGCATCATCAAGCAGGCGATCTATGACTACTTTGAGGTGGGTCCAGCGGCCAGCGCACGGGAGCGGTGGTGCATTTCACATGTACATGTCCAGGGGCATGGTGCAGGGGTCAGCAGGCTACCCCCTGCAGCAAGTCCCAGCTTGCAGCCTGCAAGCATCCTGCCGCCTGCGCCACGGTCGGCTGTGCCTGCTGCCTGCTGCAGGCCAAGTACCCGGGTGTGTTCAGCCACCACGACGATCTGTACCCGGTGGTGACCACCCACGCCAACTTTGATGAGGTGCGGGGCCCTGGCAGCCAGTGGCTGCTTGCTGCCGGGTGTCAACACGCTTTCGGTGTGTGCCCAGCTCAGCTCTTCGTTGGCATGCGCCCATGCAACTTGGCGGCTGAAGCCCCCTGCGCGCTGCAGGTGCTGGTGCCCGCGGACCATGTGAGCCGGTCACCCAACGACACGTACTATGTGACGGACAGCACGGTGCTGCGCTGTCACACCAGCGCGCATCAGGCAGAGATGCTGAGGCAGAAACACCCGGCATTCCTGGTGACAGGTGAGCAGGGGGTTTCGCAGGGGGGCTCTGGGCGTCCAGGTTGAATGCACGATGGAGCAGTGGGTGGAGCCAACAGCACCCTCACCACCACAGCCTCCCCAAGGCAAACCAACGCCGCTGTGCAGGAGACGTGTACCGCCGTGACAGCATTGACAGCACCCACTACCCGGTGTTCCACCAAATGGAGGGCGTCAAGGTGTACAGCCAGGCGGAGTGGGAGGCATCCGGCTTGGATGCCACCAAGTTTGCAGAGCAGGAGCTGAAGGCGGCACTGGAGGTGGGTGTGAAGCGCTGCCAGGGCACATTACTTGCGGGCCATCCAGTTCGCACGTGCAGCAGGCGTGGTGTGTTTCAGCCAAAATACGCACCGTCCCCGCGCCACATGCAGCCCACACACACCGCGCGCCTGCTGGCTGTCTTGGACACCTGGCCTTCCAGTTGACTGACACAGGCGATGCGGGTTGCTTGCTCGCAGGGCCTGGCGCAGCACCTGTTTGGCAACGTGCAGTGCCGGTGGATTGATGCCTACTTCCCCTTCACGGAGCCTTCCTTTGAGCTGGAAATTTTTTTCAATGGTGCGCTGAACATGGGGGAGCCTGACGTACTGCAGCCTGACGACAAGTGGGCAGGAACGCGGCAGCATGGCAGCCTTGGACAGCCGCAGGCTGGTCCTGGCGCCCCGTCTCATACATCGGGTATTGCGTTTGCTGCAGACAAGTGGCTGGAGGTGCTGGGATGTGGTGTGATGGAGCAGAAGATCCTGGATGACAACTTTGGCGCTGGTCAGAAGGCCTGGGCGTTCGGCCTGGGACTGGAGCGACTGGCCATGGTGCTGTTCGAGATCCCCGACATCAGGTAAGACAAGATTACATAACACCAGAGGCTGTGGGCCCATGGGTCTCGCGTCCTGCGAGGGCACATGGACCCCCCTCCCCCCCCCCCCCCCTCCTCCGCTCGCCAATTGCAGGCTGTTCTGGTCGGAGGACGACCGCTTCCTGAAGCAGTTCACGCCAGGCAACCTGGCTGGCAAGTTCAAGCCGTACAGCAAGTTCCCACCCTGCTACAAGGACATGGCATTCTGGGTCAGCCCCGAGTTCACAGAAAACAACCTGTGCGAACTGGTCAGGGGTGGGTGTCTTGGCTGGTGCCCTCATTGCTTGCTGTAGCCGCGCTGAAAGCTGCTGTGTGGTGACTGACACTGAGCCTGGCCTTGGCCAGGGCGGCGTGCCTGCTTGGTGCCAGCCACCACAGAACAGCATGCAATGCTGCAGCTTGATCTGCCGCCTGTGCTGCCGGCAGGCATCGGTGGTGACCTGGTGGAGACGGTGGAGCTGATTGATGAGTTCACCAACAAGAAGACGGGCAAGACCAGCAACTGCTACAGGATCACGTGAGTGATGCAACGCCTGCCTGCGCCCAGCACAGGCCGTTGCTGGTTTGTACACACCTGCTCGCAGCCGTGATTGCTTGTCACTGCGCTTGCAGGTGTCATTCGTCTCAACAGTGCCATGTTTCCCCATCCACTGCTGCAGGTACCGCTCCATGGAGCGCAGCTTGACGGACGAGGAGATCAACGCGCTGCAGGAGCGCGTGCGGGCGGGTGTGGCTGGCGAGCTCAAGGTGGAGCTGCGGTAGGCAGGCAGCAGCAGGCGGTGCCACACACGGGTGCCAGGCAGGCAGCGTCCTTCCCTGCGCAGGGGTATGGCATGTGTTGTAAACATCATGTTCCAATCACCAGCTGCATCAACAGCAACGATGCGCAAGCATGGAAGTCGCCGTCAGAAACTGCGCCCGGTATTACAGCACAGGCGCAAGCTGCTGCCTGGTCTGCGCTGTCACGCCACGCGCATGTGTGTCAGGCTGTGATGCTGCTGCCTGCACGGTGTCATACAGCTCAGTCAGCAGTGCTGCCAGCTGCGCCTTCTCTGGCTGCTCGAAGGCTGCCAGCCGGCTGGCTGCCAGCTGGCCGTACTGTGCAATCAGCCCGGCATCTGCGCCCTGGTGGTGCATGTTTGCCAGCGTCCACGTCAGGCGCAGCAGCTGCTGGGGATGCAGCGCAGCGGCATGCACGCCTGCTTGTTGCAGCAGGGCGTTGCACCAGTCGTGGGTGACGGGCAGCCGCAGCCGCATCACCCCCCAGGCCAGCTGCAGCAGCTGCTCTGCTGGCAGCAGGTGGAGCACGGGCCGCATCTGGTCCACCGCGCGACTCAGCATGGCGTCTGTGCTCCTCGAGCGTGGCAGCCGCAGCTTGGCCACTGCCCACACCACCCTGATGACTGCAGCATGGTCGGTGCGACTGCTGTCGTGTCTGGCAGCAGCTGCTATCCAGTTGGTCGTGCTGTGAGGGCTGTGTCTGTGAGCCATGTGGCCCTGTGCCGCGCCCACTCCGCTGTCACAGGCATAGCCGCTGCTCCCGCAGCCCGCCCCTGCCGGCAGCACGCACCCCCGCCGCTGCAGCGCAGCCCAGTACGCCCACACCCAGGGGTGCGGCGGGTGCTGCCCCAGGCTGGCCAGCCCGCCCAGCATGTCGCCCAGTGCCTGCACAGTGATGCAGCGCCCCTGCTGCTGCTGCCGCTGGGCCCCAGGGGCAGCTGCCGCCTCCAGTGCGCGCTTGCTGCAGCTGTAGAAGGTGCGCATCCACTGCTTGCTGGGCAGCAGGCGCAGCCGGCCGAGTGCCCACATGCAGGTCGCCAGCTCTTGCGGCGCCGCATGGTGCAGCTGCTGCGCGCTGGCTGCGAACCAACCCTCCATCCAGGCGGCGGCTGGCCGGACCCGCAACGCAGCCAGCGCCCACAGGCTGAGCGACAGGTCCTGTGGGTGTGAACACAGGCAGGCAGGGGCGTGGGTGCCAGGTCAGGGGGCTGGCATGTGCAGGGTGGCAAGCAGGGCGGCACCATGCCCAGCAAAACATGCAGCTTGCTGGTGCATCAAGGCGCCTCGCTCTCAGCGGCGGCATCGTGCTCACCTGCATGTTGGCCATGCGCAGCTGCGGCTGCAGCGCCCTGAGCCATGCGGTCAGCCACACAGCCGAGGGCCGCATGCGCCACTTGGCAGCGGCGCACAGGCCCTGGCACAGGTGCCGAGGCTCCATGCTGATGAGGCGGCGCTGTCGCCTTGCGTAGAACTCATGCACCCAGGAGGCATGGGGCGTGCATCCCAGGGCGGTGAGAGCCCAGGCAATGGTCGCCCACTCCTGCGAAGCAGGGGCGAGCAAGCGAGTCAGCACAGGGCTGAGAGCTGGGCGCATGCAATATAGTCAGTGGCTGCCATGGCAGCACAGTCTGAACACGATCACACGTGCCTGTGAGCTCAAAGCTTCCTGGTGTCGCTGAGCCGCCCGCAGGAGTGCGTCCAGCAGCTCGGGCGGCACGCTGGTGCCCAGGCGTGCCAGAGCCCACAGCGAGTTGGACACATCCTGTGCAGTGGTGCTGCCGCCGCCGCCACCGCTGCTGCCGCCGCCGCTGCTGCTGCTGCGAGCACTTGCCGGGTCCGGCTCGCTGAGGCAGAGGGTGCGTCCCAGAGCTGCCAGCAGCTCTGCCAGCAGCGCGGGGCTCAGGCGGCCGGGCTCCTGCTCCAGCGCAGCCAGCGCCCACAGCGCACTGGACACATCGCGAGCTGTGGCTGATGCCAGCTGGCGGGTCATCGAATCAGACCAGTCAGCCAGCCAGCCAGGGCCTGGGTCGTGCTTCAGGCGCGCCCATGCCCACAGCATGTTGGACAGGTTGCGGGGCGCACACGCCACCAGCACGCCGCGCGAAGCCGCCACCAGCTGCGTCAGCCAGCTGGAGTTGCTGCTGCTGACATGCGGCTGCAGGTGGGCTAGCCGCACCAGCAGCGCGCTGATGTGGACGTGGTTCATGGCCGGGCCATGCTGCTGCCAGAGCAGCTGCAGTTCGCCCGTGCTGGCGGCCGCCTTGATCTGCCGCGTGACAGCGGCGGGCGAGGGGATCGAGCCCCATGCAGCAGCGCGCGGCCTGCCGCCCGCCGCCGCGGGCAGGGCTGGCTGCGTGCTGCATACGCTCTGACCACCCACGCTGCCGGACGGGCTGCTGCTGCCTGCCCGCGAGGCCAAAAAAGTGCGGTGCTGCTGATCCACGCAGTCCGGGGGCGGCGTGCCCTGCTGGTATGCTACTACCGTGCCGGGTTTGCGTCGCCATGCCAGCGATCTTGCGCCGCGCCAGCTGGCTGCCGAGCTGGAGCGGATGTGCTGCATGGCGGGCGAAAAGGCAGCGAACTGCGCATCAAAACGCACTGAGGGCACACCACGAGGCTGTGCTGCGCCGGTCTGAAAAGCGCCGGGGGGCGAGGCCGGCGCTCGTTGCGCAGCTGCCAGGCTGCGCCAGGCTGCCAGGCGACCAGTCGAGAAAGCCCCAGGACGAGCCCCAGCAGCGCGCCAGTGGGGAAGCCCCCTCAGCACGGCAGCCGTGCCCAACAGCCGTCAGTGCGACTGTGGCAGCGGAGTGCAGCCAGGCAGGGTGGCCAGTGACAAAAACTCCACGGCTGCAGCCACTGGCGTCTGCACGCGTAGTGCAGCGCAGCCCCTCAACCCCTCGGCACCCCCTCTGCCTCACCCCCCAGCGCCTTTGCAGGGAATCCGGGTACCTCGCTGCCCCCCCCTACAGCTGCGCAGGAACCGCCTCACCTCCTGCAATACTGATGATGATCTGCACCCAATGCAAGCCGCACGCACGCGGCATCCCAGTAGTCCTGCGTATCATGCCAGTGACGCGCACCGCCACTGCTGACCTCCTGCGCCCTTGTGCCAGCTTGGGGCAGCCAGCTCTGCTGCAGGACCAAGCCCTCCTGCCGCTACTGGTTGGGTTTCTTGCCCAATTATTTGCCCAATCGCCGGGGCTGTTGCGGGACTGGGTGGGGGGCCTGCTGCGGGGCGGCGGCTGGGTGCGTGGAGGGTCTGCCGGGTGCGGGGGGGGGGGGGGGGCGGGGTCAAGCCCACTGGCGAGACCTAGACATTCCCGCGGTTGGTGG
>Ga0315905_10006193_pt1 | contig 12159 bp, 11 predicted proteins | sample LakEriMetagenome_5_FD_203522 | JGI IMG/M metagenome (GOLD analysis project Ga0315905, IMG submission 203522) | Freshwater fungal communities from buoy surface, Lake Erie, Ohio, United States - Buoy 4 MA121 | ecosystem: Environmental > Aquatic > Freshwater > Lake | place: USA: Lake Erie, Ohio...
GAAACCATTTTTCGAGAAATTAGGCTGATACCGATACAAGTATTCGTAACACATTTGGTCGATAACTATCCCAACAACCAATTTAGGCTTCTGAGCTTTTATTGTTGAAATAGTGACAAGTACTAAAAATAAGGCGATCCATTTTCTCATAGGTCAAAAATACAAATTGCCGTTCAATTTTCGGAAAAGTTCTATTTGCAACTAAATTAAATTTAACTTCGTCTTGACATAGACTAAATATATTACAATGCGAACTTTATTTGTTTTTTATTTCTTAATCGGTATGCTTACTACGAGCTACGCTCAGTGTACTGTTTCGATTAATTCAGTGCCTGCTTCTGACTCAACTAGTTGTAATGGACAACTTACGGCCATCGCCTCTGGTCAGGCCCCATTTACTTATAATTGGTCTTGTTCCAATGGAGCGTGTATTGGAATGTCTGGTAACACAATTACAAATGCTTGTCCTGGTGTTGTCTACACGGTTACCGTGACAGATGCAGGAGGTTGTGTGTCAACAATTTCAGTTGTCATGACAAATTCTAATTCGAATCCATGTGCTTCCTTGTCAATTAGTACAGTATCTTCAAATGCCACATCCTCAAATATTTGTGATGGTCAAGTACAATCAATTGTGAATGGTGGTACACAACCATATGTAATTTCAATTTCTGGAAATGGAGTAAACTATTCTGGAGGGCCTATTTTCACAAATTTATGTAGTGGTGGTTATGTAATTTCTGTGACTGATGCGAATGGATGTTATTCCCAAACCACGGCTTCACTTTCAAGTAATTCCAACCCCTGTTCTGGATTTTCGGGCTATATTAGTAGTGTCAGTTTTGCGTCTGATACCAATACTTGTGACGGAATAATTACAAGTGCCGTTTCGGGCGGAACTTCCCCTTATAGCTATTCTTGGAGTGAAGGCTCAACCACTTCAAACATTTTAAATGGTTGTGCCGGTATAGAGTATTCAGTTTGTATTACCGATGCCAACGGTTGTCAAGTTTGTGATTCTGTATTGATGGGAGATTCCAGTATAATCAATTGTTCGAGTTTTACAGCAACAATCAACAATACCAATGTGTCATTATCAGGTTTGTGCGACGGTTCCGCAACAATTATTGCTACCGGAGGAACTGCACCTTATAGTTATCTATGGTCAAATGGCCAAACAAATCAATCTTTGATTGATTTATGTGAAGGATCCTATGTAGTGACGGTGGCAGATGCAAACAATTGTCAAATTACATTATCTTGTTCAATTGGTTCACCTGGTGGCAATGTTGGAGATACGATTATTTTAAATAGTGGAATTTTTATTGACTCCAATGTAGTAGACACGGTATACAGTGGATGGATTGACAATTGTAATTTTGATTTCAACACAATTATTTCAGCAACAATTGATTCCTATATAAATGTAAATGACAGCACGTGGGTAACGTGGTCTTTATTATTCAACGATGGCACTAATACAACATTGACCATCCCCTATTATTTCAACACTTCGTTGGGAGGAGTATACGATGTTGTTCTGCAATTATATTGTGGACTGCGTTCAACTCCACAATGGTTGATGGCATTTTCTCAAATGGATTTTCAACCAAATTCAAATGCACTTAATGAGGTTTCTAATAATGTCATTTTTTATCCGAATCCAACGAATGGCATCATTAGATCAACTATTGACTTGTGTCAAATAGTATTATTGAATACGCAAGGCCAAACTATCAAAGTGTTAGCAGAAACTAACTCAATCGATTTATCTGATTTAGCTAGTGGGGTATACAATATCAAGTATGTTATTGATAATCAAACGTATATATATCGACTAATTAAAGAGTAAGCTCAAAGGATGAAGAGCAAAATTGTTCTTTTCGCTTTAATCTTTTCATGCATTAGCGTTTCAGCGCAGCAGTTAGGTTCTATTTTGCATAATGGTGAATTAAGAAATTTCACATACCATGCTCCTTCAAATTGGGATGGAATATCTTCACTGCCATTATTATGTGTGCTCCATGGATTAACGCAAACAGGTTCCGGTGTAATGAATATCACCCAATTCAATGCACTTTCAGAACAAGAAGATTTTATTGTAGTTTATCCAAGCGGCTTAAACAATGCATGGAACGCTAATATGAATGTTTCTGTATCGGCAGCAGATGATATTGGATTTATTGAATCGCTTTTTCAGTTTTTTGAATCGAATTTTCATACAATTGCAGAACGCAGGTACTTATGTGGATTCTCAAATGGCGCCTTCATGTGTCATAAACTAGCATGCGAATCGAATTTGTGTTATGCTGGAATTGCCTCCGTTTCAGGAACGATGAGTGATACGGTTTATAACAACTGTGTAGCTCCTCTTTTCCCGACGTCCGTACTTCATATTCACGGCACCTTAGACGCAGTGGTGCCTTATTCTGGATCCCCTACTACAGGAATTTCCGTCGATCAACTCATTTCCAAGTGGTCTATTTTTTTGAATTGTAATTCTCAACCCAATATTTCTGATATACCAAATGTAAATCTTTTAGATTTATCAACCTGTGAAAAACAAGACTACGATTGCCAAACGAATAATCTTCAATTAGTTAAAATTACAGGTGGGGGGCATCAATGGCCGGGAATTAACACCTGGAATGGGGGTGTCGGAACCATTAATATGGATTTTTATTCTCCATCATATATTTGGGATTTTTTGAAAACCAAAACATGCCAAACTACAAATCAAATAACTGAGTTGAAAAAAATCCATAACATTTACCCGAACCCTTCAACTGGTATAATTAATTTTACTGATTTTAATCAATTTTCGAAGATTGAGGTATTTGATCTCTTCGGAAAACTTGTATTTAAGGTTTTGAACTTAGAGGGCGAGCATATAGTTCTACCCTTAAATCAAGGTTCCTATAACGTAAAGCTGACATCACATTCCAAACAAATCATTTGGAGAAAGGTTTGTATTATTTAACCTTTACCTACTTTTATTCCGCCTGGTTTTATTCCACCTCCGGGTTTTGGTGTTACTGAAGGTTTAGTTACGGGACTAGTCGGACTTTTAGGTTTTGGAGCTACGTTAACAGGTTTGAAATCCATTTCTTTATTTGGTTTCGGTCTTTCAATTGCAGGATTTTTTTCTCCTTCATTGTTGGGATTAGCGATAGGAAGTGCATTTCCATTACCTACTTCTTTTCCTTCTGCAAATGCATGTTGATTATTATTTATTCGTGGACGTTCGATTTTGTTTAGAACGGCACCGTTAATTGGATTACTTGGTGTAGGCATTGGATTTGGCGTAATATTCAAATGACCAAAGTCAAACATGCAACCACCCAATTCATTAGTTGGAATTCCCATATCTAAACAGCGTTGTCGAGCTGCTGCTTGTTGATTTGGCGATAAATCGGCTACAGTGTAATGAACGCGAGGAAATGAGCGATCAGTAAAACTCAGCGTACTTTGCCCAAAGCCATAATCAAAAAGTGAAGTAGTAGTAGTGACGCGCCACTCATCAGCAAAATCTTTGGCCAAAAAAGCTAGGTATTCACGTTCGGCATTTTGTGCAACTTGTTGCATCGCTTGATTACCGAAAGACGAAAATGCCATGTAAGCAGGCATAGGCCGACTCGTATTGCGTTGATTGAAATCATCGTCTATGTTACCATTAGCATTTCCGAGTAATCCTTCAAAGAGACCTTGATCGCAACGAAATACAGAAACCGATACGTTCACGAAAACATTATTTCCCAGGCCTCGCTTGTCCATCACCACGCGTTCACCCGATGGCCAATTTATAATATAATTCTTTCCTTCAAACCTTATTACGCCACCTTTTGGTAAGTAGTATGTTCTTCCTTGTAATTCGATTGGTGCACCATTCAGTCTCAAAGAACTAGGATTTCCATCAGGTTTTTCATCACCGTAAAAGCAGAGTCTATCACCTCCGACGTTCATTGCAATCGCTGAATTCAAAGAGAAATTATCACCTTGCGGTCGTTGTCTACTCTGAATTTCAAATGGATGATTTTTTGATTTAGCCATTACGAATTCGCCAACAGTTTGAAAGGAGTATGTGGCGTTATCAAATGAGACGAGGTGAGGATCACCGTAACTTCGACCATGAATCCATGAACAAAAGGTATGATTAACTAATTGTTGAATTTGATTCCAACTTGATTGATCCGTACTTGACAATGTTGGAGCTGTACGAGTCAATACTTCTTGAATCTTTTTTCTTGTATTCTCTGGGACCATTACTAACATTTCATAAGGAGTAAAATCCTCGGGAAAAGTTCGATCTGGTATATCTTTTTGACTCGCATAGGCTTGAATAGATGTTGCAAGCCATTCTCCGCGTATTGGATCCCAAGAAGTTAACTCTGACTTTATGGGAGCGAAAGCTTCACCCAAACTTATTTGCGAATGACATGATAAGAAAGGAAATGAAAAAAAAACGGAAATGAAAAGTTGTTTCATAATTTAGTATGTTTTGTTAGTATGCTTGCAAAAAATATTCCAAACTATTCACAATACTTGTAACCTATCCCTTTTACCGTGGTTATTTTGTCTTCTCCAATTTTTCCTCTTAATTTCCGAATATGTACATCAATGGTTCGATCTCCAACAATGATGTCGGTTCCCCAAACTTTTTCTAAGATAATTTCTCGTTTAAAAACGAAATTTGGTCGTGACATTAACAATGCTAAAAGTTCAAATTCTTTTCTAGGTAATTGAATTTCTTGACCATTTTTTTCGATTAAGTATTTTTCTCTATTGATTTTAAGCTCTTCTGAAATAGTAGGAGCAACAATGGGTTTCAATTCTTTCCGCCTTAAAATCGCTGATATTCTACTCAACAAAACTTTTGGTTTGATTGGTTTAGTGACATAATCATCGCCACCTGCTTCTAGGCCCGCAATTTGACTATAATCCTCTGAACGTGCTGTTAGAAAACATATTAAAATATCATTGAGTGATTCGTCAGATTTTAAATTCTCACAAACTTCTATTCCATCCATTCCTGGCATCATGACGTCAAGTAAAATTAAATCGGGTTTTTTTAATCTAATTTTTTCAAGACAATCCAAACCATCTATTGCAATTTGAACACGATAACCTTCTTTTTCAAGATTATATTTTATCAATTCTCGAATATCGTCGTCGTCGTCTGCTATTAAAATATCGAACATAAAACAAAGTTAGTGAATATATTAAACTAAAAATGCGGTTTACAATTTCAGAATTATTAAGTATAAAAAATGAAAAAAACTTGAAATGAATGTTTATTTTTCGTGTAAATAATTATCTTTGTGTCGTAGTAGTAGGTTAGGTTGATACTAGGAGCCTTGGATTTTTCCAGGGCTCTTGGTTTTTTTGCTAATTTAGTTAAATGGAAATTAAAATTTTACTAGCCGAAGACGATATCAATCTCGGTTTTGTTGTTGCAGATCACCTGAAATCGGAAGGATTTAAAGTTACCTTATGTAATGATGGCCAAGAAGCTTTAAAAAGATTCAATGAAGAAAAATACCACCTTTGTATTTTGGATGTAATGATGCCTCGAAAGGACGGATTTACTTTAGCAAAGGATTTACGAAAGTTAAACGTTGATATTCCAATACTCTTTCTTACAGCCAAATCTCAGCTTGAGGACAAGGCGGAGGGTTATAAATCTGGAGGTGATGATTACTTAACTAAGCCCTTTAGTGTTGAGGAGTTGAGTTTTCGAATTAAAGCTTTGCTTAAACGCGTTCAGCTTTCAGTTGAAAAACCTGAGGATAAAATTTTAATTATTGGTAATACCATTTTCGATACAGAAAATCTAACCTTAATCTTCAATAATCAAAAGCAGTCATTAACTAAAAAGGAAGCGCAAATTTTGAAATTAATGTTCAAGCTAAAAAATCAGGTAATTCCGCGAGAAGTTATTCTAAATGGAGTTTGGGGTCAGGATGATTATTTTGTAGGAAGAAGCCTAGATGTTTTTATCACCAAACTGAGGAAATACCTTAAAGATGATGAATTAATTCAGATATCTAATTTACATGGTATTGGATTCAAATTTTCGGTTACCGAATAATGTCGCTCATTCTTCATATTGAGACAGCCACAAAAACCTGCTCGGTAGCTTTATCTGAGAAGGGAAAATTATTGCATGAAATTTCCGAGATTGGAGACGGTTACATCCATGGAGAACGTCTTACAATTCTTATACAAAAAGTGTTGTTGAAGACTAAGGTTGAAATTTCGTCATTGGAAGCTATTTCAATTTCTATTGGTCCTGGTTCATACACAGGGTTGAGAATTGGCCTTTCGACTGTTAAAGGCATTGCTTTTGCCTTAAATTGTCCGATTATTGCACTGAATACCCTAGAGATTATTGCTAGGAGTATTCCTAATGATGAAAAAGTATTTGCTATGCTCGATGCTCGAAGAATGGAAGTTTACGCATACGGCATAAATGAATCGAAGGAAGAGGTTTTTTCATCGTCTCCTCTGATAGTTAATTCGGATACCCTTGCCGAATTTGACCCATTTATTTGCATTGGTGATGGATCGATGAAGGTTAAAGATATTTGGAAGCATCGCCAAGTTAAATTTATGAACGATTTCCAGTTAAATGCCGGTTTACAGGTTAAAATGGCTTATTCATATTATCTAAAAAAGGAATTCGCTAATGCTGCAACATTAGTTCCAAATTACCTCAAGGAATTTCAATTTACATCAAAGTGAGTGTCTTCTCGTGAATACGTTCATTTCCAAAAATGTCACGAACTATTAAGCGAATATCTAACAAACCTTTAGGCAAATTTTGTATTGAGTAACTTATTGAATTGGTTTTTAGATCGTAATAAACTGGCTTGAATTCACCATTAATAAAAAGAGCATATTTTCCAATTTCTGAATGTGAATCGCTGATTACCCACCTGAGAAAAGTTTTAGAAAAACTTGTATCGGTTTCAGAATAACTTGAGGTTGAAATTTTTGGAGCAAGGGTATCCCATGCCAACGAAGGAATCCCGAGTGTTTTGGTTTCGGTTGTTAATGTAATTTCGTTTAAAGTAGATTTACTGTATTTACCGTCAATTTTAATGTAGCTCTTTGATGGATTGTATTTAGGTAACTCGGTTTCAAAAATTACAGCCTTGCTTAAAGGTATAGATGGATTTAATATTTTTGACTTTTTAACGGGTTGTATAATTGTGAACTTTTCTATGAAATAATTGAATGACAGATAATTTCCTTTGACCTGTTGACTTGGTAAAAAGAATGATGAACTATCAAAAACGTTTGATAATAACTTATAATTGAATGGATTTAACCAAAAAACGAAAGCATTGGAGTTATTATTTTTATCACTGACTACGATACGCACATGAATTTTCTTCGAGGAGAACTCGGACAAATATTTATTGGCATAATTGGATTTATAAATATTCAACGGATTTCCCTCTGACAAAAATAATTTGTGCCATTTTACCTTTCCACTTTTATACGCTTGATAATCGCAATAATCATTGACGTATCGAGTATGGTCAAAAGAAATTGAATCCATTACGTACTTGAAAACAATGGTACTATCGAAATACACTTCTGTTTTATAGAAGTCAAATTTATTCCCTTCTTTTTTCATTCTATCACCTCCTTTAATCATGATCCCAATTGATGAAGCCTCTGAAAACTGAGGTATTGGCAAGGTAATTACAGGTATAATTTCTTTATTTTTAGATGTTTCCGAGTAGGGAGGAATAGCAATACCAGAATTTTCGATTACAAATCCTTCCCTCGAAATTGGAACAATTTTTATAGCCTCGATAACAGGAGCAGTGTCATCGATTAATTGAAAACCATGTTCTAGGGGGTTCAGAGCTATTTCACTTAGCGTTTCTCTAATTTCAAAATGCAAATGAGGTCCTGTAGAACTTCCAGAGTTACCTGAAAAAGCGATTTGTTGACCTTTGAGTACAGGAAATACAGAAGGGTTCAAATTTGTATCAATTTCATTTTCTTGACGCTCCACTTGCCATTGGGATATTAAAGAATCAATTACTCCAAAAAACTTGGAACAATGAGCATAAACCGATGTGTGTCCATTCGGATGGTTAACATACAAGACTTTACCATATCCCCCTCTTGAGATTCGAATTCTTGAAATATATCCTTCTCTTATCGAGAAAACAGGAATCCCTTCGATACCACTGGTTCGAAAATCGAGTCCCATGTGTAAATGGTTTGGGCAAATGTCACCAAAAAGTGTGCTTAGATTTAATGGAATACTCAACGGAGAATGTATTTCGTTGGATACAATCGCTTTCTGAGAAGTGTAATTAAAGGGTAAAAAGCAGATAATATAAAAGAGTGCGCGCATTTACAAATGTAATCATTGAAAAAAAAATGAAAATAGATTTTGAAAAATGATGTTAATGTTCCTTTCATTATTAACTTTGTGTAAAGTCTTAATTTATGACTGACAAAACAAAAGAACTGTTCACCGATATACAAAATTTAGCGGAATCTCTGCGTCAAAAGCTAATGGCTAGTGAGGTTGAAAAATCTGAATGGAGTAGAAAAAATGAAGAGCTTTTATCGCAACTTTCTATTAAAGAGGCACTCATCGTTGAGTTGAAAAAGGAAGTTAGTGAACTTAAGTCGACATTGATTAAGACCGAAACTAACTTGGTCGAGAAAAGCAATGGTGGGAGAGATAATCAAGCCATAGACGAATTAGTGAAGGAAATAGATAATTATATAGAAAAACTGAAAAAATAGCATGAGCAAGATTGCCATTAAAATTTCAATTGCAGGTAGAACTTATCCTTTAAATGTTTCAGAAGACGAAAAGGAAGCCGTTATGCATGCTGCGGAAGAAATTAACAAGGCTGTCGAGTATTTAAGAAAACACTATGCAGTAAACGATGCACAGGATCTTCTTGCTATGTCTTCATTACAATTATTAGCAAAACAATCTAAAACAGCTTCAAAGTCAGAAAATGTAAAATTTGATGATAACGAATTAAACAAAAATCTTGAAGCGTTGAAAGATAATTTGCAGTCCCTTCTCTAATTCTTGCACTTCAAGGCCTTAATATATTAAGGAAAATGGATGTAATAATTTATGCAGTAATCGGATTATTGGCGGGAGGTGGAGTTACCTTTGTAGCCCAACAATCGTTGTTAAAAACTAAAAGTCAAAAATTAATTAAAGATGCTGAACAAGAAGCAGAACGTATCAAAAAAGAAAAAATGCTTCAGGCAAAAGAGAATTTTCTCAAGCTAAAAGAAGAGCATGAAGCTACAATGAAAGACAGGGAGCGAAAACTTCAGTCTAACGAAGATCGAGCTCGATCTAAAGAAAAGAATTTAGATCAAAAGATGGAAGAGTTAGGCAGAAAGGAAGGAGAGATTAAAAAGATACAATCTGATTTTGATGCAAAGTTTCAAGGATTAGAAATTCGCTTGCAAGAAATAGATAAAATTCAACAAAAAAGGGTCGCTGAGTTATCTAAAATAAGCAATATTTCTCCAGAAGATGCCAAGGCTCAATTGATGGAAGCATTGAAAGATGAGGCACGTACAGCAGCAATGGCTTCAATAAAAGAAATAACAGAAGAAGCAAAACTTAATGCCAACAGAGAAGCTCGAAAAATTGTTATTCAATCTATTCAGCGTGTTGCCACAGAACAAGCCATTGAAAATGCAGTTTCAGTCTTTAATATAGAATCTGATGAAGTTAAGGGTAGAATTATAGGTAGGGAAGGAAGAAATATTCGGGCTTTAGAAGCAGCTACAGGTGTTGAAATAATTGTAGATGATACGCCAGAAGCAATAATATTGTCATGTTTTGATCCGGTGAGAAGGGAAATCGCTAGACTTTCGTTACACCAATTGGTTACGGACGGCCGTATACATCCTGCTAGAATTGAGGAGGTTGTTGGGAAAACTAAGAAGCAGCTTGATGAAGAAATTGCGGAAACTGGAAGGAGAACGTGTATCGATTTAGGGATACATGGATTGCATCCAGAATTGATGCGCATGGTGGGAAGGATGAAATACAGATCATCTTATGGTCAAAACCTACTTCAACACTCTAGAGAAGTTGCTAATCTTTGTGCCATCATGGCTGCTGAATTAGGCCTGAATGTGAAATTAGCGAAACGAGCAGGATTACTTCACGATATCGGTAAAGTTCCAGATGAGGAGCCAGAATTACCGCATGCCATCCTAGGAATGAAAATAGCCGAAAAATTTGGTGAAAAGGGAGAGGTTTTGAATGCTATTGGTGCGCACCACGACGAAATAGAAATGACAACCTTGATATCTCCAATTGTACAGGTTTGTGATGCCATATCAGGTGCTCGACCTGGTGCAAGAAGAGAAATAGTTGAGGCATATATTAAGAGAATAAAGGAATTGGAGTCTCTGGCATTATCCTACGAGGGCGTATCAAGTGCTTATGCAATTCAGGCAGGACGTGAATTACGTGTGTTAGTGGAAGCTGAAAAAGTTACAGATCAAAAGTCGGAAGAGCTATCGTTTACAATTTCACAGAGAATACAAACGGAAATGACGTATCCTGGGCAGGTAAAAGTTACCGTAATTCGAGAAAAACGATCCGTAAACTACGCTAAGTAACAACTTTCTTCGACCTTTCTTTGTTAAAGCACGTATGAATCATCCTCTTTACATTGCGGGACCTTGTAGTGCAGAATCATTAGAACAATTAAGAGCTACGGCCTCTCAGTTGAGAGAAATTTCATTTACTTATTTTCGAGCCGGAGTTTGGAAGCCAAGAACTAGACCGGGAACATTTGAAGGTCACGGAGAAAAAGCACTTCCATGGCTGAACGAAATACAACATGAATTTGGTTATAAAATAGCTATTGAGGTAGCTTCGTCTCAACACGTGGAATCAGCATTGAAGGCAGGAATTGATGCGTTTTGGATTGGAGCAAGGTCAGTTACGAATCCATTTACCGTTCAAGAAATTGCAGAATCCTTAAAAGGAGTTAATATTCCAATTTTTATTAAAAACCCTGTTAATCCAGATTTAAAGCTCTGGATTGGTGCGGTTGAACGCATTGAAAACGCAACGAGTTCTACAATTCATGCTATACATCGAGGTTTTTCTGTTTATGAAAAATTTCGTTACAGAAATGATCCGAATTGGCAAATTGCTCTGGATTTTAAAATAGAAAGGCCTGATATAAAATTAATTTGCGATCCTTCACACATGGGAGGGCGAAGAGCATACTTGTTAGAATTGAGTCAAATTGCGATGGATTTACATTTTGACGGGCTTCATCTTGAGGTTCATCATGACCCATCAATTGCTTGGACAGATGCCGAGCAACAAGTGAACGGAATTCAGCTCCAGCAACTTATTTCAGCTATTCGATTAAAAGATAGAAATGATAATACAACTGAACAGATTTTAGAATTGAGAAAAGAAATTGACAATCTTGATGAAAAAGTTCTTACAATTTTGATCGAGCGAATGAAAATTGCACAAAAGATTGGAACAATTAAGTCGGCACAGAATTCAACCATATATCAAGCAAAGCGTTGGCTCGAATTAAAAGAGAGAAATGTTGAAAATGCTAAACGATTAGGTCTTTCTGAAGAATTAGTGATTCAGCTATTAAAATTAATACATCAAGAGGCCATTCGCATTCAGGCCTCTTATGTTCAACAAGAAGATAAAAATGAAATTACTTCCGGTAAATTCAGTTAGTGGAAAACTACATATTCCTTGTTCAAAGAGCGAGGCTCAAAGAGCTCTCATTATAGCGGCCCTGAATCGAAAACCTATTAAAATCATGATGGAGGAGCCATCAGAGGATGTTCTTTCTTTGATTAACGCTCTCAAATCAATAGATTTTGAAATTACAATCGACAACTTTGGTATTACCATTAATTCATTTCCTCCAAGGAGAACAACAATTCAATTGAATGTTAATGAGTCAGGCTTTGCGTTTAGAAGTTTGGCCTTTGCAGCATTACATTGGGCAGATACCGTTATACTTTCAGGAGAAAAGAGCTTGTTAAAACGAGATTTTAGCGAATTGAAAGAGCATTTGAAAATTTTAGGGATAAAAGTTGAGTCATTAGAAGACAACAAAATTCTAGTTTCAGGAAAATTAAGTCCAGGGA
>Ga0315905_10006194_pt1 | contig 12157 bp, 8 predicted proteins | sample LakEriMetagenome_5_FD_203522 | JGI IMG/M metagenome (GOLD analysis project Ga0315905, IMG submission 203522) | Freshwater fungal communities from buoy surface, Lake Erie, Ohio, United States - Buoy 4 MA121 | ecosystem: Environmental > Aquatic > Freshwater > Lake | place: USA: Lake Erie, Ohio...
ACCGAAGATCATATTGGAATCCTTATTATAATTGACAATGAAGTTGAGTATTGGATTCCTAAAACAGCCTATTCTAATCACATTCAAAATATGTCCGAATGGATTCTTGATTTAATGGATAAAAGATGGGCAGATAAGGATTCCATCTATCGAGTTGGGCGTATCCTTATCCAAAATACTATTGGAAGTGCTATTGATTGGAAAAAGACTTTTCATGCGGTTGAAAAGATTGATTTCATACGAGATGTTGCAAATGAAATTCCAATGCAACCAAAATATAATGTAAATGGAATTCGTGTATTTTCCCAGCTGGAGATTAATAAACGAAGTTTATTGCATGAGCAAATTGCTGCTGAAATTGATACTGAAGAATACAATACGATGTTGCAAAATGAAGTTTCAAAAAACTTTAAACGTTTTAATGTAGCTGTTTAAGACTGTAATAAGGGTTGATCTCTCAACCCTTATTCTTTTATTCTTAACAAATAAAAAATGAAATGTTTTATTGAATAAATCTAACAGACCAAACTGACAATTCAAGTCATTCTGAATCAATAATCAAAATTTCTCTGACAACTAAGGTCAAACATTTGCACACTTGTATCATTTTGTGCTACTTTGTGTTTTATCACTATTAAATATGTTAAACCAACGGAAAATTCTTCGTGTATTACAATTCATTTCATACCTAGAACAACGACCACCAAAAGCGGTAAACCAGTTAGCAGAAATGCTTGAAACCACCGAGCGAACAGTCTATCGCTACCTTGACCTCATCCGAGAATGTGGCTTTGATTTACAACGAGACAAATACACACGCTTTTTCATTCACAACGATACTGCCCAAGGCATTCGTTTTACTACCGAAGAAGCCGAATTTTTAAAACAATTAGTTCTTACTACTGGCAAGCGAAATAAACTCAAAGATGCTGTTTTAAGTAAAATCTATTTAGCATCGGATGTCAATATCGTGGCTGGTCATTTGGTCAATGCAAAGAATGGACGTATCGTTGAACGCCTGGCACAAGCCATTGCAGACAAAGAACAAGTTATTTTAAAGCGATACCACTCTATTAATTCCGAAACTATTTCAGATCGTTTAGTAGAACCTTTTGGTTTTACGGATAACTACCACACGGTTATGGCGTATGAAATTACATCTAAGAAAAACAAAACCTACAACCTTGACCGAATCACGGCAGTTGAGTTCACCAACAAAGCTTTTGCTTTTGAAGAAAAACACGAACAACAAATTCCGGATGCGTTTGGATTTAGTTTTACGGGTGAACAGCACGATATTGAATTAGAACTTTCCCTCAAAGCATATTTACTCCTCAAAGACGAATATCCGCTTACTATTCCATACATCAAATACAACCCTAAAACAGACCTTTATGAACTAAAAATGCAGGTAAACGATTTGAAGCCTATTCAGCGGTTTATGAGGGGTTTGAATGAATTCAGTATTGATTAACATGTAAAAAAAACATAATTTTTTTGAGTAATTTTGAAATAAAATATAATAAAATGAATTTCATCGATTTATTTGCAGGTGCAGGTGGTTTATCGGAAGGGTTTATTCGTTCTGGTTTCAATCCTATTGCCCACGTTGAAATGAATAAAGACGCTTGTGATACCTTACGGACAAGAGCAGTTTACCATTGGCTAATTAAAAATGGAAAACAAAAAAAGTACTATAGTTATCTAAAAGATGAAAAAAAAGATAAGGAAAATTTCTGGTTTCTTGCACCCGATGAAATTAGAAACTCAGTGATAAACTCAGAAATTTCAGATTCTTCTATCGAAGGTATTTTTTCTAAAATTGACAATCTTGCTAATGGAAAAGAAATAGATGTTATTATAGGCGGCCCTCCTTGTCAAGCATATTCTGTAGCTGGAAGAGCAAGGGATCCAAAGGGAATGAAAGAAGACCCAAGAAATTTCTTATACAAACATTATGTTAAGTTTTTGGAACGATACCAACCAAAAATGTTTGTTTTTGAAAATGTTCCAGGAATTCTTTCTGCTAATAATGGAGAGTTTTTGAATAAGATTTTTGAAGCTGTAAAAGAGGCTGGATATAACTTAGCTATTCCTCCAAACAAATACTTGAATGCCAAAGATTTTGGTGTTTTACAGGATAGAAAAAGGGTAATTATCGTTGGCTGGAAAAAAGAAATGAATTTGAATTATCCAGATTTTATAAAACAAGAAAACAATTTTCAAATACAAGAAGATTTATTTGCGGATTTGCCAAAATTAAAAACTGGAGAAGGAACATTAGGTGCAGTCAATTATGCAAACGAAACAACAGAGTATCTCAAACAATCGAAGATTCGAAACGGTTTGGATTATGTAACCCAACATATAGTAAGGCCCAATAACGAAAACGATTTAGAAATTTATAAAATTGCGGTAGATGAGTGGGATAACGGACGTCGTTTGAATTATGCAACTCTCCCGAAGAGATTGATTAAACATAATAATTTACATTCTTTCACTAATAGATTTCAAGTTGTTAATGGAAGAGGTATTTCACATACTGTAGTTGCTCATATAGCAATGGATGGTCATTATTATATCCACCCAGATAAAGACCAAAATCGTTCAATTTCAGTTCGAGAAGCGGCAAGAATTCAATCGTTTCCAGATGATTTTTTCTTTGAAGGGAGTAGAACTGCAGCATTTAAACAAATTGGTAATGCTGTCCCTCCATTAATGGCCCAAAAAATTGCAGATAAAATAAAGGAAATGATATGACTGAAATTGACTACACTAAATATCAAACTACATGTGCGATACCAGAGGCATCTTCAATGATTGAAACATTTCGTGCAATTGGTTATAACATAGAAACAGCTATTGCTGACATTATTGATAATTCTATTTCTGCTAATGCAAAAAACATTTGGATTAATTTCAATTGGAATGGCTCTAAAACATCTCTTTACATCAAAGATGATGGATTAGGCATGAATGATTCAGAACTAATTCAAGCAATGAGACCTGGAAGCAAAAATCCTTTACAAGATCGCAACGAGAAAGATTTAGGACGTTTTGGTTTAGGCCTTAAAACTGCATCGTTCTCTCAAGCAAGAAAATTAACTGTAATAAGCAAAAAAGCAGATTATAAATCAGTTTATTGGACATGGGATTTAGACTTTGTAAACAAAACTGGTAATTGGAATTTAATAAAATATCTGCCAGATGAAAATTTAGAAATTGAAATTTCAAAATTAAAAACTGGAACAATCGTATTATGGAATGATATCGACAGAGTTGTAAAAGATTTAAGTAAAGACGATAGTAAAGCGGAATATAAATTTCATCAAACAATGGAACAAGTGAAGAAGCATCTTGCAATGGTTTTTCACAAATTCATTGAAAAAGGTAAAATCAACATTTATTTCCAAGATAAAAAGGTTATTGCATGGAACCCGTTTTTAATAAATGAACCTGCAACACAAATTTTTCCAGAAGAAAAAATCCAAAATGGAAAAGTAACAATTGAAGGTTTTGTATTACCTCATAAATCAAAGATTTCAGAAGAAACTTATAAAAATGCAGAAGGTGTTAAAGGATGGAACGAACAACAAGGCTTTTATATTTATCGAAATGAACGTTTGCTTTTGGCTGGCGATTGGTTGGGTCTTTTTCGAAAAGAAGAACATTACAAACTAACCAGAATACAAATTGAATTACCAAATACACTTGATGAATCATGGCAAATTGATATTAAAAAATCAGTAGCAAGACCACCAATTGTTTTTCGTGAACAAATTAAAGCATACGCATTAAAAGTACGCCAACAAGCCGTTGAAGTATATAGACACAAAGGGAAAACGGTAAAACAAATTGCAGGTCAAAAATTCGTTCCTCTATGGGTTGATCATAAACGAGGTGATAAATGGTTTTATAAAATCAATCGTGAAAATCCAATTTTAGCAAAAATCAAAGAACATGCGAAAAAAGATTCTGATAAGGCGATTGAAATGCTTTTGCGTTTTATTGAAGAAACAATTCCGTCAAAATCCATATATATAAAGGAAAGTGAGCAACCCGAATTACAAGGAACACCATTTGAAGATACTAATCATGAAATAATTAGAACCACAATGCAAGGAATGTATTCTAATTTGCTTACGCAAGGTAAAACAGTGGATGAGGCAAAAGCGATTATTTCAAATATCGAACCGTTCAATAATTTCATTCACTTCTTTGAATTTTTGAAATAATCTTATGATACAACAAATAATAAAAACTATTCGAACATTATTACCTACAACAAGTTCAGTAACCAAGCAAGAAATTGAACAAGCAGTAGATTTTGCCTTAATGATGCCAATTTACAAAGAACTTGACCGGAGTTATTTAATTCGTGAAGTAGAATCGTTATATAATATTCGAATGGACGATTTTAGAATTATTGAAGATGTAGAAAGGCGTACACCTTGGATTGGAAATTCAAAAGCTAATATTACTTGGAGTTTTTGGAATCGTTATAGAGATTATTTGCAGATAGAAAAAAATTATTCTGATAATGTATTAAATCAAATTGACAAACTAACTGATCGAACACTTGACGGTTTGTTTAATCCAACAGAAAAAATCATTGTTTGCAAAAAAGGTTTAGTTGTCGGACAAGTTCAATCTGGAAAAACTTCAAACTATACAGGTTTAATTTGTAAAGCAGCTGACGCTGGATACAAATTGATTATTGTATTAGCAGGTATTCATAACAATTTAAGAAGTCAAACACAACTGCGTTTAGATGAAGGTTTTTTAGGTTTTGATACGCAACACCAAAGAGCATACAATGAAAACGGTGTTGTTATTGGAGTTGGAAAAATAAATCAAATAGGTGTTGCCCATTCTCTAACGTCAAGTCTTGATAATGGAGATTTTGCTACAAAAGCTGCTGATTCAATGGGTGGTTTTAGTTTCAACACTGCAGAACCAATTATTGCAGTTGTAAAGAAAAACTCTAAAGTTTTAGAGCGTTTACATACATGGTTGAGTGCAAAAGCAGAAACATTACCAGACGGAACAAAAAAAATAAGAAATAAGTCACTATTGTTAATTGATGATGAAGCTGACAATGCTTCTATCAATACAAATAAAGACGATGACACGGCAACTAGAATAAATCAGCATATTAAAAACATACTTAATTTGTGCGATAGGAGTGGCTATGTTGGTTATACAGCTACACCCTTTGCAAACATCTTTATTCCAATTAAAGAAGATGATTTGTTTCCAAGAGATTTTATTATAAATATTCCTGCACCAAGTAACTATATTGGTCCCGAAAAAGTTTTTGGAATAGAAGTTTTAGAAGATAGTAACGATGAAAATGATTCTGTATTACCGATAGTAAACCGTGTTGACGATTATAGAGATTCTATTCCAAACGGACACAAAAAGGACGACCAACTTCCTGCTGAATTACCAGCATCCCTTAAAACTTCAATTAAGTGTTTTATTTTGACTTGTGCAATAAGAAGATTGAGAGGACAAGATAAAGTTCACAATTCAATGCTTGTACACGTTAGCCGTTACACGCGTTGGCAAAGACAAATAAAAGAATTGGTTGAAAATACATTCAATACGTATCGTCTAGGTATAGAATTTAATAGCACATCTGTTCTTAATGATCTTAAAAAAACATTTGAAGAAGATCACGAATACGACATTTCACATTATGGTGAAACATTAACAGAAGTATATAAAAGTTACAAAACTGTTTCTCAAACCATTCTTGATACAATGCCAAATGTTGATTCTCATGTTAGTGTCCACAATTGGGAAGATTTGCTTCCGCACTTAAATAGTGCAGCTGCAAAAATTGAAGTCAGAGAAATTAATGGTGGTTCTGGCGATGCACTTAATTATTTTGACCATAAAGACGGACTATCTGTAATTGCTGTTGGTGGCGACAAACTTTCAAGAGGTTTAACTTTAGAAGGATTGTCTGTTAGTTATTATTTGCGTGCTTCAAGAATGTACGACACCTTAATGCAAATGGGACGTTGGTTTGGTTATCGTCCAGGTTACGTTGATTTATGCCGTTTGTTTACAAGTAGAGAGTTGAATGAGTGGTTTTGCCATATTACACTTGCAAGCGAAGAATTAAGAAACGAGTTTGAATATATGTCTGATGTTGCAGGTAGCACTCCAGAACAGTATGCTTTACGCGTACGGACTCATCCAGGAGTTTTACAAATTTCGGCTTCAAACAAAATTCGAAGAGCTGTAAATGTTGATATTTCATGGGCTGGTCGCTTAGTTGAATCATATCAATTACAGAAAACGCCAAAAATTGTCCTAGCTAATTTAGAAATAACAAAAAGCTTAATTAATTCCCTGCCCGAAAATTATGTAAGAAATGACAATCATATTCTTTGGAAAAATGTTTCCGTAGATTGGGTAAAACCGTTTTTTCAAAACTTCAAAGTTTCAGAAAGTTTAAAAAAGGTTGACCCTATAAATCTTCTCAATTTTATTGATATTTCTAACAGAAGTGGAGAACTCATTAATTGGAATATAGCAATTCGTTTTAAAAATGATGCAGAATATAATTACAACCTAAATTCAACAAACGGAATTCAACAGATTGGTTGTATTGTAAGAACAAGCGACCCCGAAAAAAATAACAATTACAATTTGAATATTCGAAAAAATCATATCATAAGTCCTAAAGATGAATTTTTTGATTTAACGGAAGAAGAATTCAACAAAGCTTTAATGCGAACTAAAGAACTGAATAAGGATTACAAAAATGATTTCCCAAAAGGTGAGGTAGTACGTAATGAAATTAGAAAACCATCAACAGCATTTTTGATACTATACTTTTTAAATCCTGAAAAAGCAGGTTACAATGGAAAAGAACCAATTATTGGTTTTGCTGTAAGTTTTCCAAAAAGTAAAGTAAATCCTACAGTACAATTTGCCGTGCATGAACAACTACTTTCAATGTTTGACATTAACGATGATGTAGAAAACGACAATACAGATGAAGATTAATCAAATTTGGGACGAATTAGCAAACGATAAATCACTTACTAGTGGTTTATTGTTTCGTAGATATTCAGGTACAATAAAACCTGATATTTATATTTCTTTGCAATACCCAGAAAAATTTCTGTGTATTTATATTGCAATTAACAAAAAATCCGAAGTAAATATTTCTAATTTTTCCAGGTTGCAAGAAATTCAAGTTGACTTATTCGCTTCTCCAAACGAAACAGACAAAAATATTTTAATTTTTAAATTACTCAATTTTGAGCATAGAGATATTTTCGCTGTTCTTTGTGAAGATTTAATAGCAAGTATTGCGGATGAAACCAAAGAAAAAAAAATCATTCTAGAAGTTTTAAATCGTTTTGAGAAATGGAAATCATTATTCAATAAAATAGCTTCTAATGGTTTGAAGCCAGAAGAACAAAGAGGTTTATTTGGAGAACTTTATTTTTTAAGAAAGTTTTTACTAACAAACAATGATTATTTATCTGTTGTTAGCTCTTGGACTGGAACTGAAAAGCAAATTCGAGATTTTCAAAGTGGTTCTTGGGCTGTTGAAGTAAAATCAACTCAAGGGAATAATCATCAAAAAATTCAGATTAGCAGTGAAAGACAATTAGATACAACGAATTTAGAAGATTTGTTTTTGTATCATATTTCATTAGAGCAGCAACAAAATTCTGGCGAAAGTTTGAATGATATTATTGATTCAATTAAAGGCATTTTGAGAATCGATACTATTGCATTAAACAAGTTTAAAAGCAAAATTTACGAAGTTGGATATTTTGATTTCCAACGAAATTTATACAATTCTGTAGGTTATCACATACGTCAAGATATTTTCTACAAGGTCGAAAATGATTTTCCTAGAATTGAAGAAAATGACATTCGCACTGGTGTTGGTGATGTAAAATATTCAATAATCACATCTCAATGCACATCGTTTCAAATTAGTGAAATAGACTTATTTAGCACCGTAATACTATAATTCTAATGGAAAAGGAAGTTTTAAAATATTATCTAAGTCTAAACCAAGACATTAGAGCAACGCAATTAAGTGAAGAAGACGGAGGAAATTCAGAACAGATTTTTACTCAAATTGCGTTAAACAATTTAGCAGATGCTGGCGAAACGGAAAATGCGATTTTAGCTTTTGATAAAAAAGCAATTGGAACACGTAATCAGCATCAAATAAATGGTTTTGCAATTTCTGATAATTACGAAACGCTTGATTTGTTTATTACAGTTTTTAAAGGTACAGATGAAATTTCTACAACAACCAAAGCAGAAATTGAAACTGCACAAAAGAGAATTTCAAATTTTTTCAGTAAATGTGTTAATAAGGAGTACGTTAATGAAATTGAGGAATCATCTGAAATTTTTCAGCTAGCAAATACATTAGCCAACTATGATGAAATAAAGGAAAATCTTGTTCGTGTAAATGCAATTATTTTAACTGATGGTGAGTATAAGGGGGACTTTCCTAAAAACGAAGAAATCAATAATTACATAGTTTTCTACAGAGTAATTGACATTCAATTTCTCTATAAAATTTCTGAACAATCAAGATCTCCAATTGAAATTGATTTTGATGATTTTGATGGGGAGACATTTAAAATTCCTTGTTTATCTGCTTCTGATCTTAACTCAGATTATAAAGCTTATTTAGCTATTATTCCCGGAAATTGTCTTGCTAAACTTTACGAACGTTATGGAGCAAGGTTATTAGAGCAAAACGTTCGTTCTTTTTTACAAGTTGGTAATAGAAATAGTGTGAATTATGGTATTAGGAATACAATTAGAAATGAACCTCAAATGTTTTTTGCATTTAATAATGGTATTGCAGCAACAGCAGATCACATTGAACTTGATAGTACTAATAGCTTTGTTCGTAAAATAAATAATTTACAAATTGTAAACGGTGGACAAACAACCGCATCAATTTATAACACTGCAAAAAAAGATAAAATAGATGTATCTAAAATATTTGTTCAAGTCAAATTTTCAATTGTTTCAAATCCAGAAAAATATAGCGAAATAGTATCACTAATTTCTAAATACGCAAACACTCAAAACAAAGTAAATAATGCTGATTTTTCTGCAAACAACCCTGCTTTAGTTGCATTTGAAAAATTATCTCGTTACATATTAACTCCAATTACAAGTTCAAGTAATATTCAAACTTCTTGGTTTTTTGAACGTGCCAGAGGACAATACAAAACTTTACGAAGCAGAGAAGGAAGAACAAAATCACTTGAATTAGCATTTGATAAAAAATATCCCAAAAAACAAATGTTTTCAAAAGTTGAATTAGCCAAATTTATTAATTCATATCAAGAAGTTTACAATGGTGATAAATTAGTTATAGGTCCTCACATTGTCGTAAGAGGTAATGAAAAAAATTATGCTCAATTTATTGGTAATAATTTACCGGAAAATGTAAAGAAGATTAATAATGTATATTTTGAAGATGCTATTGCAAAGTGTATACTTTTTAAAAATGCTGATAAACGATATGGAATAAAGCCATATAGCATTGGTGAAATGAAGCAAGTAGTTGTTCCATATACACTTTCATTATTGAATATTTTAACTGAAAATCAGCTCGATCTTTTGAAGATATGGAAAAATCAAGATGTTTCTATAGAGCTTTCTGATTTTATTTTTGATTTAATGAAACAGGTAAATCAATTTATTCTTGAAACATACAATGGTCAACATTATATTGAAAAAGCAAAGAAAGAAGAGTGTTGGGATTTAGTTAAGAATCATTTATGGGATGTAAATATTAAAGAAATTAAAGCTGATTTAATTGATCCTAAAAATCCACCTAAGCGTAACAATGATATTGATATCGTTGAAGCAGAGTTAGAACAAAGTAAATCTGTAATAAAATCAATTCCACCAGCTCTTTGGAACGAAATTTTGCAATGGGGTAAAGACAGTGAATTGCTAGACACAATAAAACAAACTATAGTTTCAAACATTGCTTTCAAATTAAGGCAAAATAGAATTTTAGCAGACGATGAATACCAAAAAGGTATTGAAATCCTTGATATTGTAGCTAAATATAATGAAGAACTTTTACAAAAAGCAGAGGAATATTCAGGAAAGTGGGTTGCCTTGAAAAAGCCAAAACTGGAAGAAGAACATAAAGAAGAACTCATTTTAGGTTTAATTAGAAAAATGATAAGCTTTAATCAATTACAAGAAAATGCAATATTAAGTCAAGACGAAACTGATTTACTTCATGATATTTTGAATGGTATACAAGAAAATGATTTTGAAGCAAAAATTGAAGTTGCAAAATGTTTAAAGAAATTAGAAAAGAAGGGCTTCAAAAACTAATAAATCCATTTTTCAATATGAATATTCTTTTATGAAATTCGGTTTCCGCATACCATCCCTAACCAAACGAATTGCAGCACGAACGTCGTGGAAACGAGTTATTCGCCACAATTTAGGTTTCAAGGCACCCAAAGGGTTTGGTTGGTTAACAGATCCAAAGAAAGCAGCATACAACAAAGTCTATAATAAGACCTCAAGAGGTTGTTTAGTAAACTTGCTTTTCTTGGTTTCATTTGGTTTTCTAACAGTTTCAATCCCTTCCTGCGATTTCAAAAAATCAGATAAAGCAGGCGGTGTTTATGTCAAGCCAACCATAACAAGAACCGGAAAATTCAGAAAAGGGCACGTTCGTAAAAATGTGAGCACAGATAAAAACACAATCAAAAACCAAAATCGTTCACGGTATTACTATCATACAAGAGGGAAGTACCGGAGAAAGAAGAGTTAAAATCTATTGGTTTTATAGGTCATAGATTATTTTCACCAAAAATGAATTAAAATATGATCCAATGGAAAAAACAAGAAACGAAATTATTGAGAAGATAAAAAGACTACGTCCCAATTTGTCTGAAGAAGAAGCAAAACAATACTTAGAAACCTTAGAAACATATTGTGAACTTATAATTAATTACACAATGAAACATGGGGATCTTGAAGAAGATGAATAACAACAAATCATTTTTTTGAATTTAATAACTGTAAAGAAAAGGTAAAGCGGTCTTCGTCCTTCTCATCACAGCTTCAGAAAAACATAAAAACAAGGGTATAACAAGCGGTTCGTCAAGAGAATGCATAAATGCAATAGTTGTCTCTCACGCCCTTGTTTTTAGCGTTCCTTAGCCAGTCGTTCAGAATTCACTTTGTGGCTGTTCACTTGTTTTCTTCGCCTGTTCTTCGGGCGTCCTCAGTCGCAGCTTCTCCATCCCCCTTGATAACCCAATAAGGTTGCTACGCAGTAAATAACAAGGGGTCTGCCGCTGCTTGTGTTTATGCTCGCCTGCTAAAGCGCCTCAGCTGCGGTTCTGTCACAGTTTTTGAGCCCCTGTGCTTAAAGCATCTTCTCTCACTTCTCCTACGGTGTGTCCGCTACCGCTGGATCCCCTACGTTTTCGTTCCATTCAGTAGCTTTTACGCACCGCACACAAAGACATTGTCAGCTCGTCCCTCATGCCAAAGACTTTGTTTTATCCAACCCAAATCAAAAACCTGCGCCAGTCCCTTGTGCAACTTGCAGAGGTCATTCCCACTTCCTCCGGTCGTTCTTCATATCCCCCTTCGGCGCTAACTCGCAGACGGCTCGCGCCCACACTTCAGTCAGCCATTCCGTCATGCTACATGGCTTCCTTTCGTTTTTTCCAACGCTGGCTCAAGGCTGTTTTCCCTTTTTTAACTTATGGGTATTGGATTGACGATTTTGAGCAGAACAATACTTCTTAAGTTCTTGTGAAAATGACTTCCTACTGGTGCTGTGAATACATTCCCCCTTTTTCTCAAAAGGTCATGTATCACATCAATCCAGCAGTCATCAAATCCATTCTTTGCTCAATGCCCAAAGAGGAGTTTTATCGTCATGCACGTTATATCCATTCTCAATCTCTTTCCTTGCCTGAAGGCTCTAATCGTCAAGTCATGTTTTTCAATCTTTGGCAGTGGTGCCTTCGCCTCCATCGGGAGCGCTTTGGTGGGTAGTGATATAAGTAATTTATTATTTCCCTGTGAATTATTTTTTTTAACTTAGTTTTTAATTTATTTTAAAATACCAGATTATCAATATTTTGTGAAAATAATT
>Ga0315905_10006195_pt1 | contig 12156 bp, 9 predicted proteins | sample LakEriMetagenome_5_FD_203522 | JGI IMG/M metagenome (GOLD analysis project Ga0315905, IMG submission 203522) | Freshwater fungal communities from buoy surface, Lake Erie, Ohio, United States - Buoy 4 MA121 | ecosystem: Environmental > Aquatic > Freshwater > Lake | place: USA: Lake Erie, Ohio...
GTTCAGAAAATGTCATTAATTCAGGCTTACCATAACCATAAGGTTCGCAAGTAACAATCGGAATTTCCTCAAAATTCTCAACAGGAGGAGGAGAAGAAACAGTCCATTCCAAACCAATAGCCCGCCAAGGATTAGCAGGAGCTTTTTCTCCATCCATCCAAGAAATCAACATATTGAAAATGAAAGGAAGAGTAGACATTCCTAATAGGAAAGAACCCAAACTAGCGACAATATTCCAACCAATTAATTCAGGTGCGTAGGAAGCAGCGCGGCGTAACATTCCTTGCAAACCTAAAGGGTGCATAGGTAAGAAATTCAAATTTGTGCCGATAAATGCTAACCAAAAATGAATTTTTCCCCAACCTTCATGGAACATTCTCCCCGTCATTTTAGGAAACCAATGATAGATAGCGGCATACATTCCCATAGTTACAGTTCCATAGAGAACATAATGGAAATGGCCGACAACAAAATAGGTATTATTAACATGAACATCTACAGGAACAGAAGAAAGCATAATTCCTGTAATGCCGGCAAAAACAAACATTACCAAACCACCCAAAGCAAATAACATGGGTGTAGTGAGGCGAATTTTACCACCCCAAATAGTTGCCACCCAAGCAAATACCTTAATCCCTGTAGGAATAGATACAAACATGGTTGTCACCATGAAAAACAACCGTAGCCAAGCAGGAGTACCACTAACATACATATGGTGTACCCAAACAATGCCGCTAACTACAGCAATTAACATGGAGGAAATAGCAACGACTTTATAACCGAATAGAGGTTTGCGGGAATAAACCGGAAATATTTCCGAGAAAATGCCGAAAATAGGCAAAATGATTACATAAACTGCGGGGTGAGAATAGAACCAGAAATAATGCTGGAACATCACCGGGTTTCCGCCTTTGGTGGGGTCGAAAAAGGCCGTTCCTACTGTAATATCAAGAAGTAACATTACAGCCCCTGCGGTCAAAGCTGGGAGTCCAAATAATTGGATAATTTGGGCGCTAAATACTGCCCACACAAAGAGGGGCATTCTAAAATAACCCATTCCCGGCGATCGCATTTTCACAATAGTAGTGACAAAATTTACCGCACCCATAATGGAAGAGACACCGGAAATAGCCACTGCTAATAACCAGAGAACTTGACCGTTAATCAAGTTTCCCGTGGGGTTTTGGGTACTAACGGGGGGATATGCCCACCACCCAGATTGAGCCGGTCCACCGGGGACAAAGAAGCTGGCCATGAGGAGAATACCCACCACCGGCACCATCCAAAAAGCGACGGCGTTGAGGCGGGGAAAAGCCATATCTCGCGCCCCAATCATCAGGGGAACAAGGTAGTTAGCCATACCGACAAGGGAGGGGAATGTCCAGAGAAACAGCATCACTGTTCCGTGCATGGTAAACATTCCGTTGTATACTGTGCGGTCTATCAAATCAGCTTCCGGGGTGATCAGTTCTCCGCGCAAAATCATAGCGAAGATACCACCAACCAGGAAGAAAATAAAAGAGGTAACGAGGTATTGAATACCGATAACCTTATGGTCCGTACTGAAACTGAAGTAGGTTCTCCAGGTTTGGGGCGGTTCGTGGTGATGTGAGTCACCAGTGATATCAATGGGGATGTTAGTCATTCGATTTTAGATTTTAGATTTTAGATTGCCAATTTTTAGATTTTTGATGACCAAATCTAAAAGCAAAAGGTTAGTTAACCAGAGAAATTGACCAAAGGGGGTGTAGCGGGTTTAACAGTTTTCCAACCGCTATTAATCCCGTTTTCGAGTTTTTGAGCGTATTCAGAAGCCGCTTGGTTAGGTGCTGGAGTGAGTTCTTGACTTGCAGCTTTGCTTAACCACTGCTGATATTGACTAGGTGATTCCACAATTACTTTTGCCCGCATAGTAGCAAAATATGTACCGCTATATTGGGAATCAGTTAAATCATAAGCACCGGGGCGAATAGGAGTAAATTCAAAGTCCAGATCATGACCAGGAATGATGTCTTGTTTAAGACGGAAAGCGGGTATATAAAAGCCGTGAAGTACATCTTCCGAATGTAGATTAAGACGGACACGACTATCCTGGGGTAAATGCAATTCTGTACTGGTAACGTTCTGTTCTGGATAATGAAACACCCAAGCCCATTGTTTAGCCGATACATCAATATGTTCTACATCTTCGACTATGGCTGCTGGATCTTTATCTTCTACAACAGCAACGGACTCCATTTTCATGGGATTATGTAGATGTATCTGGTGAGACGGTCCCTGGATACCCATTTGTTCGTAAACTTGGTAACTATAACCAGCAATCCATAATACCAACATAATCGGAATTGCCGTCCAAACTACCTCCAAAGTCATATTACCTTCAATGTGGGGACCATCACTAAAATCCGTCGGTCTGGCACGATGAAAAGTGATGGAATAGAGAAGAGTAGCAGTTACTCCCAGGAAAATTAAAGCTCCTAATGTTACCAAAAAGCTAAATAAATCATCAATAAGATGAGATTCAGCAGCCCCTTGAGGAGGAAGCCAATAATAAGCCTGTTTACCAATCCATAGACTAGTAAAAGTTACGGCAACTGCCCCAGTAGCTAGGGTCAAAAAGTTGAGAATTTGCCGAATTTTCATAATGGTCAGTTGTCAGTTGTCAGTTGTCATTTGTCAGTGGTTAGTTGGTTTTTAATTACCAATTAACAATTACCTATTTACCCAATATTTGATTAATGTCTTGTCCGGCTCGCAGTAATTTATCTGCTGTGTTGTGAACACCAAAATCTGCTGCTAAGTGCGCTCCTAATGTGCCGTGAAGATACATCAGCAACATAATAATTACACCGACAACGAGATAAGAAATTTGTACTTCTCGCTCTTCATATTTGCCGATAACATAACGTTGCCAACCTCGCCAAAAAGTCATACCAACAATCATTGCTAATAGCAATACACCACCGACACCATGCCACATCATTGTGGGCATTGCTAACATTCCCCAAGGACTTTTAATATCTGCTGGTGGGGCAGCCAATAACATTTCATAAAAACCCGCACCAACTGTAAAGAATGTAATTACAGCAGCGGCAAAAACGTTATACCAACCCACATCAAATAATTGAGAACGCTCAACTTTAATTCCCAAAAATCTGAATAGCCATTTTTCCACAGGGAAGAATACACCCAAAAGATCAAAAATGATGGCAATGATGAATAAACCTAATGTTAGATGTACTAAATTAGGATGAACAGGAATGGCATAAGGTAAACCATTTGCACCCATTTGATGACTAATTTGATCTAATAATTCTGAATTCATGGCAATATTCCATCCTTTACCGCGTCCACAACAGGTACAGTATGTAAGCCATACACCCATACAAGTTCATCACCAAGATACACTTGAAAACCAACAATTAATGTTAATAAAATGCCCACAGCTATATAATGAAAAGGCAGTTTATTCGGGTTCTGACTCCGCAAAACATAACGCCAAGCTGTAATAGCCGTAATAATTCCAGAAAGTGACCAACCAATGAGAGTATGAACATTTAAAACTGATTTAGCCAGTTCATAAGGTTTAGCCAAACCCGCCTCAAATTGACCAAAAATAATTGCCACAAAAATCGCCACTGTAGCAATACACATATTCCACCAACTCACCTCAAACAAGCGAGTTCTACCAGTTAAATACCCAGCGACATCACAGAAAACAGAAAATAGAACCATCGCAATTACAAAGTGAACCACGATAGGATGTAAAGGATCTGGATATGGTAAATTATGCTCATTCAATGAAGTGAAAAAATCCAGCATTACAATCTCCTAGACTTATTTACTACTCTATCCAGCCAAACATAAATATGATAAATTTGCTGTGATTTCAGTCATTTACTCCCCTGAAAAATAGGGAAAATATGTCAAACAACAGTAATTATGGATGTAGCTAAACTAAATCACTGTTAGAAATTGAACTTACTAAACCCAATATTTAGGTTAAGTAAATTTTTGTGAATTGTCAGAAAAACTAAAAGTAAAACTTCTAGAATTAATGAGAGAGCCAGCAACAAATTTTAGTCATTGCCGTATTACAATATTTTTAAATCAAAACCAACTATTTTTATGTTTATTGATGTACAATAAAAAATTATCACTTTGTAATTTAAACAACCGAAATATATAGTTTTTATAGTAAGTAGAATTAAAACAAAGCTAGATAGAATAATTAAACGCAGATAAACGCAGATAAACGCAGATAAACGAAAATGGGGACAGATGAATTTCATGATTCTGTGCGGCCTCACACAAAATATTCAACCTTCCTTTGCGTCTTTGCTCCTTAGCGTCTTTGCGCGAAACTAAAAATATGGTTCATTTAGTCAAAAATTGTCCCAACCTAACCCCCAAATCCCTAATTAACCTTCATAGGGATTGTCTAGCTTATCTACAGACACATTAACCGATAATGGTAAACGACCGGGATTTAAACGCGGTTCGGCCGCATAACCAACCGGTACTAAAACAGCAATAGCTATGTCTGGGTTATTCTCAGCACCAATTATAGCTTTGACCTGTTCTTCAATCCAACCATTCATAAAGCAGGTAGATAAACCCAGGCTTTCTGCGGCTAAGACTAAGTTTGTAGCTGCTATCATGGCATCTTTAATAGCGTATTCCCGGCGCTTGTCTCCTAACCCTGCTTGAAATTGGGGAATTGCATTTCTAAAATAATTCACAGTTCCCTCATTCCAGGCTCCTGTAGCTAACCCTTGTTCTAAAATGGGTGTTAAGTCCTTTTCTCCCGCAGCAGCGTCAGCAGCGAAAACAAAGGTAACGGGCGCTTGGATAATTTGCTTTTGATTCCAGGAAGCCGCGCATAATGCTTGTTTTTGCGTTTCCTCTTGAACTAATACTATTCTCCAAGATTGAACGTTAAAACTACTGGGTGCTGCTACGGTTAATTCTACTAGTTGTTTGAGTAAGTCGGGGGAAATAGAATCCGGTTTGAAGGTTTTGATGGAACGGCGTTGTACTATGGCGCTAGGTACGTCTAATGCTTGGGTCTGGGCGCTGAAACTCACGGTATTCTCCTCTGTTTTGTCCTATTTAGGGTAACGCTTTTTTGTCCGCTGTTCAATTAACCGGTTGTTTGTTATTTGTTGATGGAATTACAGGGTATTTTTGATCACGCAGAGACGCACAGGAGGTAAATGCGAGGTTTTTATCTCTAATATCCCTGTTTTTTTAATTACTTCTCTCTGGTAATATATTTATCTAAGGTAGCAGCTAAAGTGGTTTTGGGAACAGCACCAACAACAGTATTAATTTGTCTTCCTCCTTTAAATACCATCAATGTGGGAATGGTACGAATCCCGTAATGACTAGCAATAGTGGGATTTTGATCTGTATTGACTTTAACAACTTTCAATTGTCCTTCGTATTCTGTAGCTACTTCTTCGACGACAGGAGATAACATTTTACACGGACCACACCAGGGGGCCCAAAAGTCAACTAAAACGGGCGTTTCGTTTTCTAATACTTCTTGTTTAAATGTGGCTTCTGTTACATTCGTAATTGATGACATAAATCCTCTCTTTAGATTTAAGTTAGTAAGTAGGTTGGCGTTAAAAATTGTCGTTATGACAAGGGAACAGGGAACAGGGAACAGGGAACAGGTTTTGGGAAACTTTACTTTTCGTTACTTATGTCGGTTTTTTTCCGTTTACCTACTTAATTCGATTTTATCTAATAAATAAGTTAAGAAATATGTCGCTAAGTTTAAATTTACTAAGTTTAAATTTGCTAAGTTTTTTATTATCTCTGTAGGTTGGGTTGAACGACAGTTCAACCCAACATTGATGAAATATACTTTTTGATTTTTATAGGACTTACGCAAGATTCATGGAATAACGAACCACTCCAGGCACAGAGGTCACGGAGAAATGAGGATTTGAGAGATATTTTGCGTAAGTCCTGTTTTAATTCTGTTCTACGGGACGAGAATTTTGATCAGCGCCACAATGATAACAATAAGGTAATCCTCTATAGGTCAAATTATGGCAATTATGGCATTCAATATATTGATCATAACCACAGTGCGGACAGTAACTATCTCGTGGACGAATTTTTTTGGCACAGCGAATACACCTTGATTGTTGAATTCTTTTAGTGGCCTGAATTTTGGTATTAAATACAACGGTTTGGAAAAATTTAATGATCCCAAAACCAAGTACAGGAATTACCAAAATATAAAGGTAACGCAGGAGGAAGATTAACCCTGCAAACAGACGATTAATGAGATTAGATAAATATTGAAATATGACACCAATTTGCAGAAATTCAAATATTTTTAGAACTAGAGGAATGAGAAATATAACTAGCAAATGCCAGCTTATGAGGCTTATTAATCCATATCCTTGGCGTTGACTGAAGTTATTAACCAATAATGCAACCAAAATCAAGGGCAATAGGAAGATGGACTGAAATAGAAATTGAATGCTAGAATACCAAAATGATGCGTCTTGATGACTTTTTGCAACTTGGTTAAATTTAGTTTCGTCCTTGACAAAAGAGAGGAAATTAATACTCTCAGGTTTGTTCAGCAGTTGATTTTGTAGATTAGCAATTTCTTGTTTTAATACAGAAATATTGCGGTTATTTTGCGTTAATTCTTGTTTAGCTTTTTCCGCTCGTACTTGATTAATAGAATTACCTGAAGGCTGACCAGCAATTTTTTCTAAAAGTGTAGAATCGTATTGTTGACGAATTGTATTATTGGCCTGTTGGAGTTGATCAATTTTATTTTGTTTCTGATTTATCGTTTTCAGAATTTTCTGATTTTCAGGATTGTTTAGTTGATCTTTAAATTCTCCATAATTTAAACATATTGGCGAAACTTTACCCAAATGTCTGTTTTCTGCATCTTGATATCTTTGTTGAATTGTTTGCTCATTGCTACCATAAGGTAATTCACTGATCAGAAATTGATAATCTTTATTTGTCCTAGTATCTGCTTTATAATCGTTCCATTCAGAATAGCATGGATAAGACTGAGACGGGCTAAGATACCATTGACTAATATCATTTAAACCTGTAAAGACATTAATTAAAATGAAAATATCAACTAAAATAATTACTATCAAACTCACTTTATTTAGTGGTTCGTTGTTTACTGTGCGAGAATTATTGAAAAATCCGCTTAAAAGACTACGTATTCTATTAAACATATAACTATCCTGTATCTATTTAAGTTGATCGACTATCAAGAAACACAGCCTGATCATCGGTGTTACTGAAAGTAATTTACCATTTTTCTATGACTTTAGTAGTTTTTTTTGTTAAGTTTTATATACTTATTAAGTAGTTAGTTTGTGAGTCAGTTAAATTCATTTAATTTCAGTATATTTGTGGTTGATTATTCCTTCTCTTCTGCTGGCTGAATAATAGCTTGACAATATCTAATTAAAGTATCAATGCGTTCTTCAATATTCTTTAATCTAGCCTGTAGCGTTGTTGAATGCTTTGCCCCTTGGAGAAACATTATATCCACTTCCAAGAGTCGCAACTGTTTACTTATTTCCGTTTTATAGGACAGTTGCTGGGAATTTTCATCAACTAAGGGAACAATTTGCTGTAAAAAAAATGTTTGTAAATGGGTGAAATTTAACCGTAATTGACTAGTATTGAGTTTATCGGCTGTTATATGAGTTCGTAACTCGTCTATAAATGTTGCCAATTCCTGATATTTATCACAATTTAAAGACATTTGTTGCCAGTTAGGATAATATTAATGTCAAGAAAATTTTCTCATACAACTCAACTTTCTTTTGTTTTTGCTGAAAATCACCAGCCTTGAATTTTACTTTTGGGGCTTGGTTTATCGTCAATAGGTTTTTCTGACCATATTTGCAAGCAACCTGTAATGGATGATAACTACAAACAATACAATTAGAACATTATCTTTCTCACCTTATCTCTAAGCCTCCAGGCAACAGCATCTATTTTATGGCGGTGCTGTCAATTTTAACTATCTTCCAACCTATCCACAAATTACCTTTTTGATTTTATGAGTAGTATAGCTATCAAACCTCCTACTGATGTCGTTCTCCCAGACTGGCTTAACAGATGTTTAATTGAACCTCCAGCACCCATACTTACGGAGGAAGAGGAGCGAACGTATAACGGTAACGCCCTTATTTGTCGAGCATTTCAGTTTGCTTATGAATTACATGGGGGTCAAACCCGAAAATCTGGAGAACCTTATATTGCTCACCCTGTGGCTGTGGCAGAAATACTCCGTGAATTAGGTGGTAGTCCTGTTATGATAGCAGCGGGCTTACTTCATGATGTAGTTGAAGATACAGAAGTTACAGGTGAAGACATAGAAGCACGCTTTGGAGCAGAGGTGCGGCGATTGGTAGAAGGTGTTACTAAGCTGTCGAAAATTAATTTTACCAGCAAAACCGAAAGTCAAGCGGAAAATTTCCGGCGAATGTTTCTGGCTATGGCGCAAGATATTCGGGTAATTGTGGTCAAATTGGCGGACCGTTTGCATAATATGCGGACTCTTCAATATATGCCAGAATCTAGTCGTCAACGTAGCGCCCAGGAAACACGAGATATTTTCGCACCTTTGGCGAATCGTTTAGGAATTTGGCAGATTAAATGGGAATTAGAAGACCTAGCATTCAAATATCTAGAACCGGAGGCCTATCGAGAAACTCAGCAATGTGTGGCTGAAAAACGCACGGATAGGGAAGAAAAGTTACTTAAAGCTACGGAGACTCTGCGCCGTCGGTTACTAAAAGCGCGTATTAATTGTTTGGAAATTAGCGGTCGTCCTAAACACCTTTATAGTATTTATCAAAAAATGCGGCGGCAGCAAAAGGAATTTCATGAAATTTATGATTTGGCGGCGCTGCGAATTATTGTCCAAACTAATGAAGAATGCTATCGAGCTTTAGCGGTGGTTCATGATACTTTTCGTCCTATCCCTGGTAGATTTAAGGATTATATAGGTTTGCCTAAACCAAACAATTATCAATCTCTACATACTGGGGTAATTGGTTTGACAGGGCGACCCTTAGAAGTGCAAATTCGCACTCTGGAAATGCACCATATCGCAGAATACGGAATTGCTGCTCATTGGAAGTATAAAGAAACGGGTGGTTCTGAGAATACTAACTTAACAAGTTCTGATGAGAAATTTACTTGGTTACGCCAATTGTTAGATTGGCAAAGTGACTTAAAAGATGCTCAAGAATACTTAGATAGTGTGAAAGATAATCTGTTTGAAGATGGTGTTTATGTCTTCACTCCCAAGGGGGATGTTATTCCTTTAAGTCCTGGTTCTACAAGTATAGATTTTGCCTATCGCATTCATACAGAAATCGGAAACCACTGTGCAGGGGCGCGGATAAATGGGCGCATTGTTCCCTTATCAACGCGATTGCATAATGGTGATATTGTTGACATTATTACTCAAAAAAATTGTCATCCCAGTTTAGATTGGTTAAATTTTGTTGGTACTTCGGCGGCGAAGTATCGTATTAAACAATGGTATAAGCGATCGCGCCGAGAAGAAAATATCGCCAGGGGACGGGATTTATTAGAAAAAGAATTGGGGAAAACTGGTTTTGAGAACTTACTCAAATCAGAGGCTATGCAGACTGTGGCTGAAAAGTGTAATTATCACAGTGTAGAAGATTTACTGGCTAGTTTAGGTTATGGGGAAGTTACCTTAAATCTAGTCCTGAACCGTTGGCGGGAAGTTGTTAAAGGTAAACAACCTGTTAGTGATATGATCCCATTTCTCGCCAAGGAATTAACAGCAAAAACTTCGCGCCCAGAAAAAACGGATTTATTATCTACATACCGTGCTAGTGATTCCCCTATTATTGGGGTGGAGGGGTTAGTTTATCATATCGCCGGTTGTTGTACCCCCATTCCTGGAGAAGCAATTGTGGGCGCTGTGACAAGAGGAAGAGGAATTTCTATACACCGCCAAGGTTGTCATAATCTAGATCATGTTGAATATGAGCGTTTAGTACCAGTGCGTTGGAATTCAGTTACAGAGAGCCAAAATCGTCCTTATACATATCCCGTTAATATGCAAATTGAGGCATTAGATAGAGTTGGAGTATTAAAAGATGTATTGTCTCGACTAAGCGACCAGGGTATCAATGTCCGTCACGCTCAAGTTAAAACTTCCTTGGGAGAACCAGCTTTAATTGATTTAGGAATTGATGTGCGCGATTGTTCTCAATTGGAACGTTTATTTGTTCAACTGAGAAAAATGAGCGATATTATTAATATACGTCGTGTCTGTGAAGCTGATGACTGTGGATGAATTTTAAATTAACAAAGGGTATTGGGCGACTAGAAGTCGCTACTACACAAGCAAAGTCCACCTCCGTGGACTAATTAGGGGTTAATGAGACTAAGTAGGTGAACGGAAAAAAAGCGACATAAGTAACGAAAAGTAAAATTGCTCAAAACCTGTCACCTGTCACCTGTTCCCTGTTCCCTGTTCCCTGTTCCCTGTTCCCTGTTCCCTGTTCCCTGTTCCCTGTTCCCTGTTCCCTGTTCCCCGTTCCCTGTTCCCTGTTCCCCGTTCCCTCTTAAACAATTTCATTTAGGGTTTGTAATAGTTGATCTATTTCTTCAACTGTGTTATAATGGGCTAATCCTATCCGCAATAATCCACCAGATGTTTCTACATCTAATTTTTCCGTGAGGTTAATTGCATAAAAATTTCCGTACCAAACAAATATTCCCTTTTCTCCTAATATTTGGGCTATGGTTGCGGGCGTTTTTCCTGCTATGCGAATAGATACTGTTGGTGTCCGCCATTTAAATTGGCTGGGTTCTGTAATACCATATAAGCTTAAACCAGGGATTTTTAATAAACCTGAAATTAGCTTTTTACTTAATTCTCTTTCATATTCTTGAATGGCTGACATTGCTGCTATTAAAGCTGCTCGCCGACTATGATAAGCTGATACTAATTCATGATTTTTTTGTTCTGGTGCGGTCAAAAATCGAGGACAATGGAAGGTAGTTAAACCTTCTCTGTCAGCTTCTATTAAGGAGGAAAGTAATTCATTATCTAAGTTTGGGGAAACATGACAACCTAATTTGGCTAAATAATTAATCGCTGCTACTAACCCGGCTAAACCTTCATGATTTAAAGTTCCTGTTTCCCATTTTGAGGGAATTTCTTCTGTTGCTGGTTTAACTTTATAAGGAGAAAATCTGGTTAAATGTTCTCTTTTTCCGTAGACAATTCCTACATGGGGCGCGAAGAATTTGTAAGCAGAACAGGCTAGAAAATCACAATCTAAATGATGAACATTAATCAGTCCATGGGGCGCGTAATGGACAGCATCAACATATACTAAAGCCCCGACATTGTGGGCTATTTTGACTATTTTACTAATATCATTAATTGTCCCCACGGCGTTAGAAGCATAGGTAACTGCTACTAATTTGGTGCGGGAATTTATCTTTTTTTCTAAATCATACAAATCTAAAGTACAGTCAGAAGTATTAATATCAACAGCACGAATAATTACACCTTTCTCTGCTAAAGCATACCAAGGAGAAATATTCGCAGCATGATCTAAGTCTGTAACGATAATTTCATCACCAGCTTGTAATTCTCTACCAATAGCGCGACTCACAGAGAAGGTGAGAGTGGTCATATTTGCGCCAAATACTATTTCATCATTATCGCATCCTAAGAAGTCAGCGATCGCTGCTCTGGCCGAAGTAATTAAAGCATCTGTTCGCAAACTAGTAGCAAAAGTACCATGAACATTCGCATTTGATCTAACTAAATAATCACTAATTGCGTCTAAAACTCCACCAGGAACTTGTGTTCCTCCTGGTCCATCAAAGAAAATTGCTGGCTTTTTGTTGATTGTTTGTGTCAGTGCGGGAAACTGAGAACGAATCCATTTTATATCTAGAGATTCCATAATTTTTCCCCTGTTTATGATTTTTGTTCCGCGTAAAGCTACAAGATGTGAGTATAGCAATTCTCGGTGGGTTGTGAATGGATTTTTTTTGAACGAACCACAGAGGACACAGAGGACACAGAGGTGGAGAAAAAAGAGGTATTCACGTCTGATTTAGGATTGCTATATATTA
>Ga0315905_10006196_pt1 | contig 12155 bp, 9 predicted proteins | sample LakEriMetagenome_5_FD_203522 | JGI IMG/M metagenome (GOLD analysis project Ga0315905, IMG submission 203522) | Freshwater fungal communities from buoy surface, Lake Erie, Ohio, United States - Buoy 4 MA121 | ecosystem: Environmental > Aquatic > Freshwater > Lake | place: USA: Lake Erie, Ohio...
GCGGCGGACCTCCAGACACGCAGGCACTCGCCAGCCGTCCGTCCGCCGGACGAACCGAAAATCCCCTCACTTCACGTGGGGAATTTTAATCGTCGTCACCGGGAAAAATAATCGTCGTCGTACAGACGTCATCGGATCCCACGGGCCCGCTGGCATGGATGGATCCCGGAGCCGGATGGGGATTCTTGAAGGTGAATGCTTCAGGCGAAGGGCCCTTCTCGTTGAGCAGCTGCAAGCGAACCTTCGCCTCTTGCGTCGTGGGGCGATGCCCCTCAGGCACCCACCACAGCACCGAGTAGCTTTCCCGCATCCGCTCAAACCATTCACCCCGGCGCTTCATGATCTCCGTGTGCGCCGACTTGAAAACGAAGTCACGCAATGACTCCACGTCCCGCCAAAGACTCAGATTCACAAGATACTCGTCACCGAATGGCCGCAACGCCGTCGCGTTTCCTTCGTCGGTCTTCAAGCGCCACACGAATCCGGGCGATTGTTCAGCGAGGCCGTTGATCCGATCGAGATTGGCCACAAAGTCGGCCATCACCGGCGAATCAATGGGAGCGGTCATTTGCGCAATGTTCAACTGCGCGAGCTGATAGGTCTTCATAAGCATGGTCCCTGACCCTTTACGGTTCTGGTGAGCGCTGTTCAACGACAATTATTCTTCCCCCTTGGCGACAATTAAAAATCCCCACGTGAGGTGGGGAGAGGAAGGAGTGGAGGGTCGTGGGTGGTGGAGTGGAGGGAGGGAGCCGTGAGGCGAACCTCCCGGAACGGAGCCACCCACGACTTGGCCTGTGGGGTCGATGGGTTCAGTCGGCGGAGCGTTTCCTGGCCTCGGAGGCGCGGAGGCTTGGGTTGTCGAACTCGAGGATGTGGGCGTGGTGAACGAGGCGGTCGACGGCGGCCATGGTCGTGAGCGGGTCCTTGAAGATCTGGTCCCACTGGGAGAAGACGAGGTTGCTGCTGATCATGACGCTGCGGCGTTCGTAGCGTTCGGCCAGGAAGGTGAAGAGCACCTCCATTTCCTCGCGGCTCTGTTGGACGTAACCGATGTCGTCGAGGATCACGACCCGGTAGCGGTCGAGTCGCTGGAGGAGTGGCGCCAGTTTGAAGGCCGCCTTGGCGGCCAGGAGCTGCTGGACCAGCTTGAAGGTGGGGGTGAACCAGACGGAGTGTTCGTGTCTCAGGACGAGTTCGCGGCCCAGGACCGCCAGGCAATGGGTCTTTCCCCGGCCGGGCAGGCCGAAGGCCAGGACGTTCTCGGCCCGGTCCACGAAGCTCCCCTCGAGGAGTGCCGGCCATTGTCGGCGGACCTTGGCTGGAAGCTGTTCTTCGTCGAGGGAGCCGAGGGTCTTTCCTGCTGGCAGCCCGGACTCCTTGAGCAGTCGTTCCCGGCGGCGTTCCTTCCGATCGGCGGCCTCGGCCTCGCAGAGGTCGAGGAGGAACCTGCGGCAGTCCCATCCGTGGGCTTGGGCGTTTGCCAGGGTCTCCGGATAACGTTTGGCCATCGTGGGCAGCTTGAAGGAGCGCAGCAGAAGGCCCAGTGGATCAGCCGACATGGGGAACCTCCGATCCGAGCAGGGCGTCGTAGCATTGGAGATCGGGCACCAGGCTCGGGGTCTCAAGCCACCGGCCGCGGTTCGGGGTCAGTTCCCGGGCGAGCATCAGGGCCGTCCACTTCTGCTTCCCTTCCAGGCAGGAGCTCAGGCGTGCATCAACGGCGTCGACGCCGTGCTCGGCGGCCACGCGCAGCACCTGCAGGTACTCGGTGACTCCGTCTTTCTGGCCGTGGTCGGCCACCAGGCGGTCGTAGGCCGCCCGGAAGCCGGGGGTCGGATACAGCTGTTCCCGGTGCTGGTACTGCGCGAAGGCGCCGGGCTTGCGCAACAGCGGTCCCACGACGTGGCGGAAATCGATCACGACACCGCGGTCGCCCCGCTGACGTGGCAGGCGAAGCACCGGTTCACGGCCCAGGAACACCTTCAGCTCCGACTCGTAGCGTTCCACCCGGACCCGCTGGCCGATGAGGCGCGAGGGAACGGAGTAGCTGACGTTCCGGACCCGGATGGTGCTTTGGGAACTGACCTGCACGAACAGCTCGCGGTACTCCGCAAGACGGTTCGGCGGCAGAGGACGCATCACTGCGAGCTCCTCCGCCAGGCGGGCTTGGCGACCTGCGTTGGCCGACTCCAACACCGAGGCGACGAACTGGTCGTAGGACTCGGCCGACGGGAAGTCCCGGCTGCCGCGAAGCAACAGATGCTGGTCGAGGCGCCGCTTCAGGTGTCGGTTGGCCGACTCCACGTCGCCCTGTTCGTTGGGACAGCCGACGTTGATCGTCAGCGGGCTCAGGTCGTAGTGGGCGCACAGGTCCAGGTAGTCGGGGTTGTAGGCCCGCTTCCCGGCGTCGATCTCGTGGGTCGCAGCGCTGCTGTTGTCCGTACCCAGACACTGGGGAGCCTTCCCAAGCCGGTTCAAGCAAGCCTGGACGGCGCTCACCAGGCTCAGGAACGACTCCGACTGGCAACGCACCGCCCACTGCCAGTTCGAATAGGCCAGGACCCCGTGGCAAAGCAGATGGTCCAGGGGCTGCCCCTGCACAGTGACCTGCAGTTGGCCGGGGTGTGTCCAGTCGACCTCCAGCAGGCCGCCAGGGACCCGCTCCTGTGCGAACATCACCTCCTTCTCCGGTCCCTCGGTTCCACGCCATTGGCGCACCCTCCTTTGGAAAGTCCGGATATGCTCAGGCTTCAATCCGCTATCAGGCTGGGCGGACAGGAAATCAAAGAGGGACCGGGCCTCCAGTTCCGGGGCCTCCTTCAGCATCGCGACGGCCTTCGGCCAGTCTGCGGCCAGAGGATCGGCTCGGGTCCGCCATCGATGCGGCTTCCGGAGTTGTTGGGGAGTGGCTTCCTCCTGCAGATACTTCCGGGCCGTCTTTCGATCAACCCCTGCCCTCAGGGCACTGAGCTTCATGTTGTGGGTGCGGGCGTACTCCTCCCGAAGCCGCCGCCATTGCTTCTCGGTGATCATCTTGCGGCGGACCTCCAGACACGCAGGCACTCGCCAGCCGTCCGTCCGCCGGACGAACCGAAAATCCCCTCACTTCACGTGGGGAATTTTAATCGTCGTCACCGGGAAAAATAATCGTCGTCGTACAGACCGGGCCAGCCCCGAGGACGGTCAGCACCGCGTTGAGCGAGGACAGCCGACCGGTGCTTCTGAGTTCCAGGGCGACAATCGAGGGATGCGTCAGCCCTGACATCGACGCCAAGGTCCGCTGGGAGAGCTTCTGTCGTTTCCGGAGGAGGGCGACCTGGCGGCCGATGGTCTCAGCCTGCGGGAGGTTTCTCCCGCGGAGGGTCCACCCATGCGCGGAGAGAACCTTGCTCCATGTGGTGAGGTTTCCATTCCCTCGTTCGAGTTTGCGGATGGCCGGGATGGACACGCCTGCGGTGACCGCGACTTGGGCTTGGGTGAGGGCCTCCCGTTTTCGGAGTTTCCGCAGTTCGACACCGAGGCTGTTTTGGAACGGTTTCTTTATCTGGAGACGGTAACAACCAGTCAGAAAAGGAACAGTATCTTTACCAATTCTGCGGGGACACTGGGCGACGACTACCGGGCTTTGGCGAGGGCGGACTCCTTGGCTAAAGCCATCAGAACGGCGGATTCCTTCGGGGTCCGAGTCTGGTCGAGGAGCACGTCGAGAGCCGTCCGGAATTGACCCTGAGGGAGGGTAGCGAGGCGTTTGAGGTCTACCGCCCAACGCTTGGCGACGTCGGCTTCCGTGGTGGGGATGTATTCGGCGATGGAGTCGATGTCCTGGAGAGGCGCAGCAAGGTCTGCGAGAGCCTCTCCGGCGGCTTCCAGAGCCTCCTCGCGGGCGTCCTCGTCCTCCGCCATGTCGTAGGCGTCACAGGCGGCGTCCAGGGTGTCAGCGACTCCAGTCAGGTCGTCCAGCGTCTCCTGAAAGTCCGCAAGGTCATCCACTGTCTTCCCTTTCGCTACGAGGGAGTCCGCATAGTCCAGGACCTTGGCGAGGAGGGCTTGGAGGTCTGGAACGGTCTTCTCGCCGATGGGCGAGTTCCCCAGGCGAACGATGTCGGCAAGGATGGTCTGGGATGGGGTCGGCATGATTCGGCCATCCTACTCTGTTTCGTCGCCCAGCAATAGAGGTGTCGTGGTATCGCCTCAGCCTTGGCTTTCTTCGTCCTGGTCGAAAATGTTTGGGATACCAGGGATCCGGCAGGTCATTCCGAATTTGATGAGTATTTGGATGAACTCCTTTTGAGGCATTCCTTTGATTCCCGTGAACTGCTGGGACCCATCCCATGCAAAAAGAAACGCCTTCAATTCTTCAGAAAGGTTGGCTGGGTTCAGTTGGAGCCTCGCCATGTCTGCCGCCTCTTCAGGAGTCAGCGGACGCGTGTGGGTCCCTCCCAGATTCTTGCGAAGCCTCTGGAGCATGCTTGTGGCATCATTCATCTCCTCCTTGACCCGAGACCACGGGTCCCCCGGGTGGGCCTTGACGTGTCTCCAGGTCTGGTCGCCGTCAGAGAATGTTTGGAGAAACGTGTGGAAGAGGCTGTAGATGGTATCGTTGGAACAAAACCCGGGTGGTAGGAGGAGAGTAGGGCAGGCTCCCCAATCGGGGCCGAAGAAAGGCGCGAGGTCGTTGGCAGGACTCCATTCGTCGCCGAAGTCGACCGTCCCGACGCGTTCACAGGTCTGTGTGAACGGGTTTAGCATCAACCGGTAGAGGTCGCTGTGTTCGCCAGATTGTCCGGCCCTGTCAGCGGCCAAGAGGTTCAGAGTTGGCCCCATCGGGTTGACGATTCCGCAACCGATGAACGTCAGCGGGATTGCCTCGCCGAGCACTTCGCTAAGGTCGCATTCGACTGGGGCGTGGAGCTTTGAAAAACGGAATTGCGTCATGAGGGGACATCAGGGTTTCGGAATGACTCCTACGAACTCCGCTCGCACATCCAATTCCTCACGGGTGCCCACATGGACAATGAAGGCAGGGTGCTGCGCGTCGTTGTCAGCCCAGAGTTCAAAGTAGTGCTGCATGATTCCTTTGTCGGGTTCCGGAGGTCCCCCGTAGATGCACTTTCGGACGGTCCAGCCACCACCGGCACTGTGGTCTCGAATGGCGGCGTCCCTCACCAAAACGACCTTGTCGTGTGGGTCGAATCCTTCGCCAACCAACCTGAAAAGGCAGTATGCTCCGTTAGGGATTCGGGGGGTCATCGCTTCGCCGAATACCTTGGCAACAAACATTCCCTTGGTGAACTCGGGATGGTCGTCCCACGTGGCTAGCTCGTGCCCAAGTGATCCGCCGAAGAGGTCAGCGTCTTCGTTGGTGCGCTTCCCGGCCGCAACCGTGCGGAGGGAAATGACAGGGACGCAGTCTGTTCCAGGAACTCCGGTTTCAGCAGGAACAACCCGATAGGGAAGACGCGCCGACTCTCCTGTGTATTGTGAGAGGACGTCGCGGAGAATGCGTTTGAGGTCGACCTCGTCCTTCGCGTCGCAGAAAACATACTCCCAAGTACCGTAGGAGCCGATGTTCGAGACGGCCGTGCACCATTTTGTCGACGCTGCCCGTTTCGCCTCGACCGCATCGGGGTTGTGAATCCGTCCTCCGCCACCCTTGATCTCGACGACAAGCGTCTTTCCACCTCGCAGACGGACGACGAAGTCTGGTTCGTAGTTCAGGTCCTCTCCGTGGTGGCGGTAGGGGATGGTGAATCCGGTGAACTTGCCGTTTGGGGTGTAGAACTCCACAACCTCGGAGTCCTCCAGTACGTCAATGGCTGCTCGCTCGTACCCGCTGAGAATGGGGGAACGGTTCAGGTGGCTCTTGGTGAGTTCGACAGACGGCTTCGTGGTTTGGTAGTTCGCGTCTGACGTCGTCAGGCTCCTCTTGAAGCGGTTCAAGACCGGGATGAGACGACCAGTGTCGGCCGCCGCAGGAAGAATGTTGTCCCGGATTCGCTCGATGATGTCTCTGCGATGGATTTCCAACCAGAGTTCCTTGGCATCCGACCCCGGACGAAAGCGTACTTTCGTGGATACAAATCGGTCGACGATTCCGACCAACTCGGGAAATAGGTGATGTCTGGCAAGGGTCGCTTCGTTGATCTGCGCGTCCTTGTCTCTGCCAGTTTCACCGCGTAGGAGGTCTTCCATGATGCACCGGGCGAGTTCAAAGACGATTCGCTGGGGCCGGACAGTGGCGTAGAACTCCTCGGGGCTTTGACGCACTAGGTCTCCAGAATCGACACCGACGGAGGCGGATTGCACCCCGCGCATTGGAGTGAGCCAAACCTCCGATGGGATTTCCTTGGATGCGGCATCGTACTCGGCCAGTGAATCGACATCGCATCGGATTCCCGAGCCGCGAAGGTCGTAGACGTAGCTTTCGACGACAGGGAACCGGATTTCGAAGGAAGCCCGCTCCTCCAGGGCGAAGATTGGCGTGTAAACCGGGTCCGACGTCGTCGTTTCCTTGGGCTGGCCCTTGTACGGGATGAGGGAGAATGGGATGCCGTAAACGTCGACGTATTCGGCCGGAAGGAGTCCGGTCTGAGGGTCCGGCTGGTAACTTCGGCGGCGGAGACCGCGTCCTACAACCTGCTCGCAAAGTAGCTGGCTGCCAAAGGCGCGAACGCCGAGGATGTGGCTGACGGTGTTGGCATCCCACCCTTCCGTCAGCATCGACACAGAAACCACACATCGGATTTTCGAGCCGGGTTTTCCTGGTTTTCCAACTGTGTCGATGATTTCCCTCAGGCGCTTGGCGGCTTCGTCTTTGCTTTCATCGCCCTCCGCGTCGAGTTGGTTGAGCCGCTTTGAGTCGATGCGGATTGTAACCTCTTCCGTTTCTGAGTTGGCCAATTCCGGCAGGAGGGGGCTCTGATTGTACGTCGTCTGTTTGACGGTCTTTCCTGTAGTTGGGTCCGTGAACTCGGTTTCCCTCTGCCCTGAAATCTTCTCGAAGAAAATCTGCGAAGTCTCCGTGGTATCGCAGACGATGATCATCACCGGAGGCACTGCCGCCGGGTCGTTTGCCATGATCTCTTGGTACCGTGCTCTCCACTGGCCAGCCAGGGTGCCCAAGGCGTCTTGGGCGTAGGTGAAGACCGCTTCCGGCTTGATGGTATTGCGGACTTTTTCGTTCGGCCGGGCTTGTTCCTTGATGTTCTTCCAGAGCCGGAAGTACTTCGGGTCGGGTCTTCCAGCGTCGTCCTTCCTTCCCGAGTTGTCCTCGACAGGCAGTCGCGGGATCTTGGTGATTCCGCACTCGATCGCATCAATCAGGCCAAAGTCGCTGACGAGCCAGGGGAAAGGGCTGCCCTCAGGGTAGCCGCTGTTACCAAGAAAGAATGGGGTCGCGGACAGGTCGACGGTGGTCAGGATTCCGGGGAGCGGACGTCCGTCGGGCGATTTGCCGATAAGTCCGCTGTTGTTGATTCGGTCAAGCCCCGCCAGCCACACCCGCGCCTCTTCCTCTTCCTCACGGAGGGCAGCGATTTCTGAAGCATTGAGACCACGTTCGGCCTCCTTGCGCTCGGCATCGGTAAGGACCTTGGGACGCCAGCAGTGGTGCCCTTCGTCATTGAGAACCAGCAGCGGTAGGCGGTTCGCAAGTTCCCCAAGTCTGTCCTTCGTGAAGGCGTCATTCGGTTCGTCGCCTTTGTCGACGACCTTGTAAGTGGTTCCTCCCTCGCTGGACGGGCTCTTCGGAGCAAAGGCGTGCCAGTTGGTAACGAGGACCCGGCCCTTGCCCAAGTATTCTCGGTAGGCGGGTGGAATCAGGTCGAAGGTCCGGTAGTAGCTCTCCGGGTGCTCGGGCTTGAGAACCTCAAGGCGCTTTCGGACGGTAAGGTTTGGCGCACAAACCAGGACGGCGTTGGGGTAGAAGGTGCTGTTGGGTGCCGCTCCACGATTGCAGAACGCCCATGAAATCAGCATCGCCATCACAGTCGTCTTACCGCTCCCAGTGGCCATCTTGCATCCGAGGCGACGGAGTGGAATCTGGTCGGGAAAGCCGGGGTCAATCAGCCGGGGGAAGAAGTCCTCTGACAGGTTGGCAAAGTCCGGCTTCTCCCCACGAAATAGCTTCTCGAAGTTCTGGGCATCTACGGAGAACTTCTGGAATCCAGACGACGAGAGTCGTTTCGGAAGACCAATTTCGAGGATGTAGATGAGGGTCTCGACGGCCTCTTGTTGGCAAAAGAACAGGCGGCGAGACCTGGACGTGTCGAGCCAGTGCTTGAAGAGGTTCTTGGTGACAGAGGAAGCCCCACGATAGCCGGATTCTCTCCAACGACGGACGTCGTCACGGAGTGCATTGACCAAAGGCAGGTCGTCGCTTTCCTCTTCGGCGAACAGGTCTCCAGCATCGCGGGCCCCGGTCTTTTTGGACTGGTACCAGTACTGTGCCGGGCGTCTGCCCGGGTGCTTCTCTGGGACAGCACCCTTGTAGCGCCAATGGTGGGCAGGCTCCGTGTACGCGGAATTGATGACGGGGTCCGGGACAGCCTGCTTTGGAACGAAGTTCGAGTCAGGCTCCGGCTGGGGGTTGGGGCGTCGGGCCATGGTAGTCAGCGGCTGATGGTCTTGATGGCCATGACTTCATTGCCGCGAGGGTCAATCACCTTCACGGCAATCCTCTTGTGCTGGCCCAGTTTGAAGGGCCACGAAGTTGTGAACGCCTCGAAGGTGCCGTCGGGGATGCTCCCTCCGAGAGCCCGTGCAATCTTCTCCCAAGCCGTCTTGTCAGGGAAAAAGGCCTGCGAGACGCAGAAGCAGCGGCCATCGTAGTCTGTGTCGAGAAACCAAGCGGCCACCTTCTTGCTGGAGGTGTCTTCGATGGCTCCGGTGAGCGGGTTGTAAACGCACACCCCGTCCATCTGGACTTTATACTCGCCGTCTCCGGCAGGGAGGATCTGAATCTCGGGCTGCCCAAAGACAGTGAAGAGTTGGCTGTTGGGGGTCTCCTTGAGTAGTCCCTGCATCCCAGGTGAGACGTCGGGGCGGATGTGGGCGAGATGGACCCGGAAGGCGGGGCTGTCGAGCTGCTTAGCCTTTTCCTGGGCAGCAGCGTCGAAGCTGAAGCCAGCCAAGACGATGTCGGTTATCTCCTTGATGGCCCGGGCGGATTCAATGGCCTCCACCGCCAAGGGGGCGTTGATTGGGCCGTATTGAGGACCAAAGACGACGGCAACAGTGTCTGGACCGTCCTCCTTGCCTTTCCATCGACCTTTGGCGTGGTAACTCTTGCCTGCCTCTTTCTCCAAGGCGGCGAACTCGGCCCGGCGATTCCCGAGGAAGGTGACGCCGTCCTTCAGGAGCAGGTTGACCATCAGGTCGATGTACCCTTCGGCGTTTCCGGTTGTTGCTTCGTTGTCCTCGTTGTTGGTCGGGTCGAACACCTTGCCGTCTTCGCCCAATGCCATCTCCTCAGGTCGAACGCCTTCGACTGTGAAGGGACCAGATACACGCGTGACCCCACGAATGACTTCAGGTTGGTCGACCAGTTCCTCTTGTTCAGCGCTTTGAGCGATGCAGGCGTTCACCTCATCCATCTTGGCCTTCCAAGCCTTCCGGTATGCGAGAAGCGCATCCGAGAGGGCCGGAGGCCAGTCTGTGTCTGTGTCAAACGGTACTTCCCATTCCTGCCAACCTGGGCCTGTGGGGATGGATTCCTTCCAAGCTGCTCGTTGCCGTGCCGTGCCGAACGTCAAGAGGGCGGAGCTTGTTCCTGGGAGAAGCCACCTTCGAAGGTCAGCGTCCGAAACAGACCTGGTTCCATTGGCCGCAACCTTTGTCCTGAGCTTTCCAACAAGAATTGCGTGCAGAGCCGATTCACTTCCGCCAAGGCTGGCGAGAGTGGCGTTCAGTCTTGTCAGGGCCGAGGTCAGGGGTGGCTCGTGTTTGGAAAATATCGGGTCAAGATTTCGGTTCTGAGCGATGGTCTTCAGGGTGATGTGGGGAACCGTTTTGTATCGGAACCCGTGGGCTGGGTTTTGAGCAGCAGTAGGGTCCACTCCAGAGTTTGGGTCCTTTGTTTTATAGGCGTCGAAGGAAGCTGTTAGGAGCCTTTGGCGCGCGATTGAGAGGGCAACTCGGGAACTGTCGATAGTTATCCAGCGACGACCCCACTGTTCGGCGACGCAGGCCGTCGTGCCACTACCACAGGTTGGGTCCAGGACTAGGTCGCCTGGGTCGGTAGTCATCAGCATACACCGTTCGACAACCTTCGTGGCAGTTTGTACAACGTATTCCTTATCGGTAGCCCCTTGGGTATCTGCCCACAGATTTGTGTATTCTTGGACAGGATAGTCGGCATGCCTGAAGAGATACGATAAGCTTGATGCACCTGGGAGAATCCGGTCGGCAGCGACGAGCCTCTTGAAACCATCTCTGTTTGTTTTCCAGCTCTTTCCACTAGCGGTGCGAAACGTCTTTCCGTTGATTTCAGCGTCAAAAACGCATGTTTCAGTTCTCCCAGAGCTTACAAAATCGATGCCTCGGAGGAGTACGTATCCATTGCTTTCCAAACGTTCGACGTCTTCTCCGGAGCGAATACCCCTTCGAAAACCGGATGGCTCCTGAACGGTTGAGAACAGACTATCTTCTCCAACACCGCGAGTCGCAAACATGCGGCGGAACTTCATTTTGCTGCGGTCTTTCGAGAACCAGATGAGGTAATCAGAAATCCCCGCTAAGTAAGTGGCTCCAAGAGGGATTTTCGTTCGGAAGGTAACGAGCGAAACGCAGTTTTCTTGTCCGAACACTTCGTCGAGAAGCGCTCGGACACGGTGAAGGTTTTCGTCAGAAATCTGGACAAAAAGTGAACCGGCACCAGTCCCATCTGCTCCATCTTTAAGGAGTTCCCGAGCCACTAGAAATCTCTGCTTCAAATAAGACAGGTATGAATGCACACCAAGCGTCCATGTGTCCCGGTAAGCCTTTATCATTTCTGGTTCGCGGGTAAGGTCTTCGTCCTTGTCTCCGACCGTTCTCTTTCCAACCTCGTTCTGCCAGTTTGATGAAAATTTTATGCCATAAGGCGGGTCCAAGAATATCATTTGAACCTTACCAGCAAGACCCTCGCGAGTTGCTAGGCTGCTCATGACCTGCAGGGAATCGCCGAGGATAATCCGGTTAGCCCAATCCACGTTGTGTTTGTAGTACTGGAGGGCCTGTTCCCGGTGGAGCTTTGGTCTCGCAAAGAGGTCCTGTGGCTCCTCAGTACGCTGTGCCGCTGCCACGATAGCTTTTGCGCTCACCCGCTCGTGTACGTGAAGGATCACGTCATCGACGTTAAACGAACCTTTCCCCTCCTGTTCCTGCTTGGCAGCCCATTCCAGCCAGGGCTAACTTCCTTGCTGGGACGCAGCTCGGATGACGGCGGCTTCCTCGGCCGTCAACTTCTCCCCAGAGATCGCCTTCTCGATGAGAGCCGTGACCTTGTCCCATGACCCGCTGGGGTCGAATTGGAGTTTCGGGCTGAGGTGAGGGCTGTACCGGTAGGTGAGTTTTTTGTCCCGAGCGACCTTAGCCTTTGCCTCGGTCGCTTCGGGGATGTTCAGGCGCTCTGCGGTAGGGTGCGTGTGTGAGGTGATCGGCGTAGCGTCGTCGGCAGGTTGGCGGGGCATAAAGTTGGGAGGTTCAGTCTTCGGGTTCGGATTTGCGGGAGTGGCAGACGCGCACGAAGTCGCAGTCCGAGCACTTCATGGGTTCAGGATTCGGTTCAAAGGAGCCATTTGCGATTCGGTCCGCAGACGATTCAGCCCAGTGAAGCGATTCGCGAGTAATCTCGGGAAAATGAGGCACTGCCTCGCGCTTGTCGCCACGAATGGAGTGGAGGTAAAGCCCGTCCACTGAGAGCCCTTCCGCCCGTGCAGCCTCTGCATACACCTGAAGTTGCCGGGCGTAGCGCGCATCCCGGCTCGGGTCGGTGTTGACCTTGTAGTCGACGATGGCAAACGCCCCACTCAGTCCACCTTCTTGGTCCAAGATGACGTCTGCCCGCCCGGCGATGGTGCCTTTGGGGAATCGAATCTCGAACGGCCGTTCGGTAGCCCAAACCCGCTCCAGGTCTCCTGGGTGGTTGGCTACGTACGTGGCGACCAACGTCT
>Ga0315905_10006199_pt1 | contig 12152 bp, 22 predicted proteins | sample LakEriMetagenome_5_FD_203522 | JGI IMG/M metagenome (GOLD analysis project Ga0315905, IMG submission 203522) | Freshwater fungal communities from buoy surface, Lake Erie, Ohio, United States - Buoy 4 MA121 | ecosystem: Environmental > Aquatic > Freshwater > Lake | place: USA: Lake Erie, Ohio...
CGCATCTGGAAAAAAATGCCCATAATTTTCTTGACTATTGATCAATATCTTGATAAAAATAGCAAGTATCTAAAGTATTTCATAAGATGAAAATCATAATCAAACCCTCTGAGCCGGAAGAAATCGAATATCGTTCTGATTTTAGTGATAAATCTTTTTTGGATTTGGAACCGCATGTTATAATTAATTTTGAATTTAATTACGGGTCAAAATTTGATGGCGAAAATTTAGAATTTCACTTAACAGATGAAGAGGCTGGTCATATTCTTGACTTTATTAAAATGAATCTTTCTCAAGAACGTTTCGATCAAATGAAAAATGGCAAAGAAAGTATTTTTGTAGATGACTACAGCGAAAAATATTAAAAACATTCATTTTGGAAAATATCATTTTCTAATCTGGCGCAAAAAAAACTTTTCATTTAAATTTTTTATTATACGATCTAGATTTTATAGAAAATACAGCCTATACTTAGGGAAGTTTATTTTTGAAGTTGGCTGGTTGAGGTATGAAAAAGGAAATCGTAGATACATATAATCAAGCTGTTGGTAATTTATCCAACATGATTGACCCCAATTTTCGTAATGAATTATTAAAATCACACACTATAGAGTCTTTTGATCCAAAATGGAAAGCGGCTAGAAAAAACATAGAAGGCTACATAAATCATATCGTGCAACAAAACGATCAGATAAAACAATTGATATCTCTAGATGGTTATTTTCATATTGAAGATATTGCTGCGCTTTTACTTGAATTGCTTTGGCAGAATCTACATTCCAAACTTGAAACAGAAGAAACAATTTTTTATTACAAAAACTACAAAATACAAATTAGTGACAAAAATTTATTGACATGGAAAGAAAATAGTTAGATAATACGCAAATGGAAAAATACAAAAAAGTCCAAGAAAAAAAAGATCTTTTCATTCAATTCTCTGAAGAAGAAATTAAAGAAATGGGATGGGAAGAAAATCAGAAACTTTCTATGAAAGTTGATGAGGAAACTGGAACTATCACCATTAGACCATTTGTAAAGATGGAGTTGGACATGGATAGTTGGCCGCAAGAGCTGCTTTTATTTCTTATCCAAGAATCTTGTGAAAAAGATATGTCTGTAAATGATATAATTTCAAACCTTTTAGAAGAATCGCTTAAAAATTATGACAAATTTAAAAGTTAAACAGGCAGAAAATCATACTTATACTGTAGTTGATACGCTTGGCTCACCTAAAGATCAGGTTTTTCCAACCGTTCATATGCAAATTGACCAACAATCTGGGTTGAGTGATCACCTGTATGCCTTTGAAAGGTTTCTGCAGGCCATTGGATTTACACTTCCAGAGAATACTCATCTTGATTTTGTAGAAAATGAATAAACAATACTATTTCGATTTTGTCATTGTAGGATTATTGTTGGGAATATTTTTCATTTTGTTCTCTAACGAAGTAAGGCTAACTCATATGAAAAAAGATATTAAATCTATAAAAGAATATCTAGAGCCGCCACTCCCAGATTGGAATAATTAATCACTAAAGTAATGGCTTATATTAATTCTGACATACCGCTTTTTACTTCATGGCTAGACACTAGTTTTCTTCATAACAAAGAAGCTAGGGGAACAGGAGAATTTATCCCTGTAGAGGTTTTTGGATTTACTTCTTTAAATCGTCGTTGTGGCCTATTCTCAGTAATGACTGAGATGGGAAGTATTCATACTAGGGTTCCAATTCACTATTTGAATGATAAGCTGCCAGAAGATGGATTAAGTGATTATCCACTCGACTGGCTAGAACTTTGGGATAGTTACTCTCCATATTTTTCGGTTCACAGATATGAATATTTAAAAAATAGTGCTTGCAAAATTCTTTTAAAGGATAAAAAATGGCACAATGGAAAATATCTAATGACTATTGATTGGTCTTATGGGCCAGAATTTCAAACAGGTCAAAGTGAAAATCCAGGTGGTCATAAGCAGGGGCATTTGCTTATTGGAGAAGGTGGTCAATATTTTTTGCAGCCTGGCAATCGAGTTATTTGGCGTGATGGTGGCGCATGGATTGGTAGTGAGCTAAAGGGGCATGAAAAATGGATTGTTTTTAGCAAAGAATTTTCTTGCGAGCAGTCTGGAAGTCGATGGTTTGCTGGTGAAGACGAATTTTATTTCTACCAATTTGAAAAAAATAAAGATTAAAAATTATGGATCATACAAATACTGTTGAATTAATTGGCTACTATGGCTCTGATGATGCTCATGCTTGCTCAGCATGGACTTCAACAAGCAGAGAAATTACAGAAGATAAAAAGAAAAGGATTCCAGCGTTACTATCTATGCTAGCCTCTAATGGGCACCATACTCCGTTTGAAAAATCATCATTGCATTTTCTTGTTAAAACAGACATTGCCACCCATATTCACTTGCTAAAGCACCGAATTGGCGTTTCGATCAATGCTGAAAGTGCAAGATATAAAGAATTAAAAGAAGATAATTACTACACCCCAAGCGATTGGCCATTTGAATGGGTAGACGAATTACATAACTATACAGAGCAAGGACTGAATCTTTATCATAAATGTATTGATAGCTTAACTTCAAAATATGGGGTTGACAGAAAAAGAGCAAAAGAATCTGCTCGTTTCTTTCGGCCATACAATACTCAAATTGTAGCTGATGTTATGTTTAATTTTCGTAGCTTTGCACACTTTCAAGGTTTGCGAAATAAACCTGATGCACAGCTAGAAATTAAAGATATTGCACAAAAAATGCTCATGGAAGTGGTAAATATTGAAGGAAAACCATTCAAATATACCATCGAAGCATTTAAATTAATTTATTGAAAAATTTACTAAAATATATATAATTAATTATTATGAGTGATACAGAAAACGCAGAAATACAAGTACAAGAACCACAATTCGTAATGCCCAAGCTTACTATTGATTATCCATTACCATTACCTCTTGAAGTTATTGATGAATCAATAGATTGGCAGGATATGGATTTTACAGCAGCTGATAGTCAAGAAAGTTTTATTATTGATGAGGCTGGGTTTTTATTTAATTCACAGAATGGCATATTAACACCTATAAATGTTCAAGGTGAAAATTTTAATTTTTATGGCGTTTATGTATCACCATCAGAAAATGGCAAAGATGTTATTCTAGAATTTTCGTGCAAATTTACAAGTGGCAGGCTTGAAGATTTAACATTAGATGCTTTTCATATCAATGAAGCATCTCTTAGAATAAATTTACAAAAAGAATTTGAAAAAAATAACAATAAATGGTTTAACAAATACATTTTTAATACTAAATGGTATTACTACACCGTTATCAGGTCTGTTATAATTATTAGAAATTTAGTAGACATTTTATATATTAAAATTGTTGAGCGTCGTGGTCAATCTCTAAGTTCTGGATGTGGATGTTCAGGTAATAAATAATTTACTTGATATTTTTTACAATAAATAGTACTATTTGAACATTATGGGAATGTTCGATTCAATAGAGTGCAATTATCCACTTCCTCTACCATTAGAGGTGGTAGATATTCTTCCCGATATTTACAGTCAGGAGTTTCAAACTAAAGATTTAGAGAATTCATTAGATCTTTATTACCTAAATGAAGATGGCTATCTTCTCTGGCGTAAACGCAAATATGAATGGAAAGATGATGATAGTTCATTCCTTAAAGGATATATGGATGTTGTCTCTGAAGAAATAGTTCAGCAAGATTTTCATGGCACACTTAACTTTTATTGTTATGAAACCGTGTATTCTTCGGAAGATAGAAATTCCGGCATGGATGTTAGCATAGATTATTTGGCAAAATTTACTAATGGTAAAATTGAAAATATAGAAGTTTTATCCTATGAAGTTGAAGATGCTACAATGCGTATTATTGATCTAAAAAATACCATGAAAAAGCATGAAGAGCGGCGCAAACGCTGGTATAATAAATATATTTTCCATACCAAATTTTGGAGATTCGTTAAAAATAAAATTATACTGGCACCTGTTAACTTGTTGCGTAAATCTATTGATAAACTCTATTGGTTTCTAGTTCGTTATGTCTAAAAGCTTAAATTACAAAGACGTTCATCTTGTCCCAAACTATTCGAGCCTTACGTCTCGCAAGGACGCAAATACGAAAGTAAAACTTGGAAATAAGGAGTTTGAGCTACCAGTAGTGCCAGCAAATATGGCATCATGCATTTCATTTGAAAAAGCAGAGTGGCTAGCTCAAAATAACTATTTTTATATTCTTCACCGTTTTTATGAATATGAAGAAATTATTGAGTGGATTTATAAATCAGCACGTTTTAAGCAGGCAACGCTTCCGTACGTTTCTGTTTCACTTGGTATAAAAAAACGCGATATAGACTTTATTCATGAAATTAAAGAATTAAAACAGTACGGAATCAAGTTAGATTATGTAACTATAGATGTAGCGCATGGAGATCATGAATCTGCATTAGAAATGCTGCGCTTTCTTAATATTTACAAAGCTAATGAAAATCCGAATATGTTTATTATTGGCGGCAATATTGCAACTAGTGATGCTTATATTAGAATGGCTGGTCTTGTAGACGCAGTAAAAGTTGGCATTGCATGTGGCGCCTCATGCATTACTTATAACAAAACTGGATTTGCTTCTCCGATGTTTTCTACAATTCAGGAAGTAAAAAAAGCTAAAGAAAATTTAATTAAAGATCGCGGAATTCGTGCCCCAATGATTATTGGTGATGGTGGGGTTTCATCCAATGGGGATATAGCAAAAGCTTTTGTTGCTGGGGCTGATATAGTTATGTGTGGCAGTATGTTTGCGCGCTGTATTGATTCTCCAGCAATTGTCGATCCAACAGACCCAACTAAAAAATTGTATTTTGGATCTGCATCTTCACTAAATGGAAATAAAAAGAATATTGAAGGTAAAACTATTTCGATGTCGATGAATGGAATGACATACAAACAAAAGCTTGAAGAAATTCAGCAAGACCTATCATCAGCAATTAGTTATGCTGGTGGGAGTGATCTGCAAGCATTTCAACATGTAGAATGGAAACAAATATAATTATGGCAAACGAAGAAAGAATGGAAAAAGAAGTAGAAGTAAACTCTAAATCTCTTGAGGATGCACTTAGGGGGTGCAAGGCTGATCTTGATACTTGGGAAGTAGAGCGTTACGCTGTAGAAGAAAATACAAAGGGTTATAACTACAAAATTACATTTAAGAGAAAATCGCCCTTATTATGGAATATTGAAGAGCTTAAAAAAGAACTCATTGAATACGCAAAAAGTCCAGTTAAAGTTCAGCATAAGCACAAAGAAGAAAATCTACTAATGGAGTTTGGTTTATTCGATCTTCATTGGGGCAAACTCGCGTGGGATGAAGAATCTGGGCAAAATTATGATATGGATTTGGCAGAAGAGGCTTTGATAAAGTCTATAGATTTTACGCTAAATACTGCTTCAAAATTTCCAATTACAAAAATTGTTTTTCCTTTTGGACAGGATTTTTTCCAAATAGATAACGAGCAGGGAACAACAACTGCTGGAACACAACAAGATACTGATTCGAGATTTAAAAAGATTTTTAAAGAGGGGAGAAGGGTTGTAATTGAAACAATAGAAAAGTTAAAACAACTTGCCCCAGTAGATGTTGTTGTTGTTCCTGGCAATCATGGAAGAGTTAGCGAATTTATGCTTGGTGAATTATTGCATATAAAATATCAAAATGATAAGTATGTTAATGTTGATAATGGATCAACAGATCGTAAATATTATGTTTATGGCAAAAATTTGATCATGTATACCCATGGTGATCAAGAAAAAAACTCTGATTTGCCGCTTATTATGGCCGCAGAAATGCCAAAAGAATGGTCAGAATGTCCAAGCAGATATATTAAATTAGGACATTTCCATCAAGAAATGTTGCGTGAATATTGCGGCGTCAAGGTTGAAATACTCCCATCCTTATCTGCTACTGATGCATGGCATAAGCGTAAAGGTTATGTTAATAATACTAGAGGGGTTATTTCCTCTATATATGATAAAAATCTTGGATTAATTAACAAAATATACTTTAATCTATAGAGTGAACCGCCAGATAACATACGAAGAAAAAAAAGAAATATCACATCTTTTAACTTCGCATCACGGAGTTTTTTATAAATTCTGGGAGCTTGTTCAGCCAGAGTTTTCTGATAAAGTTCCAACTGCTTGCGTTGGTATTGATAAAAAAAATAATAATTTAAATTTTAGTATCAACAAAGATTTTTGGGATAAATGCTCCGATAATCAAAAGCGTTTTGTTATCGCGCACGAAGCATATCATTTGATCAATCAGCACGGAGCTAGGGCTAATGGCGAATTTGACGATGCAAAGAATGTCTGTCTTGATATTCCAATTAACGAAGGTCTTGTAAAATATTTTGGTTTCGATAGGTTAGAAATGGATCCAAACAATGATTATTGTTGGGTAGATAAATGGTTTAAAAAAGGCGAAGCAGAACATGGTCGATCATTTGAATATTACTATTCTTTACTTAAGAAGCAAGGGCGAATCAAAACAGTTAAAATGCCTACCAAATGTAATGATCACAGCAGCTTGCCAAGTAAAAAATCAGAGGATGAATTTGTAAATAACCTTGTTGAATCTCTTGATCAGCATGAGGCTGAATCATTAAAAAATATTCTGGATCGCCAAAAAATGAATGAAGGCGAGCCAAATAAGAAAGAAGAGAAAAGGGGTCAGCAAGCTGGAACTGGAACCGCTGGAATTATTGCAAAGATAGAAAAGAAACTTGTCAAAAAGAAACCAAAATGGGAAACAATTATTCGTAAATATGCAAAAAAAATTGTAGAAAAAGAATTTGAAACTAATCATTGGATTATCAAAAATCGCAGACATAATCTTCTTGACAGTTCCTTGATGTTGCCAGCCGATGTTGATATTAACGATCAGAAAAATGACAAAGAAAAGCAAAGTATTTTTTGCTTTCTTGATGTTAGTGGATCATGCTGGGGCTATAAAGAGCGATTTTATAAAGCATTTAAATCAATCCCTAAAACAATTAGGGTTAGGCTTTTTAGCTTTGATGATGTAGCTTATGAGTTAGATAAGCAAAGCGATAGGGTAATTGGCGGTGGTGGCACATCATTTAAATGCATTGAAAACAAAGTGCAACAAATCATAAAAAGGGAAGGCATCCAATATCCTAGAAATATATTTGTTGTTACTGATGGCTATGCCAGCATTTTCTACCCCCAACATCCAAATCGCTGGGTTTTTCTTTTAACAACAGAATATAAAGAATGTATTCCACAAAAATCAAAAATATTTAATTTACAAGACTTTGAATAAACAGTATAATAATAGTATGAACATTAATAAAATTAATTTAAAAACCCCAGAAGAGCGGAAGCTATATGATGACTATAGTTATTTTATTTATGGACTAGTCAAACAATATGAGCCAAAAACCACATTTGAAATAGGTTTAGGACCAACTGCAAACACAACATGTGCTGTAGTTCAAGCTATTTATGAAAATAGTCTAAATGATGGGATAGTTGGACATCATTATGTTTTAGATATTAGCCCAACCGATGAGGCAAAACAAAAAATTGCAACATTACCACAAGAACTCTTTACTTTAAGAATTGGTGATAGTAAAGAGGCCGAGAAATATTGTAATTTAAAAAATGGAATGATAGATATTTTACTTGTAGATGGTAATCATACTACAGAATACTGCTTTAATGATACAATTTTGCCAATTTTAACAAATAATTTTAATATTGAAAGCGGCATAATAGTATTTCATGACACACAGATGGCAAGTGTAAGGCAAGCAATTATTGCCTTAAAAGAAAAACTAAAATTAAGTACATTTTTCTTCCCAAAAATTAGCGTTGGCGTAGCAAAAATTAAATTCTAAAAAAATGAAAACATTTAAATCTCAAGATTTAATTAAAAAATTAGAGTTTTATTTTGATCATGGAAAAAATGTTTTACTTTCCGGACACAAAGGGGTTGGAAAAACCTCAATTATTACAGAAGTCTTTAATAGAAAATCCAAAAAATGGCTTTATTTTTCAGGGTCCACCCTCGATCCATTTGTCGATTTTATTGGCGTTCCGAAAGAGAAGGTTACAAAAGCTGGATCAACTCTTGAATTTATTAGACCAGAATATATGAATGAAGAAGTTGAGGCTATCTTTATTGATGAATACAATCGTAGCGTTAAAAAAGTTCGCAATGCAATTATGGAGCTTATTCAATTCAAATCCCTCAATGGTAAAAAATTTCCAAATCTAAAAGTTGTATGGGGTGGAGTAAATCCATACAATCCAGATGATGAAGATAATGAAATTTATGATGTTGAGCCAATTGATCCAGCACAAAAGGATCGTTTTCAAATTCAAATAAATATTCCTTATGCTCTTGACAATGAATATTTTGAGAATAAATTTGGTCAAAAATGGGCAGAAGGCGCAACCGAGTGGTGGAATAATCTTCCAGAAAAAATTAAAAAGCTCGTTAGCCCCCGCAGAATAGACTATGCACTAGAGGTTTATCAAATTGGTGGCGATATCAATGATGTTTTACCAATAGAGAGTAACCCATCAAAGCTTTTGGCATCTATTAATTTTGGTGGGATCGAAAAGGTTATTACTGATATATTCAAAGCCAAGGATAAAAAAGCTGCTCTTGAATTTTTAGCTAATGAAAACTACTATCAATCTTGCGCCCACCTTCTGGTGCAAAACAAAGATTGGTCAAACTTTTTTGTCCCATTCCTGGACGAAGAAAGGCAATTATCTTTATTTTTTGGCAATAAAAAGTTTCAAGATATTGTTTTTGGTGATGCAATACATTATAAGCCATTGCTGGAAATCGCAGAGCATAACAAGCTATGTGACGACTCATTATTACGAAAAATACAGCACATCCTTAAAAAAATGCGCGGCATTAATCTTGATGATTTTGGAAATACTATTGATAAAGGAAATTATTTAACTATAAATAACCCCAACTGGAACACAAATACAAATAATCTAAACGGATTTTTTAATAATTCAAATACAATTTCTGTAGCAGATACATCGGCATACTCGTCATCAATAATTCAAAATACAACCAAGAGAGCTAAAAAGAAAAAGATCTAATGTTAAAAAAAAATATGAAATCATTAAAAAAATGGTCAAAACAATTCTCAGACAAGGAATGGGAATTGCTTTGCAAAGAAAAAGATTTTAATGATATATTAATGGAAGATGCAGAGCTTGCAATGGATGTTGTTGAACAAGTACTTAAGAGAAAGGTGTCAAAGCCATATTAATATGAACAGCCTGAATGAAGATATTGGATCTGTGAATCATAAAATTATTTTCTTTTTCATGCCTGAAGCTATTGTTTTTAACAAGCCAGACAGGTATGATGATGTTGATGAGATTACTTTAAAATCAATATCTCCGTGTTTTTATTGGTGTTCTGCTCATGAATTTCCAGATTTTGAAGCTGAATACAAATATTTGTTTCAATATCAAATCTACTCTCTAGAGGGGGCTAAAATTGTTCCTGGTGAAGTTATCCAAAAATGGAGAAAAAATAAAAATCAAATCAGAGAAGACATTATGCTTTTTATCGATCAATGGAATGAGCATAAGCGAATATTAACGGCACCAGAAAGTAACAAAGAGAAAACTAACGAAAGTTTTTACAACAAAATTTATAACTTTAATGGTTTTGCGCAGTTTGTTGCAAAATCAATTATTGGCTTGCAAAATTTATACATAAAACAAGCTTCTATTATAAACTTTGATATCTTACAAAAAGAATACTGGAAAATGATAGCAATGAACAAAAATGAATTTTATGATACCATTTCGGATTTAAAAACAAAAAACAAACGGAATTCTAAAAAGTCTATATCAAAAAAGTCTATATCAAAAAAGCCTGCGGTTAAAAAAAAGAAAAAACATACAAAATAAAATGAACCATCAAGATATCCCATTAAATGAAGATTTTTATATTGGAGAAAATCCAAAAAATTTACCACATTATTCAGTTTTGGAAAACAAAGAAAGCGATGATTTTGGTGAAAAATTACCAGAAAAATATTTAAATAAATTTCCAGAATATTTTAAAATTTTTTGCAGTCCATATATTGCTACTGATGGATCAGTAAAATTTAAAATTCAATTAAGTAATGAATTTTTAAATGCAATAAAAATACACTACAATTTAAAAAAGGTGCCATCTAGGCAGAAATTATGCGAAATAATCGAGCACGAAGTAAAAGAATGCCTCAAAGGTTTTTAAAAAAAATATTGATTTAATTTTAAAATCAACCTAGAATATATAAAAATGACTACAATAAATGCATTCAATTTAATCAATGGCGAAGTTGGTGATTTGCCGTTGACTAACGAAGACAAGCTCAAACTTGACAGCTTAATAGAGCAAGATAAATGTTTTTCTGAAATGGATTTTGTTGATGGCGTTAGCGTGTGGAAAAAGGGGTGCGAAGAAATTTGCCAAAATTACTCTGGAGAAAAATCATATGTTAGATTTAAATTTAAAGAAGACAAAATTCCAGAACAATTTGGCGGAATGTCTTTTTTCCATAAAATTGGAGGGGTTGATTGGCACGTTAGAATTCACAAAGGAGAATAACATTTATGAAAACAACAATTGAAAATATGTTTGAAACAGAAATGACAAAAATGTACCAAGATGGCTACAATGATGGTCACAGCCACGGATTGCATAGCTTGTATAATCCAAAATCAGAAGATCGTGATTATATGGAGGGCTACAGTGATGGCCAAACAGACGCATCGGATTTAGAATAAAATTATTCATTATTAATGATATTTAGTGTAATATTTTTTGGTATTTTTATAGGGTATTCCTTTATAAAAAATGATAAAAGAAATTTGCCAGAAATAATCGAAAATACAATTAATGATTAATAATGAAGTACTATAAATTAATTACAGAAAACGGGGAAGAATTTTATATAGATAGCAAAAACGATCTTTCAGACGAAGAAGTATTTGAAGAGGCTGTAGACTCTGGTCAAATTGATGCTTTTGGTTTTGATGAGTGCGTTGTTGAAGAAATTTCAGAAGATGAGTACGAAGAAAACGCTTAATGGTGTAATTAATAATACAGTGCAAATAAGCAGTAAAGATTTAGAACGTTGCGCGGTATGGGCAATTTCAATATCAATTGATGAACTTGATGGCGGCATATCATCTGGGGTTCAATTTCAAAAATCTCTTGGAAAAAGCGAACAGGAGTGCGCCAAATATATATACCGAAACTTTAAAAAAGAACTTTCTGGAATCATTTCCTTCAATCAAGAAATGGGTATTGATTTTCAATAAAAAAATCCTCTTGACAATTTTATAAATATATAGCAGAATAATAAAAATGAAAGTACTGACAATCAAAGAAATTAAAAACATCATCGACTTGCTTCCTGATGATGCTCAAGTTCGTGTTAATGTAGATGAAGACACTATGCTTCCATTTGGGGCTGGTATCAATAATGACGAAGAAACAGGAAAAAGCTTCCTTGAAATTTTAATCTAATAAAATATATGAAAAAACGTGGTAGAAAAGTTGGCGCTGTTAGCTTCTGCAAAGTATCTCTTGCCGAACTTAATAGGATCTTGAAACCGTCTGCGAATGTGGTTGTTTCCCTGCGCTATGCTGAAATGATTGGGCTAGATGGCTCAAAGATTTCCGCTGATACCGCAACGATCAAAGCCGTTGCCAATCATGTAACCGCTGATGTCAGAGTCGAAAGTTTTGACGAAAAATATGTCCAAAAGAAGAAAGATTTTTCAGAAGATTCTGGTCTCAAGCCAATTATAGAAATTGAGAAATTCTAAAATTTGCTTTGACATTTAGTAAAAAAAATCCCATACTAGGGACATGATCAACCAAGAATACGTAGATAGTTTCTTCCCCGACATCGTGGGACAGAATAAAGTGAAGCGTCAGTTGGCTTTTTACATCAACTCGTTTCAATCCACTCAAATCCTGCCCCATATGCTTGTGATTGGCGGCAAGGGTTCAGGTAAGACTGCGCTTGCAACTCTGGTTGCCAAAAACTTGCGCGTCAAAGAGCTTG
>Ga0315905_10006202_pt1 | contig 12149 bp, 6 predicted proteins | sample LakEriMetagenome_5_FD_203522 | JGI IMG/M metagenome (GOLD analysis project Ga0315905, IMG submission 203522) | Freshwater fungal communities from buoy surface, Lake Erie, Ohio, United States - Buoy 4 MA121 | ecosystem: Environmental > Aquatic > Freshwater > Lake | place: USA: Lake Erie, Ohio...
TGAATTTTAACAACTTATTTCTTCCAAGTATTGGTACGATTCAGATAAATCAATCACAAAAAATTGCACAGGATAATGAAAATTTTAATAATACAATAAGACTATCTTATTCAGAACCAATAGATAAAAAACGTAATCTAGAATTAAATTACAATTTATCGAATCAAAAACAGGGTAACGATCGGGAAGTGGGTTTGTTGGATACGATAACTGGTAATTTTAAAAACTCCGATTCATTGAGTAATATCTATCAAAATGATTACTGGGCTCATCGAATCGGATTGAATTTTCGAACTACGGAGAAGAAGTACAATTATACCATTGGTTTAGGCGTACAGCCTGCGCGAATGGAAACTAGGTCTGAAGCGCCTATTAAGGCCGCTTTTGTGAATCATTTGGTCAATTTCTTTCCTGTAATTCGATTTGCATACAACTTTTCGAAAAGTAAATCATTGAATCTTAACTATAACGGCAATACCAATCAGCCTAGCAATGCGCAGTTGCAACCAGTTACTGATCGGAGCAATTTTCAGTTCATAACAATTGGAAATCCGGCGTTGAAGCCTGAATTTACGCACACGTTCAGTATGCGCTACAATCGTTTTGATATGATCAGCGGTAATGTATTTTTTGGCAATATTTCCGCGTCCTTTACGCAGGATAAAATTGTAAACAGTACCCGTTTGCTTCGTGGGGGAGCGCAAGAAATCAGTTATTTAAACACCAATGGATTTTATACAGTCACAGGATTCTATAATTTATCCAAACCTATTATGAACAGGAAATTCGTGTTCAATTTGGGCGGGAATATTTTATACAACAACCAGATTGGTTATTTGGTAGACAGCTCCAATAATTCAATCCGAAATATCGGTCGAAATTGGGTATTGGGTCAACGATTTTCAACAGATATCAAGATAAAAAAGTGGCTGGAAATGACCTGGAGTGTGAATTGGTCCATGAATAACCAAGCGAATTCTTATCAAAAAAACTTAGATGCAACCGTGATTGGTTGGACATTTTCACATTATGCGCGCGTATTTTTACCTAAAGATTTCATCCTGAATTATGAGATCGATCGCTCTTTGAATATTGGCTATAGTGCCAATACGTTGTCGAATCCGATGATCATACAAGCTTCATTGGAGAAGCAAGTTTTAAAAAATCGTAATCTGTCGCTCAAATTTCAATGTTTTGATTTATTGAATCAGAACATTGGAATCAGCAGAACTGCAAATGCAAATGGTTTTACAGATACAAGGACGAATCGATTGGGAAGATATTTGATGCTTACCGCGGTATTCAGATTGAATAAATTTGGTGTTTCTAATACACAAACGAATCCAACCATGCCATTTATGCCGGGGGGAGGCGAGTTTAGAATGAGAATGCCTGGAGGTGGGGGTGGATTTTAGTTTATTTCGCAACCTCCATTCTGATGCGCTGGTTTTTGATCTTATGTAATTTTGCCGCTTCTACAGCCAATCCGATTTTCGATTTTCGAACGCCTACATAGGTTGTATGGTCTTTGACCTCAATCAATCCAATATCATCTTTTTTCAAACCGGCTTTTTGGGTCAGGTATCCAACCACATCAATTTTATTGATTTTTGATTTTTTTCCGGCTGCGATAAAAAGTGTGCTCCATTTGGGTTTTTCAGGAATTACCCAATCTTCAGCAAGTGATAATTGTTCTGCTTCGTTTTCCATGTATTTTGGCAATTTTTCATCCGGGGCCAAAAGAATGTAAATCGTGCCGGTTTCATCCATTCTGGCTGTTCTGCCATTTCGGTGAATGTATTGATCTTCCTGGTGAGGCAAATGATAATGGATGATATTTCGCACATAAGGAATATCTAATCCTCTTGAAGCTAAATCTGTGGTTATCAGTATATTGGAAGTCCCATTTTTAAATTTACATAAGGCTACTTCACGAGGTAGTTGATCCATGCCGCCATGGTAAAAAACGGATAATACGCCTTGTTCTTTGAGCCAGTTTTGTGTTCTTTCCACTGCATCTCTGTGGTTGCAAAACACAATGGACGAGGTGTTTTTTACCTGGGCGATCAAATGAAGTAGCGTGTTTAGCTTATCAGCTTCGCCTGTATTGATCCAAAAAACCGGACGTTTTTGAACATCAACCGGATCATCGCTTAAAAAATTTAGTGTAATAGGGTTGTTTAATCCAACGAAATCCGGGATTTCATGCAAAATAGTCGCTGAAGTAAGTAATTTGAACGCTTTTGCAGGCAATAAAGGCATGATAAACCCCATTTCTTCTTGGAAATCGAGTTCTAATATTTTATCGTATTCATCCAGAACTACACAATGAATATGTTCAAGGGTTAAGTTTTTTCTGCGGATATGATCGGCTAACCGGCCTGTAGTCGCCAGCAAAATCGTGGGCGGTTCTACCAGGTTATTTTCTTCGATTTCGCGTTTATGTCCGCCATAACAAGCTGTAATTTTAACCGGCAGCTGCATTTTACGTAAAACGGATTCTGTTTGCAGTACTAATTCACGCGTTGGCGCTAAAATCAGCGCTTGGATTTTTCCTTTTTGATCCCAATTGATTTTGTCTAAAATGCTTAATAAAAAAGCCAAGGTTTTTCCTGACCCGGTTTCTGATAACAAAATGACTTCCTGATTATTTTCTTGGGCAGTTTGTATGGTTTGGATTTGCATGGGATTCAGCTGTTTGATTCCCAGGCGACTAAGTACTTGTTCGGGTTGGTATGGAAGATTATTCATTGTTCAAATGTACGTTTGATCCACACGGCATTTGGGTTTCTATCTATTTTTATTTATCATTCTTTCTTATAATTAATATTATGTTAAGTGGGTTATTCCGCAAAAACAATAGCTTACGATAGTCAGTAAAATCAATCAACATATCGAAAACGCTCGTGGTTAATCGCCCTATTCAAAATCAAAAACCCCAACTAAATTAAGTTGGGGTTTTCTAGGCTTCTTTAGACAAGTTTATTTATTCAGTTGGTTCTGTTGGTTCAGCCGGATATTCTTCTGTGGAAATTTCGCCTTCTCCTTCAAGCGGGATTTCTTCTTCTTCTTCCATTTTATCTAATTGTGTGATGGCTGCAATGGAATCTCCATCGTCCACACGAATCAACTTGACACCTTGTGTGGCTCTGCCCAATTCACTGATCTGAGAAACCGCCATTCGGATGGTTACGCCGCTGACACATGTTATCATTAAATCTTCGGCCTCGGTTACTGCTAAAAGTCCAACAACTGTACCCGTTTTCTCGGTGACCTGCATGGTTTTTACTCCTTTTCCACCGCGATTTGTAACCCTGTAGTTGGCTTCACCGGTTTCAGCGTCATCCAATGAGGTTCGTTTTCCATAACCCTTGGCACTCACTACTAAGATCGTTTTGGATTTATCTTCTTTATTCACACAAGCCATTCCTATAACTTCATCGTTCTTTTCATCCACTTCTATACCTGCCACTCCAATACTTCCTCTGCCAGTACTTCTTACCGTTTTTTCATGGAATCGAATAGCTCTTCCACTGCGAACGGCCATCATAATTTCACTGTTTCCATCTGTAAGTTCAGCAGCAAGCAATTGATCTCCCTCAAGAATATTGATGGCAATAATTCCGGTTTGACGTGGGCGACTGAAATCGCGTAAGTCTGTTTTTTTGATGATGCCCTGCTTGGTACATAAAACTATAAAATGGGAATCCAGGTAAGCTTCATCTTCTAAACTGGAAACATCAATGATTGCACGAATTTTGTCATCCCCGGGTAATTGAATCATGTTCTGAATCGCCCTTCCTTTACTGGTTTTATCACCCTCAGGAATCTGGTAAACTTTCAACCAATAACATCTTCCTTTTTCAGTGAAAAATAAAAGGGTGTGATGTGTGGATGCTACAAATAAATGTTCGATATAATCCTCCTGACGTGTACTACTTCCTTTTGCACCTCTTCCGCCTCTGCGTTGTTGACGATATTCATTGGCTGAGGTACGCTTGATATAACCCATATGAGAGATCGTAACAACTACATCCTCTTCTTCAATTAGGTCAAGCATATTGATCTCATCATCGGCAAATTCGATTTCGGTTTTGCGTTCATCACCAAATTTTTCTTTGACTTCCAGCAATTCCTGCTTAATGATGTCGAAACGTAAAGATTCATTGGCAAGAATTTCTTTCAGTCGCTCGATCAATCGCATGATTTCAGCGTGCTCTTCACGGATTTTTTCGATTTCCATACCGGTTAGTCGTTGCAAACGCAACTCCAGTACAGCTTTGGCTTGAATATCAGACATGCCAAATGACGTGATCAGTCCATCATGGGCAATTCCGGGGGTTGAGCTCTCCCGAATCAACTTGATGACTGCGTCCAAATTATCCAATGCAATGATATACCCCTCTAAAATATGGGCACGCTCTTCTGCTTTCCTTAATTCATAACGCGTTCTGCGCACAACAACCTCGTGTCGGAAATCAATGAACTCTGAAATCAGGTCTTTGATGTTGAGTTGACGCGGTCTGCCTTTTACCAAAGCCACATTATTGATACCATATGACGTTTGCAACTCTGAATACTTGTACAACTGATTGATCACCACTTGGGCAACCGCATCCTTCTTCAGTTCAACTACAATTCTGGTACCTTCTTTGTTATTACTTTCATTATTGACGTCGCTGATGCCTTCAATGATTTTTTCATTGATCAGTTCACCTATTTTTTGAGTGAGTGTATCACGGTTGACCTGATAGGGAATTTCGGTAATGATAATTTTTTCTTTACCTCTGGCATCAGCTTCAACAGTTGTTTTACCGCGCAGCACTACCCTGCCACGACCTGTCGTCAAAGCCGCTTTCACTCCATCATATCCATAAATAATACCACCGGTTGGAAAGTCGGGGGCTTTTACATGTTTAATCAGTTCGTCGATAGTGATTTCTTTATTCTCGATGTAAGCGATACATCCATCCACCACTTCGTTCAAATTATGCGGCATCATGTTGGTAGCCATACCCACAGCAATACCACTGCTGCCATTGAGCAAGAGTTGAGGAAGTTTGGTTGGAAGTACCGTCGGTTCTTGCAAGGAATCATCGAAATTATATTGAAAGTCGACAGTTTCTTTATCAATGTCATCCATCATGGCTTCCGCAAATTTTTCCATGCGAACTTCCGTGTAACGCATAGCAGCGGGTGGATCCCCATCCTGACTACCGAAATTACCCTGACCGTCAATCATTTTATAACGCATAGACCATTCCTGCGCCATTCTTACCATAGTATCATAGATGGAAGCGTCTCCATGTGGATGGTATTTACCCATCACCTCACCCACAATACGGGCAGATTTCTTGTAAGGCTTATTACTGCTATTGCCTAATTCATTCATTCCATACAACACCCGACGGTGCACCGGCTTCAAGCCATCGCGCACATCCGGAAGCGCACGTCCAACAATCACACTCATCGAGTAATCGATGTATGAGGTCTTCATCTGCTCTTCAATATTTACCGGTATAATTTTCCCGCGATTGTTTGGATTCGATCCTTCAAAGTTTTCTTGTGATTCCATATGAAATTTTAGGTAAGCAAATATACCTGATTTAGATCGGGTTTCCTTGAAACAAACACCTTAAAAAACACTTGTTTTTCAACATTTTTCGAGCAAATGTGGAGAAGATATTTTTTGAAAAAAAACAGCAATAAAAGTGCGCTAAATAACAAAAGAAATTTAATCTGAATGCATCAACCTGATCTGTTGATTTTTACCCTTTTTTAATTTTATCCGATAACGCTCTACCAAGTCGAGTGGATCGCTTTTCAATGAGCATCCATGACAAATAGGTCAACAGAAATGTTATTAAAAATTTACCAAGAAATGCCTGATATCCCGGTATATGCGCATGATAAGAAAACCATCGAAAAACAGGCAGATGCCATAAATACATTCCGTATGAGATTTTACCGATAAAAACCAATGGTTTGATCGACAACAATCGAGCTGTTAATCCATGTTGATTCTGAGTCAATCCAATAAATAATATTCCACCAATCAAACCAATTGGATTAAATAAATTGATTGGACTGTCTACCGGGATTAAGCCCAGGATACAGATTACGGAAACCAAGAAGAGTAAAAACCAATCTGGAATTTTTATTATCATATCATTCAATCGCATCAAAGCAAAAAAGCAGCCCATAAAAATGGATTCCTGAACCAAGGATTGATAAACAGAACCCGTCCACCCGAAGCTTCTTGCCAACCAGCTGAGTGAGATAAAACCGAATAAAATCCACATCAATAATTTCAGCCAATCCTTTTTTAAAAACCAAATCAAAATCCATGGCCAAATCAAATAAAATTGTTCTTCAACAGCCAACGACCAGGTATGTCCCAGCAATAAGGAACCATTGCCCCAATCCCAACTCCATGAAATATTATAAACATAAAGTGCTGATGCGTATATCTCTTTCCAGATTTCTCCATTTATTACTGGATCTTTTACGATCCAGGAAACATATATAACACAAATTGCAAGTAAAACATACAATGCAGGAAATAACCGAAACGTGCGTCGCAAGTAAAATCCTGAAAAAGAAATGGAACCTGTATTTCTGAACTCTTCATAAAGCAGCGTGGTTATTAAAAATCCAGACATGGAAAAGAACAATGAAACACCAATTTGTCCGTTGTTGGCCAATTGAAAATGCGCGTGCAGGAACATCACCAAAACAACAGCAATGGCTCTTACTCCATCTAATGCCGGCTGATAACCTAGTTTCATGTATTTATCATTGTTGTCTTTAATCTTACTCATTTGAATAGGTTATTGGATAAAAATAATACAACTGAAATCAATCAACGAAATTCAGGGATGATATTATTGATTATGGCATATTTCAAATGGTATTTGAAATGAAATGGATGGCTTATCTTGCCAAATCATTTTTCACTTACAAAAGTAAAATCATGCCTTCAATGCACAAGGTATTATTATTTGGTGCCGGGAAATCGTCTTCTGTGCTTATTGATTTTTTACAAAGAGTTGCCAGCGAAGGTTTTTGGGAAATCGCAATTGCAGACGCGGATGAAACGATGATTCGAGCTAAAACTGGAGACGACCCGAGAACAATTGTGGTAGGAATAGATATTTTGGATGCAGAAAAAAGGATGCATTGGATCCAATGGAGTGATTTAGTGATTTCTTTAATGCCTCCCCATTTACATCTTTTGATTGCAAATGATTGTTTGCAAGCAGAAAAATCATTGCTCACAGCATCTTACGTAGATGATGCTATGCGAACTTTAGACAACGAAATCAAATCCAAAGGTTTGTTGTTTTTGTGTGAGATGGGATTGGATCCGGGTATTGATCATATGAGTGCTATGGAATTGATTGATCGATTGCAAAAAAAAGGAGCAAAAATCAACGGATTTTCGAGTCATTGCGGTGGATTGGTAGCTCCTGAAAGCGATGACAATCCATGGCATTATAAAATCAGTTGGAATCCACGCAATGTGGTCATGGCAGGAAAGTCCGGTGCCATTTATTTGGATGAATCTCAAAATGTTGAACTCCCCTATTCTGATTTGTTTTCTAAACAACGGCCTGTAAATGTTGCAACGAAGGATATCGATCTCAGTCTTGCATACTACCCCAACCGCAACAGTTTACCATACATTCAATTATATGGTTTGGAAGGAGTTCAAAAATTTATACGAACCACCCTTCGTTACCCTGCTTTTATTTCAGGCTGGAATAATCTGATTGAACTACGACTGACCGATGAAACATTGATGTATGCAACGGATGGAATGAAACTGGCAGATTTTTTTAAACTTCATTTTCAGCAAGTCGGATTTAATCATTGGTTAGATAAACAATTAGAATGGCGATTTAAAGACAGCAATGATTTGATCAAAGCCATGGAATCTTCCACCGCCGATGAAGAAAAATTAATCATGTCAAAACGATTGGCTGAAACCATGGAATCTGCCAATGAACTTTTGAAACAACTTTTTTTCCTGGGTATGGAAGACAATCAAACCCTGATTAACCTAGGTAATTGTTCTGCAGCTGATGTGCTTCAATGCTGTTTAGAAAAGAAACTCTTGTTGAATCCAACGGATCTAGATATGGTTGTCATGCAACACGAAATAGGATATGAGTTGGATGGGAAACAATACCTTACCACCAGTAGCTTGGTTGTCAAGGGAAAAGATAACATCCATACGGCAATGGCAAAAACTGTCGGACTTCCCCTAGGCATCGCAGCAAGATTGATCCTTGACAAGCAAATTCAAGTAAAAGGATTACAAATCCCTACCCTTTCAGAAATATATGATAAGGTATTACCTGAACTGGCAAAAGAAGGGATTGAGTTTTGGGAGAAAACAGATACTATTTCTTAGAGAGAAAATTACAGTTGGTTAACTGCTTGATTTTTCTTCTCGTAAATAGCAGCCTTAGGATCTTTTTTTATTGAATAAAAATCGATTAGATACCCGAGGATAATTTTGTAGTTAGCATTTTGAATGGTTGATCTATCCGAGATGCCTTCGTAAAACGTAACAACTTGCTCACCAAAAGATATACACTGATCCATAATCTTCATAGAGCTGCTTTTTAAAGCATTTTTCTTTTTTACTTGTTCTGGACTTGTATTTTTAATTGATTGCGCATCATTCCAACGATCAGATGCTGCATTATACAAATGATTACACATTAAAATAGTTGCTGTTACTTCTCCTTTTTCTTCTAACTCAATCGCTTTCTGGAGTGCACTGATCAACTTTGTTGAAATGGTAGTATCTCCTGAATTGGAAGCATCTTTTCCATGTAGCGTATTGTATAACTCTACCGCATAGTTGTAATGAAAAACAAAATTCTTTGGATTTTCGCTGATGAGTTCTTCATATTTCTTCAGTAGTCCACTTTTTCCATCTTTTAATTCAACTTGTTTTAATTCAATATCATACCATCCGGATTCTTCAGGGTATAATTTCTTTGCTTTCGACAATAAATTTGATGCAGCAGTGGCATCACCATTCTTATAATAATTTTCAATCATTAATTGATATACATCCTTGTATTCTTTTCCAACAATATTTGCGTCTACGATTTTTTGATAAAATTCATACATATCAGCTTCACGCTTTGCATTGTAGGCACAAATTGCCACATTCATAATTAAAGCGGTATCAAATGTTACAAGTGGAATTTGTTCGTTCTTATAACCTTTTGATAGTATGAAGTCTTTTACTTCATTGGTTTTTTTAAACGCTGTAAAAGCCCCTTCAAAATCTTTATCATTGTAGTTTTTTATCCCAGCATTGTATAATTCAGCATAAATATCAAAGTATGGAATATATTCTTCCAATTTCATACGCACATCTTTCTTGTCTAATGACTGATTTTTTTGGAATGCTTCAAATGCTTCCATTTTCATGCTGAAACTTTGAACGAATGTGTTCGTGCTCTCTTTTGAAAGTGCATTATATACTTTACCCTTGACATACCATCCATCCGGGTCATTTTGCTTTTTAGGATTCGACAAATATTTATCAACAGCATCTTTAGCCTCTTTTAATTTACCGCCGTTGATCATCTCCATCATATCGTCTATATTCTGTGCTGAGAGGTTCAACATGGAAAGGAAAAAAAGGCCGAAAATTATTAGTTTTTTCATTTTTAAAAATTTGATCCAAAGATATTGATTTCACGCAATTTTGAGGAAACGCCGTACATTTACTTTCCTATAAATTAATAATTTGATCACCCGGGAAACCATACTGGAAATTCAGTCTCGCATCGATATAGTTGATGTGATCAGCGGTTTTGTAAAATTGAAAAAACGCGGATCGTATTATCTGGGAAACTGTCCATTTCACCACGAAAAAACCCCTTCCTTCACCGTTACACCAAGCAAAGAAATTTTCAAGTGCTTCGGATGTGGAAAAAGCGGAAATGCGATCGGTTTTTTAATGGATCATGAAAAATACAGCTACGTAGAAACGCTTCACTGGCTGGCGGCACGTTACAACATCACCATTGAGGAAACTGAATCTACCCCTGAACAAAAAGCATTTTTTCAAGCAAGTGACAGTCTGTTTGCGATCAATCATTTTGCCCGAGATTTTTTCAGTAACCAATTGCATGAACATGAACTTGGAATAGATATCGCACTCCCCTATTTACATGAACGTGGATTTCGCAACGAGATCATTGAAAAATTCCAAATCGGTTACGATCCGGATCAGCGAGATTTATTCGCTAATGCTGCTTTAAAAAATCAATACCAACAGGAATGGTTATTAAAAACCGGATTGGTCGTGCAGCGAGATGGTCAATTGATTGACAATTATCGAGGTAGAATCATCTTTCCCATCCATAATCAAAGTGGAAAAGTCGTTGGATTTGGAGCAAGGGTCATTCGTACCAATGATAAGTCGCCTAAATATATCAATACCCCGGAAAATGAACTGTATTCGAAAAGTAAAATTTTATACGGTTTATATTTCGCTAAAACTGCCATCGATCGACTGGATGAGTGCTTACTGGTAGAGGGCTACACAGATGTAGTAAGTTTGAATCAGGCGGGTATTGAAAATGTGGTTGCCAGCGGTGGTACGGCACTTACGGTTGATCAACTTCGTTTAATTAAAAAATTCACCAAGAACTTAACGATTTTATATGATGGCGACGGAGCCGGTGTGAAGGCTGCTTTGAGAGGTTTGGATCTCGCCATTGAAGAAGGTTTACAAGTAAGATTGGCTTTGATTCCTGATAATGAAGACCCTGACAGTTATGTTCGAAAATTGGGCGCTGAAGGTTTCAGGGATTTTATTCAAAAAGAAAAGAAAGATTTTATTCTATTTCAGTTGGGCATCGCACTCCGTGAGCCCAATCCCGACTCCAATCATAAGGCCAAACTTGTTCAGCAAATGGCGGAAACCATTTCCAAACTGAACAAGTCTGAAGAGTTCACGCGCAGACAGGATTACATCAAGCAAGTGGCAGAAATGCTCAAGATTGAAGAAGATGGATTGAATGCGCTGGTCAATAAATTCATTCGAGAGAAAATTCAAAAAGAACAGCAAAAAATTACAAGGGATCAACCAGAATTTCCTGATTCCGAACCTTTTCCTGAATTTGAATTAACAGAAATCGGTCAACTCACCCAACCTGACGAGCCACATGAAAAAGCACTCGTAAGTTCATTGCTTGAATTCGGGAATAAATCTTGGGATGATCAGCAAAATGTAGCAACATTCATCATTTCGCAAGTCACAGAATTAGGATTAGATCAACAATTTTCTTCCGCTCCGCTTCAAAAAATTTATCATTTATATCTTGAAAAGCATTCAACCGGACACAATACAGATTCAAAAGCGTTTTTATACCATGAAGATCCGGAGATTAGCAAAATAGCGGTAGATCTATTACATGAACCTGAACAAATCAGTCCAAACTGGAATCGCAAATACGAAGGGAAAATTCTTAGCAGAGAAGATCTTTATAGGGAGGAAATTTCTTCCGTTTTACTTTATTTACAGTTGCGTAAAATAAAAAAGCTGATTTTAGAAAATCAACAAGAATTAAGTCAAACAAATGATCCGGAAGTACAGTTGTTGATGCTTCAAACGCACCAAGCTTTGAAGTCAATGGAAACTAGTTTGACCGAGCAAATTGGTACAGTAATTTACAAGTAAAATCAGCAGACAAATCAGATTGCCATGATGGCTTCCTTCGATTCTGCAGAAACGGATTCGTTCCCGAATTGAAACTGACTGGCACACCAAACATTATCCAAGTCTACTTGATCAATGGCGTCTAATTGGAAAAGCTCTAGTAATGGCCAATTGGCATCGCGACAAAGATCACTACTGATTTTAGCAGTAGGTTTTGGATAAGCAATCCATAATTTGGCTTCCGTTTGCAAATGAGGCATCACATCGTTCAAAATTCCCAAAAGCTGTTGATGGCTGACAGCAAAAACCAGTGCAAAGTCTATTTTACGAGACTTCAGTAATGGGGTAACATTTTTAGCGAAAGAGATTTTGATAAATTGTTTCTCAATGGATGAGGGAAGACCTTGAATCAAAACGTTTTTTTCGTTCGAGAAGCGAATGCGTTCACATGCTG